>Ga0255758_10002512_pt1 | contig 16968 bp, 13 predicted proteins | sample 011ome_24_FD_179958 | JGI IMG/M metagenome (GOLD analysis project Ga0255758, IMG submission 179958) | Coastal salt marsh microbial communities from the Groves Creek Marsh, Skidaway Island, Georgia - 011513CT metaG (version 2) | ecosystem: Environmental > Aquatic > Marine > Intertidal zone >...
AGGTTACAAAAAGTGGAGTTTTTCCAGAAGATGCAAAATCTTTTTTAGATCTTTGTAGAGCGCATGGTGTAAATAATATAGAGGGCCTGATGTGCATTCCTCCAATAAACGAAAGACCTAATAAACACTTTGAAATAATAAATCAAATTACTAATGAGTGTGGGCTGGGCAGGCCAAGTATTGGAATGAGTTCTGATTACGCAAATGCTTTAGAGTTTAACCCTAAATATATTAGATTAGGAACAGTTTTGTTTGGAAAAAGAAAATGAAAGAATTCCATCTTTATTCCGAAAAAAAAATTTTTAAAACAATTAAAGAAATTTTTACAGGTTTTAAAATCCATGTTTTTTCAGAAGAAAAGATTTTAAAAAATAATTTTATGAATCAAAACATACTTTTAATAACGGATGGAAGTGTTTTAGAAAATGTTAATAAATCTTTTTTTCTTAATAATAATGTTGTGATTTTCTATACAAAAAATAATATCAACAACAACATTAGTAGTGAAAAATTTTTTAATAAACACATTAATATAAATAAATTTATAGACGAGGTTACAACTACTTTTGTTGGTAATTCGTTTAATTATGGAGACATAAAAATAATAGATGAAAAAATAATTAATAAAAAAACAGACAAAGAAACCTTTCTAACAGCTCTTGAAAAAAACATCCTAATGCTGTTGATTGATAAAACAAAAATTGAAAAAAATTTTCTTTTAGAGAGCGGTCTAAAAATTAAAAGAGATACTGATACAAAAACATTAGAAAGTCATCTTACAAGAATAAGAAACAAGCTATCAAAAATAAACAGTAACTTAAAAATTTTATCAAAAGATAATAAGGTTTTTTTAAAGTTTTAGTTTAAATATGGGTCAACCATAGAAAAAAATTTTTTATCATAAGTGCCTTCTATAGTATGATTAAAAAAACCCATTTGAATTTGTTCATCGTCACTTGAAACTTCTAATAGCCTTAACTTAATTGGGTCGTTTTCATAAATTAGTCTAATGTTAAATATAGAATTATCTATTCTAATTTTTTCACTAATCTCAATCTGACCGCCTGTTTGTATGAAGGTCATGTTTTTTATATAATTTTTTTTATGAAAAATATCAAAAAAAAATCTTATATAACTTTTTTTTGTTAGAAAAAACTCAGACTCTTCAAGTTCATGGTTTATATAAACACCTTTTTTTTCAGATAAGATTATTGTTAGTTTTTGAGGATTTGTGTAATTAATTTTTATTCTTTCATCTCCAAAAAAAACCTTTCCTTCTTGAAGGTTTTTTTGGGTTGTTTGTATAAAGCTCACTGAACTGCTCTTTAGTGAATTATTATAATTAAACACTTTATCATAAATTTTTTCAGCGTATAAGTTGTGAGATAAACACAAACTAAATATTAAAACTAAAAAATTAATTTTTTCTAAGAACTTGTCTTTTTCCTGCATTATTCGCCTCTGAAATTAAACCCTCGTTTTCCATCTTCTCCACTATTCTGGCAGCTCTATTATATCCGATTTGTAAATAGCGCTGTATATAGCTCGTGGATACTTTTTGTTGTTCAATTACTATGTTGACCGCTTTTGTATAAAGAACATCAACTTCTCCGTCATCAAAACCAAACCCCATTGAGTTTTCTTCATTTTTATCTTCAAGGGTAATTTCATTTTTTTGATCGAAAACCACTTGTTCTTTTATTGATTTTACCACACTTTCAATCTCCTCCTCTGACAAAAAACCCCCATGCAGTCTTTTTAAATTTGATCCATTTTCTAAAAACAACATATCCCCGCTACCAAGAAGTTGCTCAGCCCCCATTTCATTTAATATTGTTCTGCTATCAAACTTGCTCGCCACTTTATAACTTAATCTACTAGGAAAGTTTGCCTTAATTGTTCCCGTAATTACATCAACACTTGGTCGTTGAGTTGCGGTAACTAAGTGAATTCCTGATGCTCTAGCCATTTGAGCTAGTCTTTGAACAAGGTTCTCAACTTCTTTTCCAGCAACCATCATAAGGTCTGCCATTTCATCAATAACCACAACTATAAAAGGCATTTTTTCAATAGGTATTTCTCTTTTTTCAAAAATCGGCTGCTTTGTTACCTCGTCAATTCCTGTTTGAACACTTTTGTATAATTTTTTTCCTGAAGAGAGAATTTTTTTTGACTTTTCGTTATAGGAATTAATATTTTTAACGTTTAGTGAGCTCATTAATTTATATCTTTCTTCCATTTCTCTCACCACCCACTTTAATGCAAACACAGCTTTGTTAGGATTAGTAACAACGGGTGTCAAAAGGTGCGGTATGTCTTCATAAATACTTAGCTCTAACATCTTTGGGTCTATTAAAATAAGTTTACACTCATCAGGTTTAAATCTGTAAAGTATGCTCATTATTATTGTATTTATTCCAACAGACTTTCCTGATCCAGTAGTACCAGCAATTAAAAGATGGGGCATTTTTTCTAAATCTGCAAAAATTGTTTGCCCAGATATGTCCTTCCCCAAAGCTAGAGTTAGAGAGTTGTTTAATTCATAAAATTTTGGGTCATTGACTAAGTCTCCAAACATAACCCCTTGTCTTTTTAAATTTGGTATTTCTATCCCTAAACTTGTTTTTCCTGGCTGAGAAGATATTCTGGCTGATATGGATGACATTGCTCTTGCTATATCGTCTGCCAGTCCGATTACTTTACTTGCTTTTATGCCTGCGCTTGGAATAAATTCATATAAAGTAACTATAGGGCCAGTTTTATAGCCCACAATCTCACCAACAACGCCATACTCCTCCAAAACTTTTTCAAGCTTAATAGAATTTTCCTTATTTAAGAAATCAGCCTCTTTTTTTTGAGAAATTTTTGTATTTGATTTTGTTAAAAATTCGGTTTCTGGAAGACGATAAATAAAATCATCTTCTGAAACATTTTTATTTTGTTTAATTTTCTTTGATATAAATTTTGCTCTCTTTTTTATTGTCGGCTCATTCTTAATTTTAGATGTAGGTTTTAATTTTGGCTTTTTTATTTCTATCAAAGTAAAAAACTTTAAATGCTTTAAAAAACCAAATCTGAAAGTTTTAAAAAAAATATTTCTTAAAAAACGCACTCTTATTGAAAAGCAATAAAAAAGTAAAACACATGATGTTAATATGAATAAAAATGAACTTACAACTCTGTATAAAAAACTATCAAGCAAGAATGGCAAATGAAACTCATATATTTCAAATAAAATATTAGATAATAATCCGGTATCTGTCTCAAAAGCTTCGTGAATTAATAATGATATATTTATAAGAACGATTGATATGAAAATTAATAAAATTTTTAAAAAAACACCTTTTATAATAATGCCTAAAATAAAAAAAACACCGACATATAATAAAAAAAATACTAAGAAAATTGAAGTTTTGCCCAAAAGAGATAAAAAAACGCTTGATGAAAAAGCCCCCCAAAACCCAAAGAAATTTGTAACCCCCCCACTTCCAACTAATCTGCCTATCCCGGGGTCATTTATGTCGTAAGTTAAAATACTAACAAATAAAAATAAAGAAAAACCAACTAGAAATATTCCTAGAAAAATTTTGAATAGCAATAATTTAAAACCACCATAATTAAACATAATTAATAATATAATTTGTAATACATATAGAATAAGGTAATTCGAAGAAAATTATGAAAGAAATCAAAACTGATGTGCTTATTGTGGGATCAGGCCTTGTTGGTCTAGTAGCTGCTCACTGTTTATCTTCTCTTAACTACAAGGTTATTTTAGTAGATAAGAAAAACTTTATTGATACCAAAAACTCTTTTAAAGACACAAGAACAGTGGCGGTATCAGAGGGTTCAAAAATTTTTTTAGAAAGTCTGTCCCTATGGAGTTCTTTAAAGAATTATGCAGAACCAATTAAAGATATAAAGGTTTATAATAGATCTTTAAGTAACAAGATACTTTTCAAAAATCAAAAAAAAAATAAAAAGCTTGGATATGTTATAGAAAATAAGAAATTTAGTAAAATTTTAATACATAAATTACAAAAATTTAAGAATACAACTATACACTATGGTTTTGATCTAACAGATGTTAAGCTCAATGACAGAAACTCGATAGCTTTCTCAAATAAAGCTATAGTTAATTCAAAGATATTAATTGCAGCGGATGGAAAAAATAGTAAAATTAAAAAAATAGTTGGAAATAAAACTTTTAAAAAAAACTATGCTGAAAGCGCATTAGTTTTAAATTTTATTCATCAAAAAAAACTTGATAATTCAGCTTATGAAATTTTTTATAAAACCGGTCCTTTGGCAATATTACCGATGAAATCTTCAGAAAAAAATTTTCAAAGTACTGTAATCTGGTCAAACAAAGATAGGTTTTTAAAAAAACTAATAAATATGGACCCTCTGTTTGTTAGAAGTTTCATGGAAGAAAAAATTGGTAACATTGTTGGAAATATAAACAAAATTAACTCAAGCCAAATATTTCCTTTGTCAGCACATATAAATGATTTTTTTTATAACAAACGACTTATTTATGTTGGTGATGCTGCTCACTCAATTCATCCTATAGCTGGCCAAGGATGGAATCTTGGGGTAAGTGATGTAAAAAATCTATTCGAACTTAGCAAAAATAAAAAAATAGACATAGGTAGTGACTTGTTTTGCCAAATGTATAATAATAAAAGTTACTATAAGGCATTTCAACTTTTTCAGATAACAGATAAGCTAAACCTACACTTTATGAGCTCTGTAAATATATATAAAACTTTAACTAACATAGGTTTTGGTTTCATAGAAAGAAACCAATTATTGAAGAATAAAATAACTAAATATGCTATGGGTGTTTAGTTTATTTTCGAGCTTTTTCCAAAATTACTAATCTCAATTTGTAGAACGGATATTAAGTTTTCACACAATTCGTCAGAACCATTAAATTCTAACAACATCTGTTTTGTAAGGTAATCCAAAGGAGAAATAACACAAATAATTTTTGCAAGATCAAGAGCGCCTAAACTCTCAAACTCTGAAGTGTTAAATTTAATTTTTTTGATATTTAAGTAGTTTTTAAAATTGGACAAAAGCTTAGTGCTTAGTTCTGAGGTTTGTTTTTTAAAATTGTTATTATACTTTAAGCCCTCTCCATCAATCAAAATGAATTTGTGCTTGTTATCAAAAATTTTTTTTACTTTAAATCTATTTATCCCCTCAAGGTTTATTTGGTATCTTCCATCAGAGGTTTCAGTAAAGCTAGTGATTTTACCAAGACACCCTATTGTAAATAAATCTTTATTTTTTTTTGTTTGGATCATACCAATTAATCTACTATGAGATAAAGCATAATCAACCATATCAATGTACCTATCTTCAAAAATATTTAATGGTAAGTTTGTGTTTGGAAAAAGAATTGCTCCATTAAGAGGAAAAACAGGAAAGTTCATTTTATGAAAACATAATACTAGAAAGTTTTTTTCTATATAAAATAGTTGATTCGTGATCAAAGCCCAAAACATCAAAGTAACCCAACATTTTTGTTTTAATCTTTTCTTTGTTTTTAGGATAATAATTTAACAACATATCAAAACAGTTATCAAAATTATTGTTTGCAAAATGTTTGTCTGTAATTTTAAAAACAATATCAAGATTATTGGGGGCAATCTCTAAATCTTCTTTCAATTTTTCTAAAGAAGGGCCTTTATCAGTATTTTTAATTAACAAAATTTTATCTTGGATTTTATTTATTTTTTCTATTTTAACCATTTCTTTGCTTAGAGAGTTTAAAAAACTCTCCGCTAAATTTATTTCATTTAAACTAATTAAACTATCAAGATATAAGCATATACCATCGGTTTCCTGAGTATTTTCAGCAATAAAATTTTCTAGAAGGTCTTTTGCTTCTAAAAATTTTTTATCATTAAACAATATTTTAATGCGGTCATAGAAATCATCAAAATTATTTTCAAGTTTTTCACCAAGGGATTTTTCTAAAAATTTTATAACTTCTGTTTCTGGGATAACTCCTTGAAATGCATTAACTGGCTGCTTGTCTTTAAAAGCAAAAACAGCTGGAATAGATTGAATTCTTAGTTGTGCCGCTATTTGTTGGTTTTCATCTATGTTAATCTTAGCTAAAATTATTTTATCAGGAGATGCTGAAATCACTTTTTCTAAGATCGGTGTTAATTGTTTGCAAGGGCCACACCAAGGAGCCCAAAAATCAACAATTACTAACCTTTTAGAACTTTCTTGAAGAATTTTAGTTTCAAAATCAGCCTCATTGACATCTATGATATTATTATTTTTCATATGTTTTTAAAACTTTTCCCTCTATAGACGAGAAGATATGTATTTTTTTATCATTTTCAATCATAAACTCTATAAACCTTTTAGTTTCGATTGTGATTGTAAGAGTGTTAATTAATGGATGAAAATTAACAAATTTTGAGTCATAAAGGGTTTGTTCTAAATAAAAATCAACCTGCCCACTTTTATCGTTTAATAGAGCAAAAGGAGAAACTGATCCTGGTTTTATTTTAAGATATTGATCAAGATATTTTTCGTTGGCAAAAGAAACATTTCCTAGACCAAGTGACTTAGAAATTTTTTTTAAATCAATTCTACTAGCCTCTTCACATGTTAACAAAAAAAAGGAATTTTTTTTATTTTTTAAAAACAAGTTTTTACTATGAGCCCCAATTATTCCCCCCCTTAGTCTTTTAGAGTCTTCAACAGTAAAAAGAGGGTCGTGTTCATGAACATCAATATTGTAACTTTCTTTTTTTAACAGATTTATTAATTCAAATGAATTGTACATTATACAAGGTGTTTTTTTTGTTATACTTTATACATATATCATGTTAGTACAAAAAACCAATGCGGGCGTAGCTCAGGGGTAGAGCGCAACCTTGCCAAGGTTGAAGTCGAGGGTTCGAATCCCTTCGCCCGCTCCAATAGAAGCCAAAAATCCTTATCAGTTTTTCAAGAACCTTATCTGTGGCAAGCGTGTGGCAATAATCACTTTCGGAAAGTGAGTGAATATGGCTAACATACAAAGACGCAAACACAAAACTTGCACCACCTATCGAGTGACAGTTCAGCGTAAAGGATTTGGAAAAGAATATAGATCATTCCCAACTCTTACTGACGCAAAAAAATGGGCACGCACTATGGAAAGCAAGTACGACAAAGGAGATACCTCTGATTACTCATTAGCTAGTAAAATATTAATGGGCGATTTGTTTAAGAGATACATAAAGGAGGGAAAGCATCTCAAAAAGAAACAGGCGCAGAACGAAGTCTATCGTTGCAACGCTCTTTTAAAAGATGAAATTTCATCAGTTAATCTTTTAAGATTTTCGACAAAACATTTAGTTGATTACAGAAATAGAAGATTAGAAGACGTACAAGGACCAACGTTCAATAAAGACTTCAACTTGATAAGTGTTGTTATGACAACAGCGATAATAGATTGGGAAATTTATTTACCTGTTAATCCCTGTAAACTCTTCAAAAGAGAACCAGAGAATAAGTCAAGAACTAGAGTATTAGAGGGGCAAGAAGAGCACCAACTGCTTAGTGCTTGTGAGGAGTCTAGTAATATTTATCTGAAACCATCAGTTGCATTTTCTGTTGAAACATCAGTGAGGCAAGGCGAGTTATTAAAGATCAATTACAAACATATTGATTGGGATAAACGCTTGCTAATTTTGTATGACACAAAGAACGGCGAAGATAGAACAATACCATTAAGTGAAAAAGCTTTTTTAATTTTAAATAATCTGCCTAGACAATTTGATGGTCGCTTGTTTCCTATGACTAGAGATCAACTTAACAATTCTTTTTACAGAGTACGTGAAAAAATTAAGCTAGAGGACTTTAGATGGCACGATCTAAGGAGAACAGCAATCTCGCAAATGTTTCAAATCAGAAAGTTTGATCTACCGACCGTGCAATTAATGAGTGGTCATAAAAACCCAAGTGTATTGTTGAAAGTTTATACAAAACTTGATCCAGAGAAACTCGTAGCAACGATAGGATAAAGGATGATTGGTTTTCTTTGTTGGCTACTTGGCAATATTATTTGGTGGGTTGGATTAATTTACATCATCATTTGGTATTTCTTTTAATATCTTTATAGGGAACTCGGGAAAGTGGTAAGGCCTATCGCTTCCCTTTTTTGTTTTTAAAAGTTTTTTCATCATTATTTAGTTGGCTTGATCGTTGTGATTAGGTGGTTGTTCTTTTGAGGGAGGACTTACCACAAACCACGAGGAATGTTGAGAAAGAAAAATAAGATAATTACTTAATTACCGATACTCCAGCGATATAGGTATGAAAGTAAAGACCAATGCCATACACTATCAGTCCAATTACAATAACAGTTATGTCTTTTTGAACAGGGTAATTTTCCGTGCTGTCTTCCGGTGTTTTTTTGGTAAACAGCATATCCACTAGTGAATACAGACCAAAGGATGCGAATAATAATAAAGAGCGAACATCTCCATTAGCGATAAGATGAGTCAATGACCAGATCAGCACCCCTGTGAGCATTGGATGTTTCACATATCGTTTGATGTTTGTTTTCATCGAACTGGCAGTCAATAAAATGAATGAAAAGGGCATCATCCAAATGGCTATCACGTGGCTGTAAGGAAAAGGTTTCCATAAAGGATAGGAATTAGCAATGCTGAATCCGTAGACGATTAAACCTAATCCAGCAAAAGCCAATAGACTGTAGAACGCCTTATAACCATTGTCCCCTAGAAAAGAGGTTAAATTGTTGCGTAATGATGGAATAATCGGAACGCAATGGATGCTAAAAAAAATAACGATACCCAATATAAGAATATTCATTTCTGTCTTATCCTACCACCAACCACGAGGAATGTTAAGCATTCTTTGGCACTCGGCACGGAGGCACGCGGAACGCCTACTTTTATTTCATTTTCAAATTCATACTACGTTAAGGTAAATTATATTTTAAGTGTACAATTGTTAATAAGGATTTATTTTTTCTTACTAGGTAATTGCAATTTCTTGGCCAAGTGTACAGGGTACACAGTGTACGGCGTGAAAAAAAACTATCTGTAATTATTTTATAAAAAAAAGAAAGTTTATATAAATAGGTGTACACCTTGTACACTTGCTCTCTATCCCTTTTGTTTTCACGCTTTTTAGGTGTACAGCAAAAAAAGATGAGGAGTGTACACCATGTACACCTTGTACAGCTTGAAACTGAATCAAAATAAATTAAAAAAGAATTATGCAACTAGTAAAACCAAATGAACTCGCAAGAGTTTTAGGAATTTCTACGGACGCATTAAAAAAGCGCCGACACCGAGTGACTAAATCGCAAGGTAAATCAACAAATAATCTAAGTACCTAAAGGCCGTGCCTATAATGGCCTTTAGATTCCAGAATTTGAATTTGGAATCAGTTTAATTTTTTTTCTGAATCTTGAATCAAAAAAACAGAATTGATTCATTCTGAATCAAATATGAGAATCTTTTTTCTCGTGGCAACTTTGTGGCAATAATATTTCTATTATCCCAATCAATCTCATGATAGAAATAAACTTAGAAAGTGAGAATACGCTTACGAAAAAATGATAAGAGGGCCAAGCTCGAACGTACTCGGCAACCTTGCCAAGGTTGAAGTCGAGGGTTCGAATCCCTTCGCCCGCTCCATTTTCTCTTAATAACCAAAACTTATTTGTTGTTTTTTTAAATCTGCTTATTTTTAGTGAGATTAATGTTAGAATAAAAACAAAATATGGATATCTCTGATTTAAAATTAAAAGAAAAAACAACAGATTTAATAAATTTTTACAATCAACAAAGGTATGATGAGGTTTTTGAATTATCTAAAAAACTAATCACACAACACCCTCGTTCAGTTACTCTTTGGAATTTACTAGGAGCCGCATCTAAGAACCTTGGAAGGATTGATGAATCAATAAGATCGTTTAAAAAAGTAATCGAGCTTAACCCCAAATATCCTGATGGACATAACAATCTTGGTGTAGTCCTTCAAGAAAAGGGTGATTTAGATGAATCTATAAAATGCTTTAACAAAGCAATGTTTTTAAAGCCTAATTATTCACAGGCTTATAATAACGCTGGGATAGTTTATCAAAAAAAAGGCAAGCTAAGCTTGGCCGCTAAATATACTAAGAAAGCAATATTTTTTAACCCTAATTATGTTGAGGCTTACAATAACTTAGCAACTATAAATCAAGATCAAGGAAAGCTTAATCAAGCAATTAAATATTTTAATAAGGCAATTTCTTTAAATCCTAATTACTCAGAGGCTTATTATAATCTAGGTCTTGCTTTTTCAAAACTTAATGAATTTGATAGCGCTATCCAATCATATAATAAAGCATTATCTTTAAAACCTAATTATCCTGAAGTTTATAATAGCTTAGCAACTATTATTAGCCAAAAAGGTAAGTTAGATGAGGCAATAAAATTATTTAATAGTGCAATATTACTAAGACCAAATTATTCTGAAGCATTTTTCAATATTGGAATTGTTTTTAAAAAACAAAATAAATTAAATGAAGCATTAGACTCGTATCAAAAAGCAATAAATTTCAAACCTAGTTATTTCGAAAGTTTTTATAATATTGCAATAATTTTTCAAGAACAAGGAAAGCTACATAAGGCAATTGATTATTATGATAAAGCTCTACTTGTAAGACCTGATTATGATAAAGCTCAAGCTCAAAAACTACATCAAAAAGCACAAATGTGTGATTGGAAAACAATCCAAAAAGATAAAGAATTATTTTTCAAGCTTGGAACAAATAATAATCATATACCTCCTTTTACTATGTTGTCTTTTGAGGATGAGCCACGTAATCATTATTTAAGATCAAAACTTTATGCGAAGAAAAAATATTTACAAAAACAAATCCCTTTTAAAAAAATAAATAAAATTTCTAAAAATGAACGTATTCGCATAGGTTATTTTTCATCAGATTTACAAAATCATGCTACAATGTATCTAGCATCTAAAATATTTGAAAATTATAACAAAGAAAAATTTAAAATTTATGTATATTCTTTTGGTAAGTGTTTAGAAAATGATGAAGTTAGGGAAAAACTAAAAAATTCAGTTGATGTTTTTAGAGATGTATTAGATCTCAGCGATAAAGATATAGCCATGCTTGCAAGGGCAGATAAAATTGATATAGCTATTGACTTAAAAGGTTATACTAAAAACTCAAGAACTGGTATTTTTGCTTATCGTGCAGCACCTATTCAAATAAATTTTTTAGGATACCCTGGTACGATGGGTGCAAATTTTTTTGATTACATAATAGCGGATTTGACACTTATACCTAAAACTAAAAAAAAATTTTATTCAGAAGAAGTTATATATATGCCCCATACATATCAACCAACTTCACATTCATCTATAATTTCTAATAAGATATTTACTAAGTCTGAAATGAATTTACCAAAAAATAGCTTTGTTTTTTGTTGCTTCAATAATAGTTATAAAATATCACCGAATGAGTTTAGCATTTGGATGCGCATATTAGGTAGAGTTGAAAATAGTGTGCTTTGGCTTATTGAAACTAACAAATGGGCAAAAATAAATTTATGGAATGAAGCTAAAAGTCACGGTATTGCAAGTAAGAGGTTGATTTTTGCAAATCAAATTCCCCATTCCGATCATCTAGCTCGATTGAAGTTAGCTGATCTCTTTTTAGACACTTTCAATGTTAATGCTCACACAACTACAAGTGATGCTCTTTGGGCCGGTATACCAGTTATAACAAAAATTGGTAATGGGTTTGCAGCAAGAGTCGCTGCAAGCATTCTTGGGGCAGTAGGTTTACCAGAACTAGTTGTTCAAAATGAAAAAGAGTATGAAAACTTAATATTGGAAATTGCAAATTCTCCAAAAAAACTAATAAAAATTAAAGAAACACTATCCCGCAACAGACTATCTAAACCACTATTTAATTCTGAAATGTACATTAGTCACCTAGAAGATGCCTATAAACAGGTTTTTGAAAATTATTTAAAAGATAGTAAAGTTAAAACAATTTATATTAAGGAATAAGTAGGCTTTAAAGTAATTATTAGAAAATTGAGTGAAAAGTTAAGAAAATAAATTTTATACTTTAGCAGTAAAGATAATTACTTGTACTTTTTAAAGTCCTAAAATTATTTTTTTTCTAAATTTATATTAAAGCTAATCACAATTCTCTCATGATCAGATGTATTTGGATTAACTGAATGCTCTAAATAACTTGGAAAAAGGACCAGCATACCTGGCTCTGGCGTAACACCATTATTATCTGCGTTCAGTAAATTTGGTTTAATTGAAAGAGGATGTTTATAGACTTTCCCCGGTCTTGGATCATAAAAAATTATATCCCCACAACCTTCTTTTGCAGTTACATAATATGCTGCACTTAAATCACTATTACTGTGATGGTGTTTATGGTTCATTGCTCCTTTTTTATTAATTATTGCCCACATATTTGAAAGTGTTACTTCTTGAATGCTTAAATCCCAACCCATGTCATGTATAGCTTTATTAATATTTTTTTTTATTGCTTCTATAAAATTTTTAGGCTCATTATCTTTAATATTAAAATTTTTGGAGTGCCAACCTTTTAGATTGCTTTTAACTATTCCTTCAGGATCTTTTGCTTGAAGATTGTAAATATAGTTATTCATCATACTATTAATTTTTTCATAATTATCAATTTTTGATGTCCAAATTGGAGTTGAAAAAAATAAATGCATATTTAACTTTTATAATATTTTTTTTTAAATTAACATAGGTTTGTTTTATTTAGCTACGACTCTTATTTTTAAAATATTTCTTAGATAAAATGAGGTTTTTATGAATTCTTTTTTCAAAATATTTGAAATTTTTTCTTCCACTGGCTATGTTAGGAAATTTTTTTAAAAGAATTTTTATATAATTAGTTTTCATTATTAACTAGTGTTTAAAAACTCGGTTTTTAATAAAATATAAAGCAGCTTTCTTCTTAACAGCATAATCAATAATTTTATGGTCATTTTTTGATCCCCCTGGTTGTATAATAGCCTTACAATTGAGTTTTAATATTTTCTTTAGACTGTCTGTAAAAGGAAAGAAAGCATCTGAAGCACAAACAAAATTTTTGTGATTAAAAGCATCTTTGTATTTTAAAATTGCAATTCTAGTTGAATCCAACCTACTCATTTGTCCTGCCCCAATTCCAACTGTTTGTTTATTTTTAGCAAAAACTATTGCATTTGACTTAACATGTTTTGCAACTTTGTAAGCAAATATTAAATCTTCCAGTGTTTTGTTAGAAGGTTTTTTTTTTGAAACTAATTTGATTTTAGATTTTGAAATTCTGTATGAATTAAAGTCTTGGTATAATGTGCCAGAATTTACTGATTTAAAAATTTTATTATTTGTCTCTTTTAAATTACTTGAATTAATAATTATTAATTTTTTTTTGGATGTCAAAATTTTTAAAGATAATATGTTGAATTTTGGTGCTAATATTATTTCATAAAATCTACTATGGATTAATCTGGCTAGGTCTTTATCTATTTTTCTATTAACTAAAACAACCCCTCCAAAAGCGCTCACAGGGTCAGACTCAACAGCTTTTAAGTAGGCGTTTTTTATATTTGAGGCAGATGCAACTCCACATGGGTTGTTATGTTTTACAATTACACAAGTAGGTTCATCAAACTCTTTTAAACAATTCACTCCCTCACTTATATCTAAAATATTATTATAGCCCAAACTTTTACCACTAAGCTGAGAACTAAATAGATTTGATTTTTTGTTTGTTAAATAATAAGCTTTTTGATTAGGATTTTCGCCATACTTAATCTTAATTTTATTATTTGTAAGTTTTTTTTTATCTCTATTAAACCATTTAAAAATTGATAAATCATAATCACTAGTTATCTTAAAGTTCTTTTCAGCCATTTTTTTTCTAAAACTCAATGATGTTACTCCTTTATTTTTATTTAATTCTTTAATTAAAGGATTATAATATTTTTTATCACAAATTGTGGTTACAGATTCAAAATTTTTACTAGCCGACCTTATCATTGATGGCCCACCTATATCTATCATTTCTATTTTTTTGTCAGGTTTGTCTTTATTTGATATTTTTGTAAAAGGATAAAAATTAACAATTACAAAATCTATAGTTGGAAAGTTAAGTTCTTTGAAAACTTTTTCATGTTCTGGGTTGTTTCTTTTATATAAAATTGAAGCGTGTAGTTTTGGATTTAAAGTTTTAACTCTTCCATCTAAAATTTCCTTGAATTTTGTTAAGTTTGATATTTCTTTGCAATTATAACCAAGAGAGATAATTTTTTTTGCTGTCGCTCCTGTTGATATAATCCCAATATTAAATTTATTTAATACACCACATATATTTTTAAGTGATGACTTATCATAAACAGATATAAGCGCATTTCTTCTCATTTTTTTTCTAGCGACCATTCAACTTTAGTATTTAGTGAAGATGTTACCCCACTTATTACAATTTGATTTGTTTCATTAGCAACATCATTTTTCACAAAAATACTTTTTTCTATTACAATTTCTTTGTTTGATTTAAATATCCAAATATTATTTTTTTTTGTTTTTATTATAATATTTTTTTTATTTTCAGTAAGTGTTGTTGAAATATCTGGCATTAGATGAAACCTAATATGATAAACATTTTTTTCAATGATTGATTTCGATGAAATGATTGTGTCTTCCCCTCTTAATGACTCGTTTTTTTTGTTTATAAATAATGTTCTTTTACATATTTTTTTATAGTTTGTTAAATAGCCATTATGCGTTCCCGACAATATTAATAAATTTTCTTCATCTTTTGCTTCAAAGTTAACATTTTTTACAAAATTTGTATTAAATCCGCTTTCCTTTATCTCACTCACGTTTGTATTATCCAATATTATAGTTGAGTGTGCAGCAGTGTATTTAAGATATGTAGGGTTTTTCCCTCCAATTTCCGAACCACCACAATTTGTTATTATTTTTTCACCATGCGCACTTATTTCAATTGAGAGAGATCCAGAGCTTAACTGATTGTGAAATCCATTATTAGAGGGTTGAACAACATCAAAAAAAAGGATTTTTTTGGAATCTTTATGAACTACTATCCCATTTTTAAATTTAGTTAATTTTTTTGTTTTAACAAATTGTTCTTTTTCAAAAATTTGCTCTATAGTTTTAATATAATTGTTATTGCATCCATTAAATAGAGGTAAAGACGAATCAGCGTGTTGGTATGTTTTAAGAACAGAAGTCATTGCTAAAATATTATTTTCAAAATTCTGAGAAGTTCTAATATTAAAAAATAAAAAAATATTACGTATCTCAATTAAATTATTTAAAAATTTAGCATGTTCTAAAATATTATAACTCTTGTGAACCGAGTTTTCATCTATTTGAATATTTATTAAACTATCTATTTTTTTAATTATTTTTGTATTCAGAGATTTTTTACAACTTTCAATTAATACTAAAGCAAGAATTTCACTAGATGACATGTTATCAGCTTTTTTTAATCCTACCTCGAAAGAAATTCTTTTAATGTGGAAATTTAAAATTTTATTAATCTGAGCTATTTCTTTTTTGTTAGAAATTGAACAAATAAAATCATAACTATAGAGTAGGTTAATAAATCTTTTTGAAGCATCCTCAGTGCTCCATGGAAATTTTTTATAATATTTGAATTTTTTAAACCATAAGAAAATATTTTTTTTTGATAACTCTATGCCTTTTTTGCCTCCTAATTTTTGATAAAAGAAGAGAAAATTAAATGTATGAACATCTTGTATGTTTATGTTGGTTATAAAATTATTTTTTAAAATATAATATTTAACAGTTTTATAATTTATAAAATCATTTTGTTTAAAATTAAGGTCTTTAAAATTTTTATAATTATTTTTACCAAAACTTATACGCAAGAAAAATAATTGAAGACTTATTGAAAAATTTTTGTATAGAAAATTAATCATTTTTAACAAACTTGACTGAGTAAAAACCATCAACCATGTAACTTTCATATTTTGAGGGAATGCAAAAAATATCTCCGTCATTATCTAAAAATTTTTTAAACTTTTCATTTGAATCTAGTTTATATTTATATTGTGAGAAATTTTTATTTTCTTTTAAAAATTTATATTTAATGCCTTTAGTTTCATCATAAAAGAATGAACAAACCATGTATATTATTATGCCATTTTTATTTAAAAGTTTAACAGCTTTATCAAGCAAGCATTTTTGAACTTTTGTTAAAAGATCTAAATCAGGAGGTTTTTTCTTGAATAATATTTCAGGATTACGTCTTAATGTCCCCACTCCAGAACAAGGTGAATCTAAAACAATTACATCAAATTTTTTTTCTTCAGAAATATCCAAAGCATTATAATTTATTATTTCATTTTTAAATTTAAGTCTTTTGAGATTCGCTCTAAGTGTCTTAGCTCTTTTTAAACTTATATCGTTAAGAGTTACTTGATTGTTTGAACTAATTGTTTGAAAGGCTTTACCACCTGGCGCAGCACACATGTCTAAAATTGTTTTAAATTTGACCTCAGGGCTGAGATAAATAGGTAGCATTGATGATAAATCTTGAACCCACCAATGTCCTTTTTCATAGTTCTCTAAATCTTTAATTTTTTTCTTATTTATAATAAACGCAGATAAGTCACTTGTTTTATGATGATCTTCTTTGAAAGACTCTAGTAAATTTTTGTTTTTAAAAACTAAATGAAGAGAGGGTTCCTCACTTATATTTTCAATAATTTCTTTTAAGTTTAATCCATTTTTTTCTAATGATTGGTTAAACCACAAAGGAACAGAGGATTGATTAAATTTTTTTTTATTAATTGACTCTTTTTTTTTTATTAAATTTTTAAGTACAGCGTTTATTAAACTAGGGTTTAATTTTTTTATTTTGGCTATTTCAAC
>Ga0255758_10002515_pt1 | contig 16958 bp, 17 predicted proteins | sample 011ome_24_FD_179958 | JGI IMG/M metagenome (GOLD analysis project Ga0255758, IMG submission 179958) | Coastal salt marsh microbial communities from the Groves Creek Marsh, Skidaway Island, Georgia - 011513CT metaG (version 2) | ecosystem: Environmental > Aquatic > Marine > Intertidal zone >...
CAGGTTTACACTTACCATTTGGATAAATACCATGAACAATAATAACAATGGGACGATCTGGATAATAATTAAATAACCATCCGTTAAGCTGAATGCCTTTTTCTCTTGATGGAAAATATACATTTTCCCACTCTTCAAGATGATATTCATTTACAGGAAAACTATCTCTTAATCTACTTCTTGATAAGTTTGAATATTCATGAGCATCAATTTTTGTACTCCAAGAATTTGGTTTTGAATTTTCATGCCAACCACATGTGTGGTCAATTTTCAAAATGCTATACGCTACATAGAATCCTGCAACACCGTAAATAAAAAAACCTAAAAAAACTGTAGACAATAATATTATTATTAATTTTCTTTTCATAAAGTTTGGATGATAGTCATTTCATATAATCTACTTGCGGTTCTCTCAAACTCTTTAGATAAATTTTTGATTTGACATAAGGAAGAGATGGGATTTTCAGCAAGTATAACAACTGAGCATTTATTTTCGTAAAGCATATCAATGAGACTTATAAACCTTCTACACTGATCAGCGAGATCATTTGTCATTTTTGGAACTTCTGTAATAAAAATAAGATTAAATTCTTTTGCAATGTTTGCATAATCCTCATGAGCAAGATTAGTGTTACAAATAAAGTCAAAGGTACAATAAGCAACGTTAGCTGAGCATTTTGTAAAATGTATTTCTCTGCTTTTAATTGCTATTTTCTTGCTTGTTAAATTATTTGCATCAACCAGTTTATCAAATAATGAATTAAATTCCTCCTCAGTATCTCTGTTTATAGGCGTAAAATAAGTCTTAGATTGATTCAACGTAATTCTTCTATAATCAGTTTCACTAGAAACATTGATAACATCGTAATTTTCTTTTAGATGTTTTATGAAAGGCAAAAAGTCTGCTCTTTGTAGACCATTTTTATAAAGATCATTTGGCTGAAAATTTGAAGATGTCATTACAAAAATATTATTTTCCTCAAGTATAAGAAAAATTTTTTTAATTAAAAGCGCATCCACTATATTAAAAATATGTAACTCATCGATGAAAAGAATTTTAACATCTTTGCAAAATTCTTTAATGAATAATTCTAGTTTTTTATTTTTATTGTCATTTGAATTAATAGTATCATGAATTTTATTCATCAAATGATTAAAGTGAACTTTTTTTCCCACTTTACTATATTGAGAGAATAAACTAAGCAAAAATGTCTTGCCTGTGCCCACAGAACCATAAACGTAGACACCAACTTTTTTCTTTTTTGAAAAAAATAAATTATTTTTATTAAATTGATCCCAAACCGAAGAAATTTTATTTAATAAATTAGTTTGTTTGATATCTTTTTTAATAAAATTATTTGATACAAAACCATTATAGTGATCAAGAATAGAGAAACTCATTATTTTTTTCCTAAAAAATTTTTTAAACTATTAAGTGTCTCTAATTCAGATTTAGTTAACTTTCCATCTTTTTGCTTTTGTAACAAACGTTCGTATGTTGACATTAAAAATTTTATACTATCTGCAACTCTTTCTGTCATGGAAGTTTATTATAAATAGGAAGAAGAGTTGAGACAATTATAATTAATATGCTTATTGTAACAATAGTCGTAACCCCATACCCCCAATCAATTAAATATCCGAAAACTAATGGAGAAAGAGCACTTGCAAATACACTTCCCGCATGAAGTAAGGCTTTGACTGTTCCTAAACTTTTAACACCATATATTTCAGCCCATAATGAACCAATAAATGGAGTGCTAATACCCATGTTTAATCCATATAAACTCATGTAGATGATTAACGAAAATACACTATCAAAGAATAGGAGGATTATTACTGATAAAAATAATGGACCGAGAACTGTAATTGCAGTTTTTTTAGTATGAAACTTATCAATAAAAGGTCCACCGATCAAAAGACCTATTATTGAAAAAAATCCAAGTAAAATATAACCATTACCTAGCATCTCTAATGACCATCCCTTTTGATCAAAAATATAAATTTGATGAAACATTAACCCTGTAGATATAAATGGTGAAGCAATTGATAAAGGAAGGTAAATATAAAATTTTTTATCTTTAATTATATCCCTTGTTCTAAGTTTTAAATTAAGAGGATCATTGATCAAGTCCTCATTAAATTTATTATGTCTAACTTTCTGATCTGATAAAGCTAAAAAAATAAATGGGACGAAAACAACAATTGAAATAGAAACATATAACCAAAGTTGTTTCATTTCTATGTTATCAAAATAATTTAAAACAATATATGGAAGAAACATTACGCCTGCCATTCCTCCAAGCGTTGCAATGGATAATGCCTTCCCTCTGTTATTGCCAAAATATCTTGCCATGGAAGTTTCTCCCGCATGCGACATAGCCCCTTGCCCAAAAAACCTCAGCATAAAAATAATTATAAAAAGATAAAAAATATTATTAAGTTGTAACACCATACCAATACTGGCCAGTAAAAGACCACCAGTAACTATAAGTGAATAAACTCTCAAATCTATATGATCGATTAATTTTGCAAAACTAATAAGGATGAATGAACTAAACAAAGTTGAAATAGCATACACTAAACCAAACTCTCCATCTGAAAGTCCATAATAAAATCTTATTTCTGTATTAAAAAGTGATATGAAAAAAGTTTGTCCGTAACTAGCAAAAAAAACGATTAGAAATCCATAAAGTAAAAGTTTTGGATCATATGAAAAAAATTTCTTCATTTAAGATATTTTAATCACTTTAAAAAGAACCGGGTTTGATCTAGTAATTATTTTTACACTAAATTTTTTACAAAGATTGATTAGGCGTTGTCTTTTTGGAAGGTTGACTGTCTTAAAGTGTAGATTATCATTACCAAATAACAGTCCTTGACCAATACTTTCATAATATTTTTTATCTATACTAGATTTTCTCTTTATAGGCATTATCGATCCATAACATTCTTGACTGCTTTTAATAATTGCATCATTTTGTTTTCATCTATCCTGCCTGTATTTACATTCCTCGGACTGGGATGATAAGAACCAATTAATATTTTTTTATCTGGCAGCATGTACTTTGACCCATGTTGAAAAACAAAATTTTTTTTCTTGAGATCATAATCTTGCATATAAAAATTCAAACATGCATCAAAAGCAATTTTTCCTAAAGCAACAATAGTGTTTATGTTTGTTAAATAATTAATTTCTTCTCTGAAAAATTTAAAACATGTTTTTAGCTCATTTGGCTTAGGTTTGTCTTCAGGGGGTACACATTTTAAAGCGGTTGTTAAATAAAGGTTTTTAAGCTTCAAACCATCATCCCTAGAAATTGAAATACTTTGATTTGCAAAACCCGCTTTATAAAGACATTTAAATAAAAAATCTGCGGATTTGTCTCCCGTGAAGACTCTTCCAGTTCTGTTACCCCCATGTGCAGCTGGGGCTAGTCCTATCATCAGTAATTGAGAATTATGATCGCCATATCCAGTAATTGGTTTACCCCAATAAGTTTGATCAATGTATTGACGTCTTTTATCAGTAGCAATTTTTTCACGAAAGTTAACCAAACGATTACACTGACGGCACTTAATGATTTGATTATTTAATTTAATTAATGTCATGAAGGTCAGTCTTCTATATTATAGGTATAATATGAATGAAAGAGCAAAAGCAATTTTAGATTTCTGGTTTATTCAATCCACTATGGAAGATTGGTTTAAAAAGGATGATAGCTATGATCAAAAGATCAAACAATTGTTTTCGAAAGACCTCAAGAAAGCAATAAATAATGAATATGATGAATGGCAGGACACTGCAGAGGAATGTGTTGCTTTGGTAATACTTTTAGATCAGTTTTCTAGAAATCTTTTTAGAAATAGCTCAGATTCTTTCGCACAAGATTACAAAACTAGGTTAATTGTAAATGAAGCTGTTGATCGAGGATATCTAGAAGAGTTAGATCAACATAAAATACATTTTCTTTTAATGCCACTTATTCATAGTGAAGATATAAGTGATCATATATTTGGTCACAAACTCATTGACACTTATTTAAAATCATTTGAACACTTTGATAAAGTTAAGAAAGCTTGGAATGATCACTCCGTGCCAATAAAAAAATTTGGAAGATATCCGCATAGAAATATTATTTTAAATAGAAAATCAACACATGAAGAAGAAGAGTTTTTAAAAAAACCAAATAGCTCTTGGTAATTACCTAAGGCTAGCCTCAATATTTCCACCATCAACTGTAATGATATTAGCTGTCGTTTTTTTCAATAATGTTTGCGCATAAAATGCTTCAGCAACATCATCTGCTAATACTTGCTTATTAAGAAGATTGTGAGATAAGTACTTTTCTTTACTTAAACCTCTTGAAGTTGCGCGTTGATGAATCAATTCTTTTGTTAAAAGTCCACTTTCAATTCGATCAGCATTAATACCGTTAACACGTATATTATATTCTCCACACTCAAGAGCATATTGTTTCATTAAAAAAAGAGTGGTTGATTTTGCAAGCCCATAAGGACCAAAATTTTTTCCAGGGTTGATAGCTTGCTTAGATAAATTATATAAAATTAAACCACCTGTATTTTGTTTTTTCATAACTTGAACAACTAATTGTGAAATATTTTGATGAGATAAAAAATTAATTTCGTAACTTTTTTTAATTATTTTAGGATCAACGATTTCAATAGCTCCTTGAAAGGCTTTACCAGCATTTGATATTAAAATATCTATACCTCCAAAGTTTAGTACTATTTTTTCAACAATTTTTTTTAATTTTTGATTATTAGTAAGATCAGCATTGACTATGAAACAATCATGTAGATTATTTATTTGCAGTAGATGCTTGTCATATTTTTTATCTATAAGAATTATATTTGCCCCTTCTTGTTTAAACTTTTTTGCAATTGCCATTCCTATTGTGCCACCACCTCCAGTGATAATAACATTATTACCATCTAATGATTGTATTTTTGCATTATCTAGTTTGGCTCTCTCTAAAGGCCAATACTCCATCTTAAAAATATCTTTCTCTACAATTGACTTAAATCTTCCAATTCTTTCAGCGTCTAATACAGAAGATGCCATTGACTTAAAGACATCATATGAAATTTTTTGATCTTTCAATTTTTTTCCTGAAGATACTATTCCAATTCCCTCTAAAATTATAATTCTTGGAAGCGGGTCTGTAATTATACAATTACTGATAAAATTTTTATTTTTTAAGAAATATTTTTTGTAAGATTGGCAATATTTTTTTATTTCTTCGTCGATTTTAAGAAATTTATTTTTTGAAATAAATAAAATTTTAGACTTAATCCTAATTACATGATCTGGTGTTACAGGACCCTTGTTTAGAAGATTATTTAAGTTGTGAGTAGAAGCGATAGTGCGATCTTCATTATCGTTATGAAATTTTAAAATCCATTTATTTTTTGAGTAACTTGAAAAACTTTTTCTAACAGACAACATAAAATCTGGGATGTGAATTGTTAATTTATTAGAATGTGTTTTACTTTTACTTTTACTTTTACTTTTACTTTTAGATATATAATTTTCTACATCAGAAACAAAATTGATCATTCTTTCATAGCTTTGTTTTGCAGTTTCTCCGAATGTAAAAATGCCATGGTTAATTAATGCTAGACCCTGAACATTTTCATCTTTTTTAAAAACCTTTAAACATTCTTTTGCTAGAGAAAAACCAGGCATAATATAAGGCACTATACCAAGTTTGTTTCCAAAAATTTTTTTAATTATAGCTTGAGAATTTGGTTGATTTAAAATGCTTAAAAAAGCATTTGAATGCGTGTGATCTACAAACTTAAAAGGTAAATAAGCGTGTAAAAGAGTTTCTACAGAAGGATTAGGGGAATTAGCATTTATCAGATTAGATCGTAACAAGTTAACCATATCATTATCATTTAAATCATTTAATTTTTCAGTTTTTAAAAGTGGTTTAAGTTCTAAACCCGGCATACCAAGCTCATTCAAATTAGACATATCCCAACCACTGCCTTTAACATAAATGAGATCTACATTTTCCTTATATAAATTTTTACCTACTGATTTTACTGAAGAGTTGCCTCCTCCATGTAAAACTAATTTTGGATTACTTCCCAATAAATGGGTAGTGTAAATTCTAAGAGCTAAATCTTTATTAATTTTTTTCTTTTTATACTCACTAACATATTGTTGGGCTGTTTTATTATTCCATAAATTTTTCATTAATCTTTTAAACCTTTAATTGATATTTCATTCGCATCAACTACACCTTTTTCAGTGATAAGTTTAGAGATATATTTTGATGGAGTAACATCAAAAGCATAATTAATAGATTTAGATTTCTCAGGAACAATACTAATTGTTTTAATATTTTTGTTTTTATCGACACCCCAAATACTACTAACTTCTTTAGGGTCTCTTTTTTCAATAGGTATCTCAGATATTCCATCCCGAATATTAAAATCTATACTTGATATTGGTGCCGAAACATAAAAAGGAACATTATTATCATAAGCAGCAAGAGCTTTTAAATAAGTACCAATTTTATTACAGACATCTCCACTTAGTGCTGTTCTATCAGTCCCAACTATACACATATCAACTTGATCATGTTGCATTAAATGTCCACCAACATTATCAACAATAAGAGAGCAATCAATATTTTCATTTATTAGCTCCCAGGCAGTTAAATTAAAGCCCTGGTTTCTAGGTCTCGTCTCATCAACCCAAACATGAATGGGAATTTTGTTTTTTTTAGCTTTAAATATAGGAGCTAAAGCTGTACCCCAATCAACTGCAGCTAACCAACCCGCATTACAATGAGTGAGAATATTAACTGTTGAATTTTTTTTATCATAAACATTTTTTATTAATTCAAAACCATAGTCCCCTATTTTACTACACGCACTAATATCTTCTTCTCTAATTTTTTTAGCTATATTAAAAATATGTTCCGCTCTATTTTGTTGATCTATATTAGAAATTTCTAATTTAATTTTTTTTATTGCCCAACTTAAATTTACAGCTGTTGGTCTTGATTCTATTAAAAAATCTGCAGCCTTATTAAGAAATTCAATTGAAGAGTCTTCTAAAGCAGCAACATACATTCCAAACGCAGCAGTAACTCCTATTAGTGGCGCTCCTCTGACTTGCATTTCTCTAATTGCAAATTCAACATCTTTCACTGTGCTTAATGTTACAATACTTAGCTCATGTGGGAGAAGTCTCTGATCAATAATTTTAATTTCCTGATCAGTCTCATCTACCCAAATTGTAGTTAAGTGAGAATCATTAACAAGCATTATTTTTGTTCAACACCAGTAAGAGCACTAACAAATTGTTTTTGAAATAGATATATAAATATTAGTGGCAAAAGTCCTGCTATAGTAGATGCAGCAAATTGCTGATTCCATATAGGCGCATATTCAGTTGAAAATCTAGCTAACACCACTTGTATCAAGTGAAGATCAGGTGATGGTGCAGCAATTAGTGGCCACAAAAAAGATTCCCATTGAAAAACAAACAACAATAAACCTGCGCCTAAAGTAACAGGTCTTGATAAAGGCATGCATATTTTCCAATAAACACCAAACCAAGATAGACCGTCTACTCTCGCTGCCTCCATTAACTCCTTTGGAATACCAATAAAAAATTGTCTAAATAAAAAAATTATTATTCCATTTGCAAGCATCGGAATTATCAAAGCATAATAAGTATCAAACCAACCAATTTGTCTCATCATTTTAAATAATGGAATTGCGATAGCATCAGCTGGAACTGCAAAGGATAATAAAATAAATCCAAACAAGATATTGTCTCCTTTAAATCTAAACTGTGCGAAGGCGAAACCTGCCATCGAATTTATAATTATACCACCTATAACTGATACTACAGAAACAAAGAATGTATTTACCATGGCTTTTCCAAATCCTTTTTGAAAAATACCATAATATGGATCTAAAGAAGTTCCTGGCACCATTGACCAAAAAGAAAAAGGAGCAACCTCTGCAAAAATTGTTACGTTATCTTTAAATGAACTTGCAAGGGCCCACCAGAATGGTGCTATTGTAATAATTAATCCAATCAAAATAATAAAATACCAAGCATAAATTGACCAATTTTTACTAATATGTTTAATCATTATTTAACCCGGTCCTCTTTATTTTCACCTAAGAATAATAGTTGAAGTCCAATTACAATTAGAGAAATAATTGTTAGAATACTAATAATTGATAGAGATCGTCCCCAATCTTGATAATAAAAACCACTACGGTAAGCTTCAAAAGCCAATACATTTGTCGACTGCATAGGTCCACCTTTAGTTAAAATAATCATTGGCACCATTAAGACAAAATTTGTAGCTGTATCGGCAACAAAAACAAAAAGTATTGTTCTTTTTAATAATGGCAAAGTAATAAATCTAAATTTTTCAAAAGGTCTTGCTCCATCAATCTTTGCAGCCTCATAATACTGTGTAGGAATTTCTTCCATACCTGCAAGTAAAAAAAGCATCCAAAAAGCAACACCTTTCCATGTTGCTATTGCTATTATTGACCATAAAGCCTGATCTTCACTTATTAAAAAAGGTTGTGGTGGTATTCCAAAGACTCCTAAAAAACCATTCGCCAAACCTTGATAAGGATCAAGCATCAAACCCCAAACTACGGTCGCTATTGGTAGTGCCACACCAATAGGCAATAAATATAAAGACCTTATGACTCTAATAAATTTTGATTTGCGCATTAATAGAAGTGCTAAACCCAAAGAAAGAGCAATTTGAAAAGGATTAATAATTATGGTTAGAATTGATGTAATTTTTAAAGACTGCCAAAATAATGGATCATCAAAAAGATATTGATAATTTTCAAACCATACAAATGACCTTTTCTCAACACCTCCACCAAAACTTGTATAAATTAAACTTTCCCAAAGACCAATAAAAATAGGATAAAGCTTAAAAGCTATGGTTGCCAATAATGCTGGAGCTAAAAACAAATAAGGTACTACCCATTGTCTTTTAAAAAAATTATTAAACATAAATTTTATATCAGAAAAATAACTACGCAGAGTATACTCTGCGTAGTAATAAATTAGAAGTTAAAGTATTTACTTATAACGTCTCATTGCTTGTTCAATTCTAGACTCTGCAGACTGCATAACAGAAGCAGGGTCTCCACCGTTTCTAATGTCTTCAAAGCTTGTATTTACAATTTCTTCAAATTCTAAAAAACCAGGCGTTCTACCTCGAGTTGCACAATGATTTGCTGACTCATAAGTTGCTAATTTCATAGCAGTATCTGGAAAATTGTTAAACTTTGGATCTTCAGCAACATGCAATATACCCGACATATGAGCAGGTAATGAATTATGCTCATCTACATAAGCTAAAGCAACTTCAGGACTTGCAGTTAAATATCTAACAAGCATTGCAGAAGCATCTTTGTTTTTAGAATAATTCCAAACACCCATGTGCCAACTATTACAACCTGTTACAACATCTCCACCTTCAAAATATGGGTGTAATGCTAGGCCAAAATTTAAATCAGAGTCTTTCCATCTTCCAACGTTCCAAGAACCTCCAACAAAAATTCCAATTTTTCCAGCGCCAAACATTTCATGAGTTTGATCTGGATTAGCTCCTTTTGGAGAAACATTCCAAGTATTATGAATATCATAATACCATTGAGCTGCTTTCATCCATCCATCATTTGTAAGACAACCTTTTACAGATAGTCCACCTTCACAGACACCAGAGCCACCGCCTAAAGATTCAGGTAAAGCTTGAAGTTGATAGTACCTACTGATTTGATCAAAAATCATACCCCAAGTACCACTATCTTCATCGTTAATCTTTTGAGCACAATCAACAACTTCAGCCCATGTAATCCTTTCTGCTTCAATTGCAGATGGTTCAGCACAACCCGCTTTTGCAAGAAGGTCTTTATTGTAATATAAAATTTGTCCTGAGTTGTTTAATGGCGGCGCATACATTTCTCCATTCCAAGAAGCTGCGGCAATACCAGCTGGTGCAAAAATTTCATCGACGTTTGCATCTGAAAAATATGAATCCATAGGTGCAATCATACCTCTTACAGCATAGGATGGCACCAAAGGAGCATCAACAAAAACTACATCAATATCGTCAGCCTTTGCGTTTCCTCTGACCTCTAAAGTCGCAAGAAGATCTCTAAAAGGAAAAGTTTGAATATCAACTTCAATTCCAGTTTCTGCAGTAAATTTTTCAACATAAGGTGTTAAAGGGCCTTCTGCCCAAGTTCCAATTACTAAAGCAATTTTCTCTGCAGATTTTGCAGAAAAAGAAATACTTGCAAACAGTAAAAAGACACTAAAAAAAGAAAAAATTCTTTTAATCATTCTACCTCCTAATTATTATATAGAAGTAAAGTAAAAATATATTGTAATATATCTATAGATAAAATCTCACTTAAGTGATGACTTTAAATCACTATATGAGATAAAATATTAATTTATTGTAATATAATAAAAAAAATAAAGAGTTTTTATGGCTTATTTTGAAAAAGATTTTTATGTATCAAAAGATGATACAAAAATATTAAGTTTGCTAAAACCCCGAAGCGGGGTTGTTCGAGCTGTATTAGATACAGACACCTTTAATGAAATTGATGATCAGTTTGCTCTAGTTCAGATGATGCTATCACATGAGAGAATTAAAGTTGAAGGTATTTATGCTGCACCTTTTTCTATGAATGAAAGAGCTGATACCCCTGAAAAGGGAATGGAGTTGAGTTATGATGAGATATTAAGACTCTTAGAAAGAATAAATGTTTCTCATGAAAATTTTGTTTTTAAAGGCGTTAAAGAATATGTTGGTTCTAATAAACAGGTTGTTGAAGCCCCTGCTGTAGATGAATTAATTAAAAAAGCTCACGAAGGTTCTGTAGACAATCCTTTGTATGTGATTGCTATAGGAGCTATTAGTAATGTTGCATCTGCACTAATAAAAGATCCTTCTATAAAAGAAAAGATAGTAATTATATGGTTAGGGGGAAATGCTCTTTATTGGCCTCATTCTTATGATTTTAATTTAAAACAAGATGTAGGAGGTGCACAAATATTATTTGACTGTGGAGTTCCATTAGTTATGGTTCCATGTGCAGGCGTCACTACCCACCTAACAACCACTGTACCTGAAGTAGAAAAATATATTGAACCTCATGGTGAAATTGGAAAATTTTTAGCAATGCGTTTTAAAGAGTATAGTGATGATCACAAAGGGTGGTCGAAAGAACTATGGGATATGGCTGCAGTTGCTTGGTTGATAAATGAAGAGTGGACCCCAACTAATATAATTCCATCACCTATATTGTCTGACAATATGACATGGAGTGTTGATCACCGTAGACATTCTATCAAGATAGTTTCTATGCTAAATAGAGATGAAATTATTAAAGATTTTATTTTTAAACTAGAAAGATTTAATAAAAACTAAAAGCTGACACTATCATTATCCAATTTGATAGCTGCTTCGATTAAACTTGATATATCTTTAAATTTCGATGGATTAATTTGCATTCTTATCCCAAGATTAGCACATTTATTTTCACAAGTTGCTCTTATCTTATCATCTTTTATCCAATCAAAGTCTATATTATGAGCGAAGCCAAAAATTCGTCTAATTATTTTTGCTCCTGCAAAACCAATTGAGTCATTATAGATATTTTGTAAATAATTTTTTTGCTCGGTTTTAATAATATTTTTATTTTTAAACAATTGTATAGGATAACCATCTCCTTTTGGATATTCATCCCACAAATTACAAAATTTATTTTCAAATTTTATCCAAATCATATTAATTAAATTTAAAATCCATTTTTTAAAATCTTTTCTTTCACCAGGATTGTTTTCATGACCGTTTTGAGAGAAAAAATTCATTAATAAATTCGCTAATAATGCTCCAACATCAAAACCCATTGGTCCATAAAAAGCAAATTCTGGATCTATTACTTTGGTATCATTTTCAGTAACCATTATTGAGCCAGTATGTAGATCGCCATGAAGTAAAGACTGTGTTTCACTCATAAATTTTATTTTTAATCTGCTTACAGCAATTTTAAGATCATCATTATTTTCTATTTCTTTTTTTTGCTTATCAAGATGAGGTGAGGTCCATCTATTATTTTTATTATACATATATGGATCAGTGAAAATTAAATCCTCTGTAATTTTACAAAGCTCTGTATTCATAATGAACCTTGAATTTAATTCTTTTTTTTGATCAGCTTTTAAATATAAATCTGATGTAAAAAATAACGTTTTTGACATAAAAGTTGAAATATCTTCAGCAAATTTTTCATATTTTGTTGCATTGATTAATCCATGTCGCATTATTATATGTGGAGATAATTTCTCCATTGTTATAGTGCACAACTCAGGATCAAAATCATAAATTTTAGGCATCAAATCTGAAACATGATTTGAGTGAATACTCATATATTCAGACTCATAATAAGATCTTTTTAGAGTTAGAGGCCAATCTTTAAGTACCCTAAGATAAGGCAGTGGTTGTTTAATACAAATTGAATTTTTTTTAGATTCAACAAAAAATACTAAATTTAAATTTCCATCTCCCACTTCTTTAATTTCTATTTCTTCTGTATCACCAATAATATTTTTAATTTTATCGTTACTTTCAATAAAGTTTTTTATAGTTGAAACCTCTAGTGGTTTATAGTTTTTTGGCTTAAAATTAGAACTCATTATTTTTATTTAAACTATACTTTAATGTTTTCAACTTTTAGCATAAAAACAATAAAGGTCTCGTGGTGAAATGGATATCACACGTGTCTTCGGAACATGGATTTGGGGTTCGAATCCCTACGAGACCGCCAAAAAAATTATGAGTATACCGACGTATAGAAAATTTAAAAAAAATGACACAGAGGCTGTTATTAATTTATGGCAAACATGCAAACTTATTGTTCCTTGGAATGATCCGATAAAAGATATTAAACGAAAATTATCTATTAAAGATAATCTTTTTGTCATTGGAAAAATTAATAACAAAATAATAGCTACAGCAATGGCAGGGTATGATGGTCACCGAGGTTATATTTATTATTTAGCAGTTCTTCCAGAACTACAAAAAAGGGGTATTGGATCTTCTGTTTTATCTATCATAGAAAAAAAACTCTACAAGCTAGGTTGTCCAAAAATTAATCTGTTTGTAAGAAATACCAATATTAAAGTGAAGGCATTTTATAAAACAAATAATTATGAAATGCAGGACTCCCAAATTTATGGGAAAAGGCTAATCAATGATAATTAAATATTTAAAAAATTTGAATATTGTTTAGTTACCAACTCAGCAATCTGAACCGCATTAAGAGCAGCACCTTTTCTTAAATTGTCAGCAACTACCCATATATTTAACCCGTTATCAACACTATCATCTTCACGAATTCTACTAATATACACTTTATCTTCTCCAGCAGCTTCCACGGGAGTTACGTACCCTTCATCTTTTCTAAAATCTATAACTGAAATACCTTCAAAATCTTTTAATAATTTAGTTGCTTCTACATGGCTTAAAGGAGAATCAAATTCGATATTTATAGATTCTGCATGACTAATAAAAACAGGGACCCGAACACAAGTAGCAGATACTTTAATTCCTTGATCTAATATTTTTTTTGTTTCATTAACCATTTTCTCTTCTTCTTTAGTACTTCCATTATCAAGAAAGGTATCAATATGAGGAATAACATTAAATGCCATTTGTTTAGTAAATTTATTTTTTTCAATATTTTTATTTGTATAAATATGTTGTGTTTGATTAAATAATTCATCCATCGCCTCTTTACCAGCGCCAGAAACAGACTGGTAAGTCGAAACCACTACCCTATTTATTATTGCTTGGTCATGTAATGGCTTAAGAGCTACGACCATTTGAATAGTTGAACAATTTGGATTTGCGATAATATTACTACGATCATTATTATTAAAAAAATCCTCCAAAGCAGAAGCATTTACCTCAGGAACTATTAGAGGTACATTATCATGCATTCTAAAATGTGAGGTATTATCAATAACAAGACAACCAGCTTTTGCCGCCTTAGGGGCAAATTCTGCAGATACTTTACCTCCAGGGGAAAAAAGACCAATTTGCACTTTAGAAAAATCAAATTCAGCAAGATCTTCAACTATTAATTCTTCGCCTCTAAACTCAATTGCTTGTCCTTTTGACCGAGAAGATGCTAACAAATACAATTGATCAACAGGAAATTCCTTATCTTCTAATATTTGAATAATCTCTCTTCCAACATTACCTGTGGCACCAGCGATAGCTATATTAAATTTTGTACTCATCTAATTAATTACCTGATAAATTTTTAAGCTCTTCAATAACAGCCTTACCCATATCCTGAGTTGACACAACCTTATCGGCACCATCACTAATATCAGCAGTTCTCAAACCTTTTGATAGAACCGCTTGAACAGCATTTTCAACCAAGACACTATCTTCCTGCATGTTAAAGCTATATTTTAACATCATGGCAAAACTCATAATCATTGCAAGTGGATTGGCTTTACCTTGTCCAGCGATATCAGGCGCACTTCCATGAACAGGTTCATACATCGCTGCTCTTGAGCCATTTTCTGCTAACGGACCTAATGATGCAGAGGGGAGCATTCCCAAAGAGCCTGTTAACATTGCCGCAATATCACTTAGAAGATCTCCAAATAAGTTATCTGTTAAAATAACATCAAATTGTTTTGGGTTTCGAACAAGTTGCATTGCGCAGTTATCAGCTAACATATGAAAAAGTTCCACATCTTGAAATTCTTTTTCATGAATATTTGAAACTGTATTTTTCCAAAACATTCCTGTTTCCATCACATTTGATTTTTCAACAGAGGTAACTTTATTATCTCGTAATTTAGCTAGATCAAAAGCTACACGTGTTATTCTTGTAATTTCAGAAGTAGTATAGCTTTGGGTATCAATTGCTTTTTCTTCATTATCATTAATCTTTGACACTCCGCGAGGTTGTCCAAAATAAACACCACTTGTCAATTCTCTTAAAATTAGAATATCAAGTCCTTTAACTAAATTAAGCTTTAAAGGTGATGCTTCAGCTAGTGCATCAAATACAACAGCAGGTCTTAGATTAGCAAATAAATCTAATTCCTTTCTTAATCTTAATAAAGCGGCTTCAGGACGTTTTTCTCTTTCTACTTTATCCCATTTAGGACCTCCAACTGCACCAAACAAAACAGCATCAGCATCTAGTGCTTCTTGCATTGTTACATCACTTATTGAGTCACCTTCTTTATCGTAGGCTGTCCCCCCAACTAAACGCTCAGATATTTCAAAGGACATTGATCGTGTTTTTGATAACCAATCAATGATTTTGAGTACCTCTGCCATAACCTCATTACCAATTCCATCACCTGGTAAAACCAGTATTTTTTTATTACTCATCTAAATAATCCAAGGATGTGATGATTTAAGAGAGGTTTCGTATTGAGTTATTTTTTCTTTTTTTTGAAGCGTTAAACCAATATCATCAAGACCTTCTAATAAACATTTTTTTCTAAATTCATCTATGTCGAAATCTATTGAGTTATTATCTTCAGAAATAATTTTTTGCTTCTGTAAATTTACAGTGAGAATCTTTTTATTATTTGCTTGTTCCATTAGAATATCAACTTTATCTTGAGTAAGGCGAATTGGGAGAATTCCATTTTTAAAACAATTATTATAAAAAATATCAGCAAAGCTTGGTGCTATTATACATTTAAAACCAAAATCTAAAAGAGACCAGGGAGCATGTTCTCTACTTGAACCACAACCAAAATTATCTCCAGCAATAAGAATAGATGCTTCTTTATACGGATCCCAATTTAGAACAAAATCATTTTTTGTATTGCCTTGCATATCAAAACGAAGTTCATGAAATAGATTTTTACCTAAACCTGATCGCTTTATTGTTTTTAAAAACTGCTTTGGTATGATCATGTCAGTATCAACATTCATCATAGGGAGTGGTGCGGCAATCCCTTTTAATAATTCAAACTTTTCCATTACAGGTCACTTTCTTGTGCAAACGTTCCTTTAATAGCTGATGCAGCAGCAACAACCGGACTTACTAAATGAGTTCTTCCTTCTCTACCTTGTCTACCTTCAAAATTTCTGTTCGAAGTTGATGCACATCTTTCCTTCGGTTTTAACTGATCTGGATTCATAGCTAGACACATTGAGCATCCAGGTTCTCTCCAATCAAATCCCGCGTCTATAAAAATTTTATCTAAACCTTCGCTCTCAGCTTGTTCTTTAACTAGTCCAGAACCAGGAACAATCATAGAGTCAACTGAAACTTTTTTTCCTTCAACAACTCTTGCCACTTCTCTTAAATCTTCAATTCTTCCATTGGTACAAGAACCAATAAAAACTTTATCAATTTTTATTTTTTCAATTTCTTGATCAGCTTCTAAACCCATATATTCTAAAGAACGTTCAACAGCTTTTCTTCTATTAAGATCATCAATTTTTTCTGGGTTTGGAACTTTTCCATTTATTGGGACAACATCTTGAGGACTTGTTCCCCAAGTAATTTGTGGAGCTATATGTTCAGCGTTGATGTTTATTTCCTTATCATATTTGGCATTTTCATCTGATGGTAATGACTTCCAGAATTCTATAGCCTTATCCCAGTTTTCTCCCTTTGGCGCATAAGGTCTTCCTTTAATGTAATCAAATGTTGTTTGATCAGGAGCAATTAAGCCTGCTCTTGCACCAGCTTCTATACTCATGTTACAAATAGTCATTCGACCTTCCATACTAAGTGATTCAATTGCCTCACCAGCATACTCAATAACATACCCTGTTCCACCCGCAGTTCCAATGACACCAATTATATGCAAAATTATATCTTTTGCACCAACACCTGGTTTGAGATTACCACTAACTGTC
>Ga0255758_10002526_pt1 | contig 16896 bp, 14 predicted proteins | sample 011ome_24_FD_179958 | JGI IMG/M metagenome (GOLD analysis project Ga0255758, IMG submission 179958) | Coastal salt marsh microbial communities from the Groves Creek Marsh, Skidaway Island, Georgia - 011513CT metaG (version 2) | ecosystem: Environmental > Aquatic > Marine > Intertidal zone >...
AAGGGCCTAATCAGGGGTGGCAGAACGCCGAGCGCACCGCCTGTGATGGGCGCAATACGCATCCCGGCGAGCAGATGACCGGGAGATCCGGCCACTAGGAGTCCCCCCAGCATCTGAAGGACAACAAAGATGGCCAGCGTCCAGAGCCCGTTGTAGTCAAAGAACAGCACCGAAATTCCCACAGCGATGGCCCAGTCGATAGCTAACCCGGCAACCCGACGAAGATATGTCGGTGTCGACCTGGGTCCATCCTGAGGAAGACCAAACTTCTTACCCGGCCAATACTCCTCGTCCACCACCCCTCCAGTGTAGGTTGCCAGGCTGATGTAACACGGAGGAAACAATCCGGATATGACGGAGAAATTGCACAGAGTTACCCTCAAGGCAGGTTGGAACCCCAACCACACTCAATCCCACGAAATACAGGAGTGACTGCATGTTTAAGAACTCTTCAGAAGTACTGAAGTACATCAAAGAAAAGGACGTCAAATTCCTTGACATCCGTTTCACCGACTTGCCTGGAGTGCAGCAGCACTTCAACATTCCCGCCCACTCGGTTGACGAGGAATTCTTCACCGTCGGCCAGCTGTTCGATGGTTCCTCCATCCGCGGATTCCAGCAGATTCACGAGTCCGATCTTCAGCTGATTCCCGATGTCACCACCGCGTATGTGGATGCATTCCGCGACGAACTGACCCTCATCATGGTCTTTGACATCTACAACCCTCGTAATGGGGAAATCTACAGCCGCGACCCCCGCCAGGTGGCACACAAGGCCGAGAAGTACCTCGCCTCCACCGGTATCGCCGACACCGCGTTCTTTGCACCGGAGGCCGAGTTCTACATCTTCGATGACGTGCGTTACGACGTGCGCCAGAACCGCAGCTTCTACGAGGTCGACTCCATCGAGGGCGCGTGGAACAGCGGTCGCATGGAAGAGGGCGGAAACCTCGCCAACAAGACCCCCTACAAGGGTGGCTACTTCCCCGTCTCCCCAGTGGACCACTTTGCTGACCTGCGCGATGACATCTGTCTGAAGCTCGAGGAAGCCGGTCTCATTGTGGAGCGTTCACACCACGAGGTGGGAACCGGTGGTCAGGCAGAGATCAACTACCGCTTCAACACCATGGTGAACGCAGCCGATGACATCCTGAAGTTCAAGTACATCGTCAAGAACACAGCACTGCAGTGGGGCAAGACGGCTACCTTTATGCCCAAGCCCCTCTTTGGAGACAACGGGTCCGGTATGCACACCCACCAGTCGCTCTGGAACGATGGCAAACCACTGTTCTACGACGAGAAGGGCTATGGCGGCCTCTCCGACATCGCTCGCTGGTACATCGGTGGAATCCTGAAGCACGCACCAGCGCTTCTCGCGTTCACCAACCCCAGCCTGAACAGCTATCACCGTCTGGTCAAGGGCTTCGAAGCTCCCGTGAACCTGGTCTACTCGGCCGGTAACCGCTCGGCAGCCATTCGTATCCCGATCACCGGAACCAACCCGAAGGCTAAGCGCATCGAGTTCCGCGCTCCTGACGCCGCCAGCAACCCTTACCTCGCGTTTGCCGCGCAGATGATGGCTGGTCTGGATGGAATCTTGAACAAGATCGAGCCTCACGAGCCTGTTGACAAGGACCTCTACGAGTTGCCCGCTGAGGAAGCTAAGGCCATTCCTCAGGTTCCCGGTTCTCTCGAGGAAGCCCTCGTCGCCTTGGAGAACGACCACGAGTTCCTGCTCGCTGGTGGTGTCTTCACGGAGGACCTGATCGAGACCTGGATCGATTTCAAGCGTGAGAACGAGATTCTGCCCATGGCGCAGCGTCCTCACCCCTTCGAGTTCGAGCTGTACTACGGCGTCTAATTCGAGAGACAGACTCTGGTGGGCCCTATCGTGGGATGGGGCCCACCAGGCCGTTAAGCCTCGTGCCCGTAGAAGACGCGTTCAAACACCACGCGTGAGCGCCTCGTGACTCTCAGGTAAGTCTCCTCCAGCACACTCGCGCTTCGTGGCGGGTATCCCATGAGGCGCGCAGCGCCCTCCAAACCCACACGATCACTGGGTAGCACATCTGTCGACGACTCCCCGAAGAGGGCCAGCGCTGTCCTAATGCGAGATGCCAAGAGCCACGCTTCACGAAGAAGGTCGACATCGGTCCGGTCAATAAGACCGTTGTCATCGATTCGTTGCAAAGCTTCCAGTGTTGAGGCTGATCGAATATCGGGGTGATCATGCCCATGCTGCAACTGCAGCAGTTGCACGGCCCATTCGACGTCGCTGAGAGACCCGCGACCGAGCTTCAGATGGCGGGACGCATCCACTCCTTGAGGAAGCCGCTCAGCCTCGACGCGAGCCTTGATGCGCCGAATCTCCCGGGCCTCATCCTCGCGGAACACCTTTGGGTAGCGATACATCGCCGCCATGTCGAGAAAATCAGTGGTCAACGCCTCGTCTCCGACGTAGCTGGCTGCTCGCAGTAATGCTTGCGCCTCCCAGCCGAGTGCCCACCGCTCGTAATAGGCAGCATAGGCGTCCAAACTGCGCACAATCGGGCCATTTTTGCCTTCAGGGCGAAGACCAGCATCGAGATCCACCGGGAAGAGGACGTCCTCGCTCAATCGGGTGATGTCCTTGACGATACGCTCCGCGACACTGTGGGCCTGCTCTGCGGCCCCTGCATCCCTGAACACATAAACCACGTCCAGATCCGATCCGAAACCTAACTCGGCGCCACCCAGTCGGCCCATCGCGATAACGGCGAACTCGATACCATCATCGGGAGTTCGAGCCAGAGCGACAATCCCCTCTAGGAAAACCCTGGAGAGAGTCGTCAGCGCATTCCCGACCTGCGTGATGTCACTCACCCCGACCATGCTGGAGAGCGCGATCCGCAGGAGCTCGCGACGTCGGAAGCCTCGAAGGGCTTTTCTTGCCGAGTCCTCACTGTCCTGGTGGCGCTCGAGGGTCGCCTGGACCTCATCGCGCAGGGACGCTAGCTCCCGCGGCACAAGGTCATCATCGTTATCCAGCCACGCGGCTCCCTCAGGGACCCGACCGAACAGTTTTGCCACAAACGCGCTGGTGCCGAGCACCGTCATCAATCGCCCAGCAGCACCGGATGAATCCCGCAACATCCGAAGGAACCAATGGGACTCCCCCAAGTCATCACTGAGTTGGCGGAAGGCGAGCAGTCCACCATCGGGATCAGTTCCTTCTGCAAGCCACTTGAGGAGGACAGGAAATAGTGTCTTGTGGATGGCGGCGCGTCGAGAAACACCCTGTGTGAGGGCTCCAATGTGGTGGAGCGCACCCTCTGGGTTTCTAAACCCTGAGGCTTGGAGTCGCAATGCCGCCTGCTCACTGGTGAGCTCCACCCCCGGGTCCTCAAGACCTGCCACCGCAGAAAGTAGCGGCCGATAAAACAGTCGCTCATGCAGACTTCGGACGGAACGCTGAATACCTCGCCAGTGCTCGACAAGGCTCTCTGCCGTGTCGGCAAGTTTCGTGTGCCGGGCGAGCACGCGCAGTGCTTCTTCGCCCTGTGGCATCACATGACTACGCTTCAGTGCTCCCAGCTGAATCCGGTGCTCGAGTACTCGAAGCGTTCGGTAGGCGTGATCGAACTCAGCCGCCTCAGCGCGCCCGACATAGCCCGCCTCGCTGAGAGCCCTGAGTGCTCCCAAGGTATCCAGTTTCCGCACGGTCTCGTCGTGTGCTCCGTGGACGAGCTGAAGCAGTTGAATGGTGAACTCAATGTCTCGAAGGCCACCAGGACCCAGCTTAATTTGGTAATCCACTTGGTCAGCAGGAATGTTGTCCGTCACGCGCTCACGCATACGTTGCACTTGCTCAACAAAGCCCGGCCGGCTCGAGGCTTGCCAAATCAGGGGCTCCAGGGCTTCGCGATAGGCAGCGCCGAGCGCACGGTCTCCGGCGAGAGGCCGAGCCTTAATCAGCGCCTGAAACTCCCAATCGTGAGCCCAACGCTCGTAGTACGCCACGTGTGACTCCAGGGTGCGCACCAGCGCACCATCTTTTCCTTCAGGACGCAGGTTGGGGTCAACTTCCCACAGGCCAGGCTCCACCCCAAACTCCATGAGATACCGGGCAGTATCGCGAGCAAGGGTCTCAGCGCTTCTGACGACAAAGCTCGCATCAGCGCCCTCCGGGACATCGGTGACATAGATGACGTCGACATCACTCAGGTAATTGAGCTCCGCCGCTCCGGCCTTGCCCATGCCGATGATGGCCAGTGGTACATCCTTGGCGCTCAGATTGTGGTGTTCGCGGGCGATATCCAGCGCAGCGTCGAGTGCAGCCGAGGCCATATCCGCGAGCGCCCTGGCCACCTGATCGACAATGGAGACCGGTGAGCTCTGACGGGTGTCCCAGAGCGCAAGACGACAGAGCTGTCGACGATAGGCGACCCGCAGCGCCATGGCAGCGCTCTCCGTTTCCAGCCCAGCAATCGCTTTCCTGAAAATCGTGAGGTACTCACTATCACGGGGAAGCGAGCGCAGTGGCTTGTGGAGCAGATCCCACTGGTCGGGGTGGCGCTTGAGAAAGTCGCCCAGTCCAGAGCTTGACCCGGCGAGCACAACCAGAGACTCTCGGTGGTCACTATCGGACCATAGTTTTCGAAACCGGCTGGGTTCCTTCTCCGCTAAGTCGGCGACTGTCTTGAGCGCAAGGTCAGGGTCGGCTGCTCCAGAAAAGTCCTCTGCGGAAAAGTCTTGGGCGTCAAGACGGTCTCGGGCTTCGCCCAGCCTCGCAAAGCCAGCTTTCGCCAGCGATGACAGGGGTGACGGAGTCCGCGACATCCTCTGGAAAGTTAGAGAATCTCGAGATTGCTGGCGAGTTCATAGGGGGTGACCTGAGCGCGGTAAGTGTTCCAATCGCGCTTCTTGTTCAGCAACACATAGTTGAACACCTGCTCACCCAATGTTTCTGCGACAAGTTCACTGTCTTCCATCAGGGACAGCGCCCTATCCAGGCTCGCGGGAAGCGGTTCATACCCGAGAGCTCGGCGCTCACCTTCGCTGAGCTCCCATACGGTGTCTTCGGCCTCGGCGGGAAGCTCATAGTTCTCCGAAATACCCTTCAAGCCCGCAGCCAAAAGAACGGCAAAGGCGAGGTAAGGGTTAGCAGCAGAGTCCATGGCGCGGTACTCAATACGAGCGCTCTGGCCCTTGCCGGGCTTGTAGAGGGGGACGCGCACGAGTGCGCTCCGGTTGTTGTGGCCCCAGGTGACGTAGCTGGGGGCTTCATGGCCGCCCCAGAGCCGCTTGTAGGAGTTCACGAACTGGTTGGTAATCGCCGTGAACTCTGGGGCGTGCTTGAGCACTCCAGCAACGAAAGAGCGTCCGACTGCCGAGAGCTGGTACTTACCACCGGCGTCAAAGAACGCGTTAGTGTCACCCTCGAAGAGCGACATATGGGTGTGCATTCCTGATCCAGGATGGTGCGCCATGGGCTTGGGCATAAAGGTGGCATAAACACCCTGTTCGATGGCAACCTCTTTGATAACGGTGCGGAACGTCATGATGTTGTCCGCCGTCGTCAGCGCATCCGCATAGCGAAGGTCAATCTCGTTTTGACCGGGACCGGCCTCGTGGTGACTGAATTCCACCGAAATTCCTAAGTCCTCGAGCATTCGAATGGCGCGACGCCGGAAATCGTGAGCACTGCCGCCGGGAACATTGTCGAAATATCCCGCCGAGTCCACCGGCTCGGGGCCGTTCTCGCCGTAGGCACTGGACTTCAGGAGATAAAACTCGATCTCGGGGTGGGTGTAGAAGGTGAAGCCCAAATCTGCGGCTTTTTCCAACTGACGCTTGAGAACGAAACGAGGATCGGTGACTGCGGGCTGACCATCAGGAGTGGTGATGTCACAGAACATGCGGGCAGTGGGGTCAATCTCACCGCGCCAGGGCAGAATCTGGAACGTTGTGGGGTCAGGATGCGCGAGCACGTCAGCCTCGAAAGCACGCGTAAAGCCTTCGATGGAGGATCCATCGATTCCCAAGCCTTCGGCGAAGGCGCCTTCGATCTCGGCGGGCGCAACCGCCACCATTTTGAGGGTGCCGACGACGTCGGTGAACCACAAACGGATGAACTTCACTCCGCGCTCTTCAATCGTGCGCAGAACAAAATCTCGTTGCTTATCCATCACATATCCTTTGCACCCATGTGGAGGGGCTAAAACCCTGCCATTAGGCTACTTGGTATGCCCCGTCTTCGCTTGGCCATGGCCCAAACTAACCCGATTGTGGGTGACCGGGCACACAATGCCGAGCGTCTCTTAGAGCTCGCCCAGCAGGCCTACGATCAGGGCGCTCAGGTCTTCCTCACGGGTGAATTAGCTCTGACGGGATATCCCATTGAGGACCTGGCGTTGCGCGATAACTTTCTAGAAATCTCTCGCCACGCACTGGACGCCTTCGCCCTCGCCCTGGACACCCAAGGAATGGGTGACATGGCCGTGATTGTGGGGCACCCAGATGGTCCCTACTCTGCGGAGGATTCGGCGACAATCCTGCATCACCCGGCTCTGGCAAGGAACTGCGCCTCAGTGCTTGCTCACGGAAAAATCCATGCGACCTACGCCAAACATCATCTCCCCAACTACGCAGTATTCGATGAGTTTCGAACCTTTCTCCCCGGCGATCAAGGCCTCATAGTGCGAACCGGTGGAGTCGACCTTGGGCTCGTCATTTGCGAGGACCTGTGGCGCTCTGATGGGCCTATCGAAAGCCTCACCGGCTATCCCCTGGGTGCGCTTCTTGTCCCGAATGCTTCACCCTTTGAGCGCGATAAGGATGAGGTACGTGAGCCACTCGTGGTCACCCGCGCCAAGGACATGAAAACTCACATCGCCTACGTGAATCTCGTGGGTGGGCAAGACGACCTTGTTTTTGATGGCGACAGCATGGTGGTGAATCCCGCGGGTAAGCGCCTTTCCTGGGGTGCTCGGTTCGAGGAGGACCTCATCCTCCAGGACCTTGAGCTTCCAGGCTCTGTGCTTGAAGCTGCGTTACCACCACACACCGTGCTGTGTGAGGTAGACATCCGCGGACCCGGTGAACAGCCACTTCTCCCTCGGAGCAGCCCCGAGGAAGATGACAACGCAATCCTGTGGCAAGCCCTCGTAACCGGCACCAGGGATTACGTCACCAAGAACGGTTTCCCTTCCGTCATGCTGGGGCTCTCCGGCGGTATTGACTCAGCCGTCTGCGCGACGATCGCCGTCGACGCTCTGGGTGCAGATCGAGTGTTCGGGGTGAGTTTGCCAAGCGTCCACTCCAGCGAGCATTCCCTCGGGGACGCAGAAGCGCTGGCCAAGGCTCAGGGAGTCAACTATCGAGTAGAGCAGATTGGCGACGTCGTGAGCGTCCTCGATAGTCAATTGGGGTTGAGCGGCCTTGCCGCGGAAAATGTTCAAGCCCGAGCCCGCGCGATCATCCTGATGGCGTTGTCGAACAAAGAGGGACACCTAGTTCTCACCACCGGCAACAAATCTGAACTGGCCGTCGGGTATTCCACGATTTATGGCGATTCTGTGGGCGGGTACGCGCCAATCAAGGATGTCCCGAAAACGCTGGTGTGGGAGTTGGCCAGGTGGCGCAACGATCAAGCGCGGTCCGCAGGGGAACAGGCACCGATCCCCGTGAGTTCCATCGAGAAGCCTCCGAGTGCCGAGTTGAGACCGGACCAAACTGACCAAGACAGCCTGCCTGACTACGCGGTCCTCGACGCCATTCTTGAACTCTTGATTGTGGAGGGTCTCGACGTCCCACAGATCACGAATCGAGGATTCGATCAAGCACTCGTCGAAGACATCGTGGGCCTGGTATCTCGGGCCGAGTGGAAGCGACGCCAGGGAGCAATTGGACCGAGAATTTCGAGCGTGGCGTTTGGCAGGGACCGTCGCCTACCCATCACGAGCAGACCTACCCCTTTTCCGTCCTCGCGATAGGCTCACACGCATGACTGACGCACCCAAAAAGGTTCGAGTTCGGCACTTTGCCGCAGCGAAAGCTGAAGGCATCCGGATTACCGGGCTCACCAGTTACGACTTTTTGACGGCCGGAATCTTTGATGCCGCGGGTGTTGATTTCCTGCTTGTGGGTGACTCAGCAGCCAATGTGGTGTTCGGGTATGACACCACAGTGCCCGTCACCACCGATGAGCTCATCCCTCTGTGCAAAGGAGTTGTTCGCGCCGCGAAGCGGGCTCTCGTAGTGGCCGATCTCCCCTTTGGCTCCTATGAGGCCAACCCGGATGACGCCCTTCACACCGCAGTGCGGTTCATGAAGGAGGCCGGCGTCCACGCGGTGAAACTCGAGGGCGGTGAGCGCTCCGCGTCGAGCATCGAGCGCATCGTCGGAGCCGGAGTGCCCGTGATGGGTCACATCGGATTCACACCACAGTCTGAGCACGGCCTGGGGGGACATGTTGTCCAAGGAAAAGGCTCAGGCCGCGAGCAACTGATGAAGGATGCGCTCGCTGTGGAGAAGGCTGGAGCTTTCGCGGTGGTGATTGAAATGGTCCCCGAAGAGGTGGCCAAAGAAGTCTCCGAGGCGCTACGTATCCCCACCATCGGGATCGGCGCGGGTGCCCACACCGATGGCCAGATTCTGGTCTGGACGGACCTCGCCGGGCTTTCCACATCGCGAGTGCCCAAGTTTGTGAAGCAGTATGCGTCACTGGAAAAAGATCTCCACTCGGCTGTGTCCACGTGGATTGGGGAGATCAATACAGGGGCTTTCCCCGGGCCAGAGCACAGTTTCCGTGAAGACTAGGGCTTTTGTTCGTCGTCTTCCCAGGCCTGTGATCGCTCTCGGGCAATTTCTGGTGCGCGGAGAGCCTCTTCGCGAGTAGCAAACGGTCCATCCCGGTGGAGACCCAGCGACTGGCGTCCCTGCTCAACCTCACGCGTTTTATGGTTGTACCACCATTGATCCTGGTCGGCCATCTCGCTCCCCCTGTTTAGACTAGGCATGTGCCTCGAGACGCTACTGGATATCTGACTCCAGGGATTCTGGGGCCTCAGAGGCTGGTGCCCTCCTCTATCGTGGCACCTGAGTACGTGGGACGACAATCGCCCCGGGAACACGTGGGCGATGACGTCTACACGGTGGAGGAAATCGAACTCATCCGGGCTGCGGGAAAGATTGCAGCTGGAGCCATCGAGGCGACTGGCGCGGCAGTCGCACCGGGTGTCACCACCGATCAGCTTGACGCGATCGCGCACGACTATGTCGTGTCCCATGGCGCGTACCCCTCGACCCTCGGATATCGGGGCTACCCCAAATCGTGTTGCACCTCACTCAACGAAGTAATTTGCCACGGCATCCCCGATAACACCGTGATCCAGGAGGGCGACCTGGTCAATATCGACATCACCGCCTATAAAGACGGCATGCACGGGGATCTCAACAAGACATTTGTGGCAGGAGAGGCCTCCGAGGAAGCGGCTCTCTTAGTGGAGCGAACGGAAGAGGCGCTTCGTCGAGGAATCAAGGCTGTGGCGCCTGGACGCCACATCAACGTCATCGGGAAAGCCATCGAGGCATACGCGAATCGTTTTGGATATGGAGTGGTTCGGGACTTCACCGGACACGGGGTGGGATCCTCGTTCCACTCGGGCCTGATCATCCCCCACTATGACGCCGCACCACTTTTTGACCAGCTCATGGTTCCAGGAATGGTCTTCACCATTGAACCGATGTTGACCCTGGGAACAATCCACTGGGATATGTGGGAGGACGGCTGGACCGTCACGACGAAAGACAAGTCTCTTTCTGCACAGTTTGAGCACACTCTGGTCGTGACCGAGACCGGTGCGGAAATCCTGACCCGGCCATGACGACTGCACTCGGAATTGACATCGGCGGCACCGGGATTAAGGGCGCCCGGGTAGACCTCACCACCGGAGAGTTGATATCGGAGCGCATCAAATACCCCACCCCTGAGGGAGGACACCCTGGTGATGTTCTCGACGTTGTCGAGACACTGTTGTCTGACCTAGAGGGAGAGGCCGCTGACCACACCGGAATCTGCTTCCCCGCGATTGTGACGCACGGAATCACTCGATCTGCAGCAAACGTTTCCGCTGACTGGATAGATTTTCCAGCGGCCGCGACTTTTGCCCAGTCTCTAGAGCGCGATATTCACTTTGTGAACGATGCTGATGCTGCAGGAGTCGCTGAGGCACAGTTTGGTGCGGCTCGAGGAGTGTCGGGGCTCGTCATCATGTTGACACTGGGAACAGGAATCGGGAGCGCCTTTTTAATCGATGGCACCCTCGTTCCCAACACAGAAATTGGGCACTTGGAGATTGATGGCAGCGGCGCCGAGCGTCGCGCGTCTAATGCTGCGAGAGAACGTGAAGGGCTCGACTTTGAAGCCTGGGCACTTCGTCTCACCCGCTACCTAGGCCATGTGGAGCGGATCTTTAGCCCTGATCTGTTCATCATTGGCGGTGGGATTTCCAAACAGCATGACGAGTTTTTCCCATTCCTCGAGATTGCGACCCCCGTAAAGCCGGCAGCACTCTTGAATAACGCCGGCATTGTGGGTGCCGCGTACTTGGCAGGTAACGCGCTACTGGACTAGCGCTCGGAGGCTGACGCCACCACAAAAGGAGAGATCTTGTCCAGGTGGCGTTGCTCCACGAGGGCGTCGACCAGGGTCCCTCCTTCCTCGTAGCTGCTGGAATGAACGATCGCCTCGTTGTGAAGCAGTGCGACAAGATCTCCGCGCTCAAAAGGAATCAATGCCGTGATCGGGATGGTCGGGCCGGGAAGCCTGCGGTCGATCTCGTCCAGGAGCAGACTCACCCCCTCACCCGTTGCGGCAGAGACGAAAAGTGCTCCCGGTTCCATACCCCGCAACATCATCGTGGTTCCGGAGCTCACCATGTCGACCTTGTTGAACACCACGATTTCAGGGATGTCTCTGGCACCAACATCAGCCATCACATCTCGGACAGTGTGGAGCTGAGCACCCGGATCCGGGTGGGTGGCATCCACTACATGAATAATCAGGTCAGCCGCCGCGACCTCCTCCAGGGTGGACCGAAAAGCTTCCACCAACTCGTGAGGAAGCTGGCGCACGAAACCGACAGTGTCTGTCAGGGTGAAGGCACGCCCGCTCGGTGTTTTGGCCTTGCGCACAGTGGCGTCCAGGGTGGCAAACAGGGCATCCTCAACGAGCACACCCGCACCCGTGATGCGATTGAGCAGCGACGATTTACCCGCGTTCGTGTATCCCGCAATCGCCACGCTCGGAATACCGGTACGTCGCCGGTTGGCCCGCTTGGTCTCTCGAGATGGCCCAAAGGACTTAATTTGCGCTCGAAGTTTGGCCATTCGATTATTGATGCGACGTCGATCCAACTCAATCTTGGTTTCACCAGGCCCACGGCTTCCCATACCGGCTCCGGCGCCTCCGACCTGACCACCAGCCTGCCGACTCATCGATTCACCCCACCCTCGAAGGCGAGGGAGGAGGTATTGGAGCTGCGCGAGCTCCACCTGCGCTTTACCCTCGCGGGTCTTCGCGTGCTGAGAAAAAATGTCCAAAATCACCGCGGTCCGATCGATGACCTTGACCTTGACGACATCCTCAAGGGCCCGGCGCTGTGAGGGGGCAAGCTCCGTGTCAGCAACAACAGTGTCCGCACCCACCTCCTTGACCACATCCGCGAGCTCTCGCGCTTTACCCTTACCGAAGTAGGTCGAGGGGTCGGGGTGCGGAAGGCGCTGGATGACGCCATCAAGTACCTCTGCCCCGGCCGTTTCACACAGTGCTGCAAGCTCTTTGAGCGAATTCTCTGCCTCAACAGCAGTGCCCTCTGAATAGACCCCAATGAGCACAACTTTTTCGAGGCGAAGCTCCCGATACTCAACCTCGGTGACGTCCTCGAGCTCTGTCGAGAGCCCACTAACGCGCCGGAGAGCTTGGCGCTCCTCCAAATCCATATCGCCCGTGGTGACATCGCCCAAGGGAGATCGAGGCGCACCGATGGCGCCCCCAAATACTCGGACGTTTGCCCCAGGATCGCTCTCCTGGGCAAGGATGCGATCAATCGGGTCAGCTGTGTCGGTCATTGCCTCCAGAGTACGCCTCCATGCTGGGTGGGACCGGAAGAGGAGCGTCGCCTGTGCGATAACCTCGGGGCATGCGAAGCCCAGTGGACTATTTCCGGGGAGTGAAGAATCCCGAAGCTTTCCACGGGGCTGGGGTGAGGACAAAGTTTTTCGAGGGTTGGTACATCAAATTAGTCTCGGAGAACCTCGCTCAACGTTGGGCTGTCATTCCCGGAGTTTTCCTCGGCCTCGACGGCCACACTCGTGAAGCCTTCGTGCAGGTGCTGGATGGCGCGAGCGGACGATCCTGGTACCACCGGTTCACTGTCGAAGAATTTACGGCGAGCAGCACTGAGTTTTCCGTCTCCGTTGGGGGCAACCATTTCTCCTCGCACGGCGTGACACTCAATCTGCCCCAGCTGACGGGCGACATAGAGTTCACCACACCCCTCAACCCGTGGCCCGTCACGTTGCGGGAACCAGGAATTATGGGGTGGTACGGCCTTGTTCCGTTCATGGAATGCTTCCACGGAATTGTTTCTTTTGGGCACGGCTTGAGTGGCTCACTATACGTGGAGGGCACCCCGACAGATTTCAGTGGGGGTCGTGGGTACATCGAGAAGGACTGGGGGAAAGCATTCCCCGAAGGGTATGTCTGGCTGCACTCCAATCATCTGGACGGGGCGCCAGAGGCGTCGTTTATCGGCTCAGTGGCTATCATCCCGTGGATGGGTGGGGCCTTTCGGGGGTTTATTGCCGGCCTCTACCATTCGGGGCGCCTCCATCGTTTCACCACCTACAACCGAACCACCGAGCGGCGTCTGGACATCACGGATACCCATGTCCATTGGGAGCTCTCGGGCCCAGATGGGACCCTCACTGTCGATGCGGAGCGGACTGGGGGTGGTGCACTGCATGCTCCTGTGAGAGAGGCCATGCATCAACGGGTGGAAGAGACCCTCAATGCCGTCATACACCTCACCCATACCGACCCAGGTGGCCACGTAGTCCTCGACACCGTTGCCCAGGTGGGCGCCATGGAGGTCTACGGGGACACCGACAAACTGCTGGGTCTTTAGTCGCAACACGCTTCAGATGGCTGAATTACAGGCAGCATCTGGGGTGCTGATCCCGTCACTGTTTCCACGGGAATCGCATCAGGATAAAAACCCTCCGGATAGGTCGGACACACGGCGGTGTAGCCCCCGTTGTCACGGGCGAGGATTTGACCCTCGAAGCCGCGAGACATCATGTACTCACGCGCCTCGTCAACGCTGGCAAAAGGCTTTGCGCACTTCGTGTAGTTCCACTCACTCATGATGACCTCCTTGGAATGGCATAACGGTCGACCTACCCCGAATATTCCCTACCTCTGATCATCGTCGCGCGCGAGGCGCTGCGAGACGTAGACCGGGATGAGAGACAACAAGATAACGACCGTTGCGACCACATTGACGACACTGGCCTGGTTGGGCCTCGCCATTTCCTTGAGAATCCAGAGGGGAAGGGTGTCAACACCCGGAGGAGCGGTGAAAATGGTGACATAGACCTCATCGAAACTCAGAGCGAAAGCGAGAAGCGCTCCTGCGATGAAGGAGGACCGGAATTGGGGGAACGTAACCAGCCGGAACGTCTCCCATAGGCCAGCCCCCAGATCCATGGAGGCTTCCTGCAAGCTGGGGTTCATCCTCTTCAAGCGCGCAAATACGTTATTGAACACCATGACAATGCAGAAGGTTGCATGCGAGACGATCAGCCCGAAATAGCCAATGTCGATACCAATCGGTGACAAGAAGTTCGAGTATGTGTTGGAGAAAGCAACACCCGTCACTACCCCCGGCAGAGCAATGGGGAGGACAACCAGGAGATTGACGGTGCTCTTGCCAAAGAACTCGTAGCGATTGAGGGCAAAGGCAACCAAGGTCCCCAGAAGCGAGGCAATCACCATGGCAGCGGTCGCCACAATGACTGAGTTGAGAAGCGCCAACCGGATGGGCTCATAGGAAGCGGCGAATTCCCACCAGTAGAGGGAAAAGTTCTCAATCGGCCAGGAGGACAACTGGGCTTCATTGAAGCTGTTGAGGATCACCACAAAGAGAGGGATGTACATAAACGCCAAAATGAAGCCAACGATGGCGAGCAGCGCCACCTTCGCGGTTTTTGACATCTGGAGCATGCGCTTACATCCTCTCCAGCGAGCCGGTGCGTCTGGCCACCATGAGATACATCACGACAAAGGCGATGGGAACCATGGAGAACGCTGCCGCAACCGGCGGGTTCAAGTTGATGTTGGAGGCAATGATGCTCCCAATCATTTGGGTCGCTCCCCCGGTGAAGCGCGCGGCGAGGTAATCGCCGAGACTCAAGGAGAACGTGAAAACCGAACCCGCAATAATCGCCGGCACGATGAGTGGCAACACCACACGGAATATTGTGGTGAACGATCTTGCTCCCATGTCCGCTGATGCGTCAAAGAGGCTGTTAGGGATCTGCCGGATTGCGGTGAACACAGGAAGCGCCATGTAGGGGAACCACAGGTAGGTCAGGGTGATGATGGCCACCCCCATATTGAAACCGGGGCTTTGAATGCCCAGCGGCCCAAAAGCCCAGTTGATGAACCCGTTTTCGGTGAAGACAAGCCTCATGGCGAGAATCTTCACCAGGTAGCCCGCCCACAAGGGCAACGTGATGGCCACGGCGAGAAGGTTCCTCATCAACGGCGACGCAAGCTTGGCCATGTAGATGCCCAGAGGAACCGCGAATACCACGGAGATTCCTGTGACGGCAAGAGCCATACCGAGGGTTCGGAGCGAGGTGGAGAGGTATGCGGGGACAGCAATGATGCTGATGAAGTTATCGAGAGTGAATCCAGGACTCACTCGAGACGTGAAGGGGTTGACCACCCAAAACGCCGTGATGAGAAGTAGGAACAGGGAGACGATATAGACGCCCACAAGCCACGTCATCGGCAACGCGAGAAGCCCAATGAGGCGAATCCTCGAGCGCTGAAAGAGGTAGGTCGACAGCGGGCGAGAGTGCTCCTGGGAGCCCGACACAGACGTGCTCACCTGTGTACTCATGTCCGATCGCCTTCCTGAGGGGGTGATGGGGTGGGGCCTAGGGCCCCACCCCATCGAGGGTTTTATCCCTTAACCGTGAGCCAAGCGTTGGTCCAGTCTTGGAAACTGGTGCACTTGACGTCGGTTCGTCCATCGATGCACTGCTCAATGGGGGTGGTCCATGGCCAGACCTTGGAGAAGAACTCCTCGTCCTCTGCCGCGAACTCATCACAGTGAGCTTGTGCTTCGGCGCTGGATGCGCAGAAAGCGACGTTCGCCGGAGCCATACCGAAGTTCATGGCGATAGCACCATTCACATCGGCGCGGCTGGTGTAGTCCATCCATGCGTAGGCACAGTTGACGTTGGCGGTGGTGGAGCTGACCAACCAAGCGTCGTACCAACCGGTGGAGCCCTCCACGGGGAGAGTGGTCTTCAGGTTGTCGCTTGCCGCGAACTTACGAAGAACTTCCCAAGAGGTACCCACGACGGTGTTGCCACCGACAAAGGAGGTAATCTGCGCTACTGGGTCAGACCAGTACTCACCGATGATGGAGTTCTGCTGCTTGAGCAGGTCCACTGCAGCGGCAAGCTGGGCCTCGTCCAGTGCGTAGGGGTTCTCAATACCCAGCTCAGGGTTGTGGTACATCAAGTAGACAGCAGCGTCAGCAATGTAGATCGGTGCGTCATACGCGGTGATTTTGCCGGCGTAGGGGCTGTCAGACTCCCACACAACATCCCAGCTCTCGGGGGCGCCTCCAGTGACGTCCTCGTTGTACTGAAGAAGGTTTGCGCCACGGCCGATCGGAACACCGTAGGGCTGACCATTGACCGTGTCATAAATCTGACCCTTCATACCCTCAGCAATGTCATCGCTGAAGTTAGGAATCAGGTCAATGTTCAAAGGCTGCACGTCTCCACCCACGATGAGGCGGAGAGCGGCGTCACCCGATGCGGACACGATGTCGTACTCACCAGTACGCATGAGGGTCACCATCTCATCGGAGGTACCCGCCACGCGTGGGTTCACTACGCAACCAGTGTCAGCGGTGAACTGATCGGTCCAGGCAGGCTCTACGAAGCCTGACCAGTTAACAATGTTGAGTTCACCTTCGAAGGCACCCAGTTCCTCAACCATAGGAACGTCGGGCACATCGAGCGTGAGCTCACCGGTGCCGGAGCATGCGCTCAAGACAACGGTTGATGCAGCAAATAGTGACAAAGCCGCTAGCTTCTTGCCTCTCATCAGTTTCCTTTCACCTGGCTCTCGCCAGTCTTATTGGGGAATTGTCGCAACATGCGCATTGCGCCATGTCGCGACAACTTTGTCGCCGACCACAAAGGAATCTTTGTGGCCCGGTAACTCTTCATTCAGCTGGGTGGAGATGAGCCTCACGCCAGCGGAATTCTCGATAATCGTGATGGTGTTAGCACCTGTGTAGGCGACCTCAATGACAACACCCTCAACGCTCGAGAGGTCCTTCTCGGGCTTATGCCCAGCTCCGTGCAAACGAATACGCTCCGGTCGGATGTTCACGAGATCAGAACGCCCCACAAGCGCCATCGCCTTCTCCCCCTCCAAGAGGTTAGAGATTCCCAAGAAGCCTGCAACAAAGGCGGTGGCAGGGTTCTCATAGACCTCGTGGGGTGTACCGAGTTGCTCAATGCGTCCCGCGTTGAAGACCGCGATGCGGTCACTCATGCGCATCGCTTCCTCTTGATCGTGGGTAACAAAAACAAAGGTAATTC
>Ga0255758_10002549_pt1 | contig 16805 bp, 18 predicted proteins | sample 011ome_24_FD_179958 | JGI IMG/M metagenome (GOLD analysis project Ga0255758, IMG submission 179958) | Coastal salt marsh microbial communities from the Groves Creek Marsh, Skidaway Island, Georgia - 011513CT metaG (version 2) | ecosystem: Environmental > Aquatic > Marine > Intertidal zone >...
TATTGCCTCAGGCAAATCAAAGTTAACAAATTTTCTTAAAAGCAAAGGTGAGGTAGTCATTGATCTTGATGAGATTTCTCACACTCTCACAGATTCAGATGAAGACACCATTAACGAAATTGCAAAAATTTTTGGTGATGATATCAAAAGACAATCTGGAGGCATTGACAGAAAATTGCTTGCCTCCAAAATTTTTTCAAATAGTGAAAATAAAAAACAACTAGAGGAGATTCTTCATCCAAGAATTAGACAGGTTATGATGAATGAAATTGACTCAGTAGAAAAAGAAAACGTCTTTGTTGAGGTTCAATTGCTGGCAGAAAAAAATATGGGATCATTCTTTGATCACATCATCATCATTTCAGCATCAAAAAACCAGCAAATAAATAGACTCAAAACTATCAGAATGATGGATTCTAATTTAATCAATCAAATCCTTGACTCACAATTAACTGATGAAGAAAGAAAATCTATGCTCAGCAAACTCTCCAATGATATTCTAGAAAATAATGGGTCAGAGGATGCTTTTCTGGCAAAGATTGAAAGTCTTTATAAAAAATTAGTCGATCAATAATCTTTCTACAATATTGCCATTGATTAAATGACTATCAATGATTTCGTTAACATCGTCCTGGTCGATATATTGATACCAAACATTATCGGGATAAATCACTGCGACAGGTCCTGATTCACATCTACCCAGACATCTTGATTCACTGACTCCAAATTTCTCTTTACCCAAAAGGCCTTGGTCTCTAATCTTAGATTTGGCAAATGAATATAAATCCTTTGCTCCAAATTGCGAACAACATTGTTCGCCGTCTTTTACATTGTTACAAAAAAATATATGTCTTTGGTAGAAGCTCATTTTTCAATAATCGCCTTATAGCATGTATCTTTATCTAGAGACGTAATCTTAGCTGCTAATTTGGCAGCCTTGGAGGCGCTCATTTCCTTCAATAGATGAGGAATTATCTCATTAAGTAAGACTAGTTTTTCACCAATCTCTTTGTAATTTAACCCTCCAACGAGAACCACAAATTCACCTCTTTGGTGGTCAGAAGACTCTTCTAAGTAATGAATGATTTCATCAATATCTCCAGTGATGATGGTCTCATGAATTTTGCTAATTTCTTTAGCTAGACAAACATTTCTTTTAGAGCCAAATATTTCTTTTATCAGTTTTGTTGTCTTTAGAATTCTGCTTGGAGATTCAAAAAAAATTGAGGTTTCTGATGAATATTTAAGCTTTTCAAGAAAGTTGATTCTGTCAGAATCTTTAGTCGGAACAAAGCCCAAAAAGGTGAATGAATCTGCTGGGAGCCCAGAAGCGGATAGTGCTGCAATAGGTGATGATGGTCCAGGTATTGGAACAACATTTATATTTTCTTGCTTAGCTGATCTGACAAGATTAAAACCAGGGTCATTAATTAAAGGTGTCCCTGCATCAGAAATTAAGGCTATATTGAGACCATCTTTTAACTTTTCAATAATTTTCATATACTGACTTTTTTCATTATGATCATGAAAAGCGATCAGTTTTTTCGAGATCTGAAAGTGTGAAATTAATTTGGCAGAATGTCTGGTGTCTTCGGCAAGAATTAGGTCGACATTCTTTAATGTGTCGACTGCCCTGTAAGTTATATCTTCCAGGTTTCCAATTGGCGTGGAGACAATAAACAACTTCCCAGTTTCTTTTTGCATGAGAAAATGTTACCTGACAAAAAATAGATTGATTTAATGTTTCAGATATTTACTAAGTGTTTAAAATGTCACAATATGTCTAGACAGACTTTGAAAATCATTCCATTAACTCTATTCGCAATTTTTCTTAACGGTTGCGTCCCCGTAATTCCTTCTGCAACTTCGACTGCTGCTACCGTTGTCACTATGGATCAAGAAAGAAGAACTACCGGGGAAGTCATTGATGATAAATCTATTTATCTACAATTACTTGCTTGGAGTATCGAAGATTCAGATGCAAAAAGTTCTAATCTAAGTTTTATGATCTATAAAAGAGTCGCGCTAATAGCTGGTCAAGCTCCTAGTCCAGAAATAAAATCTAGCATTTTTCAAAAGATAAAACTCAAATTTCCATCAATTGATAGGATCATTGATGAGGTTGCCATCTCGAAAAATAACTCTCTTGTTGGTAAAGCCAAAGATATCGCTATTACCACCCAAGTTGAGGCGAGTTTACTTAATCAAGAAGTGGTTAACCCTGTCCACGTTAGAGTTATGACAGAAAATGCAAATGTCTATCTAATGGGTGATGTCACTAAACGTGAAGGTGATGGGGCAGTGAAAGCGGCCTCCAAAGCGAATGGAGTAAACACAATCGTTAAACACTTTAATTATCTCGATGGTAGACCTTTGGCAGAGATTAATAGAGAGAAAGAAAGAGAAGCCAGAGAGTTAGCTGAAAGAAATCGAGCCCTATCAGAAAAAGAGAGAGAAGCTAAAAGACAAGATCTATTAAGACAACTTAAGGAGCTTGGCAGCCCCGAAGGGACGCCTTTTTAAGTTAAGAAGTTTTTATTGGCGCAAAACTAAACCTGTGAACCCCCTTAATAGGTCCATGAGTTTCTATTGCTTCTAAATGAGCCTTTGTTCCATATCCTTTATGATGTTCAAAACCATAAGCTGGATATTTCTCAGCTAGCTCCATCATCACTCTGTCTCTGGTTACTTTAGCAATAATTGAGGCTGCAGATATTTGAACAAATTTATCATCGCCTTTGATGATGCTCTCGCAATTTTGAATTTCAGGACATCGGTTTCCATCAACAAGGGCTTTGTCAAACTGAATTGAAAGGTCTTCAGATGCGAATCTCATTGCCAACATAGTTGCCTGTAAGATATTTAAATTATCTATCTCTTCAGGTGCAATCGTGCCTATACCCACTTGACATTCACCTATGATTCTTAAAAAAAGATCTTCGCGTTTTTTAGGAGAGATTTTCTTAGAGTCCTTGATTCCGGATGTATCAAATTTTTCAGGAATATAGACTGCAGCAGCAACTACGGGACCAGCCAATGGACCTCTTCCCGCTTCATCGATTCCAATAATTACACTCAACTAATTGCTTTGAACCCAATATCTGTTCTGTAATAAGAACCCGCCCAATCAATCTGAGAGAGAAGTTTATAGGCATTTTTCTGCGCATCTTGAATCGACTCACCAAGAGAGGTTGCACACAAAACTCTGCCCCCACTGGAAAGTACCTTACCACCATCACTCTTAGTGCCAGCATGAAAAACTTTTGAATCTTGACTATCCTTCGGCAGACCGATAATTTCTCCAGAGTGATAACTTCCAGGATATCCATCAGAAGCAAGCACCACTCCTAAAGACGCTCTATTATCCCATTCAATTTCTGCTTGATCCAAAAGACCATCGACTGCCATTGAGCATAATTTAGGCAGATTACTCTTAAGTCTCATCATGATTGGTTGTGTTTCAGGGTCTCCAAACCTGCAGTTGTATTCCAAAACTTTGATAGAGCCATCTTTTGCAATCATGAGTCCAGCATATAAAAAACCTTTGTAAGTATTGCCATCTGCCCTCATGCCTTTAACCGTTGGCTCAATGACTTCTCTCATTACTCTCTGGTATATCTCATCAGTCACTACCGGTGCTGGTGAGTAGGCGCCCATACCTCCAGTATTAGGTCCAAGATCGCCATTATCTCTAGCCTTATGGTCTTGAGAGGTAGCCATTGGGAGAATATTTTCACCATCAACCATCACAATAAAACTAGCTTCTTCTCCTTCAAGAAAATCCTCTATCACTACCCTGGAACCTGCATCACCAAATTGATTATCTTCGAGCATATCTTTGACTGTTCTCTCAGCATGCTCTAGTGTCTCAGCAATGATGACACCTTTTCCAGCGGCTAGGCCATCAGCTTTAATCACAATTGGAAATTTTTGATCTTGGAGATAACGACAAGCCAATTCAGGGTTAGTGAATGTCTTGTAGCCTGCAGTAGGAATTTGATATTTTTCAAGGAAATCCTTGCAAAAAGACTTTGAGCCTTCAAGCTGTGAGGCAGCTTTAGAAGGACCAAAAATTCTCAAGTTATTGTCTTCGAATGTATCAACGACTCCTTTAACTAAGGGTTCTTCTGGTCCAACGATAGTAAGATCAATATCATTATCTAAAGCAAAACTTAGAAGACCTTCAATGTCGTTGTAGGCAATATTAATATTTTCAACCTTATCCTCTAATGCAGTTCCGGCATTGCCTGGGGCCACATAAACTTTTTCAGTTTTTTCTGAACTTGCGCACTTCCAAGCTAGAGCATGCTCGCGTCCTCCAGAGCCGATAATTAAAATTTTCATAATTATTTAAATGTATTCATTAATAAATTCTTTGAATTTTTTATGCGACATAATCTGGGTACCATCACAGTTAAATGACATCGCGATTGTTGAGTTGAAAAGATTAATGACCACTGATCGCAGATAATAACCATCCAAACTTCTCAGCTTGGGTAAGTTATCAACAATAAAGTCTAACTCCTCTTCATTGGTGAGTTGTTTCATGAACTGATTCCTGGAGTGAAATGCATTTTGCCACTCCTCAGACAAAAAATTAAATGCCTTGTCATTTTCTAGCATCTTGTAGAAGCGTTTGATGAGTTCAGATTTTTCCTCTATGTCAATTCTTCCAAAATGATGAAAGACATAATCCTCAGAGATTAAATCTTCAACCAAGTGGATTTCAACATTGAAAGGGTCAAATACCGAGGAGGTTTTGACTTCACCATTATTAAATCCAATCACAATACGAAAGATGCCTGTTGATTTTAGAAGATACTTGACAACGCCCATCAACGCATCAATATTTTCATCCACATTATTGAATGATCTTTCCCTATTATAGACGCTATCCCTGAGGCTCTTATCACCCTTAACGCTTCTCATTAAGTTGTCGTCAAAATAGTAACCGACTAATGCTTCTTTCTTCATGATCAATCTTTAATAAATACTCTTTTGGGTTGCAAATAATTCTCTTCTTCAACTACCTCACCAATGGCAATGAGCTCATCTTTCTCATCATAAATTCTGACGATCTTGGTAGACGGGATTGAGTCAAAACTTACTCGTCTTCCGTATTTTATATCATTCGCAGAGTCTTTATCTAAGTAGACCGAATCATATTCTTTTAAGACTTCGTCAGAGGGTAATAGCTTATCATCAAGTGTCTTGTTATTATCATTTTCAACATTCTCCAAACTGGACATATCATCTTCTTTAAACCAGGCAAAGTGAGTTCGTCTTAATTCTTGAATATGTGCGACACTGTCTATTTTTTTGGCAACATCCTCAACCAATGATCTGATGTAAGTCCCCTTTGAGCACATCACATGAAATCTCAAGATGTCACTCTCAAAACTCTCAAATTTAATTGAGTAGATTTCTACAGTCCTGGTCTTTCTGGGAACTTCAATTCCCTTCCTAGCGTAGTAGTATAGGGGTCTGCCCTCATACTTGAGCGCAGAATAAAGCGGGGCTGTCTGATCATACCGACCTTTAAAACTCTCAAGTGCATTGATGATGATCTCTTGGGATAATGTTGACGTGCTCTTTGTTTCTAAAATTTCACCTTCTCTGTCTCCCGTTGTGGTTGATACGCCAAATTTTGCTGTGACCAGATAACCTTTGTCATTATTTAATAGAAAGTGCGCCACCTTGGTGGTCTCGCCAAAACAGATTGGCAACATACCCGTTGCAATCGGATCAAGACTGCCTGTATGACCTGCCTTTTTAGCATTGAAGATTTTTTTTACTTTTTGAAGGGCCTGGTTAGATGAGATACCAGCAGGTTTATCTAAAAGAAGGAGACCATTGATATTTTGATAAGACCCTTTCTTAGACATTAAAGTTTAGAAATCAACTCTTCTAGTCGATCCACTTTATCAGGAGTTGGGTCGAATATGAAATTGAGTTTTGGGGTGTGTCTTAAGTTAACTGATTTGGATAACTTGGTTCTAAAAAATCCAGACGCCTTCTCAAGAGCTTTTTTGACCTCTGAAATATCCTGATTTTTTGCGATTGAGAAAAATACTTTTGCGTGTGATAAGTCTCGACTGATCTCCAAATCAGTAATCAGTAGATTAGTCAGTCTGGGATCTTTGGATTCTTTTTTGATCAGCGATATGATTTCTCGTTTAAGAAGTTCATTCATTCTCTCAAGGCGGAAAGAATTCTGTGAACTCATCGAGCTTACAAACTCCTAGAGGTTTCTACTCGCTCAAAGACTTCGATCTGATCACCCGGTTGAACATCAGTGTAGTTCAATACACCAATACCGCATTCTGTTCCTGATTTGACTTCTTTGACATCATCTTTAAATCGTCTCAAGGATTCTAACTCACCCTCATAAATCACAATGCTCTCTCTAAGAACACGAATTGGGGCATCTCTTCTGACCGCACCTTCATCAACGATACATCCAGCAATGTCACCGAACTTAGGTGATCTAAAGACCTCTTTCACAGTGGCAATACCAATGATATTTTCACTTAACTCAGGGGAGAGCATTCCGCTCATAATGGCCTTAACATCATCGATGAGGTTATAGATCACTGAGTAGTACTCAATCTTGACTCCTTCATTCTCAGCTGTCTTTCTGGCGACCGCATCCGCACGAACATTAAAACCCAGAACAATGGCATCTGAGGTTGAAGCGAGCGTAATATCCGTGTTATTAATAGCACCAACTCCACTAGAGATGACATTGACTCTGACCTCATCAGTAGACAACTCCTCGATTGCATCCACCAAAGCTTGTGCTGAGCCTCTCACATCTGATTTAATTAAAACGCTCACAGTTGAAATATCCCCTTCCTCCATCTTGGAGAGGAAATTATCCATCTTCGCTGCTTGTTGTTTTTTAAGTTGCTGTTCTCTCTCTTTGGTTCTTCTAAAGTCTGCTACTTCTCTGGCCTTTCTTTCATTCTCAACCACCAAGAAATCTTCTCCAGCATTTGGAACCCCACTTAGACCGAGAATCTCAACAGGAGTTGATGGGTCAGCAGTCTTAACCGCTTTACCCTGATCATTCATGATTTGCTTAATTTTTCCAAATTCAACACCAGCGATGACGATATCGCCTTGCTTTAACTGTCCTTCCTGAACCAAAACTGTGGTTACCTTTCCACGACCTTTATCAAGTCTTGCCTCTAAGACAATGCCCTTAGCTGAGCCCTTATTGACTGCTTTAAACTCAAGAATTTCAGCGGTCAATGAAATGGCATCTAAAAGATCATCTACACCCTGACCAGTATGCGCTGATACAGGAACCATCATGACATCACCACCCCAGTCCTCAGCAATAACATCATGTGTCGAGAGTACTTGCTTGACCTTGTCTGGAGAGGCTCCTTCTTTATCCATCTTATTAATGGCGACAATCATTGGTACGCCAGCCTTCTTAGAATGCTTTATAGATTCAATGGTTTGCGGCATGACTCCATCATCAGCAGCAACCACCAGAATAATAATATCAGTAGAGTTAGCCCCTCTGGATCTCATCTTCGAGAACGCAGCATGTCCAGGAGTGTCAATAAATGTAATTGACTTATCTTTTGATTTCACCTGGTAGGCACCAATATGTTGAGTGATTCCACCTGCCTCACCATCGGCTACCTTGGCCTTTCTGATGTAGTCAAGTAAAGAAGTTTTACCGTGATCAACGTGACCCATAATGGCAACCACCGGAGGTCTCGCTACAGCATCACCTGAGGATTCACTCTCAGCGATTAGCTTATCCTCAACCGTCTCTTCAACGCTTGCAATACCATTATGTCCCATCTCCTCTACAACCAGTAGGGCAGTATCTTGATCTAGCACATCATTGAGTGTTGCCATTACACCCATTCCCATTAATACCTTGAGAACTTCACCAGCTTTGGTCTTCATCTTCAGTGCCAGTTCAGAGACTTTTATATTCTCTGGAACGGGAACATCATGGATAACTTTATCAACCGGCTTATGGAAGGCATGCTGCGCTTGCTCCTCTCTAAGTTTTTGACTTAATTTTGTTCGATCTTTCTTTTTGAGTTTTCTTTTGTGGTTCTCATCAGAAAGATGTAGCTCTTCTCTGGTGTTATATCCAGTATCTTTTTCATCTTTCTCAAATTTACGACTGGCAGCATCTTTGGCAGTTTTATTTTTATTCGCTGCATTTTCTTGTTGAAGCTTCTTCTGCTCTTCAATCTTTTCCTTTCTCTTCTTATCCTGTTCCTCTTGTTCAATGTTTTGCTCTTGACCCTTGTTAAGCGCTTCTCTGGCTTTATCAACATCTGCTTTGGAGACCTTAAGCTGAACAGCAGCAGGTTTTTTGCTCGCTTTAACTTGGACTTTGACCCCAGAAGCGCTTTGAGTTTTGTTAGTATCCGAAGGTTTTGGTGTGACTCTTTTGGTGAGATTACTCATCAATACTTTTCTTTCATCAGCAGTAATCTCACTACTCGCATTCTTGCCTTCAATGCCAGCATTACTGAGGATGACAATGACCTCATCAGAGGTCTTCTTTAAAAGTTTCGCAAGTGTTTCAACCGTATGTGCCATAACTAATCTTTAATCTCTGTAATTTATTTAAACCATCCAGCTTTTTCTCTAGCATTTATAATGATTGATGCTGCCTTTTCACTATCAATATTATATAAATTAGTCAACTCATCGGTTGAGAGTTCTGCCAAATCATCTAGGTTTTTAACTTCGTTATCAAAAAGAATATCCACCAAATCAGCATCTACCCCTTCGATCTCTTGAAGCGTTTCAGAGGCCTCAGCATCTCCAATGGCTTGGACTAACTGAGCATCACTCGCTCTTTCCTGGAGTTCAGCCACAATCTTTCCATCAAACTCTTGAATGTTAGCTAATGAGTCTGAATCAGCATCCGCAACCGCATCCACTGAAGAGAATCCCTCTTCTATCAGGACACCAGCAACTTCTTCGTCCACACCCAATTGTTCAGCAAGAACACCTAGGGCTTTCTTATCTTCCTCAGCTTGTTTCTCATCAGCTTCAGTTAATGACATGACATTTAACTTCCAACCAGTTAATTTCGATGCCAACTTAATATTCTGACCTCCACGACCAATCGCCAATGCCAGTTGATCATCAGCCACTGTGATTTCCATTGACCCTCTATCCTCATCCACAACGATTGCACTTACCTCAGCAGGCGCCATAGCATTGATCACAAATTGTGCAGGATCTTCATCCCACAATATGATGTCAACTCTCTCGCCATTGAGTTCATTGGAGACAGCCTGAACACGAGCTCCTCTCATACCAATACATGAACCAATCGGATCCAATCTCTTGTCCTTTGCCTTAACCGATAATTTAGAGCGAAGTCCTGGATCACGGGCTGCAGAGATAATTTCAATGACACCCTCTGAAATCTCTGGAACTTCCATTTCAAATAGGCGAATCATCATTTCATTCGCAGTTCTTGATAGGAAAATCTGAGCACCTCTTGGAGAAGATTTCACTTCTTTGATAAAGACCCTGACTCGATCCCCTTTTCTGAGTAACTCATTAGGGATGAGATCATACTTAGAGATCATGCCATCAACACCACCCATATCGACATAGACATTTCCTCTATCAATTCTTTTCACATTGACAGTCACTACCTCGCCAACTTTCTGTGAGTAGTTATCGACCACCACATCTCTTTCAGCTTCGCGAACCTTTTGGATAATCACTTGCTTCGCAACCTGGGCTGCAATACGACCAAAATCAATATTTTCTGCAGGCTCTGTGACATACTCGTCAACTTTCAAACCTTCAGCATCCATCTCGCGGATGTGAAGTTCAGGATCAAATTCGATTTCATGTTCGCCAATGTATCTGGCGTCATCTGCAACTACTAACCACTGTCTCTTGGTCACATAATCACCAGTCTTTCTATCAATGTTGATCTGCACATCAAAACCCTTTTTCTTTCTTGTTGCAACCGCTAGCGCCTCTTCAAGAGAGACAAAGACTTCCTCTTTGGAAATATTCTTCTCATTAGAAATTGCTTCAACAATTAAAAATAGTTCTTTACCGTCCATACATTTTTCTCCTAAAAATCCGGCACCAAGTTGGCTTTTTCAATCAGTTTAAAATCGATTTCAACATTTCCCAATTCAGTTGCCAACTCAACTATATCACTCGCATCCGAAACAGAAAAAATTGTCCCGTTAAATTTTCTTCTTCCTTCAATTGCTCTATAGAGCTTAATCTTTACATCATGGCCCAGGAAGCGATGATAGTGCTCCATCGTAAAGAGCGGTCTTTCGAGTCCTGGTGATGACACCTCAAGGCTATACTGCCCCGTGATTGGGTCATCTATATCCAATAAATCGCTTACCTGTTTAGAGACTTTTTCACAATCATCTAAATTGATACCACGATCAATGTCTATATAAATTCTTAGGGTGCTAAATTTTCCGCTGGCATGGTATTCGATACCCACCAATTCATAGCCCATTGCTTGAATGGTTGGCTTTACAATATCGAAAATTTTTTCCTCAATTTTTGCCATCAAAATGCACCACTAAAAAACCCCCATATAGGGGGTTTTAATTTGGTAGCGGGGGTTGGATTTGAACCAACGACCTTCGGGTTATGAGCCCGACGAGCTACCGAACTGCTCCACCCCGCACTAAAAACAGGCAATGATACGCTGAATTGCCTTCAATGTCTAGTGAAGTCTTCTTAATTGGTTTTAAAATTTAGAGCGTTTGACATGAGAGGCACCAATCACCTTCTCAACGAATCCCTTTTTTTTCAGATTGTTTAGATATATTTTGTTATAGGTAAAACAGAAGAAAATATTCGACAAGCCGAGAGTTAAAATGGTTAATGGGATCATGTAGGCACATGCGTGCCAGTCTTTACGGTAAATAGCAGGACAGGGACATAAACATAAAGATGTCCAAGAAACCCCCATAGGGGCAAATTTAAGTTCACCCGTTTTCGGGTGCTCTAAAGTAACATTAGCGTAAGCCATTAACTCTTCCTCAAGCGCAGAAGGTGATACTATCAAAAAAAAGGTTAAAATTCAAACTTTTGTGACAATAAACCATAACTCAATGAAACAATTAGGTGTTCTAATGGATGACTTTTCGAAAATTCATCCTCAAAAAGACTCAACCCTGGCGATGATGCGAGAGGCCAATAATAGAGGTTGGGACATCTATACCTTTGATGCCAATGACATCAGTCATCTGAATCATCAAACCCAGGTGAACGCCAAAAAAATTTCAATGAAACCCTCCGAGGATCCTTGGTGCGAGGTACTCTCTAATGAAATGATTTCTCTAGAGGATCTCGATGTGATTCTCATGAGAAAGGATCCGCCTTTTAATATGGACTATATCTATGCGACTTATATGCTCGATCATGCAAAGAAATCTGGTGTATTGGTCGTGAATGATCCTCAATCGATCAGAGACTGTAACGAAAAATTGTTTGCTCTTAACTTTGCGAATTGTATTCCTAAGACCTTAGTCACCTCAAACATAGATGAGATTAATCAATTCATTGCTGATCAAAAGACCTGTGTCATAAAACCGCTAGACGGGATGGGCGGGAATGATATTTACAAGGTCAGTCATGGAGAGACAGAAATAAGAAAGATTGTGGATAGACTGACGCATCATTTCTCAACTCCAATCATGCTACAAGAATTTCTTGAAGACATTAAGCACGGTGATAAAAGAATCTTGCTCATTGATGGCGAGCCCATCGATTATGCTCTAGCCAGAATTCCTGCAGAAAATGACTTCAGAGGAAATTTAGCTAAAGGTGCCAAGGGAGTTGCTCAGGAGTTATCCGAGAGAGATCGTTGGCTGTGCCAACAAATCTCACCCACTCTTAAGGAAAAGGGTTTGATGTTTGTTGGGCTCGATGTGATTGGAGATTATGTGACTGAGATCAATGTGACCAGTCCGACTTGTATCGTTGAAATTGATAAAGTCTATGGCACTAACATTGCCGGCATCTTGTTTGATGCTATTGAGAAGAAATTATCAGGCGAGTGATATAAAAACCAATAGCAACAGCCGTTAATGAAGCCAGGACATTAACCAGCACATTCAAGGCTGCTTGAAGATAATTTCCCAGATTAATCATATCAAACGTCTCGAGCGATAAGGTGGACATGGTCGTCAAAGAACCTGCCAAACCAACCACCAAGAAAAGACGATAACTTTCGCCGATATTGGCCTTCTCAGCCACCAAAAGGATCACTGCTCCAGCAATAAATGAGCCGATCACGTTGGCAAATAAAGTTCCATAGGGAAGACCCTTTTCCAGAAACTCAAGAAAATAAATGGATAACAAATATCGGATTGAAGCGCCAATGGTTGCGCCTATGCCAATCAAGAAAATTGAATTGAGAGTCAACATATGAAGACATCATACTTCATTGAAAATTAATTTTTTCAACTTTGTAGGTTTTGTTTTGTTTGACTATCAAGACAACCTTTAATGTCTCTTTTAAGATCAAGCGCTTTGCCTCATCGATGGGCATTGCCATTAATGCGGTGGCATAGGCATCGGCAATCGCAACTTTGGGATGGATAACGCTGACAGAGAATAAATGATTATTCTCAGATGTCCCCGTTTTGGGGTTTAGAATATGACCCACCTTCTGGTGATCAACTAGAGTGAAATTCAAATAATTTCCTGAAGTGGCGACACCTTCATTATGAATTGAAATACTCAATGTTTCACGGTTTTCGGGAGATTGAATGCCAATCTTCCATGGATCTGAACTCTTTTTGCCTTGGGCAAACACCTCACCGCCAATTTCAATGAGAAAATTTTGATGACCCTTACTGATCAGCAAGTCAGCCAAAAGATCAACTGCATATCCTTTGGCAATGGCTGAAAAATTCACTTGCACCTCATCTCTTTTTACAAGCTGATTACTCTTCAGATCAATTGAGGCAATGCTTGAATGATTAACTAATTTCTTAAGTTCATCAACCGAGTTGATTTCCTTAGCAGGCTTTTCTCCAAAGCCCAACTTGTTGATCAGATCATGAATCCCCGGATCAAAATAACCACCGGTCTCCAAATGAATTTTTTTTGATATTTCAACAACCTCTAGGAATTCTTTTGATGGTGAGAAGGGCTGATTGACCCTAGTTTGATTGAATCGATTGATCTCAGAATCACTCACCCAATTTGAGAATATTTGATTGATCCTTCCCAACTCTTCAATAATTTCTTTTTGATTAATCCTTTTGGTGCTTTTGATGGAATAACTAGTCCCCATGGTTGGACCCGATATCTCATCTATAAAATTATCATTAGAACAGGATGAGAGGAATATAAATGCCAATCCTGCAAGGTATAATCGCGTCATGCTGAAGTTCATTTTCTTGTTGCTAGTAAGTCTTCCTATTTTTGCAGAAAGCAATAACAATAACCTCTCTTTTGAAGATGAGTTTGCTAATTTCATCACAGAGTTTAAAACAACGGCTAGGAATGAGGGCATCTCTGAGAAAGCCATCAATTTAGTTTTAGACTCATCCAGTTTTAACCCAGAAGTCATTCGCTTTGACAGAACTCAGGCTGAATTCACCCAAACCTTTTGGAACTATCTAGATAAAAGAGTCTCTCGATATCGAATTGATGAGGGCAGGAAGCAATTAAGTCTCAATAGAAAATCACTCAATCAGATTTCTAAAAAGTATGGGGTACCCGCTCATGTCATTGTTGCCTTCTGGGGGCTTGAGTCTAACTATGGCTCCAATACTGGATCGTTCAGATTGTCCGATGCGCTTTCCACACTGAGTAGCGATCAAAGAAGGTCTGAATTCTTCCAAGGTGAGCTATTAAATTTCATGCGGTTGGTTGATAAGGGCTACCTAAATCACGACACAAAGGGGTCCTGGGCAGGTGCGATGGGCGGGGTTCAATTCATGCCAAGTAATGTTTTGAATTATGCAGTGGATTCAAACGGGGATGGAAAAATAGATTTATGGAATACCCAGGAGGACATCTTTGAGAGTGCAGCGAATTTCTTAAAAATTCTTGGTTGGAAGAGAGGATTCAAATGGGGAAGAGAGGTTCAACTCTCCAGTGGCTTTGATTTCTCAATCACGGGTCTTAAAACTAAAAAAACATTGACCGAATGGAGTACACTCGGAGTTAAGAGTGCCGATGGCAGTGCACTTCCTCAGGCTAATATTTCAGCCTCTGTCATTCTTCCAGGAGGTCATAGGGGTCCTGCATTTTTAATTTATGATAACTTCAATGTCATTATGAAATGGAATCGATCAATCCTGTATGCGATTGCAGTAGGTCACTTATCCGATCAGTTCGTTGGTGATAAAAAATTGCTGACGCAAAAAATCATTGAGAAACCTCTTAGCAAATCCGACATTATGATGATTCAATCAAAACTCAATAAGTTAGGCTTTGATACGGGAGAGCCTGATGGAATTGCGGGTCCAAAAACCAGAAGTGCTGCAAGAAATTATCAGATTCAAAATAATCTAAGGGCAGATGGCTACATTGGAGAGGAGCTTTTCAATCATCTTAAAGACTTATGATTGAAACCTATCTAGGCTTTGATGTCGGCACCAAAAGGATTGGGGTAGCGATTGCCAACTCGCTTACTTTTGAAGCGTCGCCTCTTGATGTCATCAAACATCATAAAGATGGTTCCTACAACTGGGAAGATTTCGATAGGCTCATGAGTCAGTACGATCTAACCAGTGCCATAGTTGGTCTTCCTAAAACTGAGGATAATCGGGACCAGGAAATGACCTTTATTGCCAAATCATTTGCCAGGAAATTAAATGAGCGTTACCAGATACCAGTTCACCTAATTGATGAACATTTATCATCAATTGAAGCCAAAAAGACTCTAAAATATAATCACGATCATGAGAATTCTGATCGGGGGGAAGTCGACAAATATGCCGCAAAATTAATCCTTCAAACATGGCTGAATGAAAACAGATAAGATTAGTAACGAAGCACAACTTGACGCTAGCGGCAATCTTATTCACTTATTAGGTCTAGAAGGTCTCTCTTCTGAAAATATCAATCAAATATTAGATACGGCGGATTCGCTGCTTGATGAAAAGGGTAACTTAAAAAAATCCAAAGCATTGGATGATATGTCAGTGGCAAATTTATTCTTTGAGCCGTCCACAAGAACTCGAAATACATTTGAAATTGCGGCCAAAAGAAATCGTGCCAAGGTCATTAATGTTGATTTAGATAACTCAGCTATCAAAAAAAATGAGGCACTCTTGGATACGATGCTCACGCTCAAAGCTATGCAGATTGATATGTTTGTGATCCGTCACAATCAAAATGGATTGCCGCACCATGTCGCTGAGAATGTATCTGGTGTATCCATCTTGAACGCAGGGGATGGAATCAATGCGCACCCCACTCAAGCCTTATTAGATGTTCTGACCATTCGCCAGATCAAGAAAAAATTTGAAAATTTATCAGTCGCGATTGTAGGTGATATTGTTCACTCGAGGGTTGCACACTCTGACATTCACGCACTGAAAACATTGGGCGCAAAAGATATCAGACTCATTGCACCTGCAGGTCTTCAACACTCCCCAGAAAATTGTGAAATTTTTAATTGCTTTGAGGACATGGATGATGGGCTCAAGAATGTTGATGTCATTATGATGTTAAGACTTCAAAAGGAGAGAATGATTGCTGCAGATATTCCAAATGAACAGGAATATTATAAAAATTATGGTCTTACTAATGATCGCCTAAAATTGGCAAGCAAAGATGCCATTGTGATGCATCCAGGTCCTATTAATCGAGGTGTTGAGATTGATTCTGATGTCGCTGATGGACCTCAGTCTGTTATCTTAAAACAAGTCACGAATGGTATTGCCATTAGAATGGCAGTGATGCAAATTCTAGCCAAAAATCATCGCCGTCAATAATGTCCAATCCGATTGATTTCGATTCAGTTCAAGATATCCTATTTAAATTTGATACCGATGAAACCATAGCCAGTGCCCATGGATTATTGTGTGGTCTCGTGTGTGCCAACCAGGAAACAGAATTCCATCAATGGCTGTCTGAGATTGCTCCTGATGCTGATAAAAATAACCTAAGTCATCAAGATAATATCCAATCTCTTTTTGATATTTATGAAAACACTCGCTCTCAATTATCAGACCCAACGCTTGAGTTTGAACTTCTAATTGCAGATCAATCCAATATGAGAATCCAGGCTGACACTCTAGTCCAATGGTGCAATGGATTCATATCAGGTCTTGGTCTATCAAAACTGTCCACCAAGGAAGAGGAGGTGCTGGAGATGATCAAAGATATCAGCGAGGTAAGTAAGTTAGATATTGAATTGTCTTCATCTGAAGAGAACGCCAAGGATCTTCTGGAAATAATTGAGTATGTCAGAATTGGTGTGTTATTTATCCTGGAATCACTGCAACCCATTAAGCAAAGTTTTGTGAATCCAGAGACATTAAATTAATGAGGCGGTGGCCGTCTAACTAAACTTGAGGAGAATAAAAAACGACCACCATAGAGTGTCACATATACTCGGGGGAGAGTATGACAATCTATGAATATTATATCACAATATTATGATATTCTTATATTAAATTCACAAGAAAATTAAGATTTTTCTTGATCAGTAAAAGTACTTGAATAAATATTCTTTGTAGGTTTACTCTCGGCAGGTACAAAACCAAAACCACTAAACCCATAATTAAATAATTCAAGCTGATTCTGGTTTTTATTGGATTCAATAAACTTATCATTAGCCTCGAGAA
>Ga0255758_10002553_pt1 | contig 16797 bp, 6 predicted proteins | sample 011ome_24_FD_179958 | JGI IMG/M metagenome (GOLD analysis project Ga0255758, IMG submission 179958) | Coastal salt marsh microbial communities from the Groves Creek Marsh, Skidaway Island, Georgia - 011513CT metaG (version 2) | ecosystem: Environmental > Aquatic > Marine > Intertidal zone > Salt...
ACACGTGTACCCTTCGTATTTGGTACCGTCCTCACTCGAGAGAATGTATCCCGGAAGACATGTTGGCTCACAAGAACAGCCATCAGAGCCGCATAGACCATAGTCGTTCATATACCATTCGCACGTTCCGGACGAATTTCCATTCGTTGGCATTAATCCATCTGGTATCGGACAGTATTTTGCTAGGCAGTACACGTCAGCATTCTTACGTCCATCGTCGCACGTGATCGAAGTAGGTTGCGGGAGGAGTTCAATGCGTCGAATATAAGACATCTCATAATTCGAGTAACAAGTATCAGGACTTGCTATCGTGGACCACTGCCACCTGGAGCAATTATGACTCGCCTGAAAAGCAGTTGCCTGATAAAAAAAGCTTCCTTCGAGAAACAAATGGGACCCGTCGTCAGTGTACTCAATTTGATTATTATAATCAATAGCATTCCACAAAGTGCTGGAGAGTCCGTACCAATGCCTTATCGTATAATTAAAGCTCGAGGCACCGACAAACATTTCGTCCGCAATTTGCACATTGTCGGTGTTCCATCCGGAAATGTCCGAGTTGAACTTCACGCAGTTTTTGAAAATTCCAGCCATTGACGTGACCGAAGACACGTCCCAACTCGAGAGATCGGCGTTAAAAGTTGTCTCGTAACCGGCAAAAAGATTGGACATGTCTAAGACTTTGGAAGTGTCCCAAGTAGACATTGGTCCACGAGTTCCAGAACACGTTCCAGAAGTTGGACTTTCATCGAGACACGACTTGACAGCCGATCTGATTGAAGCATCATCCAACTGTTGGGCACTAACCCAGGTATCACTAACCGCCGTACAGCTCGAAAAAGTAGGAGCGTCAGAAAGGAGAGCGCACTTCCATCGGGCCTTAAATCTGGTTGCACCAACAAACATGCTCGTTTTCGTGAGAGAGCCATGCGTATTTACCCAACTCGAAATATCGCCTTTAAACTGCGTTGCACTTTTGAACATTTCGATCATATTTCTCACGTTATATATGGCCCATGACGATATGTCTTGATCAAACTCGGAACATTGATAAAACATTCTCTCCATGGTCGTCACAGAGTCTACCTGCCAATTTTTGAGGTTGCCGTTAAAACTTTCATACAAATTTCCAACGAATCCATCCGGCCACGTGTATTCTTTATAAAACGCTTCCTTCATATTCGTCACTTTCGAGACGTCCCAGTCGGGCATCGTTCCGTATCCGGTAGCCTCGTCGTAGCCATACGAGTAGCACTGCCCAAAGATGGGGTCCTCCTGAAGACACGACGCGATAGCCTCGAAAAACGTATCATCAGTCAAAGCGACCTTGTTATAATTCTTATACAAAATAGTATCGTAACCCTCGTTACACGTCGGTAGACACGTGCTTCCAGATTCAAGCGTCGCGTATTCAGAATCATTTGCCAAAGTGCAGTTACCATAGGTACCATGCCATATTTCATAAATCGAGCAGCTCTCGTATTCGCGCGGCGGCGGAGAAGGCGGCGGTGGACTCGGCGGCGGTGGACTCGGCGGTGGCGGAGAAGGCGGCGGCGGACTTGGAGGTGGCGGACTTGGAGGCGATGGCGGCGGTGCAGGCGGCGGCGAAGGCGGCGGCGAACAGTTACCAGCGTCGACACAACTCGCCGGCGGCGGCGAAGGCGGCGGCGAAGGCGGACACATTGAAATTTCAGCAAAATTTTGCCACGTTGATGGTTTTTGAACGCAGTTTGAGCACAGGTACGACCAAAACGGATTCACCGAGCACGGCACGTTGATGGCCAAATCGGCGTTATTATCGAGCATTTCAAAACTCGAAAAGTTGGACGCGGTCAATTGATTGCTTTCAAAGGTCAAAAAGTTGACGCTGCTCAACTGAGGATTTTTGGAAATGGAAACTTTCTTCGCGCAATGGGCACACGCATCGACCGGTAATTCGTCCAGCATCATCTCGAGCATGGTCCATTTACTGTAACAATGCCAAGTACTAGTACCATCAGAATACGGAACTGATCCAGCGCCCCACACGCGTTCATTTGAGCACGCATTACTCCCTGTTTTCTCACAGCCCAAGGTATACCTAACGCCACTAACGGTGATCCCATTCTCTTCCATGTCTTTGTCCGAGATGGTGTTATCACCTTGAATGACAAACGCGTTCCAGTCCGTGTAATGTTCACAATAACCACTGTCGTCTGCAGCGGCTGCCAGGCACCACTCGTACTCTTCGCACAAGTTCAAACAGATATCCAGTGCAAATTTGGGGTCAGTCGACTGTATGCTACGTACAAGATAGATCCCCCACTCCCCGCTTTCTTCAGCGCAATACCCCTGGCCCCGGTAAACAAACGCTTGTTCCACGGACGGCGAGGAGAACGATGTCGCGTTCACAAAGGAAAGCGCCTTTGCATCGCCTTCGTTTCCGACGATTGAAGTCATTGGCGCGAATTCGCGCAAACTTCCCGTAGCGGCGACAAACTGCGTCGCCGAACTCATTTGCGTGTAATCGAAGCTCAATATGTGATGCACAACGGCGAGATTTTCCATCGCGAGCGAAGCAATTTTGGTCACGCTTCCAGCAGCAATGGTCTGTGCGTCCGTCAATACTGCTTGCGTGATATAACCAGTTTCGACCGCTGCGGACGTTAGCGTAAACGGATCCAAGACGGTTCCGATACCGAGCTTATTTATTTCGTCCAGTTTGGGAAGATTAATGGTAAGACCCGAGACCGAATCAGCCTGTTTTATATTCGCCGAGTAACAACTGGTTGCTCCTACGGCGCACTCGTAACTTATGTAATACCCAATCACAACATCCCCGCATCGCGTCAAGAGAGGCGCGTCCACCTTGGTCAACTTTGGATTGTTGTACACCAACAAACCGCCGACGAGAGTCGCATGGCCGTCAATTTCGCCAAGTTTTGGAAATTCAACCGTCGACAACGCCGAATTATTCCCCACATCAATAGTGTCAAAAGTGAACAGTAATTCTGGCGCAGAGAAACTCGTCAAAGCTTCGTTCGATTCCAAATCCAAACTCGTGGCGTTGCTCAAAAGCGGGACAGAAATTGACGTCAATCCTCTCGAACGTCTGACTATCACTTCACCTGTAACAGAAATCAAAGCAGGGAACGAGACTGACGTTATCGCTTGATCACCATTTTTATTCTTTCCGAAATTAAAATCAAACTCGATGTTCCCAGATATGGCTTCTACGCCTGTAAATACGAGCTGCGTCGCGACCGTCACGTTATCGCAATCCTTGTAAATCGGAGAGCTTCGCGACGCAACATACTCCACTCGTCCTGTCACATACGAACCGATCGATATAATCTCGACGTACGTACCACCATCAATTGAATCCGTCCATGAATACAAGCACGCTGTTGGTGGTGGCGAAGGCGGTGGTGGTGGCGAAGGCTGACTCGGCGGCGGCGGCGGCGAGGGAGGGTAGCTGTATTCAACTTTAGGCGTACCTTTTCCAAAAGTAGCCGAGGTGTAACACGAATTTCCCGAATCACATTGCGGACCTAAGAGAATAGTCAACGACGAACTCTGGCCGTTCGTCACGTCCGTGTTGTCGCTGATATCAATTCCATACTCTCCCGTACACATCGCCCCGTCGTCGAAATCGCAGCTTTCTATACTTCTCAACCCGATCGAAACCAATTTTTTGTTATCAGTTATTTCCAAACCTTTATTGTTAGCGTCGGAACCAATCGATCGCGTCAACGCATCGAGAGAAATGGCGGTCAAAGCGTCGTTTCCGTCAACGATTAACCTCGCCGTGTTCAAAGTTAACTTTGGCAAACTAAATTGCGCGAGCGCGGCGTTTGAAGACACGTATATGCCGTCACTGGTTTCTAACAGTGGTAAATCAATCGTCGTCAAAAGAAGGCACGAATCAATCTTCAACTCTCCTCCGATCGTTTCGAGTTTACTCGACGACACGCTCGTCAACTTTGTGTTCGACGATACCTCAAAATTGCTCGAAACTTGCGTCAACTCTGGAAAAGAAAGCGAGGTCAACTTCGCGTTCGCTTCGCCGGTCCCCTGGCCACCGATTTTGATATCACCGGCAACCGTGACGAGATTGGGAGCGCTGAAAGATGCCAACGCGCTTTGACCGTTGACAATAAAATTCCCATCGATGGTCTTCACGCCGGTTAAATCCAGCGAAGTGAGGGAGGAGGAAGAAATAATCTGCAAACCTCCTTGCAATACTCCGTCAGAGGTGACGTCTTTGCACGATGTGCCTGAAATCAACGCGGTGAGCGTATCTTTCGTGCACGTGAGCGAAGAGCACGTGCACACGCCAGCTTCTGTCTCCCAATACGACGGTGGACCACACGTATTACCGCACGCTTCGCACGCGTCCGCGAAGGTTTTTTTACAAACGTACACATCCGCAAACTTAGCGTCTCCCCCAAACATATCTTCAAACGTACAGCCAGATCCCGGTTCCCACCTGGTAATATCTTGCACGAACGAAGTCGCGCCTTCAAACATACCGTTCATATTTTTAACCTTTCCCACATTCCAACCGTCAATGCCTTGATCAAACATGGAGGCGAACCTAAACATATCTTGCATGTAAGTCACTTGCCCGGTGTTCCACGATGAAATATCTTGATCGAAGTTTTCCGTGCTGGCAAACATCTCCGCCATGGTCGTAACCTGTGAGGTGTCCCACTTCGTGATGTTTCCGTTAAAAGACTTGTCTTTGAAACTTTGCGCCATGTTTTTAATCGCGCTCGTGTCCCAATCCTTCATCGACCCCCATTTTGTCATGGAGCAATCGCCCGTAATGTCCAATGGCCGTAATTCGCCCGTAATGGCCGGGTACGAAGCGCTCAAACACTCGTCGATTGCTTCTTTAAACTTATCGTCCGTGTCAATCGGACACGATTCAAACGCAACCTTTTCCAAAGTCTCGTCTTGTAAGCGATAATACGTTCGAAAGTCGTTGAAAAACTCATCCCCTGACTCGAATCGGTCGTCGATAGCAAACGTCGTCGTCGCAGAGGCGTCGTCTTCGTACGCGATGTCCGTGATCGAGGCCTTCGTCGTTCCACTCGTCTCCAAATCCGTCGCCGTCACGCACGGGTCTGCGATATTGCAACTCAAAGAAGAGTCGCTATTCGAGCACAACGGCAACGAATAATTCAGCGGTTGTTGATAGTAAGATTGGGCATCGACTGCCCAAAACTTCCCGCTTCCCGTTCTTGAGAAAAAACAGTCGCACGCGAAGAACGCGATCAGCAGAGAAAACAACGTCGTCGCTTTCGATCGACCTCGTCTCGATGTTGCTCCTCGCGCGTTCATGTTTTTTTCTCCTTTGCTTCCGCTGATTTTTTGGGTCGACGAAAGCGCAAGAGTCGCGATCGTCGGCCCTCTCGACCGAAACAAAAATTCTCTCTCTTACTCTTACTCTTACTCTCTCGAAAGGCGAAAAGATCGAGGTAGGCTTACCGCGCGATCGCTGCTCTCAGCGCTCGAGCCGAATTCGCGCGATCGTATGTACGTTTTCCTCTCTTTTTTGTAGTTCTCCCGCTACACAGGTGAAAAGAAGAGGAACAAATTGTTGTGCGGATGCGAGAGCGAAATTCAAACCGTGATGAGTAAAAAGTAGGTTAAAAAAAATCTGTTGAAATTTTTTTGTGCTGGCGAATTTTTTTTGAAAAAGTTTTCCCATGCAAAATCTCTTTCTGTTGCTCTCCAATGAATTATGGAGGAGTAAACTCTGGAGTCGTCGTCGAAACGATCGCCGCCGCCGCGCTCGTCGTTTTTTCCTCCAGAGTTTTATCATCATCATCATCATCATCATCATCATCTCCTCCTCCTCCTCCTTTTTCTTCTTCTTTGTCTATTTCTATCTCTTCTATTTCTATTATCTTATCTAAATCTTCGTCTTCTTCGTCGCGTAAATGTTCGTGGAAATAGTTTCGGTGCTCCGAGACTATGGAGTCTTTGACGTGCGTCACTTTCTTGCTCACGACGTCGGCGCCGCCAAAGACTTGGAGCCAGTATATTCCGGCGAGTTCTAAGTGGCGCGCGAGAGGGAACCATCCGATTTCGCGTGCGAGCGACCAGAGGAGCGACCAGGCGACCCAATATTGAAGTTGCGCGCGGAGTTTTTCCGTTCGCGATGTCGTTATTCTCGTTCTCGTTCTTTCCTCCTCTTTGTTTCCTTCTCCATCTCCAGTGTTTGGCGCGCGCTCGTTTGTTATTAAGAAGAACGTGTTTTGCATCTTCCCGTTCACCAAAGATGTGTTGATTGCTGCTTTCGTGGACGAGTTTGAAGATGAAGACGTGATCGTTTCCAAGGATTTCAAGCAAGGAACAAAGACGCCGGCGATGGCGCATCCGTACCTACAAAACATCCCCGGAACGAGGAAAAAGAGCGAACACACCAAAAGAGCGCCGGTTGTGTTCTCCAACGCGACGCGCGAAATTTCACCCAGCCGCGGACTAAACATGCCTATGATAGAAACGCACGCGCGCAACCACACGATGATGACTCTTTTCGACGCATCTCTGAGTTTCCTCGTCAACGCGTTTCTGTAGCCGACTAAACCGCCGCCGCGATTTTTCGTCGTGAGCTTCCTCCTCGCTCGTCTTTGTTTCCTTTCCACTCTAGTAGGTGGTAGCGGTGGTAATTCACCTTGACTGAGGCGATGACGACGTCGACGACGAAGCTCACCGGTGTAGTCTTCATCGTATTTGTCGCCTCGTCTTTTCTTTCTTGATGAGAAAAGCCTCAAAGAAGATTCCGACGCCGCAGACTCTGAAGACGAGGAATTCAGCATATCCTCCGCGTCTTCCTCGATTCTTTTCTTCTTCTTCTTCTTGTGCTTGCTACTTTTATTACGCGCCTGTTTATCATTATCATCATCATCATCGTCATCATCATCATCGCGACTTTCATGATCGATGCTATCTTCAGATCTATCGTCGTCGTCTTCGTAGAATACGCCATCCTCTTCCGCATAGTCGGCGTCCGTTTCTTCGTCTACGTCCGAACGCAGCGCCGACGCCATCATCATCGAAAGACTCGAAGCGCTACCGCTACTCTTCATGTTCATCTCCCCTCTCCTTTTCTTCTCCCTCCTCCTTCGTCTTCGCGCCGACGCAAACCTTTTATACATCGGCGCAAACACCGTATCTACGGTGAAATACGCCCCATTCATGAGCGGCATCTCTAGCCAAAGAACAAAGACGCAGCACATCTCCAGCCAAGACGGCCAAAACAAACTAACGCTGGTGGATAGAAAAGGCACGTCCGCTAAAAGCGCTAAAGGGCCAATCGCAACCCAATATCTGGCCCATTTCTCAATCTCCTCCTCCTGCTCCTTCTTCGCTTTCGCATCTGCGTTTTCTCCGTCACCGGCGTCGTATTCGTCGTTCTCTGCCTCCTCCAATCTATCACCTTCTAACGCCGTCAACGTCATAAAAATTGGATATAAAAACCCAACGCTCGCGAAACAATACCTCGTCCTCAACACTGAAACCCTCAACACGGTTGGCACCGCTCGCGTTACGACCACCTTGGCGCAATAAAAGAAAATCGCGTGCGGCACCACCTTCCCCAAAAAACCAAGAAACCTCACCGTCCTCTTCCGAAATTTCCCTCCCGACTCCGCGATAGCTCTAGGAACCGCTTGGGTCCAGAACACCTTCAACCGTCGCATCCTTCTCGTCCACCTCGCCAACGGTTCCCACACTTTCCTCCTTGCCGCTCTCTCCGCTTTCCTCCAACTCTTCCACGCGCGTTCCTCGATTACAAAACGTTTCCGTTCCACCGCCGCGCGAACCATCATCCACTTCGCCCCAAACCGTCTCACCAAAACCTTCCGCGCGACCAGCGCGCCGTTGCGCACAAACGAAAACAATAGAACACACGCGATGCCTTTTCGCGCTAAGGAAACAAAACTCCCTCGCCGCGCGTAGGAGGCCCGCGCCGCCCCGTCGCCTCCCGCTTCGGCGGCGTCTTCATCCTCGTAATACTTCCCCCGCCGCGACGACGAATGCATAACAAACCTCGCCATCCACAACCCTACCCGTTTCCCTCGATCAAACGTCGCTCTTTTCAATCGCATCGCCGCCGGCCAACTCGCCTTCGCGAATAAATACGCCGCCGCTCTCGCGCTGCGCAGAGATAATTCGAGCAACTCGTGCGTCTCGAGCGAGTCCACGTCCTTCGAGACCGACGAAAACGATTCAGACGGCGACCACGCGCCGCAGGCAAACGTGTCGTCGTCGCGAAGAAGCGTCTTCTTTTCCTCTTCTTTCTCGCCGCTTTCGTCGTCTCGTTTTTCAACGCGGTCGAAATCGTCCTCCTCGTCCACTCTTCCTGGCGGTTTCTTCCGACGACTTTTCACGCGCAGACCGTCGGCTGCTTTTGAGTGCGCAGACGACGACGAGGGAAAAAAGAAGGGCGAGGATCGCGACGCGGGGTGATGATACCACCACCACCGTCGGAAACACGAGGCGAACACGACGCCGAAGAGGAACGCGAACGCGAGGTGTCTTCTCTTCGTCGCCCGATGCGTCGTTGATGCATTCCTCCGTGTCGACGAGGGAGCGTCCGTCGTCTTTGTTTCCTCCTCCTCGGGGAAAGCTTCCGCTTCCTCCATTTTGAGTGAAGATTTTCGCACGCGCGAGCGATAGAATGTGCGCGTAAAATAAAGCGACGACGGACGGGCGAAGCGCTCATTAAGGTTTACTTTTCGTCGCGCACATACGGTTGATATCATCGCGTCGTCACCTTCAAAGGACGCGTCTAAAAGGTGCTCGTAAAGGGCGTGTACGAAGGCGGAATGAAACGGCGAAATCTTGGTCTCGTCGTTGCGTTCGTCGCGCTTTTGTTCGCGCTCTCGCGCCTCGCGTGGACGACGAAACAGCGCTCGAGTTTGCCGCTGATGTCGCCGTCGTCGTCTTCTTCTTTTTCTTCGACGACGACGTTTGCTCTCCGGGACGGCGACGGCGAGAAGAGTTTGCAACGAAAAGAAGAAGAAGAAGAAGAAGAGGAGGACGAAGAGGAGGAGGAGGAGGAAGAAGAAGCCGCGAGGACGAAATCGTCGACAGGAACGGATGAGATGCCGTGGTTCCCGGAGAACATGGAAACGAGAACGCGGGATATCACCGCGGAAATTAGGAAAACGCTCGTGGAAGAGAACGGATGGCGGCGACCGAAGATATACACGCGGAGAGAGGATACGGACGCGTTGAAGATGTTCGATGGAATTGAGAAGGAAATCGAGACGTTTAAAGGTGACGCGGAGGAGTGGAAGAGAGTGCACGCCGTAGGTGGTGCGGATTCTTTGGGCGTGGTGTACATGGCAACTGGGAATACTCGGTTTATCGATCGAGCGGCGATGGTCGCCAGTCGATTGAAAGCGCACTCGAAATCTAAGTTGAGTAAACGAGTTCGATTTTGTTTGTATACCGATCGCAGTTTGTACGAGAGTTGGATGAGCAAGTTGGTGGAGACGAGAGAAAAAGTGGAGAAGGAAGGCTGGGATACCGTCGGCGTGACGGACGGTGGGGGATGGATTTCGCCGATCAATTCCAGAAAGAAATACATGCTCGGGAATCCTTTCGATGAGGTTGTGTTTTACGAAGGGTTGGCAGACGTGTTGGTGGACGAGAAGTCGGTGAAGCAAGTCGAGAAGAGCGTGGCTAAACGAAAGTCGAGCGGTGGAAAAGCGACGAATACGAATTTACCGCTGACATTTTTCTTGAAGAAGATTGTTTCTTTAGCGGGAGCGCCGTACGCGAGAACGATTTTCGCCGACGGCGATACTTGCTCGTGCGGCGATTACGTTGGGGAGATGTTCGAAGAATTAGAAGGAAGGTTTCCATCGGATCTAGAAGTCGAGACTGGGAAGGCAAGAAGTAGTAATAGCAATAGTAATAGTGGTAGTGGTAGTAGCGATAGCGATAGCAATAGTAATATCATTAAAAGGCAAAGGAGAAAGGAGAGTAGCGCAGAGCCGGTGCCGAAGAATGGATACGATTTCATGCACATCGTCGACCCGGCTCGTAACCAAGGAGGCAATCATCTCGGTTATGATTTGCGCGAATTTTACGAAACATCGATCACGTATCGAGAGGCTAAATTCAGAAGAGTGAACAAAACGTTCGAGGAAAGAAACGTCGGTTTTATCGTCTATCGTCCGAATAAACTCACGACGACGATTTTTAGACAGTTTGCGGAGCTTTTACTCGGCGCGATCAACCATAACGCGATGGTACGAAACGAACAACCCGCGTACACGGAAGTGCTGTGGATGTGGAAAGACGTCATACACGAACGCATTCTGAACAATCGCAACGACGTGTGCAGGAAACTTTCGAAAGGCGAGAAGGAGTATTGTCAGAAGCCGCCTTTCAAGCCGCACAAGTTGGCGAGACCGGGACCGTTGTGTAGGAGAGGTTGTCGGTTCGCTCACGAGAAGTGCGAATGTTGGAAGAATCGATATTTGAACTCGCAATATAAAGGTGGTGGTAGTGATACCGGTAAATGGTCGAACGCGACAGTTAACTAGCGTTTTATGCGTTGAAAATCATTGAATGAATGAAAAATTATAGCGTCGCAAAATTATGCTCGTCGAGTTTCGCGTTTTGCATCGCGCACTCCCTCAACCAGTTTCCGTTGACGATGAACAACCCTCGTTTTCTTCCCCATTTTACTTTCTCCGTATTATCCGCTCTCGCTAGAACGTGCGTGACGTTGTCGTTCATCGCCGTCGCAATGGTCGCTCCTAGTCCTACGGCTACGAGTAAAAGCGGGTGTCGATCTGGTCTTTCGTCGTTCGACGGCGTAATGCCGCTCGGTAAAATGACGCACCCTTTCAGAAGGAGTGAAGAGGACGCTGGATCAACACTCTCAACATTACCACCATTTTCGCCTTCACTCGCCATGCCGTTACGTTCAAATACTTCTCGCACGTCTTTATGATCTTTCTTTTCTCGATGACCACTACCATCGCTAAACGCCATCATTCTATGCGCAACCGTCAACACCGCCAAGACGTCTTTCAAAACTTCTCTGTGTTTCGCCGGCGCGCCTTCCTCCTCCGCCTCGCCTTCGTCCAAACCTCTCTCCATGACGCTCGACTTCTCCATTTCCCTAAAACTCGTAGCCGATTTCCGAAAGAAGTGGTATCTATCCACGCGTATGAGATTCCTCGCGTGTCTCGGCCACACCCGGCTCGTATCGTCCACGATCATCGTACAATCGTCCCCGCCTAAAACTATATCTAAATCCTTCGTCTTTGAACACGTAGAATCGCTATTACCTATAATCCTTCCGTGGAAATATTTCCCTTCCGGATCAATCAACGACGCCATCTCGTGCGCGTAATTCTTATCCCCCATCGTGTACACGTGCATCCTGCATATCTTCGACGCTTCTTCCAAAAATTCAAACACGTACGGTCGAAGCTTCGTATACGTCGAAAAGTGACTCAAACAATACAAATCCGGAAACCGAGGCCGCCTTCCTCCACCCGCATCTCCACCACCAACTAACCCGAGCAACTTACTCCTCAACTCGTCCTCCTCCTCCCTCTTCTCCACTTTCCTATCCAACGACTCTCTCTCTTCGTCGTTCAACTCGTCGAACCGACAGGAGTTCAACAACGTGTGGTCCAAATCCAACACCAAGAAAAGCTTCCCTTGATTCAACGTCGCCATTCTCTCCTCGTTCTTCGCCTCCCTCAAGAGCTTATCGGAAACGGTTAACCCTTCGTGTAAGTATCGCACGGCTGTTTCCGCGTTCGCGCCGCCGCGCTCCTCTTTTTTTTCTTCGTCTCCTCCTCCTCCTCCTCCATCATTTTTTACCGTCGTCGCTCTTTGCCCGCAGTGCACGCAAATCCCAAACATAAACGCCGGGTGTTCGCACTCCTCCGCGGAGTTCGTTTTCTCGTTGTTCTTCGCCGCATCCCCGTCTCCGCGCACAAAAGTTCCCGCTCCATCGTTCACCACTTTTCGTCGCTTCACCAACCGTCTCGCGCCGAACGGAATGTTGCTCGTTTCAATTTTCCCCGTCGTCGTCTGCACCGTCGTCCGCGCTTCCTCCTCCTTTTTCTTTTTCTCGCTCTCTTCTTCTTCTTCTTCTTTTCCTTCTTTCTTCCTCTCCAGGAGCGATTCGGTCATCTCTTTGGCCAGAGAGTCCTCGCTGCTGCTGCTCGTCGCGCTGCCGTTGCTTTTGTCGTTCGACATTCTTTTTTTTTGAAGCATCGACTGACACAAAGAAAAAACGTCTTTTTTTCTCTCTCTCTCTCGCATGTCTGAATGCAAATACGCTTTTTGTGCGCGTTCATCATCCTCGGCGCGCGCGTAACAAAACATAAAACGCGATGACGCATACTTCACGCGTTATGTGTGTATATATGTGTGTGTGTGAACGAGAACAAGCGCACGCGTCGTCACATCATCATCACACACTCTTCCCCTCCTTTTTTGTATTTTTTCCTTCTTTTTTGCTTCTTTCCTTTTTTTCCTCAAAATCTGCTTACAAAAATGGCTCGTTTTTCCCTCCTTTTCCTCAGCCTCTCCTCCGTGTTGCGCATCCTCGCTCTCGCGTTTACTTCGGTGGGAGTGTCGATGGTAACGGCGGCAGATTTTGAAGGTCGAAATGCTCCTGTTTTAGATTTCGGTGGGAAAATCGGGAGCAAAAACTTCGAGCGCGGGAGGAACGAGGAGGACGAAAGGAAAACAGTTGGCGAAAGCATTTTGGGGAAGACGGTGCCTCCTACTTTTACTCTCGAAGAAGAGGATACCACCTTTGAGGAGGAGAATACTCACGAGAAGAACGAGAACAAATGCGAGGAGTGCTTATCCTTCTTGCACAACGCGACCGAGAAAGTCCGCTCGAAAGAGTTCCGAGCGAGACTCTATAAAGTCGTGGACGAGATGTGCCAACGGGTTTTCCCTGACGATGCAGGGGAGGAGGATGATAAAAAAATCGCCGAGTGCGAAGCGCTCGGGAAAACGTACGCGAAGAGAGCGATCGAGTACGTGAAGACGCACGAAGAAGAGACGGACGAGTTCGTGTGCGAGAAGTTGAACCTGTGCGCGGATGATGATGCTACCGTTTTCGATGCTTTGAGAAGGACGGTTCGGCGCGCGCGAGAAACGTTTGCCTCTGGCCGCAGATTCTTCGCGTCTTCTTGGTTTCATCCTTCTTCTGCTTCCTCCTCCGCCTCTCCTCCAACCTCGCTCTGCGTGTTTTGCGAATACGGAGCCTCTAAGCTCGCGGTTGCGATGAACGACCCGGATTTTGCCGCCGCCGCGAGGCGAGATTTCGTCGCCGCGTGCCGAGCCGCCGAGGACCGTTTTTCCGATAAAGAACAAAAGTGCGAAGCCGCCGCCGCGGAGTACGAATCAAAAATCTACGACGCCGTGCAAACGTGGTTGGACGACGGAGAGGCATGCGAGGATCTGTTCAGCTGTTAAATCGTGCGATTTTGCGAGCGTTCAATGCGCAAGAGAGAGAGAGACAGATGTATAAATACAACGTACACATATAACACTAATATGGACGAAAGTATCTGTAACACCACACTTCAAGCCTCTGTCTCACGCGCGCGCGCGAATATATATATAATACTAAATGTCCTCCGCGTGCTTCGCGGGGACGACGACGACGAGAGGTTACCACTTGACCTCTTCCACCGCCTGCGGTGCCGCTTCGGCGACGGCGACTGCGCCTTCCGCCGCTCGTTCTCCGCGCAAAACCATCACCAATTTTTCCCGTCGTTCGAGCGCGATGACGACGACGACGACGACGACGAGGGCAGCGGCAGCGGCGGCGGGTGAACACCTGGCGTACGAAAAATGCCTCGCGCTCCTCGCGTCGACGCCACCGACCGTCGCTCTCCCTTACCATCCGACGCAAACCGTCCAAAACGTCGTCCGCATCGCGTTGGAGGAAGACGTCGCAAACGTCGGCGACGTCTCGTCGTTATCGACCATCCCGGAAGATTTACGCGCGACGGCGACGTTACTGGCGAAAGCGGACGGCGTTTTAGCCGGGGAACACTTAGCGAACGAGATTTTATCCATCGTGGACGAGGACATCGAGGCGTTCTGGCAAAAACGAGACGGCGAGGAAATCGAGAGAGGGGAGATTTTCTGTTACCTCAGAGGGTCGGCGAGAGGGATTTTACGCGCGGAACGCGTGGTGTTGAATTTTATGCAACGCATGAGCGGGATCGCGACGCTGACGAAAAAGATGAGCGAAGCGGCGAAACCGGCGAGGATATTAGAGACGAGGAAAACGGTGCCGGGACTGCGGGTGATCGATAAGTGGGCGGTGTTGATTGGCGGCGGCGAGAACCATCGGATGGGATTGTTCGATATGGTCATGATTAAAGATAATCACGTGGCGGCGGCGAGAGGGATTAAGAACGCGTTGGCGTCGAGCACGACGTTTTTGATTGAAGGTGGAGAGAAGTACGAAGGTGTGATGATTGAGTTGGAGACGAGGACGATGGAGGAGGTTAGGGAAGTGTGCGGTTTGTTGGAGGACGCCGGGACGGACACGAGTCGCGTGCAGAGAGTGATGTTGGATAACATGTCGATGGAGGATATGCGAGATGCGGCGGGGATGCTGAATAAGTTTGGAGTAGAAACAGAGGCGAGTGGGAACGTAACTTTAGAGACAATAGGTGGGATTGGCGCGACCGGGGTGACGTTTATTTCGAGCGGACAGTTGACGCATTCAGTGGTCGCGTTGGACATTTCTTTGAACATCGAGAATAACCAATAGTTCTTTTTGTTGTTGTTGTTGTTGTTACAAATATGAATAAATACGTACTATATATTGTAGAAAAGGAAAGAGAGAGAGAGGGAGAGACGAGAGAGGTTATAAGTGCACCTCGTACTCCAGAAATTCCAGAATTTCGCCTCGCTGTAACGATTCAGTCAACCAATCGTGTCGGACGACTATTTTCCTAGATTCGCTCAGCGCGCTTTTAATTTCGCGACTCAATTTTTCGCTCGATTGAATAACGACGGCGTGTATCTCGTTTTGCTCCTCTTGCGCTCGTTTTAACGCTTGGTTCAACGCTTTCTTGGTCATTTTCCCGCACGTCATCACCGTGTTTGCGCCGGCGTGGAGCATCAAGTTTGAAAACTCGTCTTGGAAAAACGTGTTCCCGAGTAAAAGAAACGACGTGCCTTGAAAGTTCAACTTTGTCGGTTGCGTCGCGTTTTGACCGTCGTTTTCCATAATTCTGTTCTTTTCCAAGGATTCGCGGACCCATCGGACCGAACGTAATCTCGCACCAATTGCTCGCGCGTATAAGCACTTCGCGGTTTCTTTCCTTTTTTCGCTGTTGTTGTTCATCGTCGGGAGGACGACAATTTGCTTGCGCGCCGGAACGCGTTTGCTCGAGCTGAACTTCGGAATGCTATCGAATAAGCGGCCACCATTTTCGGTAATAGAAGCGCGCATTTCGTTCATCACGCGCGAGCTTGGCATGCTCGTAATCATGAAGGATAATCCGGAAAAAAGAGCGGTGGTCTTTCCACCACCACCACCACCGGTGATTGATTTCCTCTTCTCCGCCGAGTCTTCGACGGAATTTCGTCGCCGACTTTGTTGTACGCTTTGGGTCGATTTCCGTCGTTTATCCGTCGCTGATTTCCTCGATTTTGTCGCGGTAGATGTTTGTTTTATCGGCGTCAAGGACATACTTATGGTCCTAGCGGCGGCGTGGACGGACGAAGTTCGTCGCATTCGGACGTTTGATGCCTTTGCTTTTTGACCTAACGACCTCGAGGCGCTCGCTACTTTTTCCTCGCGTCTTTCGTTCCATTTAATCACGCGTTGTTGCGCGCTTTCGTCTCCGTCGATGGCTCGAACGTGCATTGGCCTACACGCGTTGCACGAACTGTAGCGGCACTTCGGACATCCAGAGAGGTAGTTCGACCACGTTTGCCCTTTTGACGCGGACGAGAACGTCGCCGTCGACGTCGGCGTTTTGCTCGCCGGCGGCGGCGGCGCTGCTTTCTTCTTTTTGGTGAGAGAAGTAGAAGCTGGAGGCGATGTCTTTTGCGTCGTCGTCGTTGCTGCTCTGGCGCTTCTTCTTATTTGAGTTGTACCTCGCGGCACAAACGGTGGTGGTTGAGGCGCTTCTTCTTCTTCTTCTTCTTCTTCTTCTTCCTCGATATCGACGTCTTCTTCTTGTCTTTGCGTGTCGTCAAAGAACTTTTTCGGTTTCCTTTTCCTCTTTGACGCGCGCATAGCGTGTGAAGAAATCTCACTCGTCCTCTTTCTTCCGCGCGGTTCTTCGTCCTCCTTGTCTTCCTCTCCAAATTCTTCATCGTCGTCGTCCTCCAAATCGTCAAAGTCTTCTCCTTCGTCCTCTTTCCCATCTCTCGCATTTCTGCAATCATCATCGTCCTCTTCCTCTTCCTCCTCCTCGGACGAAGACATTTCACCATCGCCGAGTATGACAGGCATGGAGAACTTTACGTTCTTTGGTCGATGCAGCACACCACCTTCGTCGTCTTGTTGCGTCAGTTGCGATCGATACACGATTTCGTCCTCCTCCTCCTCCTCGTCGTCGTCCTCTTCGATTTCGTCCTCTTGGTCTGTCTCGTTGACGCGTTGCGAGTAATATTCAGCGAGATCCGGCGACTGGTTATGTTTTTGTTCGTCGTCGTCGTTCTTATAATCGTCACCATCACCTTCTTCTTGTTCTTCTTTTCTATCTCCTTTACTTCGTTCTGTTTGCATTTCCACGTCGCTGGAGTTTGGATTTAAAGACTGCGGCGCTACGC
>Ga0255758_10002554_pt1 | contig 16797 bp, 8 predicted proteins | sample 011ome_24_FD_179958 | JGI IMG/M metagenome (GOLD analysis project Ga0255758, IMG submission 179958) | Coastal salt marsh microbial communities from the Groves Creek Marsh, Skidaway Island, Georgia - 011513CT metaG (version 2) | ecosystem: Environmental > Aquatic > Marine > Intertidal zone > Salt...
AACGTAACTCTACCCGGGTCATGTGTTCGGGACCCGAATAACCAGCAAACATCAAATCGATCATCCCGCTTCCTATAAAAATGATCAGGGGAATGGTCCAATTGGAAACATGGCGCGATTCTCCTGGTTTCCAGCTCGCGAGCATAATGGCTGGCACGGACAAGGCTATGGCGATGCCCTTTTGAACGGTCAATTCGTCCTGCTCATCAAATATCAAAAAAATCGCAACCGGAATGACCATGCTCAATTTGGCCGCAATGGACGTAACGGTGACGCCGATTTCTTGCGTGGAACGAGCAATCAGCTGAAAGAGGTAAATGAACAACAAACCCATGACCAAAGCCAAAGGCACCCAAGTTTGTTCATGCACCTCAGCAAACGTTTCGCTACCACCGGCCAAAATCCATCCAATGCTCGCTGCTACACCGTAGTTGATGACGATGGCCGGAAACGTGCGGACGTCCCATCGACCGAATAGCTGAAAAAGAAGGAAGATTGCGGCGGATAAACCGACGCTCGTCATCAAGTAAATCACGGGCGTGAAGGTAGGGGAAGTTGGAACGTTTCGGAATGTTTGGCATGGAGCCACCAGTTCCAGCGGTCTTTTCCACACCATCCTTCGCTAACTTCAAGTTGTGGGGGCAGAGCGCGTGAATCCGGCAGGACCGGTGCCAGCAAGCCTTGACCTAGCAGGGTCGGAGCCGTCCAAGTGCGCAGTTCATCCCATTCGTTTTCACGAAGAAAAGCATCGAGAACGGTGGCTCCTCCTTCAACGAATAAACTTGAAATTCCAAAATCTCGGAACAATCGTTTTTTTAGCGTTGCCAATCCCTCGTTCATCTTCCATGGACACACAACGGGGTGCCCAGTCAAGTTGGATGATTCAACTACGTGAATGGCATTGGGATGCAACTGAAAGATCGGGTGTTCTGCGGGGACGATTCCATGAGGGTCGAGTATGACGGCTCGCGGCGATGAACCCACTGCATCGCGTACGGTGAGTTGAGGCTCATCAACCAGCACGGTGTGGGCACCGACTGCGATCGCATCTTCTGCTGCTCGCCATGCGTGTGTGATGCTGCGAGCTTCTTCACCCGTAATGGGGAAGCTGCCAGCACCTGCAGTTCGTTCCGGGGCCAATCGCCCGTCCATGAAGCCATCCTGCGAAGCTGCCCATTTGAGTACGACCCAAGTTTGACCACAGTGTTGATTGTGCAGAAATCGTCGATTTTGCCACTGCAGTTCCTGGGTCAAACATGGGCCATCTATCTGAATTCCGGAATGTTTCAAGCGTTTCGCCCCACCTCCGAGGACATGTGGATTGGGATCCCATAGGCCAACAACGATGCGGCGGGGCTGAAGGGATTCAATCAGTTTAGCACAGGGTGGTGTGTTGCCCTCATGGTTGCAAGGTTCGAGGGTGATGTACCATGTGCTGCTGGAAAGAAGGTGGTAATCTGATGGGGATACACTCTGATACGCGTTAACTTCAGCATGCGCTTCCCCACATTTCGCATGCCATCCTTTTCCGATGATACGCCCATTTTCGGCTTGGATGATGCATCCAACAAGGGGATTGGGAGCAACCGAGTTTCCGCCATTGGAAGCCAATGCCATGGCTTCACGCATGCGTTGAACATCGGCCTCCGACAGGTTCATGATGATGCGGATGCGTCGAGGGTATTGCGGAGGAGCATGGCAATTGTCATGGGACCTACACCGCCCGGGACAGGCGTGATGTGCCCAGCAACTTCGGCCACAGCATCATAGTCGACATCGCCTGTGAGCCGCGCACCGCTTTTCTTTGAGGGATCTGGAATCCGATTGATGCCCACATCGATAACGATGGCGCCCGGTTTGACCATGTCCTTCGTGACAAAGTGAGCGCGACCAATGGCGGCCACTAGGATGTCGGCACTTCGAGTGATTTCCGCCAGGTTCTGCGTTCGAGAATGGCACATGGTGACGGTGCAGTTTCCAGGCTGGGCATTTCGACTGAGTAACAAGGTCATCGGTGTGCCGACGATAGCAGAACGCCCGATGATGACGGCGTGCTTTCCACTGGTCTCGATGCCATAGCGCTTCAAAAGTTCAATGATTCCTGCAGGTGTAGCGGGCTGAAAACCGGGAAGCCCGAGACTTAATCTACCAGCGTTGACTGGATGAAATCCATCCACGTCTTTGGTTGGTGTAACGGCTTCCAAAACCTTTTGTTCATCGATGTGATCGGGAAGGGGAAGTTGAACGATGAAGCCGTCGATGGCATCGTCTTGATTCAAAGCCTCTACTTCCGCGAGGAGTTCAGATTCTTGGATATTATCTGAACATTCAACCAATGTACTTTGGAAGCCCACGCGCTCACAAGCCTTGATTTTATGTCCGACATAAGCTCTGCTGGCAGGATTATCTCCCACGATGATCGCAGCCAAATGAGGGCGCTTCTGGCCTTGAGCAATGCGTTGCTCGACGAGTTCTTTGATTTCTTGTTGGATGACGAGGGATGTCGCCTTTCCGTCTATTATTTGCATCGTTCGGCGTTTCTTGGGTTAACGGCCCAGCGCAGACAATCCAGCCATTCGACTTCGTTTTCCGCCTTGCCCTTTGGTCATCAAGTGCATCATTTTTTTCATGTCTTGAAACTGCTTGAGCAAGCGATTCACCTGGGTCACATCGGTCCCTGACCCTTTGGCAATGCGTTCTTTTCGGCGTGCATCGATGATTTCGGGTTTGGATCGTTCTTCAGGCGTCATGGACTGGATAATGGATTCAACCTGTTTGAATGAATTGTCATCCAACTCAATGCCTTTGAGCGCTTTGGACATGCCGGGAATCATACTCATCAAATCTTTGATGTTGCCCATTTTCTTGAGCTGTTGGATTTGATTTAAGAAGTCTTCTAAGTCGAATTTGTTTTTTCGAATCTTAGCTTCAAGTTGAGCAGCTTCCTTTTCGCTGATGACCTGTTGCGCTTTTTCGACCAAAGAAACGACATCGCCCATGCCGAGAATGCGATCCGCCATCCGATTCGGGTGGAAGGTATCCAGAGCATCCATCTTTTCGCCTACTCCAACAAATTTGATGGGCTTGCCAACGACGGAGTAAATGGCCAAAGCCGCACCGCCTCGGGTATCACCGTCCAATTTTGTCAAGACCACTCCTGTAAAGTCCAAAACGTCATTGAATGCTTTCGCTGTGCGAACGGCGTCTTGTCCTGTCATGGCGTCCACTGTGAAAAGAATCTCGTGGGGTTTGATCACATTACGGACCTCAGCAATCTCCTGCATCATGGCTTCATCAATGGCCAAGCGCCCCGCGGTATCTACAATGACGGCATTGAATCCATTGGATTTAGCGTGTTGAAGTGCATTGGTTGCTATTTGCACGGCATTTTTGCTCCCGGGCTCTGCGTAAACATCAATCCCGATACTTTCTCCGAGAACTTGCAATTGGTCAACTGCAGCCGGTCTGTGTACGTCGCAGGCAACCAATAAAGGCTTTTTTCCATGTTTATCGCGCAAGAGTTGAGCGATTTTGCCGGAATGGGTTGTTTTGCCCGCCCCTTGAAGTCCGGCCATAAGAACCGTGAATGGATTGCCAGAAGGGGTAAAAGGCGCTGCAGCGGAGCCCATGAGCTCGGTGAGCTCTTGGTGGGTGATTTTGACGAGAAGTTGCCCAGGTTTGATGGAGGTGAGTACTTCTTGACCCAGAGCCTTTTCCTTGACGCGCTGTGTAAAATCCTTTGCAGTCTTGTAGTCTACGTCGGCATCCAATAACGCTTTTCGCACCTCTTTTAACGTCTCTCCGACGTTCACTTCGGTTATCTGACCGTGCCCTTTTAGGACTTGAAAGGCCCTTTCAAAGCGTTCTTGAAGGTTATCGAACATGTTTTTTTTAGTGCAAATTTAACATCTGAAACCGTGATTATACGAGGAAATTTGACTTCGTTGAATTGGGTAATTTTCTCGATTGAAATATTTTTCTAATCGATGTGTTTGTTTCTAAGCACGATATTTCGTAATTTTCGGTTGCTTAACCTAGGAATGATGCAGACGAAATTTTTTTCCATCTTGCTCGGATTGCTTGTAGGATTCACAAGCTTCTCCAGCCCTTTAGTTGCTCAAACAGCATGTTTTGGTTCTGACTCCGGTGCTAATGCACCTGCCGGCTTCCACTTGGAAGTAGAGGCATTCGCCACGTTTGATGGCACTGAGTCGTCCCCAGCAGTTGCTGCTTTAGCAGGATCAACAACTTACCGTATTTACCTTGAAACAGGGTCCAGCATGGATTTTGTTTCTGCTGTATACACGGACGGTGCAGCCGGTGAAGTTCAACTGACAACCAGCACTTCGTTCTACATGAACGAATTTGGTGGTTTGACAGTGAATGACATCAATCCAGGCTTGTTCTCGTTCTTTCCAGCACTGGAATATGATAGTTACGTAACCATCGGATTGGACTCGGAAGCTGAGGGAGGTGAATCTTCAATTGCATTATCCGGTTCAGATTCATGGGGCCCCAGTTTCCTCGCAGGGAACAATTTGAGCATTGATGCTTCAAATGCACCTGCAGGTAGCGGTTGGTCAGTCCCTGCAGCTGCTGTTAACGGTTATGCGGGTGATGATCAGCGCGTCATGTTGGCTCAGGTAACCACAGACGGTGAATTGAACGGTACTCTCTTTGTCGAATTTGTTTTGGACGGAGCGTCTGAGGCATCGAGCCATCAGTTCTCTTTCAGCAGTGAATTGTGCGGTTGCACGGATTCTGCGGCTTCAAACTATGCATCAACGGCTACATTGGACGACGGTTCTTGCTTGTATCCCGGTTGCACGGATTCTTCAGCTTGTAATTACGATTCAGGCGCCAACACGGATGATGGAAGTTGTGACTACTGCTGTGATGCCGTGACCTCTACAAACGCTGACTACGGCGTAGAAGTTGAGCTCCATGCGGTAGGAGGAATCACTGGACTTCGTACGTATCGTTTATATGTAACCACGGCGAATCCAACTGATGCAGTGTCGGCGGTTACAGGTTATGCAGCATTCCCATTAAATCTTGCCACGACAACTGACTTTTACCAATACCTCGGTCCAGGCGGCGGAGTTACACCAAATGCTTGGCAGTCAGCCTTGTCAGTTATTCCAGAATTCGCTGACGGTGCGTATGATTCATATGTAACCATTGGCAATACCGAGATGGCTGATGCCGGTGCCGGTGAAACCAGTGTTCAGACCGTTGAAACTCCTGGTGAGACTTGGCAAGCGGACTTCGAGGCGGGGGAGGATATCTCAATTAGCACCAGTTCAGGTGGTGGTTGGTTCCTTTCGCCAGGTTCCGTGAGCGGAATCGCTGGTGATGATAACCGGGTCTTGATCGGTCAGTTTACTACGGATGGTTACTTAAGCGGTGACCTCTACGTTCAGGTATTCCCGCAAGGTGACCAATTGGCAAGTGAAGAAATTTACATTTCGTTCACTTCACCATTGTGTGCTTGTACGGATGAAACAGCATGTAATTTCGACCCAACCGCTTTGTGGGATGATGGTTCTTGCCAGGACGGTCCAGCATATTGGGGAGAGAACATTGATTGTGAAGGCAACTGCTTGAACGATGCTGACGGCGATTTCGTATGTGACGAAAACGAAATTGCGGGATGTTTGAATCCCAACGCTTGTAACTATGTTGCTGCGCCTACTGATTTGGAAGCGTGTGTCTTCCCAGAAGCAGGTTTGGATTGCGACGGAAATTGCTTGAACGATGTTGATGGTGATGGAGTTTGTGATGAAGACGAAGTTGAAGCTTGCACGGATGCTACGGCTTGCAATTACAATGATGATCCTACGGTAGACTCGGACAACGCATTGTGCGTGTATCCGGCACCTTACCAAGATTGTTCTGGCTCTTGCTTCAATGACGCTGACGGCGACGGAGTTTGTGACGAGGCTGAGGTTGACGGTTGCACGGACGCGGGTGCCTGCAACTACGACGCAGCTGCAACAGAAGAGGACGGCTCTTGCGATTACTGCTGTGCCGCTGCTGCTTCCGTTGAAGGATACAACATCATCATTGAAACGGTGAGCGAGACGCCTGAGGGCAATCAATACCGAATGTACATCGAGACGCCAAACGCGACTGACGTGCTCTCTGCGGTAACAGGAGATGCCATAAACCCAACTTATATCCGGTCAACGCAGTCTTTCTACCAGTCGCCACTTGGAGACATCACTCCGAACGGCATCAGTGCTTCTTTCTTCAATTTCTTCCCTGATTTGGGCTATGATAGCTGGGTGACCATCGGTATCGATAACAATTCGCTTGCGGCTGGTCAGTCTTTGGTGCAATTGACACCGCCGACCCCGACTTCGGTTTGGCAAGGGCAATTCAATGCTGGTGGAGATATTGAAATGGAAGGTGCTTTTGGTGATGGTTGGTATGTCATTTGGGATGAGGCCAGCGGTACTTACACCAACGGTATTTCCGGTGCGGATAACCGCATTTTGGTTGGTCAGTTCACTACGTTCGGCATTTTGAGCGGCGAATTGTTCGTTCAGATGTTCCCTGAAGGAGATCAACAAAATCCAATCCAGGTGCATTTGCCATTTGGCTATGCAAGTGATGATACGGATGCTCCAATTTTCACGTCGGTTCCTGCCGATGTAACCCAAAGCTGTGCCGATGCTTGGCCAACGGATATGGCGATTGCTGTGGATGAAGGCTGCATTCCAGAAGTGGTTGTGACCGTTGCGGAAAATGTAGAAGACGCTGACTGCGGTTACTTGCTGACACGTACGTTCACCGCAACGGACGCATGGGGCAACGAGGCTACAGCTACCCAATTGGTGAATTTGATCGATGATGAGGCACCTGTAGCGGTAGCACAGGCGGACATCACGGCGGAATGTGCCGATGACTTGACTCCTGGAGCTGGTGTGGCTGAATTCCCAACGGCATCTTACGATAACTGTGCGGACGACTTGACCTTTACCTATGTGGATGCGCCATTCACTCCTGGCTTTGATTTGACAGGTGTTACTGCGGATTTCCATGTTGAAATGGGCAAAGACTTCGGAGGTCCATTCGGACAATCCCTCATCCTCGAGGCTACGGGTGTCACTATCGGTGCAGGTGCGGAAATCACCTACGCTGATTTGACTTCGAATCCTTCGTCTCACCGCGGTGCGATTGCCGTGGACGTGGACGGTTCGTCAATCCAGATGTACGTTGACGGAACGGACGGATTCCCTTATCAGTACGATTATGCAATCGTTACCATTTCGAACATGTCGGTAAGCGATATTGCCACGGTTTCAGTTACCAGCAACGGCATTGCGTCCGGTGCGGCATTGACTGCGGAAGCTGCTGGAAACAGCATCACCGTAATGTGGGATGGAACAGCGACTTACACAGAAGATGAAAGCGCAAGCTTTGCTGTTGCAGACGCATCTACATGCTTGGCTGAAGCAGGCATCATGCGTACTTGGACGGTTACCGATGGTTGCGACAACAGCGACACCGCTGTTCAATACATCACCATCGTGGATACCGAAGGTCCTGAATTCACGTCGACGCCAGCCAACATTGAGTTGAGCTGCAACGATGAGATCCCAATGGGCTCTGTTGAGGCGGATGATTGCGAGTCAGTCACCATCTCAGATCCGGTCGATGTCATTCAAGACGGTTCATGTGGAATTTCTTACACGATTTTCCGCACGTGGACGGCTACGGACGGTTGTGGCAACACAACGGATTACACGCAAACCATCATGGTTACGGACAACGAAGCTCCAGTCTTCACTTCATTCCCAGCCGATGTGACATACACCTACGGAGACGACATGATGACCGAAGAGCCAACGGCCTCCGACGATTGCAATGATGTGACCATCAGCTACAGCGATAGCCAAGACAACAGCGACGTTGAGGTGACCGTGATTACACGTACGTGGACCGCGACAGATGCATGTGGAAACAGCGTGTCTGCCGATCAAATCATCACGGTCAATGAAGTGTTGGGTTGTATGGATGACACAGCGTGCAACTTCAACGCTGGAGCCTCTTATGATGACGGTAGCTGTGACTACTGCTCTTGTGGCTCGGGTGGTGAGGCCGGCTTTGGATTGGAGCTTGAATTGGTTACAAACCACGACGGTTCAGTTCCTGGGCTTGCTGCGGGAATGAATACGTACCGTGTTTATGTTACTACCCCAAGTGCTGACGATTTCGTGAGCTCGGTTTCGGGTGATTCAAATGTTCCAGCATACTTGAATACGACTACATCGTTCTTTCAAGACCCATTCGGTTCAATCAGCCCCGATAACATCAACACCTTGTTCTATTCGGTCGTTCCATCTTTGGCTTACGACAGCTGGTTGACCATCGGTATTGAATCAACGCCTGTTGGAAACCAAAGTGGAATCACGTTTGTTGAAGCTCCTGGAGATACTTGGCAGGCAGATTTCAATGCTGGAAACAACCTGAACATTGACAGCTTCTTCGGAGGTTCGTGGTTCGCCTTGATTACTGCAAGCAATGGATTTGCTGGAGACGATCAGCGTGTTCTGGTGGCTCAATTGACCACATCGGGTGATGTAACAGGTCAGTTGTATGTTCAAGTCTTCCCGAACGGTGATCAGAGCCAAGACACCTATCTGACACTCGGCTTCGGTGGAAATGAGTGCGGATGTACGGATGCCATGGCTTGTAACTTCAACGAGGATGCGGTCTATGACGACGGTTCTTGTGGGTACCCTGAGTTGGGATACAACTGTGACGGTGAGTGCAACAGCGATACTGACGGTGATGGCGTTTGTGATGAGTTGGAAATTCTCGGATGTACGACTGAGGGCAACTGCAACTACGATCCAAATGCTACGGAGCACGATCAATCCATGTGCTCGGTATCTCCATTCTGCATCGGATGTAATGACGAAGCGGCTTGTAACTACAACCCGAATGTTATTCCTGAGCCAAACTTCAACGACGGATCTTGTGAGTACCCTGAAGAAGGCTTCACTTGTGATGGAGATTGCATTGACTTCAATGGCGACTTGATTTGCGACATCCTGCAAGGTTGTGGTGATCCCTCAGCTTGCAACTACGAAGAGGGAGTCGAGTACCCATCTTACGACTTCTGTGACTTCTGCAGCTGCCCAAGCATCTCCTCTTCAGTCGAGGGCTACAGCATTGAAATCGAAGAGATTGCCACAGAAATCGAGGGGGCAACTACGTACCAGGTGTATGTGACCACTCCGTCTGAAACGGACGTTGTGAACGCAATCCTTGGTAACAGCTTGAACCCAATCATTTTGGGTTCTTCTAGCCAGATGTATCAGAACACAGCTGGATCGGCATTGCCTTCTCCAACTGAATTGTTCGCTTTCTACCCAACATTGCAATACGACTCATATGTGACATTGGGTGCTGAAACGCCAGCTGATGCTATGGCTTTCCCGCCAACAGCTGACGGCAGCGAACCGGCTTGGGTCAGTTCATTTGAAAACGGTGGTAACATCGAAATTGATGACGTGGTCGGTAGCGGTTGGTACATGAATGCAGATGTGATGGGTCAATATGGTATAGCGGGTGACGACAATCGCGTCTTGGTTGCTCAATTGACTACACCTGGAACCATCTACGGTCAGTTGTATGTGCAGATTTTCCCTGAGGGATTGTCAGCTGGAAACACGATTTATGTGAACCTCGCCTTCGGCAGCTCAAGCTGCGGATGCACGGATCCAATGGCGTGTAACTACGACGACGACAACTACACAGATGATGGTTTTTGCTTCTACGCGGCAGATGGTGAGTCTTGCGAGGCTACTTGCTTGTACGATACATTCGAGCCTTCTGTAGGTGCCTTCGAAGCGGAGTACACCACTTCTTGTGAGCTTGCTTCGTCTGACGTTCGCCAGCCTGAATTCTCTGACAACTGCGATGAGAACTTGGATGTGATGTACACAGACGTAGTCTTCACAGGTGCATGTGATGGTTCATGGACCATCGAGCGTACGTGGACTGCCGTGGACAATGCAGGCAATTCCGCGAGTGTCATTCAGACAATCAATGTGGTTGATGAACTGGCTCCTAACTTCACAGTTCCAGCAAATGTGAGCATTTCTTGCTTGGATGATGCTGAGGACCTTGAGGTAACGGGCGATGTATCCGATGCAACGGATTGCAGTGGTACAGCTTTGGTCACATACACCGATGCATATTCGACCAACGGTTGCTTTGCAAACAACACCATCACGCGAACTTGGACTGCGACGGACGCTTGCGGCAACGTAAATGCACAAGATCAAATCATCACATTGGTTGATGATAACGCACCCTATTTCACCAGCGTGCCTGAAGGTGTGACATTGTCTTGTGGTGATGCCATCCCAATGGATAACGCCACCGCAGCTGATGCTTGTTCTGAAGTGACAGTAACCTACACCGACGCGGATGGCGACATGACGTGCACGGGATTGAATGAAATCATCCGTACGTTCACAGCCATGGATGCTTGTGGTAACAGCTCTACAGCTACGCAGGTCATCACATTCGTTGACGATGAAGCGCCAATGGGATCTGTAGAGGACGCAACGGTTTCTTGCAACGATTACGACGCAAGTGCTGAATACGGTTCTTACGCTGCCAGTGACAACTGTTCAGATGTGACCGTGACTTGGACGGAAGTTGGTGGAGCTGAAACTTCAGCCATCACTTACGAGGAAGATGAGTCTGGAGATTTGTCAAGTGATGCATTGAACCCAACATCATTGGGTACACTGCCTCTGGGAACAACAACAGTTTCTGGTTCAATGGCCAACTTCCAGAGTGCCAATGCCGATCCAGAATACTTCACTTTCGACGTTCCAGCTGGACATGTCATCACTTCCATTCAATTGGCTGAATTCACACACAACGGATTCCCAACAGAAGGAGGTGGAGGATTCATCGGAATCGGAGAGGGCTCACAGTTGCCTCCTCTGAATTCATTCGATGACTTCCCAGCAGCAACAGCGGCACTGTTTGGTGGAGCACTCGTGGGTGTGATGCCTGGAAACGAGCCTGGTGATGAAATCATGGATGACATCGCAGCTCCATTCGAATTCATGGGATTGTACATCGCTGGATTCGAAGGTGACGTGACTGAAGGAACGTACACGGTGATGTTCAAGGAAGGTCTCGAAGAGGCTGGACCCGACGCATACACGGATTACACGATTGTGTTCACTGTGGAAGCGGAAGCGTCTGGATGCTTCGAGGTAACACGCGAATACACATTCACCGACGGTTGCGGCAACAGCTCAACTGCGATGCAAACGATCACAGTAACGGATGATGAAGCGCCAGTATTGGGTGCAATTGATGCGGACGTGGTGTTGCAATGTGGTGATGAGATGCCAGCTGCGCCAAGCGTGACTGACAACTGTTCTTCTGTAACGTTGACGTTCGTCGATGTGGTCACAGGAACAAGCTGTTCAGGTGAGTCGAACTTCACTCGCACGTATACGGCCACAGACGCTTGTGGAAACGCAAGCTCAGTGTCTCAGAACATCTCTTACAACGACACGATCGATCCAACCTTCACGGCGCCTGCTGATGTTTCAGTGGAGTGCACGACGGACTTGAGCGACTTGTCTTTGACAGGAGATGTAATGGATGCAGCCGATGTATGCAGCGCTTCAATCAGCATTTCATACAGTGATGCGGTGAGCACTTCAGAAGGCTCTTGCCTCTCTGGTAATGTCATTACACGTACTTGGACGGTGACAGACGGTTGCGGCAACGCAGCTTCAGCAGATCAAATCATCACATTGGTTGACACGACTGCTCCAGCGGTAACGTTCGAAGCGAACGTCACTTTGAGCAACGTCGCGACCAGTGAGCTGGATGACTTCGAAGGTGTTGAGGTAACTGATGCGTGCAGCGATTGGACGTACACAACGACCGATACGTGGTTGGGCAACAGCTTGACGGGATACGAGTTGAACCGTGTGATGGTCTTCACGGACGCATGCGGAAATTCAACAACAATTGAGCAAAACATCACTGCGGTTTACGCAACGGGATGTACTTACATGGACGCTGAGAACTACGATGCGAGCGCAATCGTTGACGACGGATCATGTGAGTATGCAGGTTGTACAGACATGACGTCTGCCAACTACAATCCAATTGCGTCCATCGACGATGGTTCTTGTGTGATTGTTGGTTGTATGGATCCTGATGGATACGACTACGATCCGAATGCGACGTACCCAGGTGGTTGTGATTACCCAGATGCATGTCCGGGTGACATCAACGATGACGGTCTCGTCAACGTGGGTGACTTGTTGGAGTTCTTCCAATACTACGGACAAGACTGCGGCGAGTAATACTCAAAACGACTTAACGACAAATTAGCGAATTCGAGTCTGGCAAGACTGATTCCTAGGGAGGGGACTGCACTTTTGTGTGGTCCTTTCTTGTCGTTATAGGCCTCTGTTTTTCCTGAGTTAATTTTGCATCATGATTGAGTCAGAATCTCCAGCAGCCAAACGTGAAAGGCTGCGTAAACAATTGGACGACACCCACACTTGGCCGTGCTCATTTCGGTTCAAGTTCATCGTTCCCAATGAGGGCGACGGTGAATCCCAACTTCGTTCGATTTTTTCGGAGGATGCCTCGTTTCAGCCGCGTCCTTCACGCAATGGGAAGTATGTAGCTTGGACCATCGAGGATCGGGTAGCTTCTGCAGAAGATGTTTTTCGCTGTTACGAAGCTGCGGCCACGATTCCCGGCGTCATCTCGCTTTGATTTTGCTCACGATGACACAGCGGACATTTTATGATTTTCTGGAAACCGCCTCATGGGCCTTGCTCGTCACGGGAGGTCTCGTCGTGGCCTATGTGGTGATTCAGCGCATGAAGAACCAAATGGAAAAGGGGAGGGTCCAAGCAGAGATGGTCCCTTTGGATGAGGTTCAGGTTACGCGGTCAAATGATGGCCAGCTCCGGATCCAGCTCACTGCACCTCATGATTGGAACAAAGCGATTCGCATTGTCTTAGAACTTGAATTGGGCGAAAAGGAGGTTTTCCAAGATGACCATCATAATGGGGCAATTGACTTACGGGTGCAACTTCCTGCAGATGCCAAAGGCGTTTCAATTGAGGCGCCGGGACAGCGCATCTACAAAAGAATTGAATCGTAATACGCGTTGCCCTACATCCGCGCGGGCATTTCCACACCCAGCAACCCCATCGCTGTTTCCACTTGGGCTGTGAACAACTGCGTAAGTGCGATACGGGCCGATTGTTTCCCTGAATCGGATTCATTGATGATTCCGTGGTCTTGGTACCAGCGGGAATAGGCCTTGGTCAATTCATAGCTGTGGTTTGCAATGAGGCTGGGATCATAGGCCTGCGCTGCAGACTGCACAATTTCTGGCCATGCGAGTGCCATTTGGATCAACCGCAATTCATCACCATCCCAAGATTCCGGATCAATATTTTGGACGGATAAGTTGATTCCTTGGGCTTCACATTTCCGCAATACACTCGATGCGCGAACGTGATTAAATTGAATGAAAGGGCCTGTGTTTCCAATGAAGTCGACTGAAGCCTTCGGGTCAAACATCATGGATTTGCTCGGGTTGACTTTGAGCAAAAAATACTTCAAAGCGCCATAGCCGACTTGCTTGAAAAGAGCCTCCTTTTCTTGTTCTGTAAGGTCTTCAATTTTTCCGAGTTCGCTGGCCATTTGTCTAGCCGTCTCCGCCATCTCCGCCAACAAATCATCGGCATCCACCACCGTTCCCTCGCGTGACTTCATTTTTCCTTCAGGCAATTCGACCATGCCGTAGCTCAAATGGAAATTACGTTCTGCGCCTTCAACGCCCAATTTCTCGAGAATTTTAAACAAGACCTTGAAGTGATATTCTTGTTCATTTCCCACGGTGTAAATCTGGCGGTCGAGCCCTTCGAAATCTGCATAACGCAGAATTGCTGTTCCGATGTCTTGGGTCATGTACACCGCCGTTCCATCTTTTCGAAGCAAAAGCTTTTCGTCTAACCCCTCTCCAGATAAATCGATCCAGATGCTGCCATCTTCTTTTTTGAAGAAGGTTCCTCGTTCCAATCCCTTCAGAATTTCTTGCTTTCCGAGCAAGTAGGTGTCAGACTCATAATAAAGCTTGTCAAAAGAAACACCCATCTCACGGTATGTGGTTTCAAAACCTGCATACACCCATCTGTTCATCATGCGCCATAATTCGACCACTTCGGATTCCCCATTCTCCCAATCAGTAAGCAGGGCTTGTGCAGCTTGCATGATGGGAGCTTGCGCTTTGGCTTCTGCCTCACTCGAACCTGCATCCATCAAGTCTTGGATCTCTTGTTTGTATGCCTTGTCAAAAGCGACATAGTATTTGCCCACCAATTTGTCACCTTTTAATCCGCTCGACTCCGGTGTCTCACCTTGGCCAAATTTCTGCCAAGCCACCATGGATTTACAGATGTGGATTCCGCGATCGTTGATGATTTGTACTTTGATGACTTCGTGCCCTGCGGCTTCCAGAATGCGCGAAACGCTATAGCCTAAGAAGTTGTTGCGCAAATGTCCCAGGTGCAAGGGCTTGTTTGTGTTAGGCGAAGAGTATTCCACCATGACACGGGGACGAGAGCCCTTTTCCGTTAAGCCAAATTGGTTATTGGCAAGGGCATCAAGCAAGGCTTGGGTCCAAAACGAAGGTGTGATGGTCAAATTGAGAAACCCCTTAACAACTTGAAATGCATCCACTAACGGATCATGTGCTACGAGCCATTCGCCCAATTGAGTGGCCGTAGCTTCCGGGGACGTTTTTGAAATACGCGTGAGTGGAAAGACCACCAAGGTGCGGTGGCCTTCGAATTCTTTTCGGGTGAGTTGCAGCTGAATTTGATCCTCTGAGACTTCGTTATCGAAGCACGCTTTGCAGGCGGCGATTGAAGATTGCGTTAAGTGGGCGTCAAGTGTATGCATATGCGATTATTCGTGCTCAGAACCGGAGGGTAGGTGAATTTCGGCAATCATGCACCGTGCGCTACCACCCCCGAGATTTTCAATGGTATCCAATGGCGCTGAAACAATTTTTGCGTGCTGGTTGATTTCTTTTTTCTGCTCGTCGGTCAGCGCATTTTCTGCTCGTGAACTCATTACCACCAATAACTCGTTGGCACCTTGAATTTCAAGCATGTTGCCGGCGAAATTTTCAATTTGCGACTCGGTCAAAGCGATGACGTTCAGCCCGTCGTTTTGGAGGCTCATTTCGACACGCGTTCGCTCATCCACATCATCAATGGAATCGAGGCATACCGCGGCAAAATGGCTTCCCACGCTCATCATCACGTTGGTGTGATAAATGGGCAATCGGTTTCCGTCGACAGTTTGATTGGCCGTGAAGGCGACGGGTTCGTATCCGAATTGAGTGCAGAAATGCATCAATGCTCTTTCGTCGGTCCGTTCGCTTAGTGCCGCATAGGCCTTACGGTGCACACGGTCGAGCACCAAACTTCCGGTACCTTCAAGGAACTTCTGGTGTTTTTCGAATTCAGTGAAATCCAAGACTTCATCTACAAAGAAGCCGAATTCATGCTCGAGCACAATCAGAATATCCTCCCTGCGTTCTTTCCGTCGGTTTGGCGCAAACATGGGAAAGACCCCTATAGTGCCGTCATCGTGCGTAGAAATCCAATTGTTTGGAAAGAGCGCATCAGGCGTTTCAAATGGCTCCAATTCGTCAAAGACGAACACATTGACGCCTGCGGATTCCAAAGCTTGCACAAGTCCATCAAATTCAAATTGGGCTTGCGCAATTATGGCTTGGGCAGAAGCGCTTGGCGAAGCCGCCCGCTGGTAATGATTGTTCCCCGCGGTCTCCTCATTCATGCGAAAGGAATGAGGTCGAATCATAAAGACTGATTGAGTCGATTGTTTCATGCTTTGGGAGTTCTTCGTAGTGGGAGAGAAGAGCAACGTAACAAGCCCCCCATTTTGGCGGTTTCAGTCAAATTGGCTTCGAGTACTTGGTAACCCCAGTCCCGCATCTGCGCGTTTGTTCGTTCGAATCCTTTGCCGGAAATCACCACGTTTGGAGCCAAGCTGAGCACGTTGCAGTGCATGGCTTGCATTTCGGCCGCCGTCACTTCCAAACGATGCGTTTCCGGATACATCTGCATCAGGGCATGACGTTCTTGTTCATTGATGAGTCCTTCAGGATGGAAAATGAGGTGCCCCATCCCCAATGGAGCTACGCAACAATCGAGGTGAAGGGCATTCTGGTAAGGGTCAGTATCTGATTTCTTCAACTCAAAAGGGCGAACCTTTCGTTGCGGAAATGATTTTTGAAGCCAATTCAACGCTGCTTCATTGGTTCGAGCAGTGGTGTACTCAGCAAAAGCTTGGTCTTTGGCGTAGCCGACCCAAATTTCGTCTCGCATGGGCATGATGTCACCTCCTTCCATTTGAACATCGGCAGGCGGCTGGATGACTTGCAATGGATTTCGGGCGAACATGGAGTCAAGTCCCTTCTGCTCCAATGCGCGATCTTCGACCATGTGGGTTAAAATGAACGTGTCATCGATGACGAATCCAATGTCTCGTGTGAAGACTTGGTTGATACCCAAAAAATCGGGTCGTATGACCTGAACATGATGAGCCTCCAGAAGTTCCACTAGATCATTGAGCTCGCGTGTAACGGATGCTTCAGATGGATAGCTCCCTTGCAGGACGTGATGCCTCGATTGCGGATCATACGTTTCTTCCAACGTCGGAACTCCTCCCATGCCTTC
>Ga0255758_10002569_pt1 | contig 16751 bp, 30 predicted proteins | sample 011ome_24_FD_179958 | JGI IMG/M metagenome (GOLD analysis project Ga0255758, IMG submission 179958) | Coastal salt marsh microbial communities from the Groves Creek Marsh, Skidaway Island, Georgia - 011513CT metaG (version 2) | ecosystem: Environmental > Aquatic > Marine > Intertidal zone >...
TACCCCCTCCTATGGGGGTCCCCCCCTGTATACCCTCCCGTATCCCCCCTCCCCCTGGGGGGTTTTGGGGTCAAAAAGGGGGGTCAATACCATAAATGAAATTTGCATGGGATATCCTGAAAAAATTGTTTATAAAAATTTTTGGAAAATTTTGGTATTTATTGGTAAACAATATTGATATGAAAAAGAAAGTTGTAAGATTAACTGAAGAAGATTTGGTTAGAATTATTAAGAAAGTTGTTAGTGAACAAATAACATCAAATGATGATGTTGGAGACCAATTAGACCAGCTGTCAAAAATGAAAACTGTTCAACAATCATTATCTGAATATTTACCTATTTTAAATAAAACAGAAAATGAATTAAAAGATATTGAACAAAAAGAAATGGTAAATCAGGTTATGAATACTAATGAAACTAACCGTAGTCTTCTCAAGAATATTGACGATTTTTGGAAGTATAGTGTAAAAGGAACAGGATGGGAGGAAAGGTATGAAAGACCTTTTGATATTGTAAAGTCTCTGATACAGTCCCAAAAGATTGATGGTAATTATATTCATAAAGATTTTAAATGGTATAGAGATATTATACGTTTAAGTAAACGTGAATTCGAAGATTTTATGAGGGACGTGAAAAACTTAGGGGACTTACTATCTAAATACGGAATTACAAAAGATATGATAACCGATAAAAAAGATAATATAATAAATTCGTTTAGACAATTTGGGAGCAAAGTTCCAACAGACTTAAGATATAGAATTAGACCATTACAAAGAATGATTGACCAAAATTTCACAGGTCATAGACCTCCACCAACAGATGATGTGGCAGACAAACCATCTACAGTAAGAAGACGAAATTAATTTAAGAACCTCTCCAACTCGGAGAGGTTTTTTGTTATATGGATATTTTTTACTATATTGTTTTTATGGAAAAGAAATGTACAAAGTGTGGTAAGTCATATCCTCTAACCGCTGAATTTTTTCACAGGTCTAAGTATTCAAAAACGGGATTTAATCCTCAATGTAAACCATGTGCTTTATTGAAGAGAAAAAAATACAGGGAAAAAAATAGAGAGAAATTAAGGACTTATGCTGAATGGTATCGGTCAATCCCTGAAAATAGAGAGGTAGTCAAAGCATATAAAGAAAGGAACAAAGAAAAGATAAAAGAGTATGCTAAAGAATACCAAAGAAAAAGAAGGGAAGAAGATATTATGTTCAAACTTTCACAATCAATACGTGATAGAGTGAATAAATCTACAAGAGGTAGGGGTTACTCAAAAAAAACAAACACTTATAAAATTCTTGGTTGTGACTTTCAAACTTTTAAGTCACATATTGAAAGTTATTTTCAAGATGGTATGAGTTGGGATAATTATGGTGAATGGGTTTATGACCATCATTATCCTATATGTTTAGCTAAAAATGAAAATGATTTGATGATTTTAAATTATTACAAAAATTACAGACCTCTTTGGAAAATTGATAATTTAACTAAGAATGCGAGAGTACCTGATGGGTATGAAGAATGGTATAAAGAAATTTCTAAAACAAGACCCTCTTTCTGAATAAGGGGTAAAAACCTCTCTGGAAATTTCCAGAAAAAATTTGAGAAATTGGGAAGTTATTCTTATCTTTGTGGTATGAAAGTAGGAAAAGTTATACGAGAACATAAGAAGTTGGCGGAAGAGTGTATGGAACTTGCTCTTATTATTACTCAACAATTGAATAAACCCAAGATGGATTTTGAAGAAGAGATTATTGAAGAAATTGGGGATGTGAAATGGAGATTGGAGCAAGTTGAAAAGTATTATGACCGTGAAAGAATCGAGGAGAGGATAAGATATAAGAACGATAGGGAAATCGTGAAAGACCTCTCCATTTAGGGGAGGTTTTTGATATTATTAATATTTATGAATAAATAATATATTATGGGTAAGAGAATTATTATATCAGAAAGTGAAAAATTAGACATAGAAAAAATGTATAATTTAAAACCTACAGGAAATCACGGTGATGAGATACCTTACGACGAGTTACCAGAAAAACTTCAAGAGTTTGTAGACAAACATGGTTTAACTGGTAAATTCTATGAAGTTATATTTGAAGATTTAGAGAATTATAGAATAGTAAAAGGTTTTAAATATGTAACTGATGATTTGGAAGCTAATTTCCTATTGGATTGGATTAAAATCCATAAGCGTAAATCTAATAAAATTACAGATTGTCTCGGAAAAAAGATTCCAGGATTTGACTATAGTTGGTGTATGCCCACATTAACCATTCAACAGATTGTTCTTTCTAATTAAACAAAAATTTTATGGTTAAGTATATAAATTTTATTTGGGATAAGGTTACTAATGTATTTAAACCAAAACCTAAGAAAGTAGAGAGACCAAAAAAGGCTAGGAGAGTCAAAAAGATTAAAAGGTGATATAAAATTGCTGTTAGTATAAAATAATTTTCTTATCTTTGTCGTATGAGTAGAAAGAGACCATCATACGTAGGATTTAATAACAAGGAATACAAACGAATCTATTCCCCCGATATTAACTATCGTGATAGACCTGGTAGGTATGTTATCGGTAAGGGTCAACAGGGGGTTTTGATTTGTCAACCATACAAGGGGGAGTTACTTCCCCACTGGAGGTTTAAGACCCCTGAGTTGGCACACGATAGTGCTACTAAGATATACAGTATGTTTTTGGAATACCTTAAGGGGAAGGATTTCGTAGGTGCTGATATGGCTAAGAAGTATCTCCATATGGGGTTCACTAGAAGTCGTCGTTATGCTAACCATTCTTCGGGTACTAAGTGGAAGGAGGTTGAGGGGTCATGGGAAGTTCTCCCCCAAGAGGAAGATTGTATGGTTAGTGATAAGGCAGTATCTGCTGAAATCTTCAAAGTACATTGGGATTTAGCTCGTACCAATGAGGAGTATCTTCGTATGAAGAAGAAACATAGAGAGGAGTATGTTTACAACTACGTAAGAACAGAATATGAAATTAGAAAAGAAATTTACAGAGAAAGAAAGCACTAAGTTATACCGTTTAGTATTCGAACATTTTTGTAGGAACTACGATTGGTATCTTGTAGGTACGAGTAAGTCCAAATTAGTCTTTATGGAGAAGGACTATAATAATATGAACATATGTTTTTATCTCTATGGGGGTAAGATACATTGGGGTAAGAAGTTTTTTGATGATGTTATTGTTAAGTACACCGGAAATAGTAATCTTGGTGAATACAGGGATTATTTGAAATTGGTTGTTAACAACTTTTTTGTTTCCCCTCGTGGTTGGAGGTTGTTTGAGGCGGGGGCTTGGGATTGTGTTAACTATTCTGAATGTATTATCTCTCGCAGTGACAAATTTATCTTTGCTGACCGAGAAAAAGTCCCGTATGTTAGAGATATTCCTAAATAATTTTGTATATTTATGTTAAAATACATATTATGGAGAAATTTAAGTATACCCCTGAAGAGTATAATAAGGCTATGGAATGGGCCAAGACATATGTTATTGAAGAAGGAAAGACTTTGTATGATGCAATACAGGGTTTACCATCTTCTGAAGAGAAATTAAACCTTATAAACAGGTATAGAGGTTAAAATCTCTTGTATGCCGGGTTACTGAAAAATTTTTTTCCGACCTTTCGGTCGTGATTTTTTTCGTTCTGACGCCGGAAATTTTTTTTCGACTTCTTATGAGACCTCCTGTAGTGACTCTTTAAGATAATGTGGGTTATCTTTTTTCTTTCTTGTGGTATTTATAATAATAACAAAACATCATGAAACATTTATTAAACAACTTAACCGACGAAGAAAAGAACTCCATTCGTGAACAACATGAAGGTGGAATGAAAGTTATGAACGAAAACTTTCATAAGATGGTGAATAAGAAATTGGGTCACGTCGACACATATAAGAAAGACGAAGAATAATCCAAACCAAATTTATAATTAATCCCTTCAATTCGGAGGGGTTTTTTGTTGACTATTGTTTTATGTTTTACTATATTTGTCTAACTTAAATTTAAATAAATTAAACAAAACATGAAAAAAGTATTAATGGCAATGGGATTGGCCTTAACATCCCTAGTTAGTTTTTCTCAATCCACCGTTGTGGATGTGATAGTTGGTAGTGAAGACCATACATTATTGGAATCGGCTGTTATTGAAGCAGGGTTGGTTGAAGCGTTAAGTGATACCACGGGCACATTTACAGTATTTGCACCTACCGATGATGCAATTACAAACTTGGTTTATGAATTAGGTATTACACCCGAAGAGTTATTGGCACTTGAAGGGTTGGGTGATATCTTATTGTACCATGTTGTTAACGCAATTGCATTGAGTGGTGATTTAATGGATGGTGATACCTTTGAAACACTCTTGGGTGAGGATATTACTATCGCTCTTACTGATAGTACTGTTATGGTTAATAACGCAATGGTTACTGTTGCTGACATTACAACAGATAATGGTGTTGTTCACGTTATCGACGCGGTACTTCTTCCACCTACCGAACCTGTAGTAACGGCAGTATGGGATTGGATTGAATCAAGTGATGTCCATAACTACCTCGAAGCTGCAGTTATCGCAGGAGGTCTACAAGAGACTTTAGAGGGTGAAGGTACCTTTACAGTATTTGCACCAACTGACGATGCGTTTGTTGATTTGGCAACCACGTTGGGTGTTGAAGTTACTGACCTTTTGGTTCTTCCTAACTTGACTGACATTCTTTTGTATCACGTCTTGGGTACTACTGTTATGAGTACCGACTTGTATGACGGTTTGGAAGCAACCACAGTAGGTGGTGGTACCTTGACTATTGGTGTTGGTGAAACAGTAACTGTAAACGGAACTGCAACTGTTGTGTTGGCTGATTTGGAAGCACAAAACGGTGTTGTTCACGTTATCGACGCAGTACTATTGGATAACACCCCTAATAGTGTCGGTGAGATTCAACCAACAGATGTTAACTATGATGGGTTCTACTACAACATCATGGGTCAAAGGTTCGATAGTATATTGGACATTCCATTCGGTAGTGTATACATCTACAATGGTAAGAAGTATATGATGACCCAAGAGTAATTTTTAACGACTTACTAAATCCTTAAAACCCTTCACATTTGTGGAGGGTTTTTTATTTATAATGGTATTTATTGATATGGAAAAAGTTAGAAAAGTATTTTTCAGGTATTGGATTAGACCTTGGCAGAAATTATAATGGAAGACTTTGAAGAAAAATACGGATTACTTGTGAAGTACATGTTACCTTCAGTAAATAGATGTATTGATAAGATTGAATTCGATGGATTTGTTTCTGGTGGTGAGTCGTTGGTAATTGACAATCCCAAAGATGAATTTGAAAAAAGAATGAACGATAAGTTCAATGAATACATTACTCCTAAAATCAAAATATCATTAAAGGAAAGATGTAAAGGAATGAGGGGTATAGATAGTATGGGATTGAAGGGTGATATTTTCGGTAAGTTAACAGAAATACATTCTACATATTTTAAAGATAGGAGTCTGAATGCGAATGTAAGATATATTGATATTGTACCATTTATTAAATAAAATTTACTGATATACTTATATCAATAAATTCTTATTATCAAAATTAAAATGAAGAAATTTTTATTTACTTTACTATCTGCTACATTCTTATTCGGGTGTACTCCAGAACCTGAACAAATTGTAGTACTACATGAAGGTTCATTTTCTTTCTGTGGGGCATCAGGTGCTGTACCTACAGGTAAAAAAATAACTGTACAAGGAACTGAGTTCGATGAAGGTTGTGCAATTTGTCCTGTTATGAACGAACTATCAATCTCCAATTTGGCTATGGAAGGTGAAAGTGGAACATGGGGAGAATTCAATGTAAAAGAGAATCAACAAACTCCTGATGGTACCGATGAAACAACATGGTCGTTCTTTTGGTTCTTTACATCAAATGATACCGTACCACAATTTAATCCTGAAACCAATGGATGGGAATGGTTACCTCCAACTAATCGTAAATTTATTGTTGATACAAATTCACCAAGTACGAGTATGAGTAATATGTTCGCAATGCCATGTGATATAATAGATACTCTTGACAATGGTATAATTTTGTCAAAGTGTTATGGACCTTTGAATGAAGCAGCAGTTCCATTAAGATTTGCAATTCCTGTAGATTCAGGTATGACTTCTGTTACTGCTGCAAAAGAAGGGTTTCCATATCCTGTAGGTACTCCAATACCTGTAAAATAAAATTGGAATGAAGTTTGTATAAGTTCAAAAAATTAATTATGAAAAATTTAGTTTTATTTTTAACAATCGGATTGTTTAGTTGTACAACCTCATCAGAAATGGCGTGTTGTGAATCTAAGTCAGAGTGTGTTAAGGAGACAACATGTTGTCAAATGGACCACTGTGATGAAACAAAGTGTGAAGGAAATTGTTGTGATATGTCCTGCTGTGAATAATCAATAATCCCTTTTGTGATTACAAAAACCCCTTATTATGAGGGGTTTTTTATTTACTATAATTTTTATATGTGATATTATTGTCACATGGATAGTAAAAAAGGAAAAATAGGATTTACTGCGGGTAATTTTGATTTATTACACCCTGGTTATATTTACACGTTCGAAGCGGCTAAACGACACTGTGATTATTTCATGGTATTTCTTCAGAGAGACCCATCTGAAACAAGGTACACTAAATATAAACCTGTGGTACCCCTTTACGAACGATATAAGACCCTTATGGCTATAGAATACGTCGATGAGGTAGTTTGTTATCAAACAGAGGAAGAACTCATTCAACTAATGGAATTTTATAAACCTGATGTCCGTATATTAGGTGACGATTATATAGGTAAAAGATGTACTGGTGACCACCTACCTATCGAAATTATCTATACTACTCGTTCACACAATTGGTCGACTACTAAAATTAAAGATTTAATTACCGTACAAACTATTAGACAGAATCCCGATATAATTAACAGGGCTAATAGTAATGAATAACATCAAAGACATTATTATCGGGTCTTTATTATTTTTAATAGGACAAACTGCGGTATGGTATCAGTTAAACCTACAGTTTATAAACGAGTGGTTTAAAAATAATAGTTGGTTTATGGCTTTGATGGGTGTTCCTATATCTTATTTTTTTATATATGGAACAAAGTATTCAGTTGAGGGTTTTAATGGTGAGTTATGGCCAAGTAGATTAATAGGGTTTTCTTTGGGTATGTTTGTGTATGCAATACTAACATGGTTACATTTAAATCAAAGTATAACCCCTAAGACTTTGGTTACTTTAATACTTGCCACAACTATTGTAGTAATACAGATAGTTTGGAAGTAGTTTTTTTGTTTTAATAAGTATTTATAGTAAAACTTATTATTATGGGGAAGAGAATTACATTATCTGAAAGTGAAAAACTGAATATACAAAACCTTTATCAGGGTTTATTAAGTGAACAGCGGGACTCGACCACAACAACAGGAGGTGGTGGACAAGGAGATAAAAACCCAGTACCGTCACCCGAACAAGGTGATAAAAAACCAGACCCAAAAAAGTATTTACCTATATCTGACGAATTTTGTGATATATCACTAGGTAAGGCACAAGTAAAGAAAGGTGCTGAAGGGGAACTCGTAAAACTATTTCAGGAAGCTTTAATCAAGTGTGGTATTGAACTACCCGAATTTGGAGCTGATGGTAATTTTGGTAACGAGACAAGAGATGCTGTAAGAGAGTTTCAAAGAAGAGAAAATTTAACCGTTGATGGTGGAATAGGTACTGAAACTGCAGGTAAGTTGTGTGAGTTAGGTTGTATTCCTAAGGAAGTTTGTGATAAGTGCGATAGTAAAAAAGATGGAAATCAAGAACAAACACCAATTAAAGATGGTGGAATCAATGTAGACTGTGAAAAAGTACAAGGTTGTATATCTAAGTTTATGGGAGGATTAAAAGAGGATTTCTGTATTGATGAAGATAAAATTAAAGGTTTATTACAGTGTGTTGGTATCGGACAATGTTTTGAGGGAGGTCAGGTACCACCGACAGGTGAGATTCAAAAACCTAATCCTACTGATGGTAGCCGTAAATATATACAACCTTACCCTTATCCAAAAAATTAATGAAAAATATTAGATTAATATCATTAGGTATTGGATTACTTATAGGTGGTATACTAGGTGGTGTTACAGTTTGGTCTATGACTAAGAATTTTGTAGACAAAGCGGTTATGGCTGCCGAGGAAAGATTCGATTCTTTGTTGGAGGGTGAGAAAGAAAAATTACAGGATAAGGTAGACGATGCAACTAAACTAAAAGAACGTTTAGAGGTTACTTTAAATGAAACTGAGTCGAAAGTAGATAGTCTAAATACTACAATCCAAAATAGAAATAAACAACTGGCAGATTTAAAAAAGGATTATGATAAGACAATTGATAATATCTCTATTATGTCTCACAATGAGCTTTCCGATTTTTTCGCAAAGCGATACAGTGAATGAGACCTTAGTTTGTATTCCTACAATTCAAGCCAAACAAGTCGTTAGGGATTTGATTAATTACGATTTGTGTAAAATGGAAAGAGACTCACTTCTATTACAAGTGAATGACTTAAGTAGTATTGTAGAACAAAACAATATTTTAATAGATAGATTTAAGACAACTACAGATTCCCTAATGTTTATTAACCAAGGATTAGTCGAAAAGACAACGGTTCAATCATTAGAGTTGGTTTCTAAGGACGATAAGATAACTCGACTTAGGAATACTCGTAATGTGACAATATTAACCACAGTGTTAACCGCTGTACTTCCTGTGGTGTTAAATAAGGAATAATGGAATCTCCTTCAGTAAAACTTATACAGGGTTCTAAATTAGACCAAGATGTTTTTAGAGTTTATCGTGCTCTTAGAAATATATTTCAAAAACACGGATTTACTGAGGATGAACTAGATACTGTAAGTCACGCACCTACAGAAGTATGGGAACATCACTCACTTTTAAGAAATCTAATCGAGATGATTAAAAACGAGTGTAATAAATATGGGTTTGATAACGAAGGTCTAATGGACGTTGATGTTGCAAAGTATATTGAAGATGGTCTTAAGAAAATAGATTCAGAAACATCTTTAGAAGATAACAAAGGTTATTATAATGCGAGTACTCGTACTTCTATTTTTGAGTCAACAGGATTCAATAAAATTGAAAGTCTTATAATCGATAAACTAAATAAAGATGCTTTTGAAACCAACTACATTGAAGATAACACAATGTATTGGGACGGTGAAACCGATATAAATGAATCCATAAATGCGGTATGGCAAGTCGATAGTGTGCAGATAGTACCTTCAGAAAAAGAAGGGTGTGACTTAATGGTACATATGGTAATAAGTCCTATTAGTGACCACTCACTTGTATTTTATGAAGACATGGGTAAAGATTTTGATATACATTCGGAACCACATAATGTTAGACTTCGTTATTTTCAGGATGCTTCGTGGATAATTGACAAAGTAAAAAGTTCAGTAAAAAACAAGATGAACAAGTACTTTCCATTCTCTGAGTCTTGTATAAAGTTATATTTCGAATAACTGTAAGAATTGTCAGATTGTCAGTTAACAATTTCACTTAGGTGGGATTTCCTTGATATTTATAATATGAGGTTAAGCTCATAAACGTTGTTCAATTTTATTATGTTATTTTTTAAACAATCCTTATTGTTTTTGTGCGCGATAATCGCACTAAGTAGTTGTTCTACCATAAAAAATTCAAATCTTAGGTCAGGTGCCCATAGAAATGGATGGCAAGTAGACAACAATAATCACAAGGAGTATAATCAAGGTGATTTATATTACTATATCGCAGTTGCTGAATATGGTGATTTAATTTGTCTTGAAGTCGCAGATGGTAATCCTGTATGTTTCGAAATCGAACAGAAGACACCTACTATTCTCGATACACAAGAAGAGCCCTATCTCTTCGTAACCATATACGAACCTTCAGAAATCGGTAAAGAAAAAATTACAACTTACGCATCTCTTAGAGACTTATTAAGTGAATAATTTTTTTTATCACCGGTAATGAAAAAAATGATTTCTCTAATTTTACTTCTATTTATTGGTCTTTTTACTCAATGTACAAAAGAGTATAATTATGGTTTACACTGTGCTGAGTGTATTGCGTATAAGAAAGTACCAACGACTGACCCATTAACAAATCAAAAAACTATAGAGTTAGTAAAAGTTCATAACAAATCGTGGTGTGACTCACAACCAATTGTTATTGAAAATTTTTTTACCTCATATAGTAATTCTTTTGAGACGTTAATGAGTAACAGTGACTCAGGTGATGAGTACTGTGTAAAATGTGAAAGTACGACTTATTTAACCGAATATTTATATCGGTCTAGTTGTGATTAACATTAGCAAATTAATTAAAATCCCTTCTAACGAAGGGATTTTTTTATGATATTTATATATTAGTATGAAAAGATTATTTAATTATATATTATTGGTTTTAATAGGTTTAACCCTTAATTCGTGTTATAAAAGACCTTGCGATGCGTACTCATATCAAGAAAAAAATGAGATTAGTGAAACTTTTAGTGGTTCATGACACTATATATAAGTATATTACAAGTCAACATGACATAGTGATTATTGAACAACAACAACTTAACCTCTCCTTCGGGAGAGGTTTTTTTTACTAAAAAAACAAGAGACAAATAAAATATTTCTATTTACAAATTATTTTTTTTATTGTAGTTTATACCTAAAATAATTAAAATCATGAGTAAATATTTAACACTTAAGAATTTGGGGTGGTTGTTCACCGCATTTGTTGCCTTTATGTTAGGAGTTGGGGGAACATCAAAAATAATTGGAACTGAAGAGATGGTGGGTAACTTCACATATATGAACCTAACTGACTACTTAATTATGGTAGGTCTATTAGAAGTTGTAGGTGTTGGTCTACTTATTAACCCTAAGACATCTTTGTATGGTTCTGTTTTAATTGGTGCTATAATGACAGCCGCAGTATGTATGCATTTATCTCTTGGGTTTCCGGGTATTATGATGCCAATTATGATTGGTGTTGCCGGATTTGCAGGACATCAACTAAGAGACTCATTCTAAGATAATTTAATTTGAATTAAAACCCCTCGTTGAGGGGTTTTTTTGTTGTATGTAATATTTATAGTAAAATACTAAAGTTATGAGTAAAAAAATAGTAAAGTTAACTGAATCGGATTTGGAAAGAATCGTAAAAAAAGTTGTTCAAGAGCAGGGTTTAGGTGCAAGAGTCAAAGCCACGGCTGCCGGTATTAAGGGAGGTGCTGAAGAGAGAGATAAACAACAACAGGTTAGAAAGGCTAACAGGGAGACAGAAAAGACACAACGTGCAGATGCGAGAGAATTGGCTAGACAGAAATCGATACTACAATCGTTAAATAGTAGTGTAGGTAAAATTCTAATGAAGCAAATTAACAATGTTAATAGACAATTAACAGATAAAGGATTACAACCTCAAATACAAGGTGATGTTGAAAGTTATATAAACTATATCACTAATCTTAAATCAACTCTTGACCAAGTCGCGAGAAACGCAGGTAGTGGAAAAACTGACGGAACTGAAAGTGCTTAATTATGAAAAAAACGGTTAGAATTACTGAAACCGAGTTAATTACTATTATAAAAAATTTAGTAATAGAGCAATCTTTAGAGGATACTGAAGATAAGTTTACTTTATTTTTTAAAAACCATCCTAATTGTGAATCATACACATCTAATTTTATGGAAAGAGGTTTGGAATTAATAACAAAAGAAAACTATAATAGTTTCTCTAATATATCCAACTTATTAAACACATATATCGATTATAGAAAACCTTATAATTATAGTGATGATGTGTGTTTATTTACTAATGGAGATAGAATATTTACAACAGTAGGTATTACAAATGATGAAGGTGATTATATGGCTCTTGAAATAATCCCTAATAGTGAAAAATCATCAGGTTACTCAACGGTAAAACCAAAGGATATGTATAGTAAAAAATTCTAAAATAAAATAAAATAAAATATCATGAAAAAAATAAGATTAACTGAATCAGACTTAGAAAATATTGTAAAACGAGTTATCGCCGAACAGGAAGAAATCGACATGGAAATGGAGGTAGAGGATGAGGGCGAATCTATTGAAGTATCATTGGACCACATCGCTATGTTGTTAAAAGATGGTGAGTGTTCGTGTGGAGGACAAAAATTAGTACTTAACTTAGATGGTGACGAAGATGAGGAGGAAGAGGATGAAATTGATTACTAAGATTAATTACAAAAGTAGATTGAAAAGCCCTTCACAACCGTGAGGGGTTTTTATTTAATAAGATATTTATGAGTATGTCTGACGAAAACAATTATACAGAAGAAGCAAAACTTAATAGAGTATTAGGTATTGCGAAGATTTTATTCAAAACAAATCCAGTTGATGTACCGAAAAACCGTTACAACGACCCCTATGAATTTACCTTACCGAAATCGTTAGAATCTTTACCGTTAGACACTAATTTTATTAGAGCATTATGTGTGGCTAATGAAAAAAACTTCGATAATTGGGGTAATATGGAAGACAAAGATATTGTCATACCAAAACTCAAAAAATTTAAGATAAAAACTGAATTTTCAGGTAGTGAGGCAGTAGTAAGAAGATACCAAGATGAAGTTGAAGCGTATGACGAGTATGATTTAAGTAATGCTTTAAATAATTGTGACCCTTGTATGGACGAAGGGGAAGAATATGATGCAGAATTTTTTGATAGAGAAGGTGATTGGAATATACTTGACATCCAACAGATATCTGAGGATGTAAATCGTATAAAAAATGTGATGGGTCTTATTACTGAACAAGATAACAAAAAAGAAGATTGTATGGAGACAGAAGGTGCCAAAATTGCCTTTAGAAAATCTTGGGATGTAGAAATGTTAAAAGCTAAAGAAGAAAATGGGTGTGAAAAGGACCAACCATGTAGTTATAATTCAGAACAAACAATGGTAATGTACACTGCAGCAACAAAAGCAAAAGAAGAATACTGTAAAAACCAACTAAACGAGAGTAAAATGTCGGAAATTAACCTCGAAGGTTACAAAAAAAAAGCAGTAGGAGAGGGAAATAACGAGTGGGTGGAGATTTTAGACCGTTTTCCTGATGAATTTCAGAGAGAAATCATTGATGAGAGACCTGAAGGGTCAAAAAGTGACATAAAATTGATACAAAATTGGGAATTAGACCCAAATTATCCAATAACTATGAATTTATTAAACCTTTTACAAACAAAATCAGTAAAAGAAGCCATCGGGAGGACTCCAAGACACGTTATGGAGATGATTAAGACCAATCCAAGGTATAGATTAGAGTTAGAAGACGTAGAACACGTCTCAGATACCGAAATTGGACGTAAATTTGGTCTAAAATCAGGTGAAATATTCGACCAAAACCCTAAAAGGTACGAAGAATACGCTAATTATGACCCAGAAACTGCAGAACCGTCAACAATGGTTAACGGAGAGCTCTATTGGGGTATGGGAAGGCTGATTGCAGCTCTTTTAAGAGGTGATTTAACCATAAAAGTGTGGTCAGTTGTCGATGAAACTGTGATTTAACCGTTATTTTCGGTCGGGGGACACTGACAAACCCTTAAATTATCAATTTCTTCAATTAATTTATTGACATCTATCCATTTACCACCCTTTTTCAAGGTAAATTGAGCAAATCCGTCAATTTTATGTTTCATCAATTCATCTCTAAATTCATAAAGTAGTTCCATATCTTTTTTTTATAAATATAGGTGATAATTATGTAAAATAGTCGGTTTTAGTGTAAAAAATTTGTTATTGTATTATAAAAGCCGTTTCTAATGTTTATAATATTTATTAATATGAAGTTTATAATAACAGAATCTGAAAAAAATGAAATTAGGGGTTTATATAACCTTAACGAACAAGGGTTTATAGATGCTTTTTTTGGTGGAGTCAAAAGTGGGGAAGAAAAAGCTACAATTCTTCGTAAAAATACATACTATATTGGTTTTGAAGAAGATATTAATAGAGCAAGTAAAGAAGTTGATGGACCAGGACATTTTAAGATTATTTCAAATCAAGATGAAGATATTGTAGGAGAAGGTAATACAATTAAACTTACACTACAAGAGATTTACGGAGATAAAAGAGAATATAATGTAATATATAATTGTTCTTCAGATGAATTGAAGAGTGATAATGGATTTGTAGCATATAATGGTAGTATGCAAACTCCTGATGACCTTACAGATTTAAAAAATGAAATAAATAAGTTCTGTAATGTCTGAACAGTTAAATGAAATGCCGGTTCTTAAGGTGAACCAAGATTATATTGACCGTCTTGAAAAGAGGTCTAGAAAACTTAGAGATAGGTTACATTCTTATCGTTGGAGATGGGATGAAAAGGTATATCGACATCGCACCACAAATCGTAAGATGAGTAAAGAAAAGTATGATGAATTACTAAAACAATATAACGAGGCTAACCAAAAAGTTTATGATATTGCAAATAGAGAAAGGAGTAAAATTGCTGACACAGCATTTAACTATGCGGCTGCGTTCCTTGTAATGGACAAAAGACAAAACCCAAGTTTATACCCTGAATGGTTATCATTTAGTTTTCCTGATTCTAAAAATCAAAATACAAGAGGTTACCACGAAATAACACCAGTAATTGATTTGGAAAAAGCCCTTCAGACAAATGATAATTGGAACCGTGTGGTGGGTAATGCTTCTGATAGATTAAGTCATTTTTTCAGAAGGTATTTTCCTAATGAGGCAAACATTAATATAGGTCATACCGTAATAAGTGGTATAGATAGGTATATAAAAGATGTATTTAGAAAAGAAATAAGGAAACGAATAAAAGATATCGATACTCATAATTGTATCCATAGTATCGTTTTCCGTGTTAGAGAAAGATACCGTAGAGAAATCCAAATACACCCAAGATGGAGAGATAAGTACCCATGTTATAGTTGGAATACCACAAGAGATGTTGAAAAACAGATGAAGGCAATACTCAGAGAATATGGTTGGGTAGAGGGTAAAAATTATACAGATAGTACACAAAGAGATTAAAATGCCAAATACGATTAAATATAATTTATTACCACAATCAAACACAATATCCGCAAATAAATTTAGGATAGGTGTTGGTGATGTTGAAAAAGGACCTACCGAATCTACAGGGTTTTGGAATGGTATAACACCTCCGAGTGGAGGGTATACATTATACGAAGATAAGGTAACCCAAGGACCTTCGATAAGAGTTTTTGGAAACGATACATCGCTAATAAATGAAGTTAATAAACGTTCAGGTAATTCATATACGGAAATATATGACGCACTTAACTGGATAACTTTACAAACCGATTTAGCCGTTGTAAATAGGGATTATGAACCTATTGTAACAGACAATTTAAAGTTTTTATTTGACGCTAGTATCAAACCGTACTCATATAACTTTAAGGATGGATTTACAATTGGTGGAGTTAATAATGAATGGAACGATATCTCAGGTAATGGAGAACAAATAACATATAGTAGTCCTAGTAGTCAACCTTCATATATTACTAACGATGGAGAAGGTTGTTTAGAACTAAATGACAAAAATTTTTCTATGAGTTTTACTAATCTTAGTACTAATTCAGTAGGAGTATGGGTAAAGTTAAATACCGTCAGCGGTTCAAATAGAGTACAAGCATTATATGGTTATGGAACTTCAATAGGTAGAAGAGGAACATTAGCACTAGTTAGTAACACCACAGATAGTAATTATCAAATTAAGCTTTATTCTGATAGTAGTACAATACAGTTCAGTAGTGATAGTAATTTGGTAACCCCAAACGAATGGCATTATATTACTTTAACATCATATGGGTATACGGCAGGTGTACCACCGGTGTTGAGTTTTTATACAGACTTCAGACTATATTTAGATGGTGTTTTGGAAGAAACTCACACAATGAATAATAGTGTAGATAGTGAAGGTGATTTTAAAATAGGTGGAAGTGTTATCACATTAATTAATTCTACAAACGACTTTAAATATTCTACGGTGCAATATTACTCTGACGTATTAACAGACGATGAAGTACTTCAAAATTATAACGCACAGAAAGGAAGATTTGGAATTACCTAAAAATTATTTGTCTTAATAGAATTTTTGTTTTACATTTGTACTGAACAAATAACAAAACAAAAATGTCAGAAGAAAAACTTTATGTCCGAATGTGTGAACGATACACCATTTGGGAAGCATCTGAACCCATTGAGGTTGATGTTGAAACTCTACGGAAATGTACTCCTACGTATGAAGGAGAAACTGCGGCTGACCTACTTGAGTATTTGGAGGATATTCGTGGCGATTACGATTGGTACGAAGAGAACAAAGAACATTTTGAAGATGAGGACGAAGCATACCAACTTATCTTCGATGAACAACCTGAGATGGAAGTGTACTCAGATAGTCGGAGTAAAGAAGGTGTTATGTGGTTGGACGTAGGGAAACCAAATGAAGAATGGCGTAAGTATGGAGGATTTGAAGTGATTGAAACATCAGTATATTAAAAATAAATAAAATGGCGAAACTAAGAAAACTAGTCACCTACACTGACTACCGATGGGAGGAAACTGAAGAACTAACTCCCG
>Ga0255758_10002596_pt1 | contig 16658 bp, 11 predicted proteins | sample 011ome_24_FD_179958 | JGI IMG/M metagenome (GOLD analysis project Ga0255758, IMG submission 179958) | Coastal salt marsh microbial communities from the Groves Creek Marsh, Skidaway Island, Georgia - 011513CT metaG (version 2) | ecosystem: Environmental > Aquatic > Marine > Intertidal zone >...
CACGATTCCCGTATCCGCTGACGTCACACCACCCCCCGCATCGCGCGCATCGCGAGCGTCACCATCATCACGATGCGCATCCGAACCCATCATGGCGGCGACGACGACGACGACGACGACGACGCAATCCGAGGCGGCGAAACCGTCTTCGAGCGCGAAGGAGGCGAAACCGTCTTCGACGTCGAGGTTGGGGCGCACGGTGGCGGAGCATTCGGGTGCGGGTCAGGATAGGAAGAAGAGTAGGTTGTCGTTGAGTGCGTCGAATGCTGCGAGTGCGGGGTCGAGATTGCGCACGGCGAGGGCGAGTCAGGGTGACGGGAAAGCGTCGAGCGGGACTCCGAGCGGGACTCCGGCGAAATCGACGCTCGCTGGACGGGTGTCGACGCCACTCGGGTCGCGAACGCCCGCGCCGAGTCGTGCTGCGAAACAAATGGTACCCGCGGTGGTGCGTTTGGAGACGAAATTGACGCCACCGCAACCTGTGGTGTCGCCGATGGCGCTGCCCGCGGGCGGCGTACCGGATCCCGGCTCGCCGGGCGCGATGGCGCTCGTGGCCGCGACGCCGCCGTTAGTCGTGCCCGCACATCGATGGGTACGCTCGGCGGGTTCAACGCGAGGTGGACGCGTCGGTGAGGGTAGTCGCCGTGATGCGCTGGAAGCGTCGACGTCGTTCGCCGACGACCCGGCGATTACGATTCGCGACATTATTCGCCGAAAGAGCGCCGAAGAGAAAGTCAACGATGCAAAGGCGCGTGTGGCGAACCGCGCGGCGGGTGGACCGATGCCAAGTAAGAAGCCGCTTCCTGATTTCGCTAAACTCAAGGCGAATATGGAACCACCGGCACCGTTGTTAGCGCTTCCCGGTCGTCAAGCGGGTGGTGACGCGAGTAAGCTCGCCGTCATGGCGCCGCAAGTTCAAGTCATCGATGGTAACATTGTCATCAATCCTCAATCACTCACGGTGAATGCGGCGGCGGAAAAAGACATGGGAATGACCGAGTTCAAGCGCGTCGAAGAAAGCGGTACGAGACTCAATTCGGCAACGTATTCCAACCGCGCCAAGGCTGAAAAGTGGTCAAAGGAGGACACAGAGTTGTTTTACCGAGCGATGACGCAATTTGGCACAGACTTTTCCCTCATCGCGCGCCTGTTCCCAGGCCGCAGCCGACGCCAAGTAAAGCGCAAGTACCTCATCGAAGACCGCGCCGATCCGCGTCGGGTCGAGCAAGCAATTAAGAGCCGGGATCAAGATCCCATGATGTACAAGAATTTGATCGCTGTGCTGCAAGCGCAAGCCGCCGAAGGCGCCGAGCAATCGCCCGCGCTCGCGCGCGTCGTTCTCGCCGATGGTGAAAACGAAGAAACGCCTGCAATTGCAGATGCCGAAGAGCCGCCTGATCCCGAGCCCAAAGCCGATGTTGCCGGCAAGGCGCCTGCCAAGCCGAAAGCCGCGGCTGCCAAGCCAAAGGTGCGCAAGGCGGCGCCCGCGGAAGCGGCGCCTCCGCCCGCCAAGGTGGCGCGTGCGTCGACACGCGCCACCCGAGCTCGAAAGTAATCACCACGCATTGATAAGTAGTACTGGTAATACAAATTAGTAGAGATTTTACGCAACTGATTGTCGTTTATCGTTGTTAAAATGGGATTTTAAATTTTTACGCCCCGCCGCTTTCGACGCCCATGGCTGCTTCTAATCGCGCAATGGCTGTGTCTAAACGCGCATCAGTGCGCGCCAACTCGTGAGCGACATTTTCAATCGTCGCTGATCTTATTCTCTCCACGTGGTCCTTCAAGCCAAACAACAAGCCATGGAATCCAGTCAAATAGGACATTAAATGTTCGACGTGCGCGTCATCCGTGACCGCCGCCGCCGAAGCCCCATGCATCGTGGCATCACGCGTTTCGGGCGTGTACCGTTCGTATTCGTTCGGTGGTGGCGATAATTGCGCCGGCCTCGGCGTCGGTGGCGGTGAGTTTTGCACCATTTGCGCCTTGGCTCGTGGCGGCGGCGGCGGCGGCGGCTCCGCCGCGCGCTCCACGCGCGTCGCCGCGCCCAATCCGCGCGACTGCTTCTCCTGCACAACATTCACCTCAATCGCCATCGGCTCATGCGCAACGCGAGATGGTGTTTGCATCTTCCTAAACGCATGTTCCACGTTTTCTACGCTCTGAAACGACGCTTCAGTGTCTCTACGCGCCGGCGACGCCTCAACCGCTCGCGCGCTCGCGCGCACCCCAAAGTCCTCCCCAATCGCCTCAACCACCCCCGTGTGCTTCAACAACTTCCCAAACTCATCTCCAAACATCGGTTGTCGCTCGCGCCCCCACGTGTCGAACTCACACACCCCGCTCGACGACGCCACGACCGAAAACGCGCTGCGCTCATCATCTTTAAACTCCTTCAAATACGAAAACAACGCGCGCCACTCGGCAAAACGCGTGGCGACAACGTCCGCGAACGCCACCGAACCGCCGGCGAGGGCGGCAAATAACTCCCCAGCCGCGCGCTTGCGCTCGTCGTCGCTCGACATCGCGCGCACGGCGTGGATAATTGTCGCGAGCGCGGCGTTGACGCGACGCTCGACGCACACAACGGCAACGACTGCGAACGGCACTTCTCGTCGCTCTGCGTCGTCGTCGCGCGCGCACCATGGGCGTACCGAGCGCGGAAGACATCGAAAACGGCGAGGCGGAGAAAACCATCATCCCGCTCGACGCGGATGACATCGCGTTGCTGAAGACGTACGGGTTGGGGGCGTATAACGATGCGATTAAGGATCTCGAACACGACCTGACGGCGATCTCGAAACGGGTGAATACGCTGTGCGGGATCAAGGAGTCGGACACCGGGCTCGCGCCGCCGTCGCAGTGGGATTTGACGGCGGATAAGCAGGCGATGCAGGAGCAGCAACCGTTACAGGTGGCGCGGTGTACGAAGATCATCAACCCGGGGACGGATGACGCGCAATACGTCATCAACGTGAAGCAAATCGCCAAGTTTGTGGTTGGGTTAGGGAACGAAGTGGCGCCGACGGATATTGAGGAGGGTATGCGCGTAGGTGTCGATCGCAACAAGTACTTTATTCAGTTACCGTTGCCACCTAAGATTGACCCGAGCGTGACGATGATGACTGTTGAGGAGAAACCAGACGTGACGTACGGCGACGTTGGTGGGTCGAAGGAACAAATCGAGAAGCTTCGAGAGGTTGTGGAGCTTCCATTGTTGCATCCTGAAAAGTTTGTCAAGCTCGGGATCGATCCACCCAAGGGGGTTTTGTGTTACGGTCCGCCGGGGACGGGGAAGACGCTTTCGGCGCGCGCGGTGGCGAACCGCACGGATGCGTGCTTCATTCGCGTCATTGGGAGTGAATTAGTTCAAAAGTACGTCGGTGAAGGGGCTAGATTAGTTCGTGAGTTGTTCCAAATGGCGCGGAGCAAGAAGGCTTGTTTGATTTTTTTCGACGAAGTCGACGCCATCGGAGGGGCGCGTTTCGACGACGGTCAAGGTGGCGATAACGAAGTCCAACGTACGATGCTTGAAATCGTCAACCAACTCGATGGTTTCGACGCGCGCGGGAACATCAAGGTTCTCATGGCGACGAACCGTCCGGACACGTTAGATCCCGCGCTTTTGCGCCCTGGACGTCTCGACCGCAAGGTTGAATTCGGCTTACCCGACCTCGAGTCGCGCGCTCAAATTTTCAAAATCCACACCCGCTCCATGGCTGTCGAGCGCGATGTCCGCTACGAGCTCCTCGCGCGACTATGCCCCAACGCCACGGGCGCAGAAATCCACTCCGTGTGCACAGAGGCGGGCATGTTTGCCATTCGTCAGCGTCGTAAAACCGTCAACGAAAAAGACTTTCTCGACGCCGTCAACAAAGTCATCAAGGGCTACCAAAAGTTTAGCTCGACCGCGAAATACATGCAGTACAACTAGTCTCGCATGCGCCGCGTCTGTGTCTGTGTATTCTTTACGCGCACACGGTCACGCCACACGCACGCGCATGCACACCTTTAGCCTCGCGGTTCTCGTCCCGACGTCCTCCGCGTCCACGTTATTAGACTTTTTTTATGCCCACGCGCACAAAAAATCCACACAAAAATCTCCCACGCGCGCCATTCGCGCACACCCATCGCACGCACCCACTCGACACCATGTTGACCTCGTCCTTCACCGGCGCTCGCGTCGCCTCCAAGCACACCCAATCTTCGAAGAAGATTAACACCGAAATCTCCGCCCGACGCACCAAGGCGTCCGCGCCGGCGAAGAAGTCTGCGCTCAAGGTGCGCGATGGCGATGCGGCGTATCTTTCGCGCGCGATGGGTCGATGATGATGATGATGATGATGATTGGCGCCGTGCATCGCCTCGGTGCGGCGTCAAAGTGGTGATCTGGAGAATCAGCGATGGAGCATGGGGTTTGCGTTGCGCGTGCGATGCGGCGCGAGGCGCGAAGCGCGGCGGTGCGCGAGGAGGGTGGATGATGAGCTCGCGCGGGGATGGAGAGACGGCGCGCGCGCGGATAAAGCGGGACGGGCGCCGGCTCGGCGCGCGTGTGTGTGTATGTGTTGTTCTCGTTGACTGACGTGTGCGTGTGGTGTGTGTGTATATGCGTGAATGCGTAGGTGAACAAGTTCGGTTCGATTGCGCCGCCGGATTTGTACCCGGAATTCGGTACCTACCCGGGCGGCGGCGATTCGCCGATCGTTCCGTTTGGCGACGAAAAGAACGCCGAGCGTGAAATTATTCACGGTCGCTGGGCGATGCTTGGTGTCACCGGTGCGTGGGCGGCCGAGAACGGTACTGGTATCCCGTGGTTCACGGCTGGTACGTTGTGCACCCCGGATGACTGCACCGCCGTCGCGGATAAGTTCCCGGGCGCCGTCGCGCCGCTCGCGCCGGAGGGCTCTGGCTACCCGTCCTTCTGGGCGGTGCTCGCCATTGAGATCTTCCTCGTCGGTTCCGCGGAATCTTACCGTACCGGTATCTTCGAGAACCCGTTCCCGGAACTCACCCAAGGTGATGTCACCCCGGGTGGCCGCTTCGATCCGCTCGGCTTTGCCGAAGCCGGCGACCTCGAAGAGCTCAAGATCAAGGAATTGAAGCACTCCCGTTTGTCCATGTTCGCGTGGTTGGGCTGCATCTTCCAAGCGCTCGCCACCCAAGAAGGCCCGATCGCCAACTGGCAATCCCACGTTGCGGACCCGGTTCACTCCAACGTCCTCACCAACGCGGCCAAGGGTTTCGGCTTCTACTAAGCGGTTTACCTTCGCTTATGCAAGTTAGTCGATTTTTGTGGCGTTCATTGACGACACAGTGCCGGCAAGACTCCTCTGACAGCGTCGAATCATTCCCGACGTTTTTGGAGCTTTGAATAACATGTTAAATTTTAATAAAATACTCTTGTGTTACGTTATCCCCCCGACATCATCACACATTCTTCTCGCCAACACACCGCACGCGATCCATCCACGCGTGCGCCCGACCGGTTGAACCTCGCGCGACGGCGACTGCGCTCGCGACGCGGATAGACGCGTCTCGCGCCCCCAGCCATCCCACGCCCGCGCCCCTCGTCACATCTCCACGCCCCGTCCCCGCCCGCGCGCCCACGCACGCGACGCGACGACGACGACGACGACGACGACGCACACCATGCCCACGATGTCGCTCGCCCACGCACCGTCGCTCGCGCGCGCGGCGCGACGCCCGAGCGCCGCGCGACGCCCGCGCCATCGGTCCCACCGGCGCACCGCGCCCGCGGCGTCCGGCGTCGACGCCGGCACGCTCGACGCCGCAACGAGCGCAGCGGCGGTGTCCATCGAGGACGCCCGCGCCCTCGTCGCGTGGCTGTCGTACGATCGCGGTGTCGATGCGACGGCGTTAAAGTTTTCCGATGGGTATGGGGACAAGCGCGGCGTGCTCGGGGTGACGCTGGGGAAGGATGTGTCGGCGGATGATGTCGTGCTTCGCGTGCCGCAGAGCGTTGCGGTGACGATTGTGGATGTCGGAGGGTGTGCAATTGTGAGTGGACTCGCGGAGGGACGGGCGGAGTTGATTGGTTTGGCGTTGTGGTTGTGCGCGGAGCGCATCAAGGGGGAGGCGAGCGAGTGGGCTCCGTACGTGCGGACGTTGAAGGCGAATCCAGATGCGCCATTGTTTTGGGAGAAGGAGGAGGATTTTGCGCTGTTGAAGGGGAGTCCGGTGAGAGGCGATGCGGAGGATCGTGCGAGGAGTGCGGTGGAGGAGTTTGAATCGATTTTAGAGGTGATTAAGAGCGATCCTGTGGCGTATCCTCCAGACGCGTATGAGTTTTTTACAAAGGAGCGCTTCGTAAACGCGTTGGCGACGGTTTGTGCCAAGGCGACGTGGTTGCCCTCGGCGTCGTGCTATGCGTTGGTGCCAGTGTTAGATTTGATTCCCATTTGTGGCTCTCCTGTGCCGGGCGTGCGACCGCCTTCGGCGAGCGATGGACGAGTGCGTTGCGGACCGGCGGATTACGACTTTGAGAGTGAGTGCGTGATTTTGCGCTCTACGAGCAAAGCGGCGGCGAACTCTACGGTGTTGCAGATCGATCCATTACAACGAAATAACGGTGAACTGTTCTTGAACATCGGTTTAGTTGATTCCACGCATCCTGGAGACTACTTGTACATGACCACGGAAATCGTCGCTTCGGACCGCTTATACACGGCGAAGAAACAAGTGTTGGAAGGCATGGGTATGAGCGCCGAGAAACAGCTCTTCCCGGTATATGAGGATCGACTTCCGACTCAGTTGTATTCTTACCTGCGCTTCGCGCGGGTTCAAGACCCGGGTGAATTGATGGCGGTGTCGTTTGAAGAGGATAAAATTGTTTCAGTGATGAACGAGTATGAAATTCTGCAACTTCTTATGGGCGACTGTCGCGAGCTCATGTCTGAGTACGACACTAACGAAGAAGATGAGTTGAACTTGTTGAAGAATGTTGACAAGAAGCTTTCTCTTCGCGAGATTGAGACTGCGAAGCTTCGTATGGCGGAAAAGAAGCTCATCGGAGCAACGATGACGGCGGTTCGAAAACGACTGGCCCCTATCCGAGGAATCCCCACCAAGCAAGGTATGGAGGATCCAAACCAGGATTTGTTAGACATCTTCAGTGCCATTGAGAGTATTCCAAACAAACCAAAGGAGATGTTTCAAGATTTCAAGAAGTGGGCTCGAGGGGATTACGAGGACGAGTTCAATCGCCCAAAGGGTGGCGGCGGTTGCGGATAAGTCGCTTGTGTCGAGTACTGTTTCTAAAATAGTTTTATAATTAAAATTGCGGCTCTAAATATCTAGTGCACCTGAATCACTTGAACTCAACTCTCATCGTCATCGTCATCGTCATCGTCATCGTCATCCTTGACGGCGTCTTTGCTCTCGTAAATTCCTTCGAGCGTGTTGATGGCATCCGCTTGCGCATCAATGAGGAAGAATGTGTCATCGAGAAGCTGTCTTTGCGTTTCTTCCTCTGTTTCGTACTCTCTCGCCTCGAGCTCTTCCAGCTGGATGACACCACTGATTTCAAGATCGACGTAAGTTTGACGAAGCGTCGTCAACTCGTCTTCGCTAACGACAGACGTCACAACTCCCGGAGCAGTCGCACCCAGACGACCGCATCGGCCTGCGCGATGTAAGTAGCTACTCGTAGACGGCGCATCTAAACTGTAAATGTGCTGAATGTTTGGCATATCTAATCCTCGTTCTGACTCCGAAGTGCAAATCAGAATACTCGCCTTATTGTTCTTGAAATCCTGCACCGTACGAAGTGCCTCGACGCCTTCAGGCAGGAGCATGAGTAGCTTATGCTCACCCCAAAGCGCTTTGCGAACTGGCCCAGCGGTCGTCTTCGCGGCCACAGAGTTCGGCACAAAAATGAACGTTCGCGGCGGTGGTGCGTCTTCGCCAGCGTCTTCCAAGTCTTTACGAAGCTGACGGGTCAGCGCTATTAATTTCCGCGACTTGTCTTTGACGACTATCGTGCGGTGCGTGATGCCAGGTGGGACACGCATCCCACCTCCCGTGGATATCCAGATGGCATCCTTTTTTATCAAGCCCTTAGATGCGCAACTGTCAACGATTGAGCGTGGCACAGCGACACCACATAGACACACGCAACGATCCTCCATCACAGGCTCGTATGGCGAAGGCTTGAGTAACACGTCCATCGCATCCGGAAACTTCTCAAACAACACATCCACTTCATCCGCGACGATGAATTGCGCCAAATCTACCTCCAAATCACCCTGGAGTTTTAATAATTTCAATTCATCTGGTGTTCCCACGACAATCTCCGCCACGCATGTGTCTGGATCGGGCTCGCGAACGTGTTTATCAAAATCAAACACTCCTTTCACCTTTATGCCACGCGGTCCAATGTACCGAAAGATGTTACCCGCATCCCCAGGCATTTTCGACGAAATGTTCCCTCCGAGAATACGGTATATCAACATCACATTTTGCACCACGAGTTCGCGCGTTGGCACGATGATAAGCAGTTGCAACATCCCTCGACCGACAAAGTTCATACCATCAATCGACGGCATCAAGTATGCGAGCGTCTTACCGCTCCCAGTCTGACTCGATATCACAACGTCATTCACATTCATCATCGCCAACGCCGCGCGGCGTTGAATGGCTGTTGGGTACCTAAAGCCCAAGTCTTCCGCACGAGTAGCGATCCAATTCGCCACGCCCAACGCGCGCCAATCGAGCAGTTGCTCCTTTGGGTCTGTTATGCCCTGAATCGCCTTTAACTTTGCCGAAGCTTTACCCGCGAGCGCATAGTTTTCCTCAAATATTGCCCGGTTTAATACCGTAGTGAGTATATTTTCATCGCTTGTGGTGTCAATGTCAAACTCCAGAGGAATGGCGTCATTAAACGCGTCGTCATCTGCATCCCCAGCGGCGGCTCTGGGCCCAAGAGTTCGCTTGCCGCGCAACGCGCCGGCGCACCGCAGCGCACGAGCCATCGGACGCGACACGCGCGGCGCAGCGACGCGCATCGGTGTATGACGCACGTGTGTGCAGGCGGCGAACGTCATTGGTGGTCGTTCGCGTCGTCTAATGGGCGCTGTGCGTGCGCGAGGGCACGCCACAGGTGATGACGACGACGCGCCTGATGGGTCGTCAAAAGCAAATGGTATAATCGATCGATGACGCTGCTTTCAAACTTTCGCTTTCACGAAAGCGAGTATTTTGTTCTATGAATAAACTGTATTTGTTGCTTTCAATGAAAGTGCGTCTTGTGTTTCATCGATGAATTCGATGATAGTTGCTTTGAAAGATATCTTCTAATTGAAACTGGTACATTTCAACGTGCAAACAGTACGCGTCTTTGGATGTTGCTTTCAATCGAAAGCGAGTCATAGTTTCGATTGACAATCGATCGATATTGCACTGTGGGTCAACCGTCCCGAGACGCGCCTGGAACGGCATTCGTCGACACCACGACGATGCTCACTGCGGCGCACGCGCTCGCTTTACGACCAATTTATGCAAAGCATCATCTTCGAGCGTCTCGACGTAGTCTTACAACGTCCGATGGCTCGTGTGCTGCGGTGAAGCCGGTCAAGCGACGTAAATTGGGTGAAGAATCGTCTGCGAAGAGATCCTCAAAGTGCACCGCGTTTCCGGATGTTTCTGTGGCCTTGACGACAGTGATTGAGTTTGCAAAGAATAGTTCTCCAGGATTAGCTCCAGCGGCGGTAGCGAACACCGCAGTGTTCACCGCTGGGTTTAGTGTGTTGCGTTTGGGCTTGACGCTCGCGGGCATCGCGCACTCATGGTTTTTAGGCACGGTAAGGATCGTTACGCGCGAGAATCGTCGATAATGTGTGTCATCATTCAATTATAAACCGATATTATCCGATCGATGGGGCGTGACGACCAACGCAGATACTTCTGAGCGTGCGCAACGCGGTTCTTCACGGACCAGCGACGGCCGCTCCGTGAGCGAAGAAACATTACATAAGTTTTCAATCTGATCCCATCCGTGACGGTGTATAAAACGACCCACATAATCTGGGCAACACTTTGTTCTTGCGACTGACCCGTTCTTTTCTCGCGATATCAGATAGTCATGGCTGCGTTTGGTCTCGGGGGCTACGTCCTCGTCTGCGCCTACTTTATCGCCGGCAGCGCGGTGACAAAGGTGAAAATTAAGCAGAAACAGGCCGAGGGGATCGCTGAGGCGCGTGGCGGACGACGAGGACCGGGTAGCGTGTGGGGCAGTGGTACAGCCGGGATTATATGCGCAATCATGGCGTTATCGGGGATGACTACCATCTCACTCGACGTGTGGCGACTCGGTTTTGTGGCCAGCTTTTGCAGCAAACTGAGCGACACCACGGCAAGTGAGATTGGCAAAGCATACGGGAAGACAACCTATATGAGTACGCCTCCGTTCAAACTCGTCCCCAGAGGAACTGAAGGAGCCGTCAGCGTCGAAGGAACTGTCGCAGGTCTCGTCATATCGGGGGTGTTTGCCGCGCTTGCGATGGCGGTTGGGCAGTTGCAAAGCGGCGACAGCGTCGGGATTTGCGTCTTTGCCGCCTTTGTCGCCACTTCGTTCGAAAGCATGCTCGGTGCGCTCGTTCAAGGCAAACAGGGGTTTGATTGGCTCACAAATGACGTGGTGAATGGGATCCAAATTACTCTAGCCGCAGCGGTTGCTATATGCATCGGGTCATAGGTAGCGACGACATTCAAACGATAAAAGTCGCGTTTAGTTGCATCCAAAACTGTATAATTAATTACAAACGAGCCTTAATACTCGTATCGATCGGTCCCTGAGCCAAAGTTCTACCTTGAATCGCGCAATTTTCCAGATACGGACAAGGCTGATATAAACCACCGTACTTGGTTGCCCATCCTCGAAGCTTGTTCGCGATGACCGCCGGTCCTACGCTATCTCCCCAGTGGACGATACCGCCTCGGAAGGCCGGAAATCCCATACCTAGGATAGCCGCGGTGTCGATATCACTCGACTTTACAACAATACCCTCCGCCAAAACGCGGCACGCCTCATTAACGACAGGGAAGAAGATCATCTCCGCGATGTCCTCCGGAGACAAACCGGCGGGTACTGGAGATCCATCGAGTGGGAGTCGTGACTGCGCTCGTGACTGCGCGATGAGCGGAGCGACGCCGTCTGGATCAGGCGTCGCTCTACGTGACTTGTCATACTTGTAAAATCCAGCCCCAGATTTTTCACCCAATCGCTTACTGGCGAGCAGAGACGGAATGAGTGGTGACTGATAGACACGATTCGGGAAGTCATCGATGAAGTTCTGTCCAACGTGAACGCCAACATCATGGCCAACCAAATCACCGAGTCTGAAAGGTCCCATCGGCATACCAAACATAGTGATCGCACGATCAATCGCATAAGGATCGCAGCCGATGTCGACAAGAACAGTAGCGCTCATGGTGTAAGGGAAAAATACGCGATTGACTGCAAAACCAGTGCAGTTGCCGACAACCACCGGAGTCTTTTTAATTTGCTTGCTCAAGCCCAGGGTATCAACCAAAATTTGCGGGGGAGTCTTTTCGGTGCGAATAATTTCGAAAAGCTGCATAACGTGCGCGGGGGAAAAGAAATGAGCGCCGACGATTCTCTCAGGGTTCTTCATCTTGGCTGCAATCTTTGTAATATCAATCGTACTTGTGTTCGTACTCAAGATGCAGTCTGGTCTGCACACCTGTTCCAAAGTCGCAAAGATCTTCTGCTTGAGATCTAAATTCTCAATAACAGCTTCGATAATCATGTCACATTGACTGAAATCAGCGTCGGAAAGCGTTGGCTTCACGAGAGACATCAACTGGCGCGCCTTGTCTTCTGTCATTCTCTTCTTGCGGACCATACTCGTCAGATTTGACTGGATGCGTCCAACGCCAGCATCTAAAAACTCTTGTTTGATCTCCTTTAACACAACTTTGATACCAGCGAGTAAACATGCCGTGGCGATACCACTACCCATCAACCCTCCACCGACGACCCCAACAGACTTTGTTGGGCGCGGCTTGAGGCCGATATCTGTGACGCCCGGAACGACGTTTGTCGCACGCTGTGCAAAGAAAAAATGGACCAAGCCCTTTGCAGCGGGTGAAGACACAGCCTTCTTGAAGTTCTCAGCCTCACGAGTGAGTCCAGCTTCCGGACCTTGGGATAAACCGACGGCGACTGCGTCAACACACAACGCCACGTGTGGCATCACAGATTGTACACGTTTCGCTTGCCTTCCCGCTTCTTTCAAAATGGCTTGAGTAACTTGTTCATTTGGCAACTTATCCTTGCGATACAAGCTCAAGTTGCGTTTCGCCGAACCGTCAGCGAGAGCTTTGGCTAAAGCACACGCTTCATCAAGCAACCGAGACGGGTCAACAATTTTATCAACCAACCCGAGCTGTAACCCATCCTCAGCCTTTACGGTTTCGCTCTTAAGCATCATAGACAATCCCTTTTCTAATCCAACCACGCGAGGAAGCCTCTGGGTACCTCCGAATCCCGGAATTACGCCTAATCGAAGTTCCGGAAGTGCGAGTTGCGCCTTTGGCGTGCAGACTCTCGCGTTACACGCCAACGCAACCTCCAATCCTCCGCCTAACGCCAGCGTTTCGATCGCTGCCACCGTCGGCTTGCTACCACCTTCAACAAATTGGCACAATATCGCGTTAAAGTCGCTCACGTCATTCGATGGCTGACCTTGGGTGGATTTTCGTAAGTGCGTAATGTCAAACCCGCCGCTAAACTTGTGATTGTCCCCGCGAATTACAATCCCTCGAACTTTACTCGAACCCTGCGCCTCACGAAGGTTCTTTTCCAACCCCTGCAAAACTGGTATCGCCAGCGCATTCACCGGCGGGTTCACCATGGTCACGATGGCGATCCCGTCGCGTATCTCCATGCGTGCCGACGCCATCGCGAGGGTGGTCAATTGGGGCAATGCCGTGGATTACGTGCGTAAATCGCTCGGATACAGCACGAGAGCTCGTCGACGCGCGTGAAAACGTGTTGTGGGCGCGTGTTTCGTCGCGTGCGTTCGTCTGTCGGCGGCCGATGGGCGCGTAGAGAGGCAAAGTATGAGGCGGTGACCTGACGCGTGGCAGAGTTGGTTAGCGACGGGACAGGCGGTGGAGCGGTTAGAGTGGAGATTTGGACGACTAAGCGCTGCACGCGGCGCGTTTGTGCGGTCAGGACTCGTATATTTCACATTGTGATATATTTTTATTGCATATTGTTCGTTTTCGTACCATAAGACATGATTAACGCGCATTGGATGGGATATTAACGACGACGTCGCCGGTGGCGGCTGAGACACCCGAGCGACTGTGGCGAGAGGCGAGCTTACCATCTTTTGCCTTGAGGTCTTGAACGACGTGTTTCTCGCTGAAAGATTCGATGGCGCGAGAATTATCACGGGTGCAGTCTTTCATGTATTGATTTTCGTCCAAAAGTCGGCGATTGAGTACCCGGCGAACGTAGAGCTTTACTCCGGACAAGAGCAATCCCATGGCGCAAATAGAAGGGCAGATGTACGTCCAAGTTGCGACTAGAAGCTCGATGTGCGTGATAGTGTCCTTGATCGAGGTGTAAAATTCCTCAGTCATGTCATACTCCAAGCTCGTCCAAGCGATTGGGAGATGAACGGCCCCACCATTGGCGCTCGTCCAGAGCGTCCTGTAAAAGACATCTGTTGGCTGAATCTTGTAGTTTGGCTGAATAGGCACGCGCATGCCCACTGTGTTTCCAGTACGTTCGTAAATGGAGAACTCAATGTCATGTTTCGTTGCATCTGGTGCGAAAGGCCAGTCAGATGAAGAGATGTCGCTTTCCCCTACAAATACTCGCGGGTTGGCGCGATGTCCATGTGGAAGTGTGTACACCGTCGGGATAAGAGTAAATCCGCTGACGTTGAAGGATCCGTGATATTCAGTATTACGGCCACAACTTGTTTTATTGATCGGACAAGGTAAGAACTCCTCGTATGCGACACCATACGTCTCCACAGACACTTTGTCATTCTTTTCTACGGATCGCCCAGCTCGGCGACGAAGCGTCAAAGAGCGCTTCAAATCCAATCCCATTCCGAAGTCTCCCCACGCGGTGACGTCAGTCTCAGCTCCGAGATTCTTAATGGCGGCATACTGACCAGTCACAATATCCTTACCGATGATCTTTTCAATGTGTCCGGAATGCGGATACGTGATTGACCCCGTGCCGTCGGTACGTTGTAAAATATCCGTCGCCTCCTCTGAAGAATAGACGCCGGTAGCGATTCGGTACGGCGTGGAGCCATATTGATACGCCCATGTCGACTTATCTGTCACAGTCCAAGGAACATGATCGATTCCAATCGTCGACACATCACGAATTTTCGTCACAGAACGAATGAAACGTCGGGGGTCACTGGTTGGGTACGTCGGAGATACCACAGGATCGGTATAGCCAAAAATCCACTCATGTACGGAGCGTTTGACGAGCATACCACCGGACGTGGGGCCGAGAAAAGGACCTAAAGACGCCCGAAACGCGTTCGCACCATAGCTTACCATGATATAATCGAGATATGCTTGCCAAATCAGAGCAGACGAAGTAGGGATGGAATACGCCGTCGCGACGTCCCCCGGAGCCGCCGCCAACGTTTGCGCGGCAGTCATACCCGTGGCGTCTCCAACTATAGAGTTATACATGGCAACAGACGTCGCGGTTGGAATTGCAAGAGATGAGACCGTTACTCCCGTTATCCCCGGTATAGTGTTGACTGCGATAACAAACTCTGGAACATCTGGAAATCCCGTGAGGTAGGCTGACGGGACGCCGACCGCAGAGAGCTGCGTGACAGAGTTTCCACCGAGGGGTGTTGCGAAGAAGAGTTGCTCGATCGCGAGTGATTCAATAGCAGCAGGTCCACTTTGAAGCGCGGCCACAAGCGTCGGGAAGTTCGGACCGAGGGTAGGATCACTTGCGATTCCAGAAAAGAGCGCGACGATGCCAGCGACGAGCGTCGAGAGCGTCGTCGGTAACGCCATGGCCAAGATATTCTTCTCGCTTCCATAAGATTCAACCATTCCAATATAGGCCAAGTTGAAAGAAATAATCTATAAAAAATAGGTAACGTTAGTGACTTTTGATAAGAATGCGCCGTTATCGTCGTACCTGATCGCCGACGGTGCAATTTTCACAAAAGTTGTCTGTGTCCATTGCTCCATACAGCGTCGATACAAATGAGACTTCGCGGTCGTAATCAGAGAACGTGATGTTCTGACGTTTATTCAGAACATCACTCATGACATAAGGACCAACCTCTTCGAGCGCAGGAGGCTCGGTTCCGGCAATGACTGCATCTGGATTCGTGATGTTCCAAAAATAGATGTACGCCTTGAGATTATTCTCGCACGTCGTCGAGGATGACACCCAGCATTTATCACCTTTGTCGATTTTGTAATCCGAAATAGGGCTCAGAGCTGGAACATAAACAAATGCCAGCGGGAGACTGACGATTAACAGCAGCGCAGAAGCGGCAAAGAGGATCTATCAATGAAAATAATCAAACTCGACGTATGTGAAAAAATTAGTCCACCGTACATGAAAGAAGTAGTTATTTGTTCCCGTATCTACGCCACCATAGGTGCTAAGCACCTTTGTTGGTGCGGACGATTTTTCATTAACTTCAATGTTTTCAAAGTCGTCGCCCTGACGAGTTGTCCCCAACATTGTGCTCCACGGAATGAGGCTCACTCACGTGGGCGCTATTTCCATCTCGACTTGTCAACTTGAAACGTGTTGTTGTTACATGAGCTAAATTTACCAGTTACGATGTCATTTTATTGTTCTTTTTTGTCTTCATCAGGTGACGCCCAATACTGGGGAGTGTCAAGATCAGTCATGAGGCCCCAACCATAGAGCAACGTGAGCAAAAGTCCCCAAAAGATGATAATCCCAGTGATGAGGTGGACTTGCGTCGAACACATCAACCCACATTCAGGGGATTCATCCTGCTCTAAGGCCAACAACACGCGTCCAGTTGGAGAATGCGAGTCTAAACTGCATGCAACGCTATCTTCTACGCCGTAAAAAATCCCGAGTGCGCGAATGCCTGCGCGTTCAATTGTATCCAAGCTCTGAGCAAATGATTCTCCAGTCGCGCGTGCGTCGCCCTCTTCGCACGCCATCACTACCGCTTGCGCCACTTCGCTTTCCCCAGCAGCTCGAGCGCGCAAATATGTTTCAAGAGGATCTTCGTCTTCACCCGCACCCGCTACACCGCATGCCTTAGCTATGAACACCTTTCGCGCGTCACCCTGTCGTGGTGTCTCACGATCGCCCAAACCAACAACGATGTCCGCGACATGCGAGCCACCGTGGGCGTTCGGCGCATAGACAACATCTCGAGTAGATGTCGTCGACACATCACCAGACGTCAACCCATGGCGGATCCGACGCAAAGCGTCGCTGTCAATGTCTTCTGCTTTCGCGCCTCGAGCGACGAATATGAGTTCAACGTCCTCGTAGCCATATTCACGACCGTCTCGCATCGTCGCCATCGAAACTACCGACGGCGACGTCTCACGCACATCATCACGCGCACTTCCACCCAAAGCATGCTCGACGACGACGTCTGCGTCGACTGCTA
>Ga0255758_10002615_pt1 | contig 16592 bp, 10 predicted proteins | sample 011ome_24_FD_179958 | JGI IMG/M metagenome (GOLD analysis project Ga0255758, IMG submission 179958) | Coastal salt marsh microbial communities from the Groves Creek Marsh, Skidaway Island, Georgia - 011513CT metaG (version 2) | ecosystem: Environmental > Aquatic > Marine > Intertidal zone >...
TCTTCTTCGTCGTGTTGCAACTGTTTTTGCCGGCAAAATCGAACTTCAACAACTTCAATTTCAACGACGTATTTCTTCTTGACGAAGAAGAATAATAATAAAAAGAAGTCGTTAAAGTCGTCCTCGCGTAGATCGATGATGCACCCTCGCCACCGCGGGGCTGCTTTAAATAATAATAGTAATAACGATGATACTGATGCACAAAAACACGCGGACGAAAATGGATACCCACACTTGATTGTCTTTGATTTAGACGCGTGTTTTTGGAACCAAGAGATGTACCAGTTGTACGATATTTGCGAGTCGAAGGATAATATCGTGGACGAGAAAACGAATACCGTCGTCGGCGCAGTCTCGGGGAGAACTGTGATACGAATGCACGAAGGGAGCAGGAAAGCGCTGACGGAGTATTACGAAGGGAAATATCCGGGCGCACGGTTAGCGACGGCATCGTCCGCGGACACGCCGCTGGCGGTGAAGATTGGTCAGTCCGCGTTGAGGAATTTAGAAATAGCGCCCGGCGTATCCGCAGCCTCGGTGTTTGCCATTGGATGGGAGAAGGAGTTCGACGGGAACATGCAAATCGGACGGACGCCCCCGTTGAGCGCGAACAAAGCGCAGACGCACTTTCCAATTTTAAGGAAGTTTACGAACATAGAATACCACAAGATGCTCTTCTTTGACGATTGTAACTGGGGCGATCACTGCGCGGCGGTGGAAAGTCAATGCGTCGAGCCGAAAGCTGGTTTAGGACCGGCCATACAAAGAACGCCGAGAGGATTAGGCGTGAAAGAATGGGAGACGGCGTTGGCAAAGTATAAAGCCCGACACGAGCAGTATTTTCAAAAATAAATCTATATCGGTACAGCATAAATATTATTATTAACAGCGTTTAACTTAATCTGACAAGTCTTCGTAGAAATTCAGTTCCTCTTCGGTCATCGGGCCTCTGTTCTTGGCGCTGTTTCTATTCGAGCGTCGTGTCCCGCCGATAACTCTCGAACTTCCTCTTCCCGCCGTGCCTCTTTCCATCTCGCTTTGCGATAAACCGCCTCCCCAGAACGCGTCGTCTCGCATCAACTCACCCGCGGGGACGTTGGAAATACCTCTCAAAGCTTTCTCCTTGTTCTCGAAGGATTTCAACACTTTCACCGAGGACGTGTTCAACTCCAACGAACTCACCGGCTGTAAAGATTTGTATTGCACGTACGTGTAATATCCGAACAAGGAGAATATGAAAATAATTGCAACCCCGGCGTGTACACCGGTTGGTATTTTCTTAAAGTTTGCCACCGCGTGTCCCGCGCCGACGTTTACGGCATTCATTGTTCCTCGGGCGAATTTCTTCGAGTGGTGCGCGCCAAATTGCGCCGCTTTATTCAAAGGATGTTCACGATCGTACATGACTTTATACTTGAAGTTTGAAAGCGCTTCCACCGCAGAAGCTCTGCCTTGGCCACTGCTCGGACTGCCTCCTTCACCACCGGTAGCGTCTAAAGTGGTAGTAGCCGCCGCAGATGCCTTGGAAAATTGGCCAGCAAAAGCGCTCCCCTCGCTCCCCGGTCCTTCGCACTCCCACCAGTCGTCCACGCAACTGCGCGTTTTCGGATCGGACGCTTTACACGCTTCAGGGAACGAGCCCAACAATTCCGCAAACTGATCCGTCGTCGTCGAAGAAGAAGATCCGTCTTGCGTACACGTTCTACTACTACCAGTAGATGACTCGCAGTATTGATCGCTTTCTTCGATCCATACTTCAACAATCGCCTTGTGCGCGTTGAACGCTTTGCGATGCGCCTCCTTGACACCATCTAACCACGTCGTGGATTGTTTATACAATTCTTCGTCCACTTTGTTCGTGTCGCGAAGTCTTTTCAGTACCGCGTCTGGTTCGGTGGCTAAATCGACCGAGATGCCCATTTCTTTCCTCATTTTATTTTGTTTGGAACCTTCGTCGTTCGCGCCGTACGCCAAATCCGAGATTGCGAAACCGCTCATAAACGTGAGAGAAATCAATCCGTCTAATCCCGAATCCGCCGGGATGATTGCATCGAACCTTTCCGCAATCTCTTTCGCAGACGTACCGCCACCAAACTTTGTCGCTTGAGGGTTGTTCACGAATCCATCACACGCAGTCAACACGGCGAGTTTCGCTTCGTCCTTCGCGTCCACGTTTACTTTCACCGCTTTGCCGTTCTTTCTGTCCTCTCGAAGTTGCGAAAACATGGCATCGAAGACGTCGCACTTCGCGAGTTCTGGATACGGCGACTTATTCATGATTGAATAAATCGTCGCGTCCTCGACATCTACATCCGTCGATACGTAATATTCAACAGCTGCGTATAAACGCTCCAATCCATACACCGCCGGGTCGGCGACTTCTCCAATCCATCTCTCCAAGTTCAAGTCTTTGTTATACACCAAAGACGCGTCTGAAATGACAGAGACACCGGCATCGACGCCTGCTTCTTTCAAAGCCGTGCTTTGCTTTTTCAACGAGTCCATGCTACTTCCGCACGCGCCGGCGCACTCGCACGAACCCGCGCAAATGCATTTACCTGGACGCGCAAACGCGTATCCTAATCTTTTGGAAAAGCGAAACGCCGCGAAAGATAACGTCGGGTTCGTGAGTGGTGACGCGGACACGACGCCGAGCGACTTTGGAATACCACCAAGAACTTTTGTTGTTGTTGTCGTTGTTGTTGTTAAAGAAGTTGTGTTATTTCCGTCCGTGTTGTTCCTGTCACCACCTTTGGCGGCGCTCGCGATGGCGTTCGCAACCGTTTCCTCGTTTTTGTCAGCTTCTAAAATTGCCTCGTATACGCCTTGCGATTTATCCCAGTCCTTTTCTTGTTCTTCTTCTTTTTTCGTCGGTGCTTCCTCTTGCTCAACCTTCTCCTCCTCTCCTTCGATCGGTATTACTTCATCCGTTGGGACTCGGGCGGGAGCCTCCTCAACAGTGACTTTTTCTTCTTCTTCTTCTTTCTTCTGCTCCTCCTCCACTTTGTCGGTAGCAGTTGCATCGTCATCAGTAAAATCCATGGAAAGCGCGTCAGCTTCTTGCATCGGAGCGTCTTCTTTATATCGCTCCTCTTCTTTCCCGTCGCCTTTGAAAAGTGGATCGTGGGTGTCGGATTTTCCGTCGAGCACGACTTTGTCCGGTTCTTGCGGAGACGCGTCCTCTTCCTTCTTCTCTTCGTTCACCGCGGGTAACTCTTCAATCTCTCCCGGCGCTTCTTTTTCTTCTTCTGCCGCTACTGATCCCTCTTCCGTTTGCTGCTGAGCTTGCACACTTCTTTTCTCCTCCTCCTCTGCCATCTTCGCTACTTCTTCCTCCTCCTTCATTAACGTTTCGTATTTAGAGAGTTGCTCGTCCGCTTTTTCATCCGCTTTTTCACCTATTCTTTCTCCTTCTTCGGCGGACGTTATTTCCTCCTCCTCCTCCTTCTTCGCGTCACCCAATTCTGGTTCCGCGACTGGATCCACCGTCGATTTTTCCTCTACAGCGACCGCAGATTCATCCAAATTGTCTCCTTCTTCTCCGGAAGTGATGATGCTGTCGTTGATACCTTGTTCTTCTTCCGGAGACGTGGTCGGCCTTTCGCCCCCGTTTGGCGTTTCCGTCAATTCTTCTTCTTCTTCTTCTTCTTTCGAAACGTCATCATCGGTTTCGCCACCAGAAGAGTCGGTACCTAAATCACCCATCGACAAAGCGTCCGACTCTTGCGCTTCCGCCACTTCCTGTTCCATCATCTCTTCCTTCATTTCGTCTTCTTTCGTGTCCGGCGTCTCTGCGGTGGTCGTATCGTCCTCCGTTTCCTCCGCGGACGACGGAAGCGACCCCGGAAGCGCTTCCTTGACCTTTCCTGCTTCATCCTCGTCGTCGTCGGGATCTGCTTTCGTATCATCGTTCGATCCTGCTCGTCGTGATGAATCTCGTTCCATCATCGCGCTCGTAAACTCCTCCTCCTTTTCTTCTTCGACAAAAGTTTGTTCTCGTTCTTTTCGTTCTCGCGTATTCGTCGTCGTCATTTCCTCCTCCTCCTTTACTTCTTCTTCCTCCTTTCGTTTTTGTGTTCCAGAAGAAGGTGCCGCGCTTTCTTTGTCTTCTTCTTTTCGTCTCTTTTTTTCCTCCAACTCTTTCGCCAACAGTTTCATCTTTGCGCGTTGTTTTTCCTCCTTTTGTTGAATCTCTCTCTGTTTCTCTCGTTTTTGCGGAGAACTACCGCTGCTCATCCTTTTCAGAGCAGCGCGCGACGACGGCGTTTGTCGTGGTCCCACGCGATTCGCGCGGACAAAAATCCCCACGCTGGAGGAGGAGGACGATTTGGAACCACCAAAATCATCATCGTCGTCGTTCAAAGAAACACTCACGAACACCAAAGAAACGAACAACAACAACAAAAGGAGTCGTTGCAAAAACGAGTACTTTCGAGTCGTATTCTTGCGAAAAAGTATTCTTCTGTTTCTTCTTCTTCTTCTCCTCGGAATGTTGTTCTCAGTAGTAGTATTCGTGTGAGTATTGGTTGTTACATCGGATGTCATCATTTTTTTCTTTCCCTTCTCTCTTTATTATCAAGTGTTTCGTCGTGCGTCCTTTTCTCTCGTTTCTCTGATGATGCGTGATATTTTTTGTCCTCTCTTTTTTTTTTGAGATGCGGCTGATGAGAATTTTTTCTGCTGCCGAAGAGAAAGAGACGAAAAGAGAAAAAAAAGAGGAAGGAATTTTGATGGTGCATTTTTCTCTAAAAAAAGCCAACTGATGGAGAGAGTCTGTTGTTGATGATGATGATGATTTTGATGCGATTAAATAATCGATGACGACGCGACGAAAACAGAATGAGTGGTGGTGATATCATCATTCGGGATGATCGTCGTCGGCAGCTCTTGTTTTTGGTTTTGTTCTTATTTTTTTTCTCGAGAAACGTGAGAAAAGTTTTAATCTCGTTGGAAGAAAAGGAGGACGAGTCTTTGTCAACATCATCGAATGATGCAAAAGTGGTGCCGATGGTGATAAAAAAGCTCGAACGGTTGAACCACGGACCGATGAAAACGCTCGACCCGTTCTTGTTTTTAGTGTACCATAAAGATTTTTACCCTCCCGGGGACGAGGAGATGGGTTTAAAGGGCGATGCGAGAGGTTCGGGATCAGATTTTGTACCAGATATCCCGTATCGATTTTACCACGGACATCGCATACCGGGCTTCCCGAGGCATCCTCACCGAGGGTTTGAAACGATTACCGCGACTTTGGATGGCATCATCGACCACACGGATTCTATTGGCGACGCGGGGAGGTATGGAAAAGGTGATTTGCAATGGATGACGGCGGGGTCTGGGATTCAGCACGCGGAGATGTTTCCGCTCGTCAACGCGGACGAAGAGAACCCGTTACGATTCTTTCAAATCTGGTTAAATTTACCGAGTTGGAAGAAAATGAGCGAACCAGAGTTCGTCATGCACTGGAAAGATGACGTGAAGAAGATAAGGAAAAAAGGAAAAGAGTACGAGATTGTCGTGTGGGTCGGGCAATTTGGCGACGTTAAAGTGAACTCAAATTTGAGCGCGACGCCTAAGAATTCGTGGGCAAGCGACGAGGCGAACGACGTCGGCGTGTTTTACGTTGAAATGTACGCAGAGAAGAGCCGAGAAGAAGTTCGAGTTCCTAAAGCGAGAATTGAATCAGAAGCAAACAGGTATTTATATTTCGTCGAAGGCGAGGAAATGATGATTAACGGACGCGAGAAGATTCAAAAAAGAACGGGGTGCGAACTCGACGCGTCGCAATCGTTCACCGTAAAGTGTACGAAACTGAGTCAAAGTCAAGAAAGTATTAGAGATAGCGATAGGAGTAGGAGCAGTAGCAGCAGCGGCAAGAATAAATGCGCGTTTTTAATCCTTCAAGGACGACCGATAGGAGAGCCTATTCGGTCCTCCGGCCCGATGGTCATGAACACGAACGAAGAGCTGCGCAAAGCGTTTCAAGATTTCGATCGCACGCAGTTTGGAGGGTGGCCGTGGAAATCAAACGACGTCGTGTTTCCGAGAGCAAAGGAAAGATTCATGAGCGTTGGAGGGAAAGAAATTTTCGCGCCGAAATCAAAGCGATGATGTAATAATACTAAAAGTAGTAACTTTTGATGAAATCGAATCAAAAGCATCTAGAGTTCCTCATTTTTTTTATCCCTTCTTTGCGGCCAAAATTATACACAGAGTAAGTCACGCATAATATGCTGCGAGAAGACAGAAGAGAAGGACGATAAAAACGAGAACAACGACCTGAAGACGATGAGATATTCACGATGATGACGATGACTTTACTCGAGGAGCAGTAGTCATGGGACTGGGATACCCACTCTCTCCGAAATCGAGAACGAGCGACATTCTCGATTCGTTTTGGCTCTGGGTGGAAACGTTAGGCACCGTCGTCCAACCGAACGCGAACAGGAGACAGAGTCGAAAAATCGGCCGGAGAATTCTCCTGTTCATTTTTCTGTTGAACATGTTCATTTTCACGAGCAACGTGTTTTGGCTGAGGAGAGATTTGATGAAGGAAGAGGACGAGTCTTTGACAAAGTTGAGTTTAGAACGCGCCAGGAAGTTGGCGTTTAGTAGTAGTAGTGGCACTCTTAACGACGAATCCATTCAAAAGCGAGCGCAACGAGCGATATACGAACGACGAGAAGGTATTTACGATCCCGCGAAACAAACGCAACAACAACGCGCAATCATTTCGGTGCGTTCGTTCGACATCGACCCGATTTCCGGCGAGTTCGTGCCGAAGAAAGAGATTCGGAAACAACCGGATAAATATTTCGTGACGCATCCGGTGTTGGTGTCGGGGGTGTGTTCGAAGACGCTACCGAGCGTGAGAGAGTTGGTCGGGAGTTTACACTTTTGGCACCCGGAAGTAGTCGTTTGGTTGTACGAAGTTGGGCCGTTGTTAGAGAGCGAGAAGGACGAAGTCGCACATTGGAGAAACGTGTACGCGAAGAGAGGCGTGGACGCGTTGCAATACGCGCTTTTAGACGAGAGGTTGGATTTAGGATCTGGGGCGTTGGGGAAAGTGCAGCGAGAAGTGCGAACGAGAACGCGACAGGGCGTTTTTGAGAGCGGAACGTTACCGACCTTCGCTTTGGCGGAGATTGAGCGGTTGATGTTGACGCAAACCTTCGAGGACGAACCAGACTTCGAGGAAGAGGTGGACGAAAACGGGTTCCCCATCAACGGCGGCGAAAAAGATAAAGTGAGAACGAGAAGCTCGGTTTTAAAACGGAACGTTGGGGAAATCGATATATTACCAAGTTTAATATGGCACGCGGTAAATAAGAACGGAAACGCGTTGTTCGTGCATCACAACGCGCACGCGAGAGGGTGGATCGACAACGTTTTGAAGGCGCTGAGCAGAGATAAGCGTTTTTTCGTTCAGGAAGAAACAACCAGAGGAGGGTGTAATCCAAACGTGCAGGGATATTTTCGTTTCAACAACGCGACGGAGGAGATTTTGAAAATGCACGTGCAGTGTTCTTTAGGCGGCGCGTGTCCGAGAGCGAATACTTTAGTCGGGGAAGAGAAATCCGCGTTGAGCCCGGGCGAGGTGCCCGAGTTCCACAATTGGTTCGGCACGAGACCGGATTTACACGGGTTCATCTGTATCGATTCCAAAGCGTCTAAAATATCCACGGTGGAAAGTTTAAAACAACTCGCGGATGAAGGCGACGAGGTTGCAAAAATTATGCTCAAAGAACAGTACCACTGCAGAGTTCGTCACAAGAGAGAGCCGCCGGAAATCGTCTTCGAAACGAAAGTGAGAGAACAGTCGTTCGGTAACGACATGGCGAGGGATACATTCAAAGCCGTGCACGTCGTTTTAGGTGTCCCGAGTTCGACTTTGAACACGAAATTAGTCAACTCCGACGCGTTACCATTGGTAAACGTCTTACTGCCATCGATACTAGGAACGATCGATAAGAGTGGCAAACGAACGAGGTACACGTTGCTGGTTGGATTCGAGCAGGGCGATATCGTCTACGATTCTGCGCCGAAAATGAAGCGTTTGCAAAAACGAATGCAAGTCTTGATTGGAGATTACCCGGTGACTATAAAAGTCGTGCGCTTTCACGTGTCCCTTTCGACGACGTACGTATGGAACGGTCTTTTCGATCGAGCGATTGACGTCGAGAAGTGCGATTATTTCATGACGGTGCACGACGACTCGGAATTTTACCCTTCGCAAGGACAATATTGGGCGGATATTTTGATAAACTCGTTGTTGAATAACAACTTGGCGAAGAATTTCGGCGTGGCGAGTCCCGAGGACGTGAGAGACGCGAGGAAAATCACGCACGCGTTCGTGCACAGGACGCACCGAGACGTCTTTGGCGCTTTATACCCGGAGCAACTTTCAAACGAAGAGCACGCGATTTGGATTTCCCGCGTGTACGGATACAAAAACACTTTCTTACATCCAGAAGTGCAAGTGTATAACTCTGGACGGTTTTCCGGTCGATCGCTGAAATGCGTAACGAGAGAGGAAATTGTAAATCACGAGGTGTACATGTCCGCAGACTTGGTCAAAACGTGGGCGATGGAAAATTTAGGTGCGTATTCGGAGCATCTTCACAACGACTTGGAAGGTATCGGCGCGTCGTCGATTGTTGGAAATGGTTAAGAAATATAGAGAGGAAATATAGGGAGGAAAGATAGCGGTAGCTTTAGTAGTAGCAACGTGTAGTATTAAAACAAGCAAGAGTATTTTAAAAGAAAGGAAATATGCCACGCGTCACGTATCGTCCCAATAGGTATTCGTGTTCCACGACTTTCTCTTCGTGTTGTAACACTCGTGCACGTAGCGGAATTCAATTTCGTAAAGTCGCTTTTCTCGCCCTTTCTCAGCAAATGTCGCTAAAGTACCAATGAACACAGTAATGAAACCAAAACCGATGAATACATACGGATACCAAAAAGCAACCGAGCCTTCTTGATGGTTGGGGACGTAGTCTCCCAACCCGACGGATGTTATCGAAACCACCGCAAAATACGCGGCTTCGAGATAGTCCCAGTCCTGCAAAACCTTGAAGTAAAACATACCAACAACGACTGAAAGGACAGAAAATAGCAAGCAATGCATTAACTGAACACCCGTCGATGTTAAACTCGCTTTGCTTCTGATGACTTCCAACAATAAACGAATTTCTTCCAAGTTCAAAACAGATTCTTGTTCTCGTTCCTCTTCTTCGGCGGATACTTCTTCTTCGGTCGATACGTTCGCGCGGTCGTTAATTCTCAGCCCCAGTCCTTGACACGTCTCGACAAACTGTTGTTTGCTTACAAACACCTCTCCTTTGTGTAGTTCGTCTGATGTGTAAATTTGATTCGTTCGAATGAAAACCTCCGTCATCGGCCAAAACGCCTCTCCGATTAGATGGTGCTGCAAGACATTAAAATATTCCTCGAGAGTACACTTTTGCGGTATCGTTATATCAATCGGCAACTTCTTTTTCATCCTCTTTAACAAATACTTGTGTAATAAGTTCATGCTGTCTATGATTGGTTCAGCTATGGTGACTATTGTAATCAACGATACGGCGAGAACTGGTATGGTCGTAATTAGCACGACCAATCGCCCTTCTTTTGTGCTTGGCGCGACGTTCCCATAGCCGATTGTTGTAAACACCGTCACGACAAAAAAGAACGCGCCTTTGAAGTTCCAATGTTGAAGCTCCATCAGTTTTTTCTTCTCCTCCAAGTCTTCGCGATAGTGTATGTATATCTCCGCTATGGGGAAGTAATACTGCTGAGTATTTGTCGTCGTAGCTATTGAACACGCGTTCAACGGCAACTCTTCAATCACTCCGCTCGCTTCCGGAGCGTTTACATTTAAACACGATTGATTGAACAATAACGACGAAGTGATGCTGGTGCTACTCTTCTCCTCGATTATTCTGCACGATTCTACGGTCTCTATTGAAGGCAACATCAATTCATTTCCACCATCTTCGCACGGCAACGACGACGATGAAGAAAAGAGTTTCATCATTGCCTCTTTTGCTCTCTCGTAATCCTCTCTCGCTTCCTCTCTCCTCTTTGCCTCTTCCTCTCTTTCTACATACACCAAGGTTTGCGCTAACATCGCGCACAGAGTGAGCAAAATCGAAAGCGACACCACAATCTTAGATATCGTCGCTCGTATCGACGTTTTCTTCTTGTTCGCATACCACGTGCTTTGTCTTCTTCTTCTTCTACTCTCCTTCCCCGTATTTTTTTTTTCTTCTTCTTGAATTTCCGCGAATTCCTGAGTTGTTGTTGAAAATCGTCCTCGTCGTTCCGCGCAAAATCCGTTCTCGCTCACTTCTTCTTCTTCTTCTTCATCATCGTACTCTTCTTCTTCCTCGCGTTGGTCGTCGCCGAAGAACACGCGCCGCGCGAACTCGCCCGTTCTCTTCAGCATATTATTTTTTTGACTTTATATCGCATGTGATTTGCAATATTTTTTAATTAAAACGCTTCAACAGTTCAAGGCTTTGACACACACAAAAAACAAAAAGATAAAGATACCGCATCGGTCGTCATCATTTCATCATCATGTACGCGCAAAAATCACCACCATGCGCGCGTTGTTGTTCTTTCATCAGAGCGACGAACATCAAGAACAACCGTAAGAACCACTACCGACGATTATCCTCCTCCTCTGTCTCCTCCTCCTCCAGCAAGACGACGAGAAGAGAAGAAGAAAAATTAGATATCACGATGATGACGACAAAACGAACACGAAGAGAACAGCTTTTGAACGCGACAGCGCTCGGGGTTTTGCTCTCTTTTCAAGGAGGACTTTTAGTATCACCACCACCAGCGCAGGCGGTGATGGGATCTATCGCCGGGAGAGTGCCAGGTTTCGGGAAAATAGAGGAAGACGGATCGATGACATATACCAGACCCGAGGCGAAGTCTGGCGGGCACGGCATCGGGTGGACAGAAATCACGCCGTATTCGGTAAAACTTCGGGAAGGGTGGGAAGAAGTTGCGGTGAGCATTGCGGATCCGGGAGGAACGGAAATTGATACGAGATTTAAAAGCGAAAGCGAAGGCGACGTGAAGATTGTCTTGGCGCCGGTGCTTCGTTTCGCCAACGTCGAGGACGGCGAGAACCCGACGATTGAAGAGCTGGTGCCGATTACAAACTTCATTTTAGGTTTTGCACCGGAAGTGTTGGGACAACCAGTGAACGAAGAACAGATTAAATCGATGGAGAAAGATACCAGGAATGGATTGACGCATTATAACTACGAGATTTCGAACGAAGCGCACTGGTTGATTTCCGCGACGGTGTGGAAAAAACGAGTGTATTTATGTTCCGTGAAAGCGAGCGGCAGACAGTGGCGAACGGCGCAGCCGAAACTGAGAGATACCATAGCCTCTTTCACAGTGTTGAAATAATAACGAGATACCAGTAGTAAATATGATCATCGTACTACTGTATTATTATTGATAAAAAAAATTTAAACGTTCTTTTTGTAATCGCCCATGGTGTGCGCCGTCCAACTAATCAACGTCGCGAAGAACCCGTAATCGAACATCTTCAACAAATTTCTAAACGCAATGGCCACGAACCCTATGTCGTACCACACGATCCTTCCAATCGGTCGCAACATTTCTTTCGGCAACTGGTCCGGAGTCACGGCGAACTTTTGGAAAAACGCCAACGCGTCCAACTTGTGCGCTTTATCGTAAAAGTTGCTCGCCACCGGACTTGGGTGCACGGCGCAGACGTCGATGCCTCTCGATTTCACCTCGCACGCCACGTTGGCAGCAAACGCGGAAATGTACGATTTCGTGGCCCCATACAAAGCTGAAAACGGCGTCGGTTGACACGCCGCCGCGGACGAGGTAAACACGATGCACCCTTTCAACTTCTTCTCCAACATTCTCTTCACGAACACGTGCGTGATTTGCATCGCGCTCGTGCAGTTGCACTCGTGGTTCGTCATCAACAAATCCAATTTCGTTTTATCAAAAAACCCAGTCAACATGAACCCGGCGTTGTTAAACACCACCTGCACGTCGATATCTTTCGTTTTCTCTTCGATTTCTCGCAAATACGACCCATCTCGGAGGCCTAAATTCACCCCGATTTTTCTAAACTCTCGCTCGGGATGTTGTTTTTTAAGCTCCTCGAACGTCTCGTCCAAAATCGTTTCTTTCAGAGAGACTAATACAACGTTCAACCCTTGTTCGGCTAATTCTTTCGCCAAGGATTTACCGATACCAGACGACGCGCCGGTGACTAAAGCCCACTTCGCGCCTTTGTATTTCTTCTTCAAGTTTTGCGTCGGCATGAACGAGACGATGAGTTTAGGAACCCAATACGAAAGATACGTGATGGCACCTAAAAACGCAAACATGATGAGCACGAAAACGTGCACGTCTTCGCTTTGCACGAAAGATTTTACGTTCGAATGCGCGAGGTCAAACACGCTTCGCATCGCGTCCATTTTTAATGTTTTTTGTGTGGGGAGTTGTTGCGCGCCTCCTCGAAAAGAAAAGCCGCCCATTCTTGATTAATAGTAGAGAGTAGAGTCTCTGTGGAGTGTGTGTGTGTTGTTGTGAAAAACTTAATTGTTGTGAAAAAGAAGAAGAGAATTTTATTCGTTGTTTCAAACAAAAAAAACCAAAAAAGAGGACAAAAAAAAAGCAGACAGAAGAGAGATTATTCGTTTTGCAAAATCACTTTGAAAACGATTGATTACAGAGAGGATGATGATGAGGACCACCTCGACGAGGACGATGAGGAGGACTATTACTACTCGTAGTAGTAGTACGAATGAGAAGAGCAGAAGCAGTTCCAGCAGCAGCAGCAGACGACGAATGTTTCGACGAGGAGGAGGAAGAAAAAGAATGAATGACAACAACACTTTAGTATTTGTGTTCGCCGCTGCTGATGCCAATAACGGTATTTTCGATGATGATGATGATGATGATGATTCTGTTCTTCTTCTCAACGACGACGACGTGAACGCGAAAGAAGAGGACGAACAAATCGCGCGGATTTTAGAGGAGAATGAGAGCGAGGAGGAGAAGAGACACGAAAATGGCAACAAAACGATGATGACAAAAGAACGTTTCCGAGAACTCCTCGAGTCGTACTCTGAGACGAGTGGTAAAAACAACAACAAGACAAAAGGAATAAACGCGATCGATATCGCGGTGTATTTAGTGGAGAAGAAACTGGTAAAATCAGTCGAGGAAGGATTGTTATTGGTGAAAGAGGAAGACGTGGTGACGGCGAGTTTGTTGAGAGTGAAGAACGCGGAGAAGAGGTGGTCGGATGTCATCGCCGCGGACGAGTGGAAGAAAGAGGAGCTTTTAGGAGGACGACGACAACAACAACAACACGTAAAAAACGCCAAGTGCGAAACCGGGCAGATTTGCTTCACCGTTCAAGACGCGCGCGAAATGCTCGAGAGATGCAAAGGTCTTGGTGGTTCGCAAGCCGCGAAAGTCATTTTGTGTTGCGAGTGCGTGGATTCCAGTTTACTCAAAACGGACGAGGAGAAACGATTCGCCGAGGACGAGGAAGACGTCGTGGACGTGTTGCAAGACGTGGCCGGGGTTATATTCTTGAAGGACGATCGGTTTGGCGCGGAATTATCGAAGAAAGAGTTTGGGTTGGCGTGCGTGTCCGGTGCGAACGATGATATATATAGCGATGATGGTAACGACGATGGCGAGGGAGGAGGATATTCGATAAAAATTGATAAAAAGTCTCGCAAGTTTGCAAAGTTCACGACGACGACTTTTAGTAGCAGCAATAGCAACAACAACAATAACAACAACAAAAAAGAAAGCACGACGATTTTGCACACCGGAGATTACGTCACCATCGACGGTCAAAACGGCGTCGTCTATCGCGGCGCCGTCGAACTCGTGCCGCCGGTCAAGTCGGAACGAAACAAGCTGTTCTTCGAATGGCTCGCGCAAAAATCCAAATTCTTAAACGCGATTCGGATATTTGCCGAGTGCGATTCTGCGGATGCCATCGACGAGTACGTTGATGAGAATAATAATCGCGACGGAACGAGCGTTGGCGGAGGCGACGCGTCGAACTTTATCGGCGTCGGTTTGGTGAAAGTTGAGAACGTCCTCAAGAAATATCGAGGCGGCGATGCGAGGCAGGCTTTACACATGCTTTTGTGCGCAGAGACGAAAGATGAGAGATACGAAGCGTTGGATATGCTCTCACCGCATTTGCGGTACGATTTTGAGGACATGTTCAAGGCCTCGTTCCAACCTGATCAGAAGAACGAAGAAAATTCGAGGGTGATAGTGCGTTTACTGGACGAACCGCTGCACGCGTTTCTGCCGGATTCGGAAAATTTGAACGATTTAGTGCCATTATTAGCGGTTGATTCCGGTAAGGACGAACGAGACGTCGTAGAAATCATAGAGCAAAACTTGCTGGACGAAGTAAATCCTGATTTTGGATTTCGAGGCTGTCGGGTTGGAGCTCTCTATCCGGAAATCACGAAAGCGCAAGTGCGCGCTCTCCTCGGCGCCGCGTACGGAGTGAAAGAATTCTTCACGTTTGCAGCAGAACCACCGGTTGTGGACATATGCATACCGAACGTCGCCTCGGCGGAGGAATTTGAACACCAGTTGAATTTAATCCGGAACGTTGCGGAAGAATTTTCATTCTTGGAGGAGAAAACCAACTCAAAAATCGCCTACCGCGTAGGCGCCATGCTCGAGACGCCGAGGTCGTGTTTGATTGCGGGCGATTTAGCAAAAATGGGAGCAGAATTTTTAATCGTCGGGTTAGACGAGCTCACAGAAACAACATACGGCGTCAGCGTAGAAGATAGTCACAAATTCTTTCCGCGCTACTTGTACGGTGGCGAAGATATGGACATTAATGGCGACGAATTCGATTTCGATGAAGACGACGACGACGACGACGAAGAGAACGACGTGAAAGATATCGCCAGAGAGGAGCAGGAAGAGGAGGAAAACGCAATCATATGGAAGTTTAATCCCTTCATCGCATGGGACGATAAAGGTGTCGGGCGGCTCGTACAATCAGCTATTAACGAGGCGAGAGAAGTAAATCCGAACATCGACGTCGTCGCGTGCGGTCAGATGTGCGGTCACCGCGGCGCCGATTTCATATACGGAAAGTTCCAAGATTTGAACGTGAATGGCGTTTCGGTCGACCCTAGGTTCATCGCCGTGGCGAGACTTCGCGCGTTGCAGGCGATAATAGCAAAGAATAGGAAGTAGAGACGACGATTAGTTCTAAAGTTATAGGTTTGTCTATTATTAATAACGAAAGGTACCCCAAAACAGCTATTCTCGAAAGCCTCGATTTTGACACATCGTCGTCGTTTAACGATATCTCTTGAGCGAAAGTCTGTTGTTGTTCTTCCACTGGGCGTGCTTGGACGATCTGTTTTTCGTGTAGTTGTGGCCCTTGCCGTGTAAACCTCTGTGCTTTCTCCCCGCCGAAGTCAAGCCTCTCATCGCTCTGCCCTTGTGCGTCGGCGCGCAGATCCAGTTGATTCTCGGATCAGATCTAATAGCCTTGTGCATCGGGTCAACCATGATGACTTCATAGTACTTGTACACGGAATCTTGGTTCAACCAATACGAGTTTAAGACTCTCAACGCGCCGCATCTTCTCGCCGCTCTCTCCTCCGCGACAGACTTCAAGTTTCTCGCAAACTTCAACTTTGTGATGCCGCAGTGCACCGGCTTCCCATTGACGATACCCTTGCGCACCGGACGCTTACGGCCACCTCTTCTCACGCGCGCTCTGTAAATCACGAAGCCTTGCTTAGCCTTGTACCCCAATCTTCTCGCCTTGTCCGGTCTCGTCGGTCGAGTCACGCGGCAGATGGACGGAAGCTGACGGTATTCCCAAACGCGAATGCGTTGCAAAAATCGCAACACGTCGGATTGTTTCTTCTTCCAGAGTTCTTCCACGTATTTGTAAGCCTGCGTATTAAATCGCGAAAGAAGAGAGTTTAAAGAGAGAAATTATGGTCAGTTCGTGTCGCGAGAAACTTCGCATCGATGCTCGCGAGAACGAAGACGCGTCGTAGAAAATGTGTTTTCCCGTCGTCTCGCCCTAAAGAAAAAATCCACAAATGGAAACGCGCAACAAAGTCATCGCGCGAAGGTACCATCGCATCGAAACCTTCGAATTCGTCTGAAAGGATATCGTTTGTGTGCGAATAAGAGAGAATTAGATATATATAATATACTCACCCCCATGTTGTGTGTGTTTTCTGTTTTGTGTCGTTGTGCGGGAATTTCTACTTTCAATGCGTGAAACACTGGGTCTTTCGCTTCTCACTCGAGAGTGTTTAGTGTTTTTTTCTTTTTTGCGAGCTCTCGTCGTCTGCTCGTCAGAAAGAAAAACTTTACACGCAACAACAACAACACAAAAGTAAAATCATCTTTAAACTGCGGCGTGTTATTAATAAAAACAACTAAAGAAGTAAGGTAAGAAGAGAGAGAGAGAGAGTGGTGCTTTCATCATCGCGTCTCTCGGGGTTTCTTTTTGTTGTTCTTTCTTTCTTTTTTAACGCCGCGCGGAG
>Ga0255758_10002623_pt1 | contig 16554 bp, 4 predicted proteins | sample 011ome_24_FD_179958 | JGI IMG/M metagenome (GOLD analysis project Ga0255758, IMG submission 179958) | Coastal salt marsh microbial communities from the Groves Creek Marsh, Skidaway Island, Georgia - 011513CT metaG (version 2) | ecosystem: Environmental > Aquatic > Marine > Intertidal zone > Salt...
AGATGCGTTTTTAGCGACGTGCTTTGCGACGCGACCGCCGCCGCTCTCCACCAACGCCTTCAACACTTTCAACGCCTTACGCTTCACGTACGGACTTTTATGCTCCACGCGATTGGCGAGATGTTCGACGACATCGCGCACGCTGTCGTCATCGAGCGTGCGCGCGAGTTCAACGAGGGATTCCATGGTGTACACTGCGCGAACGTTTCGTGTTCAACAGTCAGTCAGTCAGCAGCGCGTTGACGTTCGTTGGCGCTATATCGACGACGACGGGCGAGCGATGGACGCACCAGCGACTGGGTGTTCATCATCGATGAGTGCTTGATCGAATTTTACGCGACGGAGTCGACGTTCGATGAAGGCTGCCGCCATGACGAAGAGAGCCGCGCGTCGCGGTGTGACGTCGTCGACGCGACATTGTTCAACCAAAATCAATACCAATTACATAATTGTACACGCGCGCGCCAGACGAGCGCGCGATGGTGGCTATGTTGTGTCTATGCGAACGCGCCGTCACGGCTTGCGCCCGAGCCTGGTCCAGGAATTCATGCCTTTGATGGTTTTCAAGTTTTCATCCATGTCCCGTTGGGCGCGACGCGCGGCACCTCCGGCGCGAATGAGCGATTCGCGCTGCGATGCGAGCGTGGCTAGAACGCCTGCACCGATGTCATTCACATCATCAAGGGTTGTTTTGCACTGCGCGAGCGTATCTGACGTCGCATCGAGACGAGACGCGGCGGTGAGCGCCGAAACGCGCCTCGCCCGCTCTTCGGCGTTCGACGACAACACCGGCGCCTCTGGCGCGGTCGAGGGTTTCCCCGACGCAGACGCAGATGCAGTTGATGACGCGCTCGACAACAACGCGCGTCTTTCAGCATCTGCATCGACGCGTGCATCGACTGCGGCTTTCGATGTCGACGTCGACGTCGACGTCGACGTCATAGCGCCTCCTACGCCGGCGCCGACGCGCGCTAAACTCTCCGCCGCACCCTCGTACCACGTCGCCTTACCAACAAACCCATCATCACGATTGCCGTCCACATCGTGACGACCATCGTCTCCATCGTCACGACGACTCGCAGACGCCGAAATCGAAGACGCCGCTTCGCGTTCGCGCTGCTCGCGCGTATATCTCAGCTTACCAATCGCCTCACCTCGCCCCGCGTCCTCGCCCTCGCCCCGTTCGCGCGTCACCGTGAGTTTTCGCACCGCGTGCGTGATGGCGCCGAAGACATCCCCCCACGCGGGCGTCGACGGTGTCGGCGTCGGCGTCGGCGTCGCGCGCTGCGGCGCTCGCTGCGGCGGCTCAATCAGCTCCTCCAGCGCCGCACATCGCTCGAGCGCCTGCGCCTTACCGCGCGCGCCATCCACGAACCATGCGCTGCGTGCGTCTAGAATCTGCGCGCGCGTCGCCCGCGCGTGTGCGCGTGCGCGCGCCGTGAATGTGGTTAATCCAACACGCAACGAATCGTCACCATCATCGTCATCAATCGCCCCCGTGCGCCTGGCGTGCGCGCGGAATCCAACCTCTGCGCGCATCTCCTGCACGCGACGAACGTCATGCTCGAGCGCATCGAGCGCGCGCGCGATGTCGCTCGCGATTGACGTCGATGGCGACGTCATGATGCGATGAATCACAAGTGCATGCGTCACACACTGGCGCGTCTCTGCGACGCGCGACAACCATGCACGCGACCGCGGCGCGCGTAAAGCACGCCTCGGTGTATCTTGCGACGCCTCGTCGTCATGCCGCGCGTCATCGCGCGCCGCGTCGCGCCGAGAGAAGGATGATACAGATGTCATCGTCAACGTCATCATCTTCATCTTCATCTTCGACGCCGAGGAAATCTATCGCGGTCGTGAGCGGTGCGAACACTGGCATTGGGTACGAAACAGTCAAGGCACTTCTCTCGTCTGGGGCGTACGACGAAATCATTCTCGCGTGTCGCGATGAGGAGAAGGCGCTAAAGGCGTGCGCTCGGCTCCGCGCGGACGTCGGCGGCGCGTCTTTGGGGAACACCGACGACGACGAGACATCGACGACGAGACTCACGTGCGAACGATTGGATTTAGCGTCGTTAGAATCCGTGCGTGCGTGCGGCGATAGGCTGAATGCGCGTGCGGCTGACGCAGGGATTGATTGTTTAATCTTAAACGCCGGCGTCATGGCGGTGCCAAATTTCACGCCGACGGCGGATGGATTTGAACTTCAAGTCGGCGTGTGTCATCTCGGGCACTACGCGCTCACCGCTCGCGTGATGCCGGCGTTGGAACGCGCGGCGGCACTGCGCGGCGAGGCGCGCGTGGTGACGGTGTCGTCGGAGGCGCATCGCATCGCCGCGAAGGGCGTGTCGCGCGACGATTTGTTTGGGCGCGAGTACTCGGCGTGGGGACAATACGGCCAAGCAAAGTTGGCCAACGTGTTGTTCGCGTTCGAGCTCGCGCGGCGTTGCGCGCGTAAAAAGAATGGCGTGTCGTCGAGCGTATTGCATCCAGGCGCGGTGGATACCGAACTTGGGAGATATTTGCAACCCGAAGACGGCGACGTGAAATGGTGGCAAAAGGCGTTGTATGATTTTATTCGTACAAACTTTTTGAAAACGCCCGCGCAAGGGGCGGAGACGTCGGTGTTCCTCGCCAATGGTGTCGCGGATGGTGCGTCAACGAGTGGAAAGTATTACGCGGACTGTAAGGAGAAGACGGTGGCGAAACCGGCGTTGTCGGAGGCGGACGCGGCGTGGTTGTGGGAACGCTCCGCCGAACTCACGGGCGAGGCGTTTGCCGATTTGTGAGGCAAGAGATTACTTGATGGTTGTACATGAATCATTACTGCTGCTACACAGCGCTAATTGCGTGCTAGAGATGCGTGTGTGTCTATTCTATTTTGTCATTCATTCATTCATTCATTTCATTTGCCTCCGTCGCCTTCGATTTCGGCGAGCGTTTGTAAAATCTTAGTCGCCTCGTTACGGGCACGCGCAGCTTGACGAGGATCATTCTTCGTGAGCACTTTCGTGGTGAAACGCGTAGCAGGGATGGATTCGGTGTTCCTCAACACCGCCACGGTATTCGCCACCGGCGCGGATGCCGACGCCGACGGTTGCAGAGGGAAATACGATTTCACGCCGCCCGCGCGACACTTTTCATCGTCAAACACCGCATCCAAAGGCTCGTTCTTTTCGCATTTGACAAACACCGCGCGTTCGGTGGCGTTTTTAATCAGCGCTCCCCATAGCTGGTCGGTGGAAAGCACGCTGGCGTCACCGACAATCCAACAGGAGAGACGCGCGCGCGTCAACGCCACGTTGACCCGGCGCGCGTCGTTCAAAAATCCAACCTCCTTGGACGAATCCGAATCCCTCTCGCGCGCGCGCGCCGTCGTTGACGTCGTCGTTGGTGGCGTCGCACTATCCTTCGCCGGCGCCGGTCGCGCACGCACGCATGAAATAATCACCGCGTCAAACTCTTGACCTTGCGTTTGATCCATGGTGCACACGTCCACCGGCGCGTACGTGGTAAATTCGTTATTCTTCTTCATCGAACGTTGCAGAAATTCTCGAATCCGTCGCACTTGATCGACGTATGGGGTGATGATGCCGACGCGAATCTTACGCACGTCTCTCGCGGCGTGGCGACAAATTTGTGCGTAGCATATGGATACGAATTCAGCCTCACGAGAATTTGACCACGAATGCGTTCCTGCGCCGTATCTGTCGCGGTGCATTTGCGCCCCCGGGACGTGGAAAAATTGATACGGTCCGAGGTTGGGAAATCCGTGATAGGGTGCGCGACGTTCTTCGTTGTTACTGCTGTAGCCGCAACGCAGGCGGCCAGAGTAAAAGCACGAGCTCGGGAACTTCATGATTTCTGGATGCATGCGGTACTGCTCGTGGAGCAAGTAGGCGGGCGTCCCGGCGCGCTGTAAACGATCGAATAAACTCTGCTCAAAGTTTGCATTCTTCGCAGCTTTGGACACGATCGTAGGCGCGAGTTGTTTCGGGTCACCAATGAGCACGAAGAGCCCGCCGGGTTTGAGCCACTGCATGGGAATGAGCGCTGCTGGTTCAACCGCTTGCGACGCTTCGTCGATGACGACGACGTCAAACAAATTCACCGCGCATAATTGCTTGGCATCCGGTCGGGTGTTGGCTGTACTGTTTGGCGCGTTCGATTGAGGCTTTTTGGCGAGCTGCGCCATGGAAGACAATGTGCCGCATACGATGTTTGCGCGATCGACGACGCGCTCAAACGGCGTCGTCGTTGGCACCGACTCGGCGCGGCCCTCTTGCGCGAGTTTTTCCTTGTGCTTCTTTTCCGCCAAATCGAGCACTTCGTACACCGCCTTGAGCTGCGCGCGCAAGTTGTCGAGATTTGCGCTTTGAACGGGGACGTGGTGTCCGTAATCGCGCCGAACGTCGCGAAATACCATCTTTAACCGCTTCGTTTCTTCCTGAATTTTGCTCTCAATGGCGCGCTTCTTCTTCTTGGCTTCATCCATTTGTCTGAGGTAATAGTCGCTATTTTGTGCGTACGTGTTGAAATCTGCGGCGTTCGGGTCGGTACCAATCTCGCGTAATTTCCTGCTCACGTGGCATCTCTCCGCTGCCGAACCTTCGACAATCTTCTCATCCGAACCGATGCGCACGACGTTGACGCCTTTGAGCAACGCGCGGAATTCGTCATCCATGGAATCCCAACCGTCAACGACGCGCTCGACGATTTCATCAATCGCGCCGTTGCTTTGCGCGGCGCATAAAATACGTGCGCGTCTAGGTTCACCGTATTCGTCCACACCGTTCAATAGCGCGGCGATGAGACTCACGATGACGTGCGTTTTCCCCGTCCCGGGCGGTCCTTGAATCAACACGGGCGCCTCGCGCACTTTTTCATTGCTCTCGTGCGGCCGTGACGTCGCGCCGACGACGGCGTCGAGTTGACTCTGATTGAGCGTCGTCCGGATGACATCCAGCGCTCTCGGTTCGACCCATTCCCCGAACGATTGACGTAACGGAAACTTGGTCGGCTTGATGAGCGACGGGAAGAACGACGAACGCGGGGCGTCGATGACGGCGCGCAACTCTCGAAGCTGGTTTTGAATCTCACTGACGCGAGAAATCGTAAACGAACTCGCCGTTTTCGCAAATGCGCGAGAAATTTTATTGTGACGCAACGTAGCTTGGTTGCCTCCCAAAAATACGCGCACACGAAGGGGTGTTTTGGACGACATTGCGCCGGGAACGGCTTCAACCCATCCCAAGACGTATGGCTTGTCCTCCTTCTTACGCGGGCTCAGCGCGTCGCGATCTTTCGAACGCCAACTGTCGGACACGCCCGCGGACATAGAAGACTCGATGAGCACTAAATCATCCACCTTAAAACGCACGGGGTCGGGTGTGCGGCCTCTCGAGTCCACCTGATCGACGCGTTGGTCGCTCTTTGCAAATTCCACGACAGAAAACTCAGCGCCGCCGACGCCTGGATGGAAATTCACCACGCTAAGCTCCTCGCTGTCGAGATTTCCAGCTTCAATATTTCGACTGGCTTCGTGTCGAAGCTCAGCGATGATGAGCGGGATGAAGAACTCGCAGTACTCGTTGCCAGACGTAAACGCGATGGGAGCGTCGTCTTCGAGATGAATATCCTTGGGTTCGGGCATCAATGTGTCGCGTTGTAACGCCTCGCGCGACTGTTGTAAGACATCGCGAATGTAATCCTCGGGGCGGAGTCGAATGGTTTCAACCAGGCGCCCTCGGCCTGGAAGTTTCAAGCGTGAGGCGCTGCTCGGCGGCATGGTCGGGACTTGCACCTGCAGCGGAGCGGCGACGGCGGCGCCTCGAGCCGACGTCGAAAGCGGAGGAGGTACATCACGCAACATGGACGATCGCTTGTACTTTGAAGACGATGGAACCATCTCTGTGGTCGGTGGCGGCGGCGGCGGTACTTCTATCAAGCCATCAGTAGCGGAATTTTTTGATGTCGAGTCGGCGTACAAAGACCGTTTCGCGAGCGCCGAACCCGGCGGCGCCGACGTGACGGTTGGTGTCGTCGTTTTCTTCGTCATGAGTTTGGTAATCGATGAAGGCTTTGCGTACGACACCGATGCTGAATCCAGCGCGAGATCGAGCGCCGTCACCGGCTTGATGACGTTACGCGGGTGTGAGAGCAACTTTTTGCCACCTCGAATGTCTTTCACCGGCGCAAGCGGCTTCTTGGAAATCAACGACCATTTCCCACCAGTCGCGCTCTTCTTAGGCACAGACGCGGCCACTGTCGTTGTCTTGAGAACTTTGGCCGGAAGAACGACTGTTTTTGGTTTTTTACGCTTCTTGTCAGAAGCTAATAACCACGACGGTTCGCTCGGCGCCGAACGCTTGTTTGAACCCGCCGCGACGGCGGCGGTGTCTTCCTCGTCACGATCAATCTCGCCGCCATTGTCGTCGTCGCTACCATCGTCTACACGATCATATCCGGCACCGTCAACGAACGCGTCGGCAGTGTCCACGGCGGCGTCAGCGCCATCGTCTTCATCGTTCCCGAGGTCGATCACCGGAGCCGGAGCGGAGATTCGGAACGGCGTAAACGTCGACTTGGTGTTCGGCGTCTTCGTTGCCGGCGATGACGTCGGGGATATTTCTGGGAATGTCGCGCTCAGCTTATCTCGAACGCCCGTGGACAATCCATCTTTGCCTTCGTCCGCGAACAAGGATTCGACGTGTGTTTTAATCGAATTCACCAAGGTTGACTCGCCATCCGCGTCGAGGTCGACGTCAGTCATATCCTTGCGCAACAAGAACACGACATCCACCCACGCCGTGGCGAGCTGTTCGTTCTTCGCAAACGATGCCGGTGGCCACGAGAGTAAGGATTCTAAAATCTTCAAAGGGTGCTGCCTGGTGAACGAACCTTGCGAAAAGTATTGGCGCTTCTTTGCCAAATCCCAAAACAAGTACAAGTAGAGCAACGCGTTGACCAAGTGTTCGTCATCGTCTGGTGCGACGCGATGCGGACCGTGCTTGACGATGACTTCGAACAAGCTCATGGATGATATCAACACTTTGCTCACGTGCGAGCTGAACGCACTGACGCGATCTTCGTCCTTTGGATTGATGGCGTCGATGAGGTTGCGCGCGCGAGACAGCGGAGTGTGCGCCGCGGCTAACAACTCGCTCACCTCTTCAGGTGTATCGCTCGGCATGCGTTTGATATCCTTCAACATACTGTGCGTCGCCGCAAGCACTGCACGCGGAATGACGTAATCGCCTTGAAACATTTTCCGGAAGCACTTGGGTAAATCCTTTTCATCGTAGTGTTTTTTCAACACCTCGCCCGCGCACGAGACGAGCGATTTACGCTGCGACATAGTACACAATACCGCCCCTTCCGTGCATTTGGCTTCGTCTTCAGAACGCGCGAGGGGCTTCTTCTCGGTAATTGTTAGTGGACACTCGAGTAAAGATGTAAAGAACCACTCGCCGCACTTGGATAAAATCCCGCGCAACGCGTTCGCGTCGTCTTGCTCACCATACGCAATTTCAACAAACGCGTCATACGCCTGGCGCGGTGGCTTGATAAAGTCATCTCTCGCGACAGGCGCGAGCAAGCCCATGGCGTACATCACCGCGCTGATGTAGTTTGGCGCCCAGTTCCCGACGTAGGTACGATTGATTTCAGACATTCGATCAAAACCGAGCGCGTACTTCCAAATCGCCGTGCTCACCTTCCAACGCTTCTCTGTGCGCACGGTGTTTAGAATTCTCAAATGCAGCTTCCCGAGCGCTGTGTCTGGATTAATGCGCTTATCTCGGCGCCATCGATCTTCGTCAAACGTGAGGAAATCGGGATCTGATAACGCCGACAACGCCACGGCGTCGGCGCAGATGATGTATCCAAATGTATTCACCAACGTCCGCGCGACAATCTCTCGCTTGAGATGCGCCGTGGGCGAGAGAGCCTCCGCCTGTCGAAGACTTTCAATCAAGTCGCGTCCAACGCGGTCGTACCAGTCCCCGATCGTTAAGACGGCGTCGTCGACGCCGATTTCAGAATATTGCTCGAGCACGGCGGTGCACGCCAAAAGCCGGCTCTCCCATTGCACTTCGGTGTCGTAAAACTTTGTGGAGTGCGGGATATCCTTCACCAAGCAATCCATGATGCGCGACGAGCTAATTGCATCGCCACGCGGAAGCAACAAGTACGCCGATTTCAACGCAACCAATGCGGTGATTTGATCTTGAGGTCTCTCTTTGCTCGCCATGCGCGCCGCAGCGGCGAGCGCGTCAATCGTTGTCGACGGTTTCACGCATGTAAAACGCCAAAACGCATTCGCGTGCTCTATCCCTCGTGGATATGACGCTAAAATCAAGTGTACCACATCGCACGCATTACTTGCAAGCTTGATCATATGCATATCCTCCGCCGTCGGCGGTTTCAAACGCGGATTCTTTGTCGACCGAACCAAAGCCTTCACCGCCAACTCAAACACAATCGGATGCTGCTCAACCACCGCCTGCGTGATCGCCGCGTCTGACATCCCGAGCGCAAACGCTAGACAAAACCACAGCCGAGATTCACTCGGAACGAAAGGTTCGACGACGTCTCCATCAAAGTCAACCTCTGGAACGATGGCGGCGTACGCGCGCCTCGCCCCACCGCCGTCGCTTTGACGCTCACGTTCACGCTGCGCATCCGCCAAACACTCCACCCAATACCCAAACACATCAAACAATGCGTTTGACGCATTTTCGTATCGCAGTGTGCGATATCTCGTCACCTTTCGCCCCTTGATGTCATCGCTCGCGAGCGTTTCTTGCAACAACTGTTTCGCCAGCCGCTTCACTCGAGCGTCGCCGCTCGCGAGCATCGCAAACGTCCCAGGATACGCCCCACACGGCTTCTCGCGAATCAAACGACACAAACCCTTATCGCTATTATCCATATCGTCGTCTGCGTCACCATTCGTCGTCGCCGTCGCGTTTGAACGCGTCCTTTGTTCCGCTTCGGCTTGAGCTTCGGCTTGGGCGCCGCTCGCAAACGCCTCAGCCGCGCCTTCAAATACCTTTGCCCCTCTCGCCGTCGCCGGTGCGAGCATCACTTCCAACAGCGCGCTCTTTGTCGCTAATTTCTTCGCATACGTCTGTGCAAAATCCTCATTCGCGCGCGATGCGGGCGCACAGAATGCGCTTTTGAGCCGCGCGAGATCAAACGCAGTCAACGCCCGCGCGCGCTCATCATCATCATCCACGCTCGCTGCCGCCGACCTCAAGTCCACGTACGCCTCTACGCACAGCACACACGTCGATAACGCATGCGTCGTGAGTTCGCGCGCGTCGAAGGAGACGTACGCGCCCGCGTCGTCGCGCGTCGCGCGCGTAGACCGTCTGCCTTTGCCTTGGCTGGCCAATCTGCTCACGTCATTCGCGAGCGCGGCGAACACGTCTGCGGCGATGGCGGCATTTTCGCAGTACGGATGCGAGCGGTGGATTTCGTTCAAGTGCACGAGCTCGGGCGCGGGCATGGCGCGCGCGGGCGCACGGGCGCACGAGCCGCGGTTTGACGATGTGCGATCGATGGGTGTCGCCTAACGGTGTCCAATGTCGCGCCTTGGCGACCCATCGCGGGCGCCGCGGCGCAAATGATGCGTCGCGAATGATACATCGCGAATGATGTGCGCGTTCTGGCGCGCGAGCGCGCGCGCGGCGACGATGGGCGACGCGTGCGCGGCGACATTAGAGCGTGAGACACAAGACGCAGACTGAGAGCGACGGCATACCGTGACACGCGCGGTGGTTGTTCGACGCACACGGACGCGCGAGAGGACGCGCGAGAGGACGCGCAGGTGTTGATTATTGTGCGCTGTGGTGACGGTGCCATTCGTCGTCGTCGTCGCACGCCAAGGGGCTAAGGATTGAAAAGCGCGTTCGCGTGCGCGAGGCTGACATGTCGTCACGTCGAACGTTAGTGATTCGACTGCGTCGCGCGAGCGATGTCGAACGTCTCGGTCGCGATCAATTCATCAATCGTGATGCCCTGTCGTGTTCTGCTGGCGAGTCGGGCGCGGATGCGGGGACGGGACCGATGCGTGAAGTGTACTGCGCTCGAATTCGAGACGCGGCGGCGTCCGCGGCGCTCGATGGCGCGCAAATCATCGTCGCTCGCGTCGATCATCGTCATTTCGATGATACATTCGATGCAAATGCATGCGTTGAGCACACGTATGGCGCGGTTGAGCACATGGCGGCGCGGTGCGGCGTCGAGGCGCGCGATATTTTGTATTCGGGACGACGAGACGACGCGATTGCCGCCGTCGCGCCTCTCGTATTCGCGCATCGGACGCGTAAATGCGCCACGGATCGCGACGTCGGCGACGTGGTGTCGCACACGCACGATACCGTCGTCGATGCTCTGCGCGTCGCGTGCGATGCACCGCGAAAATCGATGCGGTATTCGACGGATGTCCGCGCGGTCGGTCGAGGCGACGCCATCGAGAGCTCCTTTGAAAACGTCAACGTGACGACGATATTTCACACTCGAACGACGCACAAGCCCCGCCGTGCGACGACATGGCGCCGCTGGCTCCCTCGTGATCGTTCATGGCCGGAAACTCGACGTACGCCGACGTTGACGCTGAATGAACGCGTCGTGACGGTTGATACGCTCACCGTCGCCACCATGGTCCGTCATCGAGCCGACGACGTCGCGGCCGACCGCAAAGGCGCCGTTTCCGTTTCCGACGCCGACGCTCTCAACCCGTCGTGGGCGTGCGCACGCACGGGTTCAATCGCAGACTGCTTGACGCACACCGCGCTCGTGTGCACGGACGGACGCGCGACACGCGCCGCGTCTGGAGTACACGTCGGCGACGTCTCGCGCCTCCGCCGATGCCCGACGTTTACGTACGTCGAATGCGTCGACCGCGCCGCTCGCGCCGCCGCATTCATGCGCGACGTCCTCGACATTCGCCCAGGCGATGTCGTCGGTGTGCTGTCGTCCAACTCCATCGAAGTCTTTGTCATTCATTACGCGTGCGCGATGCTTCGATGCGTATTGTTGAATTTGAACACGCACTTGGTGCGGCGAGAGTCGGCGTACATTCTCGCCGACGCCGGATGTAAAGCCGTCTTTGCGCGCGCGGTGCCGCACGCGGACGTCCTGCGCGACGTCATGATGGGCGATGGTGAGCGACGCGATCGCAGCGACGTGCCTCGTGATCTCGTAGCGATCGTATGGATTTACGACGACGACGACGATGAGGTTGTCGACGGGACGAAGCGTTCGTCCCCGTACATTCGCGGCGTTCGCAATTTCGATTGGCACATCGACGTCATCGCCGACGATGATGATGACGTCGACCGCGCCATTCCGTTACTCACGCGCGCGATCGCCGCGCACACGGACGCGCATCTCTACTACACGAGCGGCACTACGGGCAATCCAAAAGGCGTACGCCTCTCGCACGCCGTCGTCCGCGCGCACGCCGACGCCACCGCCGTCGAAATGCGCATCGGCCTATCGGACACTTGGCTCCACGCTGCCCCGATGTTCCATCTCGTCGATGCTTTTGCCATTTATTGCGTCACGCATCTCGGCGGTCGACACGTGTTTCTTCAGCACTTTGAGCCCGCGAGAGCGCTTCGATGCGTCGCCGCCGAACGCGTGACGTGCTGCAATTTCGCCTCATCTATGGTGGCTATCATGTCTCACAACCCCGCGTGTGCGGCGTGCGACCTCTCGTCCCTACGCGTAGTGTCATGCGGTGGCAGTCCATTGCCGCCGACATCCGTCAGGCGCGCCATCGCGCTGTTTGGATGCGAATTTTTTATTTCTTACGGCATGACAGAGTGCTGCGGGAAAATTTCAATGAGCGTGCTCTCGTCGGCGTTTCTTCAATCGTCAACGCCTCGCGAGCAGCTCGATGCGATATGCACCAGCGGACGACCATTCGCACTGATGCGCGTGAAAGTCGTCGACGACGCACGCGACGGCGGGGCGCTCGTGCCGTGCGATGGGCGATCCGTTGGCGACGTGTACGTAAAAGGATTGACTGTCTTTGCCGAATATTGGCGGAATCCCGACGCCACGCGACGCGCGTTTGATCAAGACGGCTGGTTCGCCACGGGTGATCTCGCGTACGTCCGTCCCGATGGCGCGTTGGTGATTGTTGATCGTAAGAAGGATATGATTTTGAGCGGTGGGGAGAATGTGTATTGCGTGGAGGTGGAACGGGTGTTGTGCGAATGTCCCGCGGTGGCTCGAGCGGCGGCGTTTGGAGTGCCACATTCGGTGATGGGTGAAGTCGTGCACGCCATGGTGACGCTCACGCGCGAGAGCGAGAACGAGAGCGAGGATGAGGTGATGCGAATGCTCGATGCGCATTGCTTGAAGCATTTATCGCAATTTAAGTGCCCGAGCGCGTTTCACATCGTGGACGCGTTGCCGATGAACGCCAGCGGTAAGGTGCTTAAAACGGCGTTGAGGGAAATGGTAGCCAACGCGTCTCGCGGGCGTCGCTCGGGCGAAGGCGTAATGCGTCGGCAGTTTTCACGCGCGGTGCTCGCGGTGGATGCGAATGTGAACGCCAACGCCAAGAAGTCAACGTCGATGATTGACGCGTACGAAGTCACGCTCGAAACGCTCGCGGGAGACGACGACGGAGGTCATCACGCATCGCTATCGTCAGACGAGTCGTCGATATGTTTGCGCGGGCAAACGTGGCACATCCTAGGCGCGCATCCTCGCGTTGAATACTGCTTGCGAGCGCTCGATGCCGATGTGCGCGTGCGATGCGCGGATGATTTCGACGCCGTCAAGGAACGCGGCGCTCTGGATTGGCTCTTCATCCTTGAGCGCTACGCCTCGGCGCTTGCCGACGTACGATCTGGCGATACCATCGTGCTCGCCGAGTGTTTACGATGTTTCTCGACGACGGCAAGCGATGCATCAGCGCAGGTGGCGGCATCGACGGCGCTCGCGTCTGGATTACTTCTCGCGCTCGCCCAAGCGCTCGTCGCTCACATTTCAGCGACTCGCGCGAGAGACATCCGCGTCGTTGTCTTAACATCCAACGCATTCGTGTCTTGCGACACCGAGTGCACGGACGATGGGCACATCGCACACAGCGCCGTTATGGCGATGTTGCGCGTGCTTCGGCGCGAACACGGAGATGAGGTGTCATTTTATTGCTTGGACGCGCCGCACGATTTTGACCATTTGGCGTCGAGCGCATTGCGTTCGGCTTTACGGCGCATGCTCCGCGGTCACCACCGCAGCGGTCATCGTGACGACGACGACGATGATGATGATGATGGATATGAAGAGCGCGAACTTGTTCTCCGTGACGCCGTCGTCGCCGCTCCGCGACTCCGCGCGCGCGCGTCCCCAATGCCGACCCCGGCTCCCAACGCCCTCCGCTCGATGTCCGGCGCGCGTCCACCGCGCGATGCTAATAGTGGTCGTGCATCGTCGTGCGTCATCATTGGTGGACTCGGTGCGCTCGGTGTGTTGCATTTCGAATTTCTATCCGCGCGACTGGGCGTCGAGCGCTTTGTATTGGTCGGCCGCAGCGTCCGCGACGCCGCGCTTCAATCCGTAACCAACGCGATGCTTTCGTCGCCTGAAGGCGATGACGATGACGTTGAAATTAAACATCGCTCTGGATACGCGTTTGACGTCGATGTCGTCGCCGCAGATTGCGCGGACGAACGGCAATCCCGCGCGGTGTTTGCGCTCGCCCATCCCGTGGCGCTCGTCTTACATCTCGGCGGCGTTTTACACGAACGCGCCGCCATCGACATGACGCGCACCGCATTCATCGCCGGAACAGAGGCAAAAATCTCTGGTTCGTTACACGCGGCGTGCGATGCGGCATCAGATGTGTTCATGTGCTCGTCTTCAATATTTGGCGTGCTCGGGCAATCCCGCTTGGCGTCGTACGCGGCGTCAAATGCCTTTCAGGATGCGTTGTGCGCCATGAGCGATCGCGCGGCGCATCGCCGGCGCGGCTCGGGCGCAAAACGATTCATCGCCGTGGCATTTGGTACCTGGGCGGAGGTTGGCATGGCGCACGAGAGCGGCGAGGGGTTTGAAAGATACTGGCGGTCGGTTGGCATGGGATTCGTGGCGCCGAGCGCGGCGCTGGAATTCATCGGCGCCGCGCTCGCAAACGACGCCGGTTCGTCGTCAGCGGCGTGTGTTGGATGCTTCTCGCCTGGCATAGATTGGGGCACGTACGAGCGCGCCGTCAACGACGCGTCGGCATTTTTAAAACATGTGACGCCAAAGCGGCGAAGACTTCGTGACGGTTCAAGTTCTCCTTCGTTGTCGTCGTCTTCGTCTGAACCGCGCCGCTCTGTGGCTTTACCAGAGGACGTGATCTCTCGCGTGCGTCGGTGCGTGTGCGATGCGTTACGTTGCGATGACGACGACGCCTTCGTGGACGATGACGCGCCGTTATCGTCGATGGGATTGACATCCGCGCGCGTGGTGGCGCTCGGCGAGGCGTTGTCGCGCGAATTTCAGGACGCGAGGGCGCGTTTGAGCGCGACAGTGGCGTTTGATTATCCAACGATTCGCGAGTTGGCGGGGTTTATTATGAGTTATTCGGGTGATGCTCGCAGTGGTGCATCGGTACGGACGACGACGAATGCGGTCGAGGATGTCGTGCGGATGACGATTCGAGACGTCCTCGGCGTCGACGCCGCCGAGCGGCTCGACGTCGATACCCCGCTCATGGCGCTCGGATTAACATCCGCGCGCGCGATTCAGTGGACGGCAAAACTCTCCGCTGCGTTGTGCGATGTCGTAGATGTCGACGTGCCGGCGACGTTGGCGTTTGATTACCCGACGACGAGAGACGTGGTGAAATTTTTAACCCGCGCAGAGTCTTTGGCGTCCTCGGCGCCCGCGCTCGTGAACTCGTCGTCGTCCTCGTCCGACGCGGTGGTGTGTTCATCCGCGGCGGCGACGGCATCTGTCATCGTCGTCATCGTTGCATCCAGTGCTGGTTACGCGTGCGCGCCGAGCGCCGACGCCATCGCCGTCGTCCCACTCGCCGACCGATGGGACGCCGACGCCGACGCTCTGCGATGTCGGCGCCGAATACCACCTTTCGGCGCCTTTATCGCCGACGCCGCGCTGCTCGACGCCCACGCGTGTGGCATCGTCGATACTGAAGCGCGCGTCATTGATCCGCAGCAACGCGTGATTCTTCGCGCGGCAACGCCGCTGATGATGATGGAACCAGATGGTCGACGAGGGTGTTCGGTGCACGTCGGCGTGTCGCAAATTGAATACCAAACGTTAACGCCGCGCGACGCGTGTTCGCCGTACTACGCCACGTCAGCACATCTCAGTGTCGTTGCTGGACGAGTGTCGTATACGTTCGCGCTCACTGGACGCGCAGAGGCGATCGATACCGCGTGTTCGTCGTCGCTCGTCGCCGCCCGAAACGCGAGCCGAGGCGCGGATATCAACAGTCACACTGAGTTCCACGCGCACGCGCTCGCCGGCGGCGTAAATTTAATGTTTGACGTGGCGTGGACGATCGCGTGTGACGCAGCGAACATGCTTGCGAGCGACGGGAGGTGCAAAACGTTCGACGCTGAAGCGGATGGGTATGTGCGCGCTGAGTTTTACGCCCTCGTAAAATTAACGCTCGCCGTCGGCGACGCGCGCAGCGGCACCCGCACCGAAACTGGCGTCGTTGAACTCGCACACGTCGCCGTAAATCAAGACGGTCGTTCAAGTTCATTGACTGCGCCGAATGGTCCGTCGCAAACGCGTGTGATTCGAGAGGCGTACGCGGGACCGCGAATACCCGTCGAGTCGGTGTGTCTCCACGGCACCGGGACGCCGCTTGGCGATCCCATCGAGCTCGGCGCGCTTCGTTCAGCCGCAGCCGAGGCGGCTACCGATGACGAACGTTGGACCACCGTCATGCGCGTGTGCGCGGTGAAATCATCGATCGGGCACAGCGAACCCGCGAGCGGCGTCGCCGGGATGTTGTGCGCCGTCGAAAGCCTCAGCCATAAGACGATACACGCGATGATTCACGTCCGCGCGCTCAACGCGCATCTCAACGCCGCCGCGTCTTCGGTGGTGCATGCAACAGTCGTGCCGAGAATCGTCGCGGGTTTCATCGGCGCGTCGTCGGCGTCGGCGTCGGCGTTCGCGTTTCAAGGCACAAACGCGCACGGATTGGCTCGCTCGCGTTCGTCTTCGTCTTCGGTCGTGGGTCGTACTGCAAAGCCGCACGGTGCGTCGTCGTTTTGGTTGGATGAACGCGCACACTGGCTCGCTCGGCGTAATCATGCGTGGATACGACGCGCGGATGTCGCGTATGGACGAATTCTCTACGTTGCTCGAGCGGCTCGCGGATGTCAAAGGCGCGACGCCGGCGGGACGCGCACCGCATCGCTGCATCATCACGTCATCCACGGCCGAGCCATCGCGCCTGCGACAGCGTTGATTGAATTGTTTCTCGAATCTGCGATGGATGGGTCGCGAAGCGTGGGATCCGACGTGGTCATTCCGCACCCGCTACGACTGAGCGCCGAAGAC
>Ga0255758_10002625_pt1 | contig 16529 bp, 16 predicted proteins | sample 011ome_24_FD_179958 | JGI IMG/M metagenome (GOLD analysis project Ga0255758, IMG submission 179958) | Coastal salt marsh microbial communities from the Groves Creek Marsh, Skidaway Island, Georgia - 011513CT metaG (version 2) | ecosystem: Environmental > Aquatic > Marine > Intertidal zone >...
GAATGGTCACCTCTACATGGTCAATCCGCTGGATGACAGCTGGGAGGAACTGGTTTCAGGCCCCAATTATTCTGCGGATCAGGATGATTCCATGTTCCCCAACTGCCCCGGCCCATTGGATGTCAGCAACTTCTCTGCCCATGGTCTGGCCTTGAATGAAACCGAAGCTAACCGTTTTGATTTATATATCACCAGTCACGGTGCCCGTGAAGCCATTGAGGTGTTTGACCTTGATTTGAGTGAAGGCATTGCCGAACTAACCTGGAAAGGTTGCGTCACTCTTGATGAGACCATTATGCATAACAGTGTTGCCATTCTGGCAGATGGTGGCTTTGTCACTACCGAGTTTGCTGATGAGTCTGGCTTTGAGCCAATATTTGCCGGCGAGATCAACGGTGGTGTAAAAGAATGGCATCCCAGTGGCGAGTTAGTTGTTCTGGAAGGCAGTCAGCTCTCCGGTCCCAATGGTATCGTTGTCAGTGACGATGAGCGCTATATGTATGTTGCGGCTTTTGGAACCAGAGAAGTAGTGCGCTTTGATCGCAGTCAGAATCCTCTGACTAAAGAAACCATCACCCTGGATATCGTACTGGATAATATTCGCTGGGGTGAACCTGGCAAATTACTAACAGCCGGTGGTAATGCAGAAGGCGGCGGTTGGTCTGTCGTTGAAGTAGATACATCTACCATGGAAGCAGTTCGTGTAGGGGGTATGGATGCTGAAGCGGCCATGCAGGGTGTTAGTTCTGCACTCCAGGTTAACGATGAAATCTGGGTCGGTACCTACGATGGGGACAGAATCGGTTATTTCAACAAGCAATAATTTTTATTAATTAGGCAGTGACTCTTTCACTGCCTGTTATCTGATTACTTTTATTTGGAGAGCACATGAACAACAGAGCAATGGCAATTCTGCCACTGGCCGTAATAGCAGCAACCTCATTTCAGGCCATGGCGCAGGACGAAAAGGCTTACGAAGCGAGCATCGCTTTTGGTTATGTAGGCACTACAGGTAATACTGATACAGATACTTTTAATACCGAAGTTTTGCTGGATATCACTACCGAGAACTGGCTGCACAAAATGAAATTCCAGGCACTGGGTTCCCAGGAAAATGCCCAGGCTACAGCGGAGCGTTATTACGTTGGCAACAAATCGGATTACAATCTGGATGAAAACCAGTACCTGTTTTTAAAGGGTAGTTATACCGATGACCGTTTCAGTGGTTTCGACTATCAGGTTGCAGGTTCGGGTGGATATGGTCGCCATCTTATAAAGAATGATCGCTTTGAATTACAGGGGTTTGGTGGTCTTGGTTATCGTGAAAACATTATTATCAATGGTGGCAATGAGGAGGAAGTAATCATTTCCCTGGGCGAGGAATTTGAGTGGACTATCAGTGATAACGCCACTTTCGTTCAGAGCTTCACTACTGAAATCGGTGACATCAGAACGTCTTCCATCCTGGAGCTGGGTCTGGAAGCCAATATTATTGGTGACATTACTACCAAGATTGCTTTTCTGGCCAGGAACAACTCGGATGTGCCAGCAGGGCGGGATAAAACAGATACGCTGACGTCTGTGAGTCTGGTTTATTCGTTTTAAACACATCACAAGTCGCAAGTTACAAGTCACAAGTTAAAAAGGGAGCGATGAAATTCATCGCTCCCTTTCTTTTGATTGGTTATCTTTGTAGTTCGGATAATTCCGTAGCTCGGATAAGGCTGCAAGCCGCCATCCGACATGAAGGCATCTCTTATTTACAACGATTTATCAAGGCATTGGTAGAGCTATCAAATTTTAATGTTTCACCATCATGCACCAACTCATCATAAATCCCCGTACTCAACACCTTGCCCAATTCCACACCCCACTGATCAAAGGCATTGATCCCGAGAATAACACTGCGCGCAAATACCTTATGCTCGTAACAGGCGATCAGACTGCCCATGCTTTGTGGAGTTAATTTGTCCAGCACAAGGGTCGTGCTTGGTCGATTGCCCGGAATGACTTTGTGGGGAGCCAGCTTGGCGACTTTCGCTTCGCTCAAGCCCTGACCTAGTAATTCGGCAGTAGCAGCTTCCAGTGATTTGCCATCCATCAAGGCCTGACTTTGCGCGAAACAATTGGCCAATAGCTGCTGGTGCTGCTCTTTGTTGCGGCTGGATGTTTCAGCAACCGCGATAAAGTCTGCCGGAATCAGGTGAGTGCCCTGATGCAATAGTTGATGAAAGGAATGCTGACCATTGGTGCCGGCACTGCCCCAGATAATGCCTCCCGTATTGACATTAACAGGCTTGCCATCCTTCATCACTGACTTGCCCAGGCTTTCCATATCCAGTTGCTGCAGATAAGCCGGAAACAAGTGCAGTTGTTGACTATAGGGCAGAACCACTCTGGATTCTGTATCGAAAAAGTTCTGGTACCAGCAATCCAGCAAAGCCATCATCACCGGAATGTTTTGCGTGGCAGGGGCTGATTGAAAATGATTATCCATGCTATGGGCGCCAGCCAGCAGGGCGCGAAAATTATCCATGCCAATGCCCAATGCTACAGGCAGACCAATTGCCGACCACAGGGAGTAGCGACCGCCGACCCAGTCCCACATGGGGAAAATATTCTCAGCCGGAATACCAAACTCACCAGCCTTTTCCACATTGGTGCTGACGGCGACAAAATGTTTTGCCAGCGCAGCGCTGTCATCAGAGGCTTCCAGTAACCAGAGTTTTGCAGAATGTGCATTGAGCATGGTTTCCATGGTGGTGAATGTTTTGGAGGCGATAACAAACAGCGTGGTGGCTGGATCAAGGCTTTCCAGTGTTTCTTCCAGATGCACCGGATCAACATTGGAGACAAAATGGCAACGAATGCCGTCCAGCTGAAAATCTGACAGCGCGCTATAGACCATGGCCGGGCCAAGATCCGAGCCGCCAATGCCGATATTCACCACATCAGTGACCGGATCGCCCTTAAATCCCTGCCATTGCCAGCGGGTAACGGCATCAACAAAAACGGCCATGCGGTTCAGCGTCTGGTGGACCACCTGTCCGTATTCAGACTGATCTTCCGGTGAACGCAAGGCCACATGGAGGGCAGGGCGCTGCTCGGTATTATTGATCACATCACCACTAAACATGGTCTCGATGGCTTCACCAAGCCCGGTTTTTTGAGCCAGATTTGCAAATAAATCAATAGCTTGGGCGTCAATATGGTTTTTCGAGAAATCCAGTAGAAGGCCGTCAGTATTGAGGCTAAACTGGGCGAAGCGATCGGGATTGTCCCTGAAAAGGGTATTCAGAGGGCGTTCGGATAAGGCTGCCTGGTGCTGTGCCAGGGCCTGCCATTCAGGGCTGTCGGTAAGTGCGGACACTGCTAATCCTGTGAGGGCGAAATATGCAGAGAATATTAACCTAAATATTGATCAAAATCGTGGACATTGGTAGTATGCGCCGCCTGAACGAATATGTAGTATGTAGTTCAGATAATAATGTAGGTCGGATAAGGCCGCAGGCCGTCATCCGACGTAGACAAAGTTTTAGACTCTAAAGCTCAGCCGTTGAATAAGAAAAAAGCAACTCACTTAGTTTTAGTTAGAATCACAGTTTTAAGCCGCTATAGCTCAGCCGTGGTAGAGCAACTGACTTGTAATCAGTAGGTCCCGAGTTCGACTCTTGGTGGCGGCACCAAATTTAAAAGCCTCAATTGAAAGATTGGGGCTTTTTATTTTGCACTTTTTAGTGGTAGAGCAACTGACCTGTAATTAGTAGGTCCCGTCTCTCCTCAAGGGCTTTGGACTCTTGGTGGCGGCACCAAATAAAAAGCCCGGTCAGCGATGATTGGGCTTTTTTTGTTTATTCACTCTATTCAAGCTGCATATCTCCATATGCCTTTTGCAGCAGCATTTTTGGCGTAATCTGAAAAGTCTCCAGGGGATCTATTCAGGGCACGTTCGACGCCATCGGTCAGATATTCGTTGCGACCATCAAAAAGAAAAAAGGGAACAGATTTATTTAATAAAAAAGAATAAATAAATCTGTCCCCTTTGTTAAAGAATTCTCTCTAAATAAACCTGCCTTCTTTTCCAGATAAAATCACTCCGACTCTTTTGACACCCAACCCGTGGCTTCAATGTATTCCTGGCGCTTTTCAGTGTACTCAATGACCGCGTGCAGAAATTCAGGATGTCCCTCTGCGACCTGTTTGATTTCTTTTCGGTAGTCATCCAGTTGGCTAGCAATGGCAAACTCGACTGGCACATGTTGAAAGGTCCCATTGAGGCGATCCCGGGCCTGCTCCCTGGTGGCGATCAATTGAAACTCAGGGGTGCAGACCTGGTGCTTAATGCGTGTACCGGTTGGCTCATGTAAATAGCATTTAATATCAAATCGTTTTTCGTCATTAAAACTGTTAAAGACATCGTAGGCTTTTTCTTCCGCTTCCCAAAGTTGCAGACGTAATTGCAGTTTGGTGCGTTGGGTAGTGATGGTGATTTCTTCAGGGGGAGATGAGCTTGCGGGCTCTGATTTCTGCTCTGCTGATTGGGCTGAAAAAATCAGGCTGAACTGCAAGTAGAAAAACAATGACGTGTATGCGGTTAAACGAAAGATCATTGATTAAAGCAATCCTGTAGACAAGGGATTTGATTATGATAAATAAACACTGCCACTTCCATAGATGAGGGGATGAAAGAATATTTTTGTTTATTGTAACTGCTTTGAAGCCCTGCATTTTATGATAGTCTTCCTTTCCAACAGGGAGACACTATGACCACATTGAAAAGACGAACATTTCTCAACCACCTGCTTGGCGCCGGGGTTATTTCACAATTGCCATTAGCCAATTCCGTCTTGGCACAAAATGACAACGCCATGAAACTTATTCTGCTGGGTACTCAGGGTGGTCCCAACTTTAATCTTATGCGTGGCGAGACATCCAGTTTGATTATGGTGGGCGACAGGCCTTATCTGATCGATTGTGGTTACGGGACGTTTCGTGCCCTGCTGGAGGCCGATGTTAATTTTCTGTCTTTACCCAATATATTCCTGACGCATTTGCATGATGACCATGTCGCTGATCTTCCGGTGCTGTTAAGTCATCAATGGACCCAGGGAAGGGTAGAGCCCACCATGGTCTATGGTCCCTATGGTACGGAAGCATTGGTTGCCTCGGCTCTGCAGTTTAATCAGGCCAATACGGATATCCGTTTTATCGATGAGCAACGCACACTGCATCCCTCCACTGTCACCAGTGGCGAGGTGATTCCGGCTACCACTACAGTCCATAAGGCCTATGAAGATGACAGGGTGCTGGTAACAACTATTGAAAATACCCACTTTCCCGAGTGGGCCAAAGAGCAGATGCCGCATCGGGCGTTGTCCTATCGCTTTGACACGGATGATCGCAGCATTGTGTTTTCCGGTGACACCACGTATTCAGAAAACCTGGTAAAACTAGCTCAGGGCGCTGATATTTTTGTTTGTGAAACCATTGAGCTGGTGACAACCCGCGAATGGTTTGACCAGGTAACCGGGGGTGGTGGTCTCTACCAGGATGCCCGGGAAGGGATTTGGCAACATATTATTGAAACCCATGCCAGCACGCAGCAGGCGGGCCGCATGGCCGCTGAAGCCGGGGTGACTACGCTGGTACTTAACCATGTGCTGCCCGGTTCGCTGATGGATTTACCTGACGAAATTTACTTCGAAGGGATCAGAGAAAGTTTCCAGGGTGAGATAATCGTTGGCACCGACCAGATGGTGATCTAGTTCAGATCCCTCTTTAGTTCAGATCAACGGTGGTTGCGCCGGTGGCGCCGCGGTTTCTCTGTTCCCTGAAAAACTCTGCCACAGAACCGTCATCCTGTTTTTCACCCTGTTCTTCATCATAAGCAGCCCACTGTTCCTTGCTCATACAGACAGAGCGTCGCATCTTGCTGCCGCCCGTCTCAAAAGTTCGACATTCCCGGTTATCGGAAATTCTGTCTCCGCCGGTATAGGTGCATGCCGTACTCATCAATAAAAGGCATGTCACCAGAGTCATCAATAGCCACTGAGCATTTTTCATCAGATCAACTGTCCTAGTCTGTTAAGTGCTATCAGAGGCCTTTAGCGTCTGTTTCCCAGGTTGGGTTGGTACAAAGTCTGCAATCGGCGCCTTTGAAGGTTTTTCCGGCATCCTCGTCACCCTTGAACTGATACATCAGCCAGTCAGAGATGACGTTGGCAAATTCACCGCCGCCAGGATGGGGGTAGGTAGCGGAATGACCGGCGTTTTCTCGAGCGCCTAAAAAGACCGGAACATGGTTTATGGCTTCAAAATTCTCGCGCGCGGTATCATACATGAAATCCACTTCGCCACCGTTGAGCAGTAAGATCGGGCCATGCAGGCCAGCCAGTTCTGTGGCATCAGCAACACCGGAGTTCAAAATACCAACGCTATCGACGCGTGGATCCAGGCCGGCCACTGCCGCCATTCGGAACCCCCCACAGGAAACCCCCATGGCCGATATCTGGTCGACATCAATTTTTCCCTGCAGGTGAGAGCCGTCACGGGCGTTTTCTGCTTCCGCCCAGCTAATGGCGTTGAGCATGTCATCGGCCGTTGCATTGCGTCGTGCTTCTTCGCCCTCTGCAGGTTCAACAGGAAGGGTCGCCATGGCGATAAAGCCGTGGGAGGCAATGGTGGAAAGAATGCCACCGTAACTTCTGCCATCTATATTGCAGCCGCCAGCACCCCAGACTAACAGCGGCATCTTGTCCTGTTGCGGAAAGGCGCCAAGGTCAACCGGGCGAAAGACAATAAAGCCGGGATTATCAAAGGCCGCTTCCTGAGTTACCGTATATGGCCCGGGCTCAGCCAGAGGCGCACCTTCCAGCGGCAGGGTTCGCATGATCATCTCCATGGTGATGCCAGGAGGTTGGGCACTGGTGCAGCTACTGATCAAAAAGAACGTGAGAATAGAAAGTGATGTTGTAATGTGGCGCATGGAAAATTTCCCCTAAAGAGCATTTGTTTTCTTCGATTGTCTCTCATCAATGGCCTAAAACTCAAGAAGTAACGGGTTAGCTACAACTTTGGCTGGAAGTCTGACTTATCAGACCCTTTAACTATCTTAACTTATGGAAAAATTGTATAAATCGGGCATGTGTTGAATTCGGTAGTGAAGATTTTGCTTATCATTTTTGAGAATGCCGATGATTTTCAGGTTTTAACTAAAGAGTATCCATGAAATTAAGTGAATTAAAAAAACGCGCTTTGTTCAAGGTAGGTTGTGCCTATCTGGCAGTGTCATGGCTGGTAATTCAGATAATCGGCACCTTGTCTCCCATTTACGATTGGCCTGGAATTCTTGTACGTGGTTTCGCCTTTATGCTGATTATGGGCTATCCCTTGGTCATGCTGATGACACTGGCCTATGAAATGCTGCACAAGACACGGGACTGGCAGGTTACCGAGGCGGAAAATCAGAAAAATGCTGGTAACGGAAAAATTTTCTACAGAGTCATTGTCGCTATTGTCATCCTGACACTGACCATTATGGTAGTGGATATTTTTGTCCTCCGATCTCCTGAGCGTCGATCGCTTGATAGCCAATCTGAGCCGGGGGTGTTTGTTGAGGAAAGCCCAGTGAGAAATATTGCTGATTCTGTGAACAATCAATCTTCTGAGCCTGAGGCAGATAATATGTTCGTGGCGAATCAACTGTTAACAGAGGCCAACAGACTACGAAATGATGGGCAGTTCTTTGAAGCTGAAAAGCGTTATCAACATTATTTTGATCAATTTGGCTATATTGATGCAGGTGCCATCGAAGCCTATGCCCACCTGCTGTCGAGAACGGGTCAGTTTAACGAAGCAATTGCCATGTTTGAGCGGGCTCGCCATCAGGCGCATATGACAACAAAATTTACTTATGAGATTGCCTTGCATGAATTGTATCGAGGGAAGGTGGAAGCTGCGCGTCAGATTGCAAACGCAGACCTGACTGATGATGGTGATTTTCTAATTAGCGCTATTGCATGGGAGATTGCGATGCGTAATGGAGACTCCTTGGGGGCTGCCCGATTGATAAGAGATTTTTATAAGGATGAACATATTCAGCCTGCAAGAATTTCCAGGCATTTCATGGAGAAAATGGCAGACATTCTTTCAATCAATGACTTTGATCAGACTCGTGAAGATATAATTGCATTGATCAACGATCCCGCAGTAACCCGAGTGGAAATGGATTATGTTGCAAAGCTGGCAGCCTTGATGGGGCAGCCCGATTTTGCTCTGGATTACTGGTTTGGTGAAATGGCAAGTCCGGCGATCTGGGACAAAGTGTATGACGATATGCGTCGCCTGCCGGATTTCAATCAGTTAGTGCAGGAAAAGGGTCTGGTGGATTACTGGCGGGCCACTGGCAAGTGGGGGGATTTTTGTGTGGCAGCGGGTGGGCAGGATTTTGTATGTAAATAAAAAACCAGTCGCAAGTTACAAGTTAAAAGTTACAAGTCACAAGATTCAAGTTATAAGTCGCAAGTTAAAAGAACAGGCGTGAAGAAATCCTGGTTCTTTTTACTTGTGTTCAGGCAAAAGAAATCGCTTCGTATTTTTCCAGGTCAATGGATTTACGGGCAATCCATAAATTGTAGTTATCCTGCATGGCAAGCCAGCTTTTATGAAACACAGTCCTTTGAAGAGGCGATGCCTTTAGGGTGACTGCTCATCGAGTTCATAAAGCTCTTTCAGAATAGATTTCCATTCCTGATACTGTTCTTCCAGGGTGCCGGAAAGGTGGTAAAGGGAATCTTCAAGGGTGATATCGGTGGGTAGCACTTCATTAGTAAAACCTTCACTGATTTCATCCAGATACTGGTCCTGCATGCGCGCCCAGCGAAAGTTGTTGTAGCTTTCCAGCAATGACATATAGCTGCCACGACGAAGATCATTACTCTGCCGCATTTCCCGATTGATCTTGTCGATTTCACTGGCAATCTGCTCGCGCCGATACCTGCGCCACAAGTCATAAACCGGCTTTATGGTGACAAAGAAACTTTCGTATTGCTCATCCACTACATCAATAAACACATATTCATGTTCGCGAATCTGTTTCACCCGTTGCAGAAAAGGATCGTTGTCTGCCGGTAGTCGGGCCAGGGAAATCATATTGTTTTCATCACTGCTCAGGTAGGGAGTAAAAACAGCCGGTGCCAGTAAGGCGGCGTATTGCAGCAGGGCAACCGACTTGATTTCATTTAGCTGGGCACTGCTGAGACTGCTCGCCATTTCTGCCAGGTCATAGGCAATGCTCTGGTAAAGATACAAAAAAGGATCAGTGCCCAGCAGCGGCTGATTCAGGGAAACACTTTCCACGGCAGTGCCGGTATAAGTTTTTTCAGCCCAGATCCGCCCGGTAGCGTCCCTGGCGATCAGGGCCAGTTCCAGTTGTGTGCCATTTGAACTGACGATGCTGGCCGAGATTTGTAATTCAGCACCGCTATCAGGTTCTGGCAGTAATCTGACCGCACCCCAGGTACCGCTCTCTTCCAGGATCAGTTTAAGAAAGGAAGGCAGGTAGCGCGCTTCGGTCTGGCGCACGGCAGGATAAACATCTTCAGCCTGTTGGGTGAGGGCATCCTGCGGCAGATTCATGGCAAAGATTTCGATGCTTACATCAAGCAGCGGCCGTTCATCATTGCTCGGCTGCGCCTGAACCAGGCCACTACCCAGGCAATAGAGCAGCAGTGTGCAGACACAGGACAGCACGCTGGCTATATTTTTAGCCTTATTCAATTGCCCACCCGCCGGCAAACATTGTTGCGCGTCAGTGTCAGAATGCAGTCGATGTCGCTTTCCGGAATATCATAGCGCCGATAATAATTACTGATGGTCAGGGGAGTAGAGACAGTCGCTGAACTCACTGTGGTGGTGATATTTAGCTGCTGACCATTGGGGGAGAGGGTGACCTGATAAAAAATTCTCAGGCCATCAGTAAGATATAGCATGAACAGCAATTGCTCTCCGTTCCAGCCACATTCTTCTGTACCGAAGGGGGTTTGCGTGACCGAGGTTTGGCGGTTGAAAAATTCGCATAACAGGGCAAAGTCATCTTCGCGCTTAATACGCATACGGGCGCGGTCCTGTTCAATCTGCAACAGGGGCATGCGCGTGATTTCTTCAGTAAAACGCGCGAGCCCGATAACCGATTCCCGGTTTCCAATGGCAGCGCCACTGCCAAAAGTGGTGCTGCGATTGATATTCTCGCTCTGTGGGTTCAGCCGTCGTTGTATATCAAACATATACAGATTGAATTCAGTCTCGAAATCATCGCTGAGTTGATAATCCTTTTCCCAGTTGCCAGACATATCAACCACTTCGTAGGTAACTTCCTCTGAAATTCTGGAAGGCTCTGGCGTAGCGCAGGCGCTCAACAGGCCCGCAGCCAGCAAAACTACTAGCAGTTTATTTAGTGAAAGGTTGATAAATGTCAGGTTGTTCAAAGCGTATTATTGCTACTATGGGTCAAATGAAGGTTAACTAAATTCCGGGTTGATGCAGGTTTACCCGGGTTGTGTATCAAGCACAATCATGTGGCTATGTTAGCAAAGGTAGCAAAGATTACCTGCTTGATTTTTTCCCTGCAGATGCCATATCAGGCACTGTAGAGAGTCACTAAAGTTTTTTGATAGCAGAGGCCAACCAACTGATAGCTATGCATAATTCAAATGAATCAAGGCTGAACCCCGAGAATATCCGGGTACTAAGCTGGAATGTGAAGAAACAGTCGCGGACTCAGCTGGGTGCTGATCTGGCTGATTTTAGCCGTTCTGTGGATCTTGCCCTGTTACAGGAAGTGCATAAGGAAGGGGTGTCTCTGGATCATTTCAGTGAAAACTGGCATCGCAGTTTTGCCCCGGGCTTCTCCTTGCCGGGCAGAACCACTGGCGTGATGACAGTATCCAATGTTGGCCATAGCTCCGAAAATGGCCTGCAGCATAATGAACCGGTTTTTCGAACCGCCAAGGCCGCCAATATCACCACCTATGGACTCACGGATCACCCCGACCCATTGCTGGTCATCAACCTGCATGCGGTGAATTTCAGTCTTGGCATGAATGCCTACACGCGCCAGTTAAAGGATTTGCTCAAACATATCGATGCCCACAAAGGGCCAGTGATTTTTGCCGGGGACTTCAATGCCTGGCGTCAGCAGCGCACCCAGTTACTGGATGAAATTTCTACCCGTCACGGTTTAAGGGAAGTGCTGTTTGAAGAAGACAGGCGTTCACGAGTGTTCGGTCGACATCTGGATTACATGTTTGTCCGTGACCTGACGGTGCATGATTCCCACACTCAACACTCGAATGCGTCGGATCATAACCCGCTGCTGGCCACAGTCGGCCTGTAAGCAGTCTCTTTGTTAAGGTTAATCATGTATGGCTTGTCTAGAGCCTGGCAGCAGCCTCAATCACATCTGACCAGTCCGGTCTGATGCGAAAATTTTCCTCGGCAAACTTGGCCTGAATCACTCCCTGGGGACTGACCAGCATAATGCCCGTCTGCGGTACGCCGTAAGCAAAGCTATCGGGCTCATAACTTGTATTGAGAATATTAAAGGCATTCACGTGCGTGATGGCCTCGTCATGTAGCATGGCAAAGCTGATATCGAGATCCTCTTCAACCAGTTTCAGGGTATCCACTGCATCATAGGTAATGGTGGCGATATTGAGACCGGCAGCCTCCAGATTGGCGCTGGCTTCCTGAAGCCCCACTAACTGCGCTTTGCAGTAAGGGCACCAGTCAAAGGAGCGATTAAAAACCAGCACCAGGCCTTTCTCTCCCGACAGACTGTCGAGTGTCTGCACAGTACCATTTTGATCCGGCGCTTCCAGCATGGGAATGGTGGCGCCGACCGGGTAGTCCGGTGCCCAGTTGAATTCCTGGGCCGTGCTGAGTGGTGACAAAAAGCATAAAAGGAGTAATACCGGCAGGCGTCGGGTCAGGGTTTGCATAACAGTTTTCATAATATCTCTTTGCTAATGTTTGAATTATTTTGGCTATCACCACATCAGAACATGACTGGTCTGGATTCCTTTCAAGTGTAACTGAAATAGCTTGAAGAAAGGCAAAACGGGTTCATCACAGGGCACAACAAGCGCTTCAAGCGTGCCCCTAAAAGATGCATTTTTTCTGCTGATTTAGAATAAATCCAGTAATTTTATGCACATAGCGAATCATTGTGATATTACCGATTAAGAAAAATTGATAACTTGCCAAAATACTCCCCAGTATTTTATAACCAATTGATATATATAGAAAAAATATAAATTCCTTTTAAAACTCTTGGTTAAAAATTATTTACCTTGTAATAGCGCTCGAATTCCTGAAAAAATATTGCACAGAATTATCCACAGAAATGACCTTTTACACTGACTTGTGGATAACTTTGTCCAGCGCTTGTTTTGCCTGGGATTTTCCTGTGCAAAAATCACTTCACAATTGCCGCAGAATGGTTTGGGCAAAGGCGCCTGATCTAATAGAATGTGACATTGCCTGTCGCCGGGTTCCCGGCAAAATCAGGATCAACACTCACCCCACAGAAGGCTTGTGAGAATGAACAATAATAATTCCAGCAATCATAGCCTTGGTGCTTCCGGGAACCATGAGCTGACTCTTGCCGTAAGAGACTATGAATGTGACCTTCAGGGCGTCGTCAATAATTCGGTGTACATGAATTATCTTGAGCATGCGCGTCATGAATACCTGAAATCCCGAGGTGTCGATTTTGCCGAAGTGACAGCCAGTGGTATTCATCTGGTGGTTGTGAAAGCCGAGCTGGAATACCGGGCATCACTAACCAGTGGAGACGACTTCAGCGTGCGTACCCGGGTTGAACAGGAAGGTCGTTTGAAATTTGTATTTCTACAGGAAATTCTCAGAGACCAGGATCAGTCACTCATGCTGATAGCCAGAATAACCACCACTGCTTTGAATGAGCGTGGCAGGCCTTTTTATCCTGAAAAACTGGTGGAGAAATTTATCTAAAGCTGGCATGTTGCTGTTATATATTTTCCTTAAGATGTTTCATCAGGTGCCCCTGACGGGCAATCCAGCGGTAGAAAAAAATCGTAATAAATCCTTTTTGACAGTCGAGTTTAAGTGGCAGTATCCTTCACGCCAATAACAACGGAGATCTTCATGGCATTACCCAAAATCGGCAATAAAGCCCCCGCATTTACCCTACATGATCAGCACGGTAACAAGTGCAGTTTGAAGGATTATCTGGGCAGTATCGTTGTTCTGTATTTCTATCCAAAAGCGATGACCCCGGGCTGTACGGTTCAGGCCTGCGCACTCAGAGATAGTGAAAAAACCCTGAAAAAGCTCGGTATCAAGGTATTGGGTGTCAGTATTGATGCTTATCCCAGGCTGCTCAAATTTGCTGAACGCGACAAACTGAACTTCACCTTACTGTCCGACGAAGATCATGCCGTGGCAGATAAATATGGTGTGTGGGGTCTGAAGAAATTCATGGGCCGGGAATTTATGGGGTTGAAAAGAACAACCTTTATTATCGACAAGGATGGTCGCACACAACATATCATGGAAAAGGTAAACACCAAGACCCATCATGATGATGTTCTGGCATGGATTAAGGAAAACCTGCTATAGCTTGAAAATTGTGTTTAAGGATAGATTAATAATTCTTTGACTACCCTTCTAATTTTTAAAAGAATTAAATTTTAGAAAAGTTTAATATTGGAAGATCAGAGAAGAAGAGCTCGGAGCTATATAAAGAAAAAGCCGCTCTTGTCTTTTTCAGCTTTACACAAGTCCCGTTTAACCGTTTTATCATTGAGTAGAATTTAAGCCGGTATGGATCTATTTTGTAAGCGCTATTCAGATGTTGGTGACCCCCTCATCATTCTTCATGGCCTGTTCGGTAACCAGGGTAACTGGAGTCAACATGCCAAAATTTTTGCTAATACTTTCAGTGTCTATGGCCTCGATCAGCGCAATCATGGCCGCTCAGACTGGCAAAATTCCATGTCCTATTTGGAAATGGCCAATGATGTTCGCGAAACCATGAAAATCCATGAAATTGAAAGTGCCAATTTCATTGGCCATTCCATGGGGGGAAAAACCGCCATGCAGCTTGCTCTGATGTGGCCGCAGCTGGTGAAAAAGCTGGTAATTGTTGATATCGCTCCGGTGAGCTACAAGCCCCATCACGATCAGATATTTGCCGGGCTGAATGAGCTGAACCTGGATATGGTTGACAGCAGAAGTGATGCAGATGAAATTCTCGCTGAATATATAGCGGAAAAAAGTGTGCGTGATTTTCTGTTGGCGAATATGCTCAAGGATGAAGAAGGAAACTATAGCTGGCGCATGAATGTGGATGTGATCCAGAAAGACTACCCTAAACTGATTGAAGGACTTGCTTCAGAAAACCCCTGTAAGAAAGACGTGTTATTTATCAGGGGCGGTAATTCCGACTATGTCTTGCCGGAATATGAAAAAGAGATCCTGGCTCTGTTTCCTAAAGCACAGTTTCAGACCATTGATGGTACAGGTCATTGGGTGCACGCCGAACAGCCTGAGTTGTTTCAAGCTGCAGTCCATAAATTTCTTAAGTAAGAAATTAGTGGACATTGGTTTGCAGTAGCTACTGCGCTCACAATTTCTTCGTCAAAATTGTACTCAGTCAGTCACGTATTAATATACGCTCCTTCCCTGCGTGCATTTTTTCCTCGAACTTGCATCGCTCGTGACGCTACCAAAATTTTGGCTTTTGAAATATAACCAAAACCTAAAAATACAATATTTTTACAGAATGAAGTAAGGCAAGGTTTGGTGAAGAGACTGGAGAGGGTTTTATTGCAGTCTGCAGTTTTTGGAGAACTGTGACTTCAGGAATTCCATCTGGTCGGAGCGGATACGTTTGCTGTTGACCAGCGCGAGGTATTCGGCGGCGTTGGGCTCAAAGGGCAGGGCGATGAGCTCCATGTGAGCTTCTTCCGGTGTTCTGTTTTGTTTGTAGTGATTGCAGCGTTTACAGGCCGCAACGACATTCACCCAGGTATTCGCGCCGCCCCGAGAGGTGGGCAGGATATGGTCACAACTCAGTTCCTTGTCACTGAATTCCTTGCCGCAGTACATGCACAGATTCTGGTCACGGCGAAACAGGATTCTATTGTTCAGGGCGGGTTTTTTCGACTGGGCGTGGTGCAGTTCCCCGTTACAGGCGACGATACTGTGCAGTTCAATTTTTGAGCGATTACCGGAAAGTCTGGAGATGCCACCGACGACGGTGCGCACAGTGTCGCCAAGAGTCCAGGTAACAAGATCTCTGGCGTAGAGGGTAGTGGCTTCCTGCCAGGTTAACCATTCCACAGGATGGCCAGCAATATTGAGTCTTAGTATATGGGTGTGACTATCGTCTGAAACCATTAACTCACTCCATGTAATACTTACACTGCATTGACTGTAAACATAAAATAAATAGGCGTAAATATTCTGTACGCCAATTTGTTCAATCCATCATTTCGTTTTTTTAATATTTTCCCAGCTATTTTTCCAGGCGCGCAATAAGTGATGAAGTATCCCAGCGGTTATCGCCCATTTGCTGAATCTCTTCATAAAAACCATCCACTATTTTGGTGATTGGCAGCGAAGCACCATTCTTTCCAGCTTCCTCCATGGCGATGCCCAGATCCTTGCGCATCCAGTCCACGGCAAAGCCAAAATCAAATTCATTATTCATCATGGTCATATAGCGGTTTTCCATTTGCCAGGATTGCGCTGCTCCCTTGCTGATAACGCCAATGACTTTTTCCACATCGAGTCCGGCATGTTGGGCGAAATGAATGCCTTCGGAAAGTGCCTGGACAAGACCGGCAATACAAATCTGATTAACCATCTTGGTAAGCTGGCCATAACCGGAAGGCCCCAATAATTTAACACTGGCTGCAAAGCTTTCGATTACTGGCAGGGCTTTCTCAAAAGCGCTCTCATCGCCCCCCATCATCACTGTTAATTTGCCATTTTCAGCGCCAGCCTGGCCGCCAGACACCGGCGCATCAAGGAAGGCAAAGCCCTTGCTGCGTGCAATCTCTTCAAGCTCACGGGCAACAATAGCCGATGTGGTGGTGTTATCGATAAAGACAGCACCGGGGTTAACTGTCTCAAAAGCCCCATTGTCGCCAATGGTTACAGCTCTGAGGTCATCATCATTACCCACACAGGTGAAAATAAAATCCGCATCAGCGGCGGCCTCGGCAGGGGTTGCAGCAGTTTCCCCGGGGTAGGTATCTTTCCATTTCTGTGCTTTTTCAGCAGTCCGATTATAAACAGTGACAGCATGCCCGGCGTTGGCAAGATGGCCCGCCATGGGAAAACCCATTACACCCAAACCAATGAAAGCGACTTTACAACTCATAAGAAATTCCTGCTTTGGTTAATTCACGTGGCAAGAATACTAAAACGAAGACAAGATACAAGGAGAAAAACAGAGACAAGAGGCAAGAGGCAAGAGGCAAGAG
>Ga0255758_10002631_pt1 | contig 16510 bp, 17 predicted proteins | sample 011ome_24_FD_179958 | JGI IMG/M metagenome (GOLD analysis project Ga0255758, IMG submission 179958) | Coastal salt marsh microbial communities from the Groves Creek Marsh, Skidaway Island, Georgia - 011513CT metaG (version 2) | ecosystem: Environmental > Aquatic > Marine > Intertidal zone >...
ATCCATGGGCTTATCTGCAACGGTCGTGGCGACGTAGAGGCCGTCAAAGGAAAGCAAGGGAGGTGAACCGGGAAGCTCTCGTATCAAGGCCCCCTCTAGGTGGTGGAAACGGCGCCGCCTGTTATGCCATCCCCACCAGGCAAGCCCCAGTAGAAGGAGCGCAAGAGCAATCATCATGCTCGCGGCGATTTCCTGTGTCATTCGGACTTCTCCTCCAACTCCACAAGCTGGCTGTCGGTAACGGTTTGGACACCCGAATAAAAGGTGTGCACGACTCTGCCGACCAGTTCCTGATCCCGATACGGGTTATTACTGCTCAAACTACCGTGTGGCGCCCCAGCGGACCCTGCGGGGTCCACCACGGTGAGATGGGCCGGCTGTCCCGCCGACAGTGGTGCGCTGTATCCCGATACCCGACCGATTTGCGCAGGGGTGGTGGACATAATTCTGGCGACTGCGTCGAGAGACACCAAGCCAGGCTTAACCAAGGTGGTCATCACGACCGCAAACGCGCTCTCGAGACCCAACATGCCGAATGCACCCTCAGGGAAGCTACAGTCTTTTGCTTCGCTGGGGTGTGGAGCGTGGTCGGTGGCGACAATATCAATCACACCCGAGGCAACTCCGTCGCGAAGGGCAAGAACGTCCTCGCTCCTCCGAAGCGGGGGATTCACCTTGTACAGCGGATCGAAGCTCGAGACGAGGTCTTCTGTCAGCAGGAGGTGGTGGGGCGTCACTTCCGCCGTGACCGCGATTCCCCTTTTCTTTGCCCATTTCACGACTTCCAGTGAGCCCGCGGTAGAAAGATGACAAATGTGGATTCTGGCTCCCACGGACTCGGCGAGGAGGACATCCCTAGCGATAATCGACTCTTCAGCGACAGCAGGCCACCCCTCGAGCCCGAGCATGGCAGCAAGGGGCCCATCATTCATCTGGGCGCCCTCAGTTAAACGAGGGTCCTGGGCGTGTTGCGCTATCACCGCGTCGAGGCTGCTGGCTTGCTCGAGAGCGCGCTTCATCAGACCTGAATCATGCACGCATTTTCCGTCATCTGAGAACACCCTCACCTTCGGAAGAGAGCGAGCCATTGAGCCCAGTGACGCCAATGCTTCACCTGCAAGACCCTTGGTCACGGCGCCCACCGGTCGTACGTCCACATACCCCGCCGCACGGCCCCATTGCCAGACCTGGGTCACCAGTTCTGCTGTATCTGCAACCGGAAGAGTATTGGCCATCGCGTGAACGGCGGTGTAACCGCCCAGAGCAGCAGCTCTCGACCCACTACGAACAGTCTCTGCTTGCTCTCCTCCGGGTTGACGGAGGTGTGTGTGCAGATCTACAAATCCAGGCAGGGCAACTAGGCCTGACGCGTCAATAACTCGAGCCTTTGCAGAGCCCTTGACTCCAGAGGGCTCAACAAAGACTCCGTCAGCAATCGCGATATCCGCCACTTCCCCACCCATCAGTGAGAGGCCAGTAATCACGGTCGTCGTCATTTCTCACCACCCCAAACCTCAAACAGAACTGCCATTCGGAGAGCCACACCGTTGCGAACCTGATCCAGGATGACCGACCGCGATGAGTCGGCCACATCCGAAGCAATCTCGACTCCCCGGTTCATGGGTCCGGGATGCATCACGATCGCGTGCTCCGCCAGCCTGTTGGCTCGATCCTTGGTGAGCGAGTAATTGCGAACATAGTTTCCCGATGCTGGCTGGAATTCACCCTTGATCCGCTCCTTCTGAATCCTGAGCATCATGATGGCATCGGGGCTTTCGTCGATGACCGAGTCCAGATCAGAGCTGGTCGCCACCGGCCATCCCTCGATGCCACTCGGTATCAATTCGGGAGGCCCCACGACCGTGACCCGAGCTCCGAGAGTGTTGAGCAAAACGACATTTGACCGAGCGACTCTCGAGTGAGCGATATCCCCCACTATCGCCACGTGAAGACCCGAAAGGTCAGACCCTCGAGCTTTTGAGACCAGTCGCTCACGGATCGTTGCGGCATCCAGAAGTGCTTGGGTGGGATGCTCATGGGTTCCGTCACCCGCGTTGATGATGGCGGCCTCTACCCATCCAGAGTGCGCGAGACGGTGAGCTGCGCCCGAGGAGAAGTGCCGCACGACAATGATGTCGGCACCCATTGCCTCGACCGTCTGGGCCGTATCCTTCAGGCTTTCACCCTTGGAAACACTCGAGCCCTGGACCTGGAAAGTCATCACATCCGCAGAAAGCCTCTTGGCTGCTGCTTCGAAGGACAAACGGGTTCTGGTTGAGTCCTCAAAGAACAGATTGACCATCGTCACACCGCGCAGCGTGGGGAGCTTCGGGACAGAGCGGTTAGCCACGTCAGAGAAATCCTGTGCGACATCGAGCAGGCGCACCGCGTCATCTCGCGTCAGGTCTTGTGCACTCAGCAGGTGCTTCACGACACCACCTGCACTTCCTCGTCGCCGTCAGTGTCGAGTAGCCGAACAGTGATTCGCTCACCGAGGGCGGAAGGGAGATTCTTACCCACATGATCGGCTCTGATCGGGAGCTCTCGATGGCCCCGATCAACCAGCACGGCCAGCTTCACCATGGTGGGTCGACCAATCGCAGTCAACGCGTCGAGGGCAGCGCGAACCGTCCGCCCAGAGAACAAAACGTCATCCACCAGAACACAGACCGAATCGTCAATCCCCTGGTCAGGGATCACCGTGGCAACGGGAGAGCGATGTCCGCCTCGGTGAAGGTCATCCCGATACATCGTCACGTCGAGAATGCCATGGGGCACAGGAGTGCCAGAGATTGATTCGATCATTTGAGCAAGCCGTTCGGACAAGACTGCCCCTCGGGTAGGAATGCCCAGCAAGACAAGCTTCTCGGTAGCGGGAACTGCTTCCACGATTTCATGAGCAATGCGACGGAGGGTGCGATCGATGTCTGACCCTGTGAGAACGGTACGCGCACTCATCGAGCCCTCCTTTCGCGCCTCACAGGACGCAGGTTAAAGCAGGTCTGCTCCCCCTAGGTTAGCGCACCACAGGAGCCTCGCGCTAGGCGCGCTCGGAGGTTGCGGCAATTGCCGCAAGAATTCCATGCACAAATCCCGAAGAAGCCTCGGTACTCAGCTCATTCACCAGCTCAACGGCCTCGGCGATCGCCACCGCAGTGGGGATGTCAGGGTTGTGAAGAATCTCCCAGGTGGCAACACGCAGTACGGCGCGATCCACCGTGGGCATGCGCTCGAGTGGCCACGACTGAGAAGTATCCCGAATTAGCTGATCAACGCTCTCACCATGGGCGATCATCCCACCCACAATCATCTGAGCGTAATCCCAGGATGATGAACGTTCAGGTTCGCTCTGCGCTCTCGCCTGGGCTGCGAGGAGCGCTTCCTCCAGCGGTTGTTCGTTGATGTCCGCGCTAAAGAGAATGTCGACAGCGCGCTTTCGGGCCTTATGCCGCGCACTCACTCGTCTGACACTCGCCCGAGGTAGTCTCCGGTCCTCGTGTCCACCTTGACTTTCGTTCCCTGCTCGACGAAGAGAGGTACCTGAATTTCGAAACCCGTCTCCAAGGTTGCCGGCTTGGTTCCCCCGGTGGAGCGATCTCCTTGGAGCCCGGGCTCGCTATAGGTGATTTCCAGCACAACGGAGGCAGGAAGGTCAACATACAAGGGCTCTCCGTCATGCATCGCAATAGTGACCGATTGGTTGGAGAGCATAAAGTTTGCCGCGTCACCCACCACAGGACCGGGCACGGTTACTTGGTCATAATCGCTCTGGTCCATGAAGACGTAGTCCGCGCCATCCTCATACAGAAAGGTGTAATCGCGACGGTCGACCACCGCAAAGTCGATCTTGGTGCCGGCATTGAATGTCTTGTCGACGACTTTGCCCGAGCGGACGTTCTTCATCTTCGTGCGAACGAAAGCGCCACCCTTTCCAGGCTTGACGTGCTGGAACTCCACCACAGCCCAGAGCTGACCCTCAAGATTCAATACGCTTCCGTTTTTGATGTCGTTTGTCGTCGCCACGTTAGTGCCTCTCTAGCAGTGTCAGGATGTGGGAAAGTGCGAGGTGATAGGACTGGTCTCCAAAGCCCGCAATCACGCCGCGAGCAGCACCAGAGATGACCGAGGTGTGGCGGAAGGATTCGCGAGCGTGAGGGTTGGAAAGATGCACCTCAATTACTGGCGTTCCCGTCTCTGCAACGATCTGGCACGCATCTCGCAGGGCATAGGAGTAATGCGTAAATGCCGCGGGGTTGAAGATCACCGGCGTGCGGGAGTCTGCAGCCTCGTGGAGCCAACCAATGAGCGTTGCTTCGTCATCACTCTGCCGAAACTCAAGCGTGATGTCTGCAGGAAGGATTTCTCTCAGACCCTGCTCAATGTCATTCAGTGTCTGAGACCCGTAGATATCTGGTTCCCTCGACCCCAGGCGACCAAGGTTGGGCCCATTCAGGACCATGATGCTCGTCATGCCACCAGCCTAGCTCTCGGAGGAGCCAAGCTCTTGATAGGCCGCAAACAGCACTGATTCATCGGGGATGGCCAGAACGCGGGGCTTTCCGGGGGCATCGAGAACTACAAAGCGCACGACACCACCCCTCGCCTTCTTATCTTTTTGCATGCTGGCCAACAGAGTGCGCCAGCGCCCCTGAGGGTAATCCAGAGGAAGACCCAGCTGCCCCAGAATCCTCCGGTGTCGATCGACGTCCTCATCCCCAAGGTTTGCAACGATCCGCGAGAGTTCCGCAGCAAAAACCATCCCAATCGAAATCGCTACGCCATGACGCCATTGGTATCGCTCCGCATGCTCAATCGCATGTCCCAGGGTGTGCCCGTAATTGAGAATCTCCCGAAGGCCTGATTCGCGAAAATCATCGCCCACCACAGCGGCCTTCACCGCGATTGCGCGCTGCACGAGCTCCACAAACACCTCTGACGCAGTATCGAGAACTTCTGCGGGGTGAGACTCGATGAGGTCAAGAATCACCGGATCAGAGATGAATCCACACTTCACGACCTCAGCGAGCCCCGCTCTCACGTCATTCTCGCTCAACCCTGCCAACACATCGGTGTCAGCAATAACAGCCTCTGGCGAGTAGAACACTCCCACCAGGTTTTTGCCCTCCTGGGTATTCACACCTGTTTTTCCCCCAACGGCAGCATCCACCATGCCGAGGACCGTTGTAGGAACTTGAATCAGCGGAACACCGCGCAACCACGCCGCTGCCACAAAACCCGCAAGATCAGTAGTTGCACCACCTCCGAGACCAAGAATGGCGTCATTACGTTGAAAATCGAGTTGTCCCAAGATTCCCCAGCAAAAGGCCGCCACCTCAACACGCTTTGCGCCTTCAGCATCGGGAATCTCGACCAGAAACACCTCGCGGCCCACACTCAACAGCTCTTTGAGTTCTTCCGCGATTCGTCCGAGCGCAGGAGCGTGAATGATCAAAAGCTTCTTGGCATCACCGGGAATGTGTTCGCCAATCTGGGACATGGCCCCAGGGCCCACGATGACGGGGTAATCACCCTGGGTCGCATTGGTCACAGTAATGGTGTGCGTCATAGTCCTGCATCCTCTCGCACCCAGTGCAAGATTTGCTCAGCCACAGCGTCGACAGTCTGGTGCGAGGCGTCAAACTTTCGGGTGGCAACAGAGTCATAGTAGTCAGCTCGCGACGCCACCAAAGCCTTCCAGGATTCAAGTCCATCTTTCAACAGAGGGCGCTTGTCGTTGTCTAGTCGAGGCGCCACGGCTTCAGGAGAAATGGTGATCAGAGCCACACGGTGGTCCTGTAGATCTTCTCTAGTCTGGGCATTTGTGACGGCACCACCACCCAGGGCGACGACTCCACTCGTTCCCAACGCTTCAATAATCGCCAGTCGCTCTTTCTCTCGAAAGAAAGACTCTCCGTGGGTGGCGAAAATCTCTGGAATAGGCCCCCATTGACTCACCACGAGGGCATCAGTGTCGACGCAGCCCACTCCCAGTGCCTTAGCGAGCCTCTTGGAGACTCGCGTCTTTCCTGCGGCAGGGGGTCCAACGACCACGACGAGCGGGGCGCTCATCACAGCGACGAAGAACCGGGTTTGATCACGTCCGGAATGCTCTCCAGGTAAGTGCGCATGTTCCTCTTAATTTCAGAGAGTGAATCTCCCCCAAATTTCTCGACGATGGCGTCCGCGATAACCAACATCACCATGGCCTCGGCGACGATTCCTGCGGCCGGAACAGCGCAGACATCGGAGCGTTGGTGGTGAGCGACGGCCTCATCCCCGGTGGAGGTATCAATGGTGCGAAGAGCGCGGGGCACGGTGGAGATGGGCTTCATGCCAGCGCGAACCCGGAGTGGGCCACCGGTGCTCATGCCACCTTCAATACCGCCGGCACGCTCGCTCAGGCGCTCGACGCCCGACCCGTCGTTGACAATCTCGTCGTGGGCTTCGGAACCGCGGCGTCGGGTGGTCGTGAAACCATCACCGACCTCAACGCCCTTGATGGCCTGGATTCCCATGAGCGCCCCAGCGAGTCGTGAGTCGAGGCGACGATCCCAGTGAACGTAGGAACCCACCCCTGGAGGCAAACCCCTGACGACAACTTCCACAACACCACCGAGGGTGTCTCCGTCTTTGTGTGCTTGATCGACCTCGGCGACCATCGCAACGGACGTCTCCTCGTGTGCGCAACGCATAGGGTCCTCGTCCAAGCGCCCGACATCTTCCGGACCTGGAATGGCGGCATCCTCGGGGACCTTTACCGGGCCAATCGCCACCGTGTGGGATACAACAGAAACTCCGAGCTCCCGGAGAAAAGCTCGTGCAACGGCGCCGAGCGCCACACGAGCCGCGGTTTCACGGGCGCTAGCGCGCTCCAAAACAGGTCTCGAGTCCTCGAAACCATACTTTTGCATACCCGCCAAGTCAGCATGACCGGGCCTGGGACGGGTAAGCGCCTGGGCGCGACCACCCTGGAGTTCTGCCGGGTCGACGGGGTGCGGACTCATTACCGTCTCCCACTTTGGCCATTCAGTGTTCTCTACTCTCAACGCGACAGGACCGCCTTGGGTAAGGCCGTGCCGAACACCACCGGAGAAACTCACGGCATCCGCTTCAAACTTCATCCTCGCTCCGCGCCCGTAGCCGAGACGTCGGCGAGCGAGATCCGCCTGGACATCCTCAATCAGAAGAGGGACACCCGCGGGGAATCCCTCAAGGACACCTATGAGTTCCGGACCGTGCGACTCACCCGCTGTTATCCATCGAAGCATTGTCATATTGTCCCATGAATCAGGACACCCATTACTCAGGGGAAAGGCCGATGGCCCCTAACATTGCGGCGAATACTTCCTCTTCCTCAGGAAGAGGAAGCGTCGGATCCTCATGGACAAACAACCGAATCTGCGCCAGTGCTTGATAGGCGAGCATCCATAGGCCAGACACCACCTGCAGTGGGGAATTTTCCCATGCCTTCGCATAGCGCGAGGGCCATGGAGAATACGCCACGTCGAACAGGGCTGCAGACTCGATAACAACGTCGGGCATGCCAGGGAGGTCTTCTTGACCTCCGGGTAACGTTGACGCAACAAGCTGAGGCGGCATGACGTGTTCAAGGTCTGAGAAATGCTGCACTTGGGTTGAGAGACCGCACTCACGAAGAAAATTAGCGCTCCGCTCAGCTCTTTCTACCCCTCGCGCGAAGATCGTGACCGAGGTTGCCCCTCGCTTCCAGAGGGCGTAGCCAACGGAGCGGGCAGTCGCTCCAGCCCCGAGGATCCAAGCTCGCTCGGCCTGAATATCAAACCGCTCCAGCGCCTTCTCGACACCAAACGGATCGGTGTTGGAAAGTACCTGAGTCTGCCCCGAGCGATACACAGTGTTGGCGGCGTGCAGATGGTCAACAATCGAATCCCGTGGCGCGATGATGTCCAGCACACGCTCTTTGAGGGGCATGGTGAGAGAAATCCCCCCAAGGTGTGCGCCGACCCCCACCCAGGCAGGCGTGATCAGTTCTTGTGTGACCTCCCGATAGTGATAGGTCCACGGAAGACCCATGGCTGCGTAGGCGGCCCGGTGCAGCGCGGGCGACAGCGAATGCTCTACCGGGTCTCCCCACACCTCAAAATCGGTCTCAGCAATAGGCGCCATTCTCTTCACTCTCCCTGCACCACGAGAGCCACTGTTCCACCGCGCGCAAGTGTTGCTGGTAGGTATCGGAGAACACCGTCTCGCCCGTGCGCAAATCTACCGCGACGAAATACAGCCAGTTTCCGTCCGCAGGCTCCAAAGCCGCGTTAATCGCGAGCTCGCCAGGGAGAGAGATGGGTCCCGGCGGGAGACCTGTGTATACGTAGGTATTGAAGGGGTTGCCACCATCGGCTCGATCTGCATCGCTGGTTCCAACGCTCTCATACTTGCCAGTCCAGTACGTCACTGTGGCGTCGGATTGCAGCGGCATGTTGATGTCAAGACGGTTCGTGAAAACCCTGGCCACTCGATAGAAATCCTCATCAAAACGGGCTTCACGCTGGATGAGAGCCGCCAAAGTCAGGGTCTCGTGCCAGTCCTCTTCTGCGACACCAGCGGACTCAAGGCGACTCTTCATCTCTTCGACCATCCGAGCCACAATGTCTCCGGCGGTAGCTCCGGGCTCAAAGGTGTAGGTGGCCGGAAAGAGATACCCTTCAAGGCTTCCATTATCAGGATTGACGCCATACAGGGAGGGGTCACTGACAGCCTCGGTCAGCGAGTCAAGGGGCAGTGAGGCCTTCTCGGCGATAGTTTCGAGAGCGCGTTGCAGGGTGACACCTTCGGTGATCAAAATCTCGATCTGAATTCGATTATTCGGATCTCGCAGAGCAGCAATGGCACTATCCGCCGACATTCCCGTGAGCAACCGATACGTCCCCGGTTGGAACGTGATGGTGGCGTCTTGAAGCAAAACCTCATAGACCGCCTCGAAGGACGCGGTCACGCCTGCCTCGGCAAGGTTGCGGGCGACCGTTTCCCCGATATCTCCGGGGTTGACAACTATTTCGATAGCGGGTTCCGCTCCCCCGCCCTCAAAGTTGGGCACCTCTTCTTGGGCAAAGTAGTCCGCAATTCGCGTGCCGTACTCATTCCACAGCAGCCACACACCAGTCCCCGACAACACCAGTATCGCGAGTGCCACCCCCGCAAAGATTCGCTTGCCCCAACCGCCTCTGGCTGGCTCTCTGCGCGGGCGTGCTTGCTCGCGGGGACGCAGAGGACCTGCCTCAGGTTGCTCACCAGGAAGGGTGTTGAAAATCTTGTCGAAATCAGAGTCGCTAGTCATTGCTCGAGCCGTTCACATCAACCCGATGTCCCGGCGCCACCCCCTGAGCTCGCTCACTGTCCAGCGCATGTTGCAAAAGAATAACAGCGGCAGCCTGGTCGATGACTCCCCGCTGAGATTTCCTGGACCTACCCGCCTCACGGAAACCAGCTTGAGCCTGAACCGTGGAGAGTCGCTCGTCAACCATCCGCACCGGAACAGAGACTTGGATAGCCAACTGTCGGGCAAATGCCTCGGCGTCTTCGGTGGAGGCGGTGGCGGATCCGGAAAGACCGAGGGGTAGACCGATAATCACCTCAAGGGGTTCAAGATCGTCCACCAGTGCGGCAATGGACGCAAGGGCTGACTCCCTGGCAAGCGTCCGAACCGGCACCGCCACCAGCCCCTCCGCATCGCTACGGGCTATACCGACTCGGACAGTTCCGACGTCGACACCCAGCCTGGCACCTTTTCTCACCTCATCGAATCCACTGCGCTCTGAACATCCCGAAGGGCAAGCGCAAGTGCAGAGCCCTCAGGTCCACCGCCCTGGGCTAGCTGTGGTTTACCGCCACCACCGCCACCCATGGTCGCGGAGGCAGCTTTGACCAGATCCCCTGCGTGAGCTCCCTTTGCAACAGCTTCTGGTGAGGCTGCAACGACGATAGTTCCGCGACCGTCAATCGACGCTCCGAGCGCCACAAGGTGAGGCCCTCCGGCCAAGGCAGACGCCACCGATGAAGTCAGAGACCGAAGCTCATCCGCACTGTGAACACCGGTCACTTCTGCAACCACGGAAGGCACAGCTCCATCACGCACCTGGGCGGCCAACGAGGGAACCATCGCGTTGAGTCCCGCTGCGCCGGCTTGAGAGACCTTCTTCTCCAGGGTCTTAACCTGAGTGACCAGTTCTTCAACCCGCGAGGTGATGTCTTCCCGCGGCGTCTTGAGCAAGCTGGTCAGCTTACGGATGAGCGCTTTCTCGACAGAGAAATTTTCCACCGCCGCCCGGCCGACGAGCGCCTCAATGCGCCGTGCGGTGGAGCTGACCGATGACTCGCCCAGAATCGTCACAACACCTATCTGCGACGAGCGGCCAACGTGTGTTCCCGCGCAGAGTTCTCTCGACCAAGGACCGCCGATGTCCACCATACGAACCGTGTCTCCGTACTTTTCCCCAAACAGCGCCATAGCTCCGAGGGATTTGGCTTCGTCGACCGGGAGAATCCGCGTGGTCACCTCAAGGTCATCCCGGATTGCCTGGTTCACGGTGGACTCGATGGCCACCTCGGCGTCTTCCGAAAGAGCCTGGTTCCAGGAAAAGTCAAGGCGCATATACCCGGCCCGGTTCAGCGACCCCGCCTGCGTCGCATGGGGGCCCAAGGTGTCCCGAAGAGCGGCATGAACAAGGTGGGTCGCGGAGTGAGCGCGCTGTCCTTCAGATCGGGTGGGAGCGTCCACCTCAGCCACCACCGTCTCCCCCACTGACAGCTCACCAGCGTCGATAGCAACGGTGTGACTGATGAGACCCGGAATCGGCTTTTGAACGTCCACTACTCGAGCGGTTCCGCCCTCGCCCTTCAGGGAACCAGCATCAGAGACTTGCCCACCGGATTCCGCATAGAGAGGGGTGGAGGCCAGAATTACTTCAACCTGCTGGCCTTGCGAGGCAGTCGCCACGCTCTGACCATCATGGAGTATTCCCAGGATTTCTGACTCGATTTGAAGAGTGTCGTAACCCGTAAACACTGTTTCGCCAGAGGCCCTGAACTCTCGATAGACCGACAAATCGGCCAGAGCCGACTTCTTCGACCGTGCGTCAGATTTGGCCCTGGTCCTCTGTTCCGCCATCAGAGCGTCGAAGCTCTCTCTATCCACACTCAGGCCGGACTCTTCCGCAATTTCCAGCGTCAGATCGATGGGAAAACCATAGGTGTCATGGAGCAAGAAGGCAGTGTCACCAGCGAGTGCTGACTTTCCTGCTGTCCGCGTTTCTCCTACCGCGACGTCGAGGATTGATGTTCCCGCCTCAAGGGTCCGAAGGAAAGACTCCTCCTCCGCAGTGGCGAGTGCCGCAACGCGGTCATATTCAGCGGCCACGTCAGGGTACGCGCTGGACATGGCGTCCCTCGATGCAGCAAACAGCTCGGTGAAGCTGGCTTCATGCACCCCCAGGAGTCGCATTGACCGGATGCTGCGTCGCAGCAGTCTGCGCAGGACATACCCTCGACCGTCATTGGAAGGGACAACACCATCGGTCATCAGCATGAGGGAAGAGCGAATGTGGTCCGCGATGACGCGCATGCGGACATCGTCTTCCTGATCGGCCCCATAGCGGCGACCTGAAAGCTCGGACGCAACGTCGAGAACAGGTCGAACCTGATCAATCTCGTACATGTTCGCCACACCCTGCTTCAGGAAGGCGACACGTTCCATGCCCATACCGGTATCGATGTTCTTTTGGGGCAGCTCACCCACGATGTCGAAATCGACTTTGCTGCGAACATTCTCAATCTGGTACTGCATGAACACGAGGTTCCAAATCTCGACATACCTCGTGTCGTCGACAGCTGGACCGCCGTCAGGGCCAAATTCCGGACCTCTATCGAAATAGATCTCCGAGCATGGCCCAGCAGGGCCAGGTTGGCCGGTGGACCAATAGTTGTCGGCCCGGCCCATGCGTTGAATCCTCTGAGCGGGGATTCCCGCTATCTCTCTCCAGAGCTTCTCGGCCTCATCGTCTTCTTCGTAGACGGTGACCCACAGGTCTTTCTCGTCGAATCCAAGCCCGCCGTCAGCTTCGGAGGTGGTGAGGAGTTCCCAGGCGTACCCAATCGCGCCCTCTTTGAAGTAATCCCCGAACGAGAAATTGCCATTCATTTGAAAGAAGGTGCCGTGACGGGTTGTCTTGCCTACCTCCTCAATATCCAGTGTCCTAATGCACTTCTGGACACTAGTCGCGCGGGGGTAGGGAGCTGGCACAACACCGGTCAAGTAGGGGATGAAGGGAACCATCCCCGCGACCGTGAACATGAGGGTAGGGTCATCGCTCACAAGGGAGGCAGAGGGCACCACCGTATGGCCTCGATCACCAAAAAATGTCAACCAGCGCTGCTGAATATCGGCGGTTTCCATGGCGCGACTTCCCCCGCAGCCCTACCGGCGGTAGGCGTCTTTAACGCCCTCGGTAAAGGTTTCGAGCGTGGCTCTTGATCGGACAAAGAAAGCACGACCCTCTGGGGTTTCGTTCACCACGTGAGCAATGACAAACCCAGAAATCACTCCCAGAAGTGCCGCAAGAAACTTCCCCATCGCTCTTTCCTCCCTGGCTAAGCCTAGAACACCCCGGACACAACGGTGGTGGGGAAGAAATCTCCCCCACCACCGTGTGACAGGAATTTAGCGCGCGGCGTAGTACTCCACGACCAACTGCACGTCACAGGTCACAGGGACCTCGGCACGCTTGGGGCGACGAAGAAGTACAGCCTGAAGCTTGTCGATTTCCACCTCGAGGTAACCGGGCACAGGTGGCAGCACATCGACGTGTGCGCCCGCTGCCGCAACCTGGAAGGGCTCCATCTCTTCACTGCGTGGCTTGACGTGAATCATCTGACCGGGCTTGACGCGGAACGACGGACGGTCCACCAGTTCTCCATTGACGAGGATGTGGCGGTGCACGACCATCTGGCGCGCCTGAGCCGTGGTGCGAGCAAAGCCCGAACGAAGAACGAGAGCGTCAAGACGCATCTCCAAAAGCTCAACGAGGTTCTCACCACTCAAACCTTGGGTCTTACGGGCTTCTTCGAAGACACGGCGAAGCTGTGCCTCACGGATGCCGTACTGGGCGCGCAGACGCTGCTTTTCGCGCAGACGGACAGCGTAGTCACTGTCGGCCTTGCGCTTGGTACGACCGTGCTCACCGGGAGCATACGGGCGCTTTTCAAGGTACTTGGCTGCCTTCGGCGTGAGCGGAATACCCAGCGCGCGGGACAGGCGGGTCTTGCTTCTGGTGCGTGAACGAGTCGACACGAAAATTTCTCCTTGGTAACGGGGTCGATGCCGAAGCATCACAACAAATCCAAACGTGAGGGATTGTGTCTATCGAAAGACGCGGCTACAGCGACCTTTCTGAAGATCCCAGGCTCCGCAGCCGCACGAAGTCAGGGTCTCAGACCAGAGGCAAAAGTACCACAGAACCAGAGGTTTCCCTAGTCCGTGTCGCCTCGAAGAATGTCCCTAATGTGTCGCGAGCGCTCCTGCAACTCCCGCTCGAGACCCCTGGCGACAGGTCGGTAATAGTGAGCATCCAACAAAGAGTCAGGCGCGTAGCTTTGGGAGACGATGCCCGCCGCATCATCATGGGGATAGCGATATCCCTGCCCGTGGCCCAGATTGCTGGAACCAGGGTAATGAGCGTCTCGTAATGGGGTCGGGACCTCTCCAGACCTGCCCTCTCTAATGTCGCGCTGCGCCTCATTAATCCCCACATACGCAGCGTTGGATTTCGGAGCTAAGGCGAGATAAACGGTGGCTTCTGCGAGCGGGATACGCCCCTCAGGCATTCCGATGAGGGCTATGGCTTGAGCGGCGGATACGGCCAAGGTCAATGCTTGAGGATCTGCCAGCCCAATGTCCTCGGACGCCAGAATGATCAGTCGACGCGCGATAAAGCGCGGGTCCTCCCCCGCCTCAATCATGCGGGCGAGATAGTGAAGGGAAGCGTCCGCATCACTGCCACGGACGGACTTGATGAAAGCACTGATCACGTCATAGTGCTGGTCTCCTCCGGAGTCGTAGCGCACGAGCGCTCGATCGACGGCGAGAGCCACGTGTTCGCCATCAATCGTGGATACTCCCCCGGCACTGGCCACACCCGCACTTGCTTCCAGCGCTGTTAGGGCCTTTCTGGCATCTCCTCCTGCTATCCGGACCAGGTCCTCTCGCGCATCATCGTCGAGGGTAAACGCTCCCGCAAGCCCCCTGGAATCAGCAACGGCCCGATCGAGAACGTCCCGTATGTGGTCTGGACCCAAAGGCTGCAAGGTGATGAGCAATGACCGACTCAGCAGGGGTGAAATCACGGAAAACGACGGGTTCTCGGTTGTCGCTGCGATGAGCACCACAAGGCCGTTTTCCACTCCGGGGAGAAGTGCGTCTTGCTGAGCTTTAGAGAAGCGGTGGATCTCATCCAAGAACAACACCGGCGCGCGACCCGAGAGCTCGCCTTCCACTCGCGCATCGCTCATCACATCGCGTACGTCTTTCACGCCCGCGGTTACAGCAGAGAGCTCGACAAACTTCCGCCCGGAGGATCGAGCAATCACGCTCGCAAGAGTCGTCTTGCCTGTCCCAGGAGGACCCCACAAAATAACGGAGCTTCCCGGGCCTTCGCGCTCTGGGTCCGCAAGCATGCGCAGCGGACTCCCTGCACTCAGAACGTGATCTTGCCCGATAACCTCGTCAACGCTGGTGGGGCGAAGGGCAACAGCCAGGGGAACCGGTGCACGAAACAACGAGTCGCTGGACATCACATCATGCTAGCGAGGTCCCACCTCTAGGATGAGAAGGTTATTTCGAGGGAGAACCTACTGTGGCAACAGCTGACAAGGCACGGCGCGACCAGCTTAAGCAATTTACGGCCAGGCAGACGTTCCACGCGCATCACCGCTCTCGCTCGGTCAAAGACCAGTGGGTATGGAGCGTTGCAGCCGTAGTGGCGGTCACTATCTCTGGTCTAGGGCTGTGGGCCTATTCGACCATTGGGCCGGGTAAGCCAGCCACTGTTGCTGACGCAAGCGTCAGTGAATATCGAGAGTGGACAGGTGAACTGGTGTTGCGGGACGCCACTCTCGACATCACCCTGGATGGAGCGAGCGCTCCTCAGGCTGTCGCCAGCTTCGTGGACCTGAACTCCTGGAATTACTTCGATGACAGCGCGTGCCACCGACTCACCACAGAGGGACTCTTCGTGGTGCAGTGCGGAGACCCGCTAGGTATTGGTATCGGAAACCCCGGTTACACCTTTGGCCCTCTTGAGAACACCCCCGAGGACGGTGTCTACCCGGCGGGGACCCTTGCTATGGCCAGAGCGTCTAACGACGCTTCCAGCATGGGCAGCCAGTTCTTCATCGTGTATGAGGACAGTGAGATCCCCGATGACATCGCGGGGGGCTACACCGTGTTCGGAAAGGTCACGAACGGGCTCGATGGCTTCATTAAGACATATGTTGAACCGGGCACGGCAGATGGTTCCACCGATGGTCGACCTGCGATGCCTGTCTTTATCGAGAGCATCACAATCCAGTAATAAGTTTGGCTCAGGCCCAAGTTGTGCTGTCTGCTGGAGTAGGCTGGCGGGCGTCCCACCGTAATGCATACAGTTCGAGGAGTCATGGCAGCAGAAGCCAATCCCCACGGTCGCGTTGACGACGATGGGACCGTACTCGTTCATGACGGCGGCACCTGGAGACCAGTCGGTAGCTTCCCTGACGGGACACCCGAAGAAGCGCTTGCCTACTTCGAGCGCAAGTTCTCAGAACTCGAGGCCAAAGTAACGTTGGCCGAGCAAAGGCTGGCCGCCAAAGCCTCCTCAAAGGACCTTTCAGCGCAAGTCGACAAGCTTCTGCACGAACTCATTGAGCCCTCGGCAGTGGGAGACCTACCAGCACTGCGCACGAGAGCCCAAGCAATCAAGGATGCACTCCCCGCCCTCGTCGAAGCCCAAGCGCAGGAGAATGCGGCGGCTCTCGAGGAGGCACTGAGCACCCGCGAAGCGATTGTTGCGGAGATGGAGAAGCTCGCCGCAGAGGATGTCGCGAAGATTCGCTGGAAAGCGACCGGTCACCGTATGACTGAGCTTTTCGAGCAGTGGCAAAATCACCAGCAAACAGGACCGCGAATCCCTAAGAAAACCGCGGATGTCCTGTGGGGTCGCTTCCGCGCGGCAAAGAATTCGCTGGAGAAGGCCAGGCGAGCACATTTCCAGGAACTTGAATCCAAAACAAAAGAATCCAAAAACATCAAGAAGGCTCTGATAGAGCAGGCCCAGGCCCTCGCGCCCCAGGGTGCCGAGGGAATCTCGGCTTACCAGAAGCTGCTCACGCAGTGGAAGGCTGCACCGCGGGCTCAACGCAGCGTCGAAGATGCGCTATGGGCGAAGTTTAAGGCCGCGGGTGACGTGCTCTACCAGCAGAAAGCTGAGCTGGATGCGAAGGAGGA
>Ga0255758_10002641_pt1 | contig 16453 bp, 7 predicted proteins | sample 011ome_24_FD_179958 | JGI IMG/M metagenome (GOLD analysis project Ga0255758, IMG submission 179958) | Coastal salt marsh microbial communities from the Groves Creek Marsh, Skidaway Island, Georgia - 011513CT metaG (version 2) | ecosystem: Environmental > Aquatic > Marine > Intertidal zone > Salt...
TTCACTTCTACTCGCGAGAAGAAGAAGAAGAAGAACAACAACAACAACGCGCGCGTTTCAAAATGGCGAGCGGGAAGAAGAAAAAAGCGTCCTCCTCCTCGTCGTCGTCGTCCAAAAGTGCGACTCACAGTGCCGGAGGAAAAGGAGAAAAAAAGAGCAGCAACACCGAGGTACACGCTGCGCCCGAAACGAACGCCGGGGGTGCAATCCAATTGCCGAGGAAAGAGGGCGACCTCTTCAACGACGCCTTGATCTCTTACGAGAACCGAAAGTTCAAAGACGCGCTCGCATCGATCGAGAAAATCCTAAAAAAGTTCCCCAATCACGGGGAAACCTTATGCATGAAAGGATTAATCACTCGACACTGCGAGTTGAAACCGAACGAGACGGAGGAAGAGAGGAAGAAAAAAGCGCACGAGTTTGTCTCCGTTGGTGTAAAAAACAACATTTTTTCGCACGTCTGTTGGCACGTGTACGGATTACTCCACAAAGCGGATCGAAACTACAAAGAAGCGTCGAAGTGTTACTCGCAAGCGCTGAAGATTGACCCGAACAACTTCTTAGTGGTGAGAGATTTAGCGCAGGCGCATTTGATGTTGCGAGAGATGGACGAGTACGTCGACGCGAGGAGGAAGTTGTTCGAGTTAAAAATGGGGCAACCGGGGTCGAGCGATCGCGCGAATCAAATCGTGATTGGGTTATTTATGAGCGAGAAGTGGGAGGAGTGCTTGGAGATGTTGAACGAGTTCGAGAAGTTCGATACGATGGACCGGACGAGGAGGAACGGGGAACTTTTGGCCAAGAAGAAAGAGATTCCGGAACCGACGTACGAGGATACGTTTCAAGAGAGCGAGATTTTACTTTTCCGGGCGGTCGTTTTAGAGAAGATGGGGAAAGTGGACGAGTGCGTGGAGTTGTTGGAGAAGAACGAGAAGAAGATTGTGGACGACGCGGCGAGACTGACGCAGCTGTGTCGTTTGAAGATTGCGAAAGGCGACGCGACCGCGGCGAGAGAAATCGCCGAGAACGATTTAGTCAATCGCATGCCAGATAACGAAAAGTATCACGAGTTGATGCACGAATCCATGAATACGAAAGTTTCTTTGATGGAGCCTCCGATGGAGAGAAGCGAGGAGGATATTGCAAAGTTGAAGACACTTTACGACGCTTTACAAAAGAAACACGCGAAATCGAGCGTGTGCAAACGATACCCGTTACAAATCGTCAACGATTCCAGCGAGTTTGAGAGTTTATTAGCAGAATACATACAAAAGCCATTGCGGAAAGGCGTGCCGAGTTTGTTCGCGGACATTTCGTCGTTATACGGAGGCATTCACGACGAGGAGAAATCCATAGGTAAAGTCTTGAAAGCGGCGGCGGATTCGTTGAAAAAAAGCGGCAAGTTCCCGTCGTCGTCAGATAATAAGGATGATGTTTTGGAGGCGAAACCAAAAGAGACGCACAGATACGCGTTGAACTTACTCGCCATGCATTACGCGAAAATAGGTAAAATCGACGAGGCGTTGAAATGCATCGACGAAGCGATTGAAGCGAAGGATGAAAACGACGGCGATAACGACGGGGAACAAGAGAAAGTGCTGGAGTTTCATTTGAACAAATCGAGGTTTTTAAAGCGAGCGGGAGATTTAGAAGGCGCGTACGAGGAATCCGAAATCGCTCGCAACATGGATTTAGCGGACAGATACATCAACTCCGTCTCCGTAAAGAGAGCTTTTCAGTGCGGTAAATTTAGAGAGGCGGAACGACTGGGCACGTTGTTTACTCGGGACGCCGAAAATTACAAGACGAACTTGTTTGACATGCAATGCAACTGGTACGCGTACGAAGCCGGTCACTCGCACGAAAAGTTTGAAAAGAACACGGGGAGAGCGCTGAAATATTACCGCGAAATTCGAACGCACTGCGAACAAATCATCGAAGACCAAATTGATTTCCACCGGTACTGCGTCAACGTGAAACGAACTTTGAGATCGTTCATGGACACTTTGAAAATGTGTGACGATATCTACGCGTCCGCGTGGTTTAAAAAAGCCGCTCGAAGGGCCATATTAATCTGCGTAGACATGCACGACGATCCGTTGGAAGCGAAAAAAGAGCGCGTGGAAGCGAAACTGTCCAAGCTGGACCAAGAGGAGCGCAAAAAAGAACGACAAAAGACGCGCAAAGAGGAAGAAAAGAAAGAGAAAGAAGTTGAATCGTTTGAAAGACTCTTAGCGGAGGACTTGAAAAGGGCGAGAGAGACGAAAGCAAAGAGGACTGGGAAACCAGTCAGCGGCGAGAATAGCAGCAATACTACTACTACTACTAATAATAAAGATAGCAACAACAACAATAGCGCGATCGAGAAAGAGTATCTCGAGGAGAAGTACGGCGCCAAAGCGTTTGCGCAAGCGAGCAAAGATCCCATGGAGGAAGCGTTGAGTTTTATGAACCCGCTTTTGATGAGTGCAAAGAATGATGAGGACGTGAACGTGCAATCGTTAGTGTTCTTGGTCCATTTCAAACGCCAAAAGTGGGTGTTGGCGACCAAAGCGCTGCGAAAGATGGCAAAGTGCGCGCCGAAGAATCCGTTGACTCACCGATGCGTGGACAGTTTGTCGCGAGCGATCGCGTCGATTGAGAACGAAATCGAGAAACAAGTCGTACAATCCACAATATCTTCGTTGAATGTAGACAAGGTTAATGTTCAGTGCAAAACGCTCGTGGACGCCGCGCACCTCTCCGTTATGAAGAACGACTTCGAGAAGGCGCTTTTAGGCGCCGTGGACCCGCGCAAGACGTCTTGGAAAGAATGCCGAGACGCGTTGGAGGTTTTCGAACGCTCTGGGAACGCAACGTTTTACGAACAGTTCCACAAAGCGTGCACGAGCGCGTTTCCGAGCAAAAGTAATAAAAGCAAGGAACATCCTTCCGTCGTAATCTCTGCTGCTGCGTTTGCGAGAGTCGGCGTGGAGGATTCCGTGCGTTCCGCTCCGTTTCTTTAAACAATTTACGATTTATAATAATACAATAATGGCGCTAAAACAACATACTTCGAAGACGAGATCACTACTTCAAAGCTTCCAACCGTTTCTCAATCTCGTCCTTCTCCTTTGCTTTCTCTCCTTTCGCCGTCGTCGTCGTCGGCGCTTCCGGCAAGTCGCTCTCAAACTCCAACCCGTGTTCGTCCGCGATGGCGCGCATCAAATTCGCCACATCCTCCGGCGGCGTCACGTTCGCCACCGACTCCCCCATCGCCTCGCCCACTAATTGCGTTTGCACGTCTAAGCTTTCAAACTGCTTCTCAAACTTCTCCATAGTCATCGCCGCTTTCTCGATGTCGTTCACTTTTAACGACAGGTCCAGTTCTTTCACCACTTTTTGCATCGCTTCGTTCACTGAATTCATCTTCGCTTGCGTCTCCAACCGAGACACGACCGCGTCCAAACGGCTCGCCAGTTGGAGTAAGTTTAACTGTTCGTGTTTTTTTCGAATCGCGTCCGTGGCGTAGATTTTGGCGCCTTCCGTGTTGCCATTTTTCATGGCGAGTTTACACTTTGACTTTAAATTCGATTCGTCTTTGAGACATTTTTGGGCGGATCGATTGAGCGATTTGGCCGTGAATTTCAAGTTGAATATTTGGTCCAACAAGCGAGTCTCGGCGCGCTTTTTCGGGTTTATGAGGTCGAACAAACCCATTATTATCGTGTTGTTATATTTTTGTTTTTGTATTATACTCTTCTTAGTTTGTGTGTGTGCGTGTGGTTCTCGTATGTATAAAAGTGGAGATTTGTTTGTTGTGGGTGCCTTTAATAACTGCTCTCAAACGGAAGCGTTTACGACTATGCGTTTTGCAAAAAAGCTAAACGTGTTCTGGTACGACTATGATATTAATCATTTAAACGCTACTATATATCGCCAGGATGGAAAACGTCGTCGTAAGTTGCACCAATAATCCGTTCGCTTTCCTTCCACAACTTAGCCCAGTTTTCCTGGTCCAAGCTGAACGCGTTGGACGAACGAAAGGCGTGTTCTCCCGGTTTCCCTTCGTTGGAAAGTTCCGAGGAATATTTCCCGCCCTCGTCGTTTTCCAACGCTTCGCTCGTGGCGACGAAGATTTGTCCTCGCGCGCCTTCCGGCGGGTTGATTAATCGACCGGCTTCGCGTAAGTTGACGTACCAATCGATGGGTAAATTTCGTTGGAGCTCGGTATCCACCACTCCCGGGTGAACGCAATACGCTTGAATCTTCGAGCCTATTTTTCGCAGTTTTCTTTGTAACTCGTACGTGAACAAAACGTTCGCCATCTTCGTCCTCCCGTACGTGATCCACCCCCAACCGGGATACCCGAACACGCCTTCCGAGTTCAAGTTGAAAAAATCGACGAACCCCCACTCGTGCGCGATAGACGCCACGTTCACCACTCTCGGCTTTCTCTCCGGATATCGCTTCTCCGTTTCCAGCATCAGCGGTAACAGCTCTCTCGTCAACGCGAAGTGACTCAAATGGTTTGTCTGCATTTGCAATTCATTCGCGTCCTCCGTGAGCGTCTTTTCCGGAAGCGCCATCACCCCGGCGTTGTTCATCAACACGTCTAATCGATCGTATTTCGATTTAAACTTCTCCGCGAATGCGCGCGTCGATTTGAACGAGGATAAATCGCATTCCATCACGTCTACCACGGGGTTTGTTTCGCCTTCTTTTCCTTCATCTAAAAACAATCCGATGTCTCGCATCGCCTTCTGTCCTCTTTCGATGGACCGACAGGCGATGACGACGGAATACATAAACTCTCTTTCTTTTCCTCCGTTTTCGTCGTCCGCATTCATCGACGACAAACGCGCAATTTCTCGAGCGCTGATGCATCCTAAGCCGGTGTTCCCTCCGGTGATGACGACGACTCTTTTCGTATTCTTGTTCTTATTCGTATTCGTAGTGCTACTAGTCTCCGCATCGCTGATGGATGACGACATCATCGGACGAACGAATCGTTCGCGTCGTCTTTTGTGCCGGACATTTTCAAAAGCGCTCGAACGTTCGCTCGAAAACGAGACAGAGCGTAAGTTTTGGGAAAGAAACGAGGAGGACGGCATCCTCGCTTCTCTTTTTAATGCGTGTGTAATGTATATCTAGTACTAGATAAACCGGCTCATTTATGAACACATTTGGCACTTTTCTTGGAGTGCTCAAATCGTCATTTTACGCAACATCTTCGACAACACTTCACGTGTACTCACAAAACGTACATCAACGAAACGTCCATGAGATCGACGAGGAAGTGAAAATCTCTGCGCGATTACTGCACTCGCGCGTGATATATATTTTCGCGTCTCTTCATAAGCGTCTCATTTAGAGGCGATATTTTCCTCATTATATTAGGGAAAAGAGATTCATTCATGTGTACACGTTTGCGACGATGAATATGATGATAACGTCTCACAGACGATGATTTGAGGAAAACGAACATGACTCCCTGGTCGTCAATCGTCCCGACGTCGGTCTCGCAAACGCTCACGTTGCGAGAGCGTGTCTCTCATTCATCATCATCATCCACAGCGCAAGTTCAAGTTGTGAATAAAATCCGATTCAATCACACCGGAGACTACGCGGTGGTGTGCAAAAACCGAGCGCTGTTCCTGGTCAACCCGAAGACAGATTTATGCCTGAAAACGTACGAAGGCGCACACGTGAGGGAAGTGCGAGACGCGTCGAGTTCTCGAGATAATTCGAAACTGGCCTCAGTTGGGGGCGATAAAGGCGTATTCGTCTGGGACGTGAAAACAGGGCAAACGGTTCGCAGGTTTATCGGACACGACGCGTTCGGAGTGAACTGCGTGAAATTCTTACTCGGTCATTCAAACGAGGAGAGCGTGATTGCGTCATGCGGGTTCGATCGGTGCGTGAAGTTTTGGGATTTACGGTCGAACAGGCAACACGAGGCGATGGAGACGGTTGGATCCCAGTTTAGCGACGCCGCGATGGATTTGACTCTGAGCGGAGGGAGAGGAGGAGGCAAAACGAACGAAGTGACCGCGTGTTCGATCGACGGAACCGTGAGAACGTTTGATATTCGCAAAGGTGAGTTACGCGTGGACACTTTGTTCGGGCAACAACCGGTCACTGCGGTTGAAAACAGCGCGGACGATAGGTTGGTACTCGCCACGCTGCCGAAAACAGTCGCGCTCATGGACAAAACCACGGGTGAAGTGTTACAAACCTTCTCTGGTTTCAACAACGACCAAAACGTCGTTTTACGCGCGACGTTTACCCCGGACGATCGATACGTCGTCCTCGGCGACGCCGTCGGCGACATTTGCATATGGGACGTGCTCTCGAACGAGACTTTGAATTCCCAACCGCAGCGAATACCAAACGCGCACGCGAAATCCATATCCAACGTCTGTTTTCACCCGTCCGAAGCGTCTTTCGGCGGAAAAGGCGGAGGTGGTCGTAAAAAACATCTCATGCTTTCCTGCGCCGCCGACGGTTTCGCCAAGTTCTGGTCTTAAAAAAAAGCCTTCGTCGTCGTCGTCGTCCTCGGTCGTCGTTCCGCCAAAAGCGTCGTTTGAATAAGAATACAAATTAGAGATGGATTTAGATTTAATAAAAGATCGCAGATACTAACAGAATAGAAGTTTTCCATTCTTAAAACGCGTCGTCGTTAAAGTTGTTTTGTTGTACTTGTCGTTGTTCTTCTTCTTCCGCGCGCTCTAAAACATCCGCGAAACTCCTGTTTTTCCTCACATTTTTGGTGCTTACTTGACCAAATTATCTTCACTCACACCTCCCATCGCACTCCTTCTCGCGTGACTGTGCTTTCTGAGAAGAAGAGTACGAAGGACGGCAAAACGCACACGGCGCGTTATATATATACACACACGCGCAAAAACACACACAGAGAGAGAGAGCGAGACTGAGCGCTTCTGCACGAGACAGAGAGGAATTTACCATTGGCGACCTTTGGCAATAAAAGCGGACCTTTTGGATAAATTGGAACCCTTGAGTTGTTTCTGTTGTGTACGAAAGAGCAGACATTAATTCGATTTAGGACAGGAAAAGGAGCGAATAAAGTCGTTTGAAATAGAGAATACGGTGTTTTTAAGCGCGCGAGTAGTCTGTCTGTCCGTTTTCAAATGACCTCGTACTTCCGCTCGCTCGCCTTCGGCATACACGGGTACAGTCAGTACACCAAAGATGGATTCGCGAAAAATATCAAAGACGAAGACGCGGACGACGATGAATCGAAGGACTGCTTGAAAAGAGATTTAACGAACATTTCGGTTTTAATAACCGGCGCGAACGGAGGGATAGGGTTTGCCACCGCAGTCGCATTGGCGAGAAGAAACGCGACCGTGCACCTCCTGTGTCGATCCATGCAGCGAGGCGAGAAAGCGGTGAAGGAGATTCTGGACGCGGTGGCGAGAGAGCGAGGCGGCGGAGGAGGAGGAAGACCAATGCCGCAGTGTAATTTGCATTTACACGTCTGCGACGTCGGCTCGAACGTGGAAGTGCGCGCGTTTGTGGAGGAGTTTACGAGATCTGGGCATCAATTGCACGTGTTGGTGAACAACGCGGCGACGTTGAGCACTTCGGAGGCGATCGAGAGAAGCGTGGACGGGTACGAGACTTCTTTCGCGGTGAATACGCTCGGTACGCACTTGCTGACGAGCTCGTTGCGACCGGTTTTAGGGAGGACGAGCGAGTCGCAGAGAAATAGCAGCGTCAGCGGGAGGAATGGTGGGTATTTTGGAAGCATGAGTGCGAACGGAGGAGGAGGGGACGGCGGGAGTCCGGGGTCTATTTTGTTAGACGGCGAAAGCGGGAAACTAAACGCGTTGACGTACGTGCCGAGAGTGATCACGGTATCGTCGGCGGGAATGTTAGCGGAAGAGTTGGTGATTGACGATTTAGAATACACGAAACCGAAAAAGTATTCGGGCGTATCGCAATACGCGCGAGATAAGAGACGTCAGGTGGCCTTGACCGAAAGATGGGCGCGACTGGAAGCGGAGAAGAAACTGCCCGGAAGTTGGTCGCCGGAGAAGGAAGTCGCGAAAAGTAAAAAGGATACTAGAAAGGAAGTTAATAACGATAATCGCAGCAATAGCAGCAGCAAAAAAGGAGACGCGGTAAAGCGCGTCCCGGATATCGTGTACGTTTCCATGCACCCGGGCTGGGTGGACACGCCCGGCTTGCGTTCCTCGTTACCTGGATTTTACAACTCCATGAAAGGCAAACTTCGAACACCGGAACAAGGCGCGGATACGATCGTGTATTTGATCTGCCTAGAAGCCGCGAAACTGGAACCTGGTGCGTTTTACTTCGACCGAAAACCAACCGCGAAACACATCAGGATGGGATTCACGCAATACTCGGAAAAAGACGTGGAAAAATTGGCGAAGAAGTTGGACGCCATGGCGTGCGAAGCGAGCGTGCACGGCAGCTTTCGCAACGGAAGAAATTTTCATCAAACGCACGCCGCAGGTGAATGGCGACCGAAGAAATCATCTGATTCTCGTAGCAAAAATAGCGATGGCGTTGGAATCGCGGGTGGGAGAACGAGAAACGGCGTCGGCGCGGACGGCGAGGACACTAGCAACAACGAAAACAAAAACAAGAACAACAAAATAACCAACCAACTCTTTCGCCCGAGATCCATCGGCGACGACTTTGAAGGGTTGGACGGCGACGACTCAATTGAGAACGAAGTATTCACGCCCAGGAAATGGCACGGATTTAACATTCGATGACAGCATGATATTCTTTCTATTAGCGCTCTTTTTGTACATATAATAATCAGACTACTGCTGCATGTGTAATTCTTCTTGGTTTACAACATTATTCGCGCTATTTCTGCTACTACTTCATTCTTTTCTACATCAATACATTGTTTTTTTATTCACCGAAGGATTCGGTAAAAGCATCTTGCGATGCATCTTTTGGTGCGTCTTTAGTGGTTGTTCCGTCGCGTCTCTTCTCTTGCCGAGCTCGGCGAGCTTCTGCGCGCGTTCTCGTTCGTTCCCGAGCAACGAATACTTACTGAACCACTCGTCCAACTCGTCGCCGTCCGTGGATTGGTTCAATCGGTCTTGCTCGTCCTCGAAATCGTACCGATGGTGGCCCATGTACGCCTCGGTGACTGGCGCTGCTTCTGTCGTTGGCACCGTTGATGCTTCTTCAGTCGCGACTGGCGTAACTGCTTCTGTCGTTGGTACCGTTGATGCTTCTTCAGTCGCGACTGGCGTAACTGCTGCTGCAGCGGCGGTTTCTTCTTCCGTCGTTGCTACTGCCGGAGTAGCCGCGGTAGCGACGACGGTTGTCGTCGCCGCCGGCGTGGCAGCCACGGGCACCGCCGTAGCCGCAGTGGCTGTTGCATTTGCGGTAGTAGCAGATGGGGGTACGGTCGTCGACACCGCCGCATCGTGCGCTGCATTTGAATACTGATCAATCTCACTCTTCACCTCGTTGTACTTTTCCAACACCGGCGTCAAACCTGTCGCATCTAAAATCTTCGTTTCCGTTTCGTTCAACGTCTTGTGAACCTTTTCCTCTAGCGTGTCCAAACCGACCGCGTGCTTTGCGTACGCTTCCGCGCCAGTGATTAAGTTTTCGCGCTCGAGTTCCATTTCTTGTTCCATCTCTCTCTTCTCGTTAATCGTTGCCGTGATTTCGGCGTCGACGATATCGTTGATGATGAAAAACGCCGACATGACGAACATGTATAATGAACCTACGATTAAGACGACAAATGTGACTTTCTTGACCATATCGGGGCCCATGATTAACGCCAACGACCCGAGCGGGTTTAGTAAACTCAAATGCGCTCGATCAGGTTCCTTCAACTCTGGATCTCGATTCGGCAAATCTCTCGCTTTACCAACCGGTCTCTCTTCCGCTTGCTTTCGAGGCAACAAGGTGATCATAATCTCGACTTCCCCTTGAGACTCACCCGGTAACGTCGGATGGAACATCTTCAACCACTTGCCTTGCATAGGGCCGTCCATCATGCTTTTGAACGGGTTCAGAGAAAACGGTTCTTCGTTCGCGTCGTATTTGTGTTCGATGACGCACTCTGGCGACATCTCGCCAAACGTCGAAACATTTCGGATCAACTGTTTACACATTTTCGATAAGTTTATCTTGTTTTCGCCGATGTTATCATCGCCGGAGATCAAATCTTTATCGTACGCGGAAACTCTCAAGGCAATGCGATTACACGGTAACGTCAACTGAAAAATGTTTCTGTAATTGAACGAACCGACGCCGTCTCTGGCAAACCAGTGAATGTCCGTGGACTGCGTTTCTGTGAATCGAGAAGAAGTTCGATCGAGACCGATAACATTCAACTTGAAATACAAATCGTTCTTTCCACCGACGTCTTTGTTCACCATATTTCGCGCTTTAAACACACAGACGCGCATTTCGACTTCAACCACGGGTGGCGGTTGAATCACCAACGCTTTCGGAATGTTGTCGTGACCGTCGTGGATTTCGACGATGATTTCGAGCTCGCCGAAACCGGCGTTGCCGTGTTTGTCCAACAGTTGTTTGATTTCCAGAGGAGGCCTATCGCCCATCTCCGTGTTCCATCGCTCAGAGAGTAATCGCGCTTCCACGTCGACCAAACATTGTCCGAGAAAAACATCCGAGGAATACTTTTCGTAATCGAAAACGTCAAATTTCAAAAGACCGTTACCGGGTAATTCCGTTTTGTACTCGAAGGTTTTGTAAAACCACGGCGTGCACGTGCGATCGATTCTCTCCTTCGAATTGCCAAACTTAATATTCGTACCTGGGACGGAAACCACTAAGTACGGATCGCACAAGCCGGATTGATCTATTGGTCGTAAATCTTTCCCTCTGATGACGTACGCTCTCACGGTTACCGGTCGCGGTTGTTCGCCCATCATCGGTTGGTTGTCGTTGAGATAACCGCCGGCTTGCTTTTGGATTCTGAGAAACTCTTCTTCGCTTATTGTCGCCGTGGTCTTGTCCGGCGTCCAGAGAGTGTTTTGCATGATGGCGGCATTTTTGGCTTTCTTCGCCGCCACCGCCGGCTTATCTTTCTTCGGGTTACCGAGGTAATCGAGTTTGAGAATCTCTGGTGGGCCGTGAATGTACTCGTGCTCTTCTTCGGAAGAGCCGAAATACTTTCGTCTCAATTCCGACACCGAGTAGCAAAACTTGACGTAACCTCCGACCTCTCGCTTCGACGAGTTATCTTCGAAACCTTCGGCGCGGTAGATCGGAACGTTGGTCATCGCCACGTCGCCGAGCTCTTCCTCTAAAGTACCGATTGGTAAGAGCATGCGGTCGTTCATCCACTCTGGAACGTTACCGGAACCGTCGTCGAAAGTGGCCACTTTCTTCTGCTTCTTCTTAGATCGGTTCAATTCTTCATCGTCTTCGTTACTAGCTTTTGCCTCGAGCGCCGCCGCCGCCGCCGCCGCGGCCTCCTCCTCTTCGACCTTCTCCTGCTCTTCTTGCAAGCGCTTGTTCAACTCGTTCTCATCCACAGCGTTCATATCGCCATCGACAGACTCTGGTTCGCTGTCTGTGGCTGCACCGGAGCCATCCAAAGTTCCCGAATCCGACGAGCCCTGATCTGAGGACGACGACTCTCCGTACTCTCTTCCTTCCGTGAGCGTTTTCATCCGTCTCGATTTTGATTTCGTAAACCTCGACATCATGTCATCAATTTCGTGTTGAGCGTTAGCGTATTGCGACTGCGTTTTATATGAATCTACGCCATCGCGCAACATTTGGCGTTGTCGACGAGTTTCTTCTTTGCGTTTTTTGAAGTCTGCTTTTCGCGATTTGCGCATTTGACGTAAAGATTTGCCTTCGCTCCTCGATTCCTCAACGTTCGTCGCATTCGCCGCGAATTGCTCGGCTTCGTACCGTTGCGAGATGGATCGACTCAACGCTTTTCGCTTCTGCTTCGAGGATAAAAATTTAGTCGCCGTAGTTGGATTCGTGCGATTGGTACCGCCGTAACCGCTCTCGATATCGAATTGCTGCTGCTGTCTTGCCGACGCCGCCGGCGGACCGGAGGAGCCGCCGACGCCGACGCCGCCTAAAAACTTGGAAAGGACTGATTTCCCAGCTGAACTTCTCACCTCTTCGTTATGTCTCAAACGTTCCCGTAAAACTTCTTCTCTAGCTCTCGCGACGTAATCCGAGGACGCATCTGTCATCGTATTTGATTGCGAAACCAGCGTCGCAGTGCCGTCGTCGATGTCGAACGAGTAGTCCGAGATTGTTTCGTCTCTGAGGATTTCCAGCAACTTTTCCCGTTCGTCTGCGGTGGTACCTTTTCGCTTGACCGAGACTAAGTTCGAGCCTTTCTTCTCGAGTAACGCGAGCTCGTCTCGTCGCAGGAAAACTTGTTGCTCGCCAGTTCCGATTAAGCGTTTTATCGGGCGAGCGTCGATGACTCGAATGGATAACGAGGTATAAATCTTCGTTAGTCTCGGTACTAAACCTCTCAACGTTAACGTTTGCCCGTTGAAGTTTGCGTTCGGACCGTTCGGTAAATTCCTGAACGCGCTCGATTTCACGTGTTCCGTGGAACCTTCGAACAACGGAACGCATCCGGTCAACTCAAATTCAACCTTAGGCATGTGCGCTGCAAATTGCTTATACGGCAACAAACCTCTGACGCCCATCAAGCACACGCTCACTTCCACCGCTTCGAAACCAAAATAATCTTTGATTTGTCTCGTGGCTACGTGTTCGAGTCGCGGTTTCACATTTTCCCACTGGACTTTGATTTGCGGACCTAAAACGAAGTTCGCCACGCCCATGATTGGCAACGGCAACACCTCGTAGTGCATGAGCAACTCGCCACCGTTAGCGTTCAAATCGGAGCTGTTCGGGTTCAGTTTCACCATTTCGTACCATTCCGGAGAAGGATGTTTATCTTCTGCCGCGTGTTGCACGTGTTCCAAGACTTCATCGTATCGATCGGGTTTGTTGGGATCGAGCGAAAAGTCGCTAAAGAAGGACACCGAGGACGCTAGACCGGAATAGCCGCCTAAAGATCCAGCGTTTTTCGCGCGCATTTCGGACGGGTGTAACAACGGTACCATCAAAACCGATAACGGATCGATATCGGCGCCTGAGATGAGCGTCTCTTCGTCTTCGTCGAAAACTAAGATGGTCATCGCGGGCGCTGCCCACCACGCGATGCCTTCGAGACCTTGTAATCCCCCGCCTTTTCTACCTCCTCCGGATTTGTTGGCTTTGTTCATTTTCCGATAGTCTTTCATTCGTTTCTTGAGCAATTTGGATTCAAGCTTGTCTTCGTCCGAGGAGGAATCGTCGTCGTCGTCGTCCGAATCCGAGTCTGAATCAGAATCCGATCTGGTGGGATCAATCGCTGTCGGTGGCAACAGCGGCAACTCAATCTCCACGAATAAGTCCCGAAACCAAGACGGCGAGACGGTACTTTTGAGCGTTTGCGTTTGAACAACTGCTCGACCACACCGAACGACCGCGACGGGATCGCTCGCACCGTTCGGATCCGCCGCCGGTAAGTTCATCGCCTGATACGCTTCCACGTGTAGCATAAACTTCCGCTTCTCCATCGGTTTCAACGGTTTCGCTTCCAGCTCGTCCACCGCGCCTCTCATTTTCCTCTCCATTTTCTTCCTTCGTTTTTCTAATTCTTCTTTCTGTTTTTTATCGGCTGGATCTAAATTTTTGTACTCTTCGTTCAACGCTAACGCTTCGGCGTCGCCGTCTTCCTCCGCGCCTTCCTCGGCGTCCAATTTCGCTTGGCGTTTCAAGTTTGGATTACCTCGTATGATCATTCGAATCAAGACTTGTCCTACTGGTTTAACGTGCTCGAGAGATCGCGATTGGCCCTTCTTGTGATTCGTCAACGCGTCCGCTTGTAACTGAAACCACCCTTGAACGTTCCATCCGTTTGGTAAGTTTTTCTCATCCGGCGATTGCAAAGGGCCCATGGTTTCGTCCACCGGAGTTAACCTTTTCGCGGGAACTCGGGCAAATCCGATCGACTTCCCCGCGACGCATACGCGAATAAACACATCCGGTGCACCTTCTCCGGCGTGTGGGCCATCGAAAGGCATCGGTAAGTTCACTTGCAACGGCGCCAACGCGGAGTTGATTTCGGCGTAACATTCTCTCACCAAAGGATCTCGCTCGGATTTCAACGTCGCTTTTGGAGACGTGCGTTTGGATAATCCCATCTCGACTTCCACGTAACACTTTTTCCCTTTCGAGTTGGTTTGAAACAACTCGACGTCTAACACTTCCGAGTGTAAAATACACGGCCACTCTCGGCTCAGTTTATCGCTCACTTTGGGTATCCGAGTTTTGGCGCGACTCGCTCTTTTCCCGGTTTCCTCTCGAGTCGCCTCGAAGGACATCAACACCCTTCCTCTATACGCCGAGCCTTCTAAATACCCAGCGTTCATTCTTTTCGCTAATTTTGAGACGTGACCTCGAAACGAGGACTCTAAGTTTCTCGTGCCGCCGTAGAAGCAGTACCATTTCGGTTTCGCGTGCGCCTTTGGTTGCGCGATAATATCTCTGATCAACACCGAAGTAGACGCGACGTGGTCGTCGTCGCCGGTTAAATCGTAATCCATCACGGATAAGCGCAGCGGCGGCAACGCGCCGACGCCACCAAACTTCCCTCCAGCCACTCGCGCTCGCATGATGACCTCTTGGTTCCACTCTGGATTTTTCGATCGACGAACTTTCGAATTTGCCGGAACTGCGCTCGACCCGCAAGACAACTTCACGTACGCATCAATTCCGGCGCCACCTAAATTCGGCCAATCCATTCTCGGTAAATCTTTCCCGATGTACACGTTCGCTTTAATCGCCCAAATCTCGATTTCGCCTTCCTCCGCCGGGGTATCCGTTTCTTTTTCCATCAAAGAGGCTAAGAACGACTTCTTCGCCAGTTTGTTCTTCGCTTTGTCGTTCTTCTCGTCATCGTCGTCTGAATCTGAATTTGAATCTGAATCTGAATCTGAATCTTCGGGGTCCATATTCGCCATCGTCGCCTCTTCGTCGCCTCTCCGTAAAACTTGCACGCAAATCTTCACCTGTCCTTGACTCCCTTGCCTCTTCCCGCTCGGATCTGTCAAATGGTACCACCTGTGCCAAACCTTGTGTTCGTGCTCTTCGAACACTTTCGAACACTCCAATTCCACGGAACCAATCGTCGCGTCTTTCCCAAACTTCCTCCTGTCCGACACCTCGAAGTTCACCGCGCACCCGTCCAACTCGCCGTTGGCCAAGTCCATCCCTTCGAAATAAAAACACTGGTTCCAAAGCGGCTGCGACGTTTCTTTCTCCACGATTGTTTTCCTCTTTTGTTGCGGGAACCCAGCTCTGGATAGTTTCACTTTTGTCGTCACGTTTGGGAGCGCGTCGGCGTTCTCCGTCGCTTGTTTCAAGGAGAAACTCGTCACCGTTTGCCACACGTCAAAACTTTTAATCGATGGTAAATCTTTCGCCTCGATGACTCTCGCGACGACGACGTAATGGCCTCCCGGAATCACTCTCGGTTGTTCTTCGTACATTTGCAAGTGCCTGTCGTCCGGGTACTGGTCGATGTTGTTTTCATTATTCGCATCGTCGGAATCATCGTCGGAGACGAAACCGAACCAACCCATGATGATGATTTATATCTCTCTTTACAGAAATGGCCGCGCTTTCATTTTCATCTTTTAAAGGAGGAAAAAATTCTTTCTTATTAAACGCTAAAGCCTTCTTTTGAAAGTAGTATGTATATATATATATATTAAAGTAAATAACACACGCAACAACAATCAATAATACGCTCTGTATATTCAACACTCGCGTTGTTGCGCTTTATTCTTCTTAAACAATAGCGTTTATTTGTGCTGCTTTTATAAGCGCGTCAGTTTTTCGCAATTTTTTGTCTTCTTTCTCTCTCTGTTGTTTTTTACTCGCTTCAACCCTAATTGCATTTGCTTGCATTTGAAACCCTAAAATTGAAGCGCTTTTACAATTTTCTCTTTTTGACAGACGAAAAACTTTTCTTCAGAAAAAGAAACGTCTGACGAGAATAAAAAACATGGAATCGATCGAAGCGACTTTACGCTCGTCTGAACAACTTTCTCCCGAGACTCTGCGCGCGTTTTTCGACCTGTTAAAACCTGGAGGACGGTTAGGGGTTTTCGTGAAAGGAGGAGGTGAGGAGGAGGATTCGTCGTCCGCGATGATGCGAAAAGAAGTCTCCAAGCGGTTGACGTTGGGAGGATTCGAGGACGTCGTCGTTTCCGAGCAGACGAGCGTTTCCGGGACGCGCGCGACGAAGGTTTCGGGGAGAAAACCCGAGTGGGAACGAGGCGTCACGTTTAGCTTAGGAGAGAAAAAGACAAAAAAGACTTTAGTTTCAAAAGCCTCTTCGGCGTGGGAAGACGACGACGACGAGCGAGACGAAATG
>Ga0255758_10002654_pt1 | contig 16387 bp, 23 predicted proteins | sample 011ome_24_FD_179958 | JGI IMG/M metagenome (GOLD analysis project Ga0255758, IMG submission 179958) | Coastal salt marsh microbial communities from the Groves Creek Marsh, Skidaway Island, Georgia - 011513CT metaG (version 2) | ecosystem: Environmental > Aquatic > Marine > Intertidal zone >...
AGTTGACCATGACCCTGAGGGACGGAACTTCCCTCCAGACCCTGGAATCCCCCGCGAGCTCGGGGGGCGGCTCGGGTTCGGGATCGGGGACACTGGCAGTTACTTACAATACCTCAAGCACTTACAGTCCCCCGCTCGAGAATTTAGTCCACCCCTTGCCATCAGACGTTTACAACGGGGGAGGAGGCGAACTGGGATATTTTTACCCGACGACTGGTTTCTTTTACCTGGGGTCGGATGGAAAGATCACAGAGGGCATTGCGCCACACGGCATAGGGTTTCGAGTGTTCATACAAACCGCTGGAAATTATTACGGAATATACGAGTATGAAGCGGATGAAACGAGTGCATCGGTTCTGGACAATACCTTCTCCTTCTGGAATTCTACAAATGGACCAACGCACGCGAGGAAGTGGTGGATCATGGTGGGATCCTTCGAGGACGATTATAATAACCAGTCGATCCCGCAGAAGATGCCTGACGCTGGGAACTTCTCACACGATGACGGAAGCGGTGGTTGGGGTCAGATGCAAGGAAATATGCCTGCTGGTAACCCGTATCAGGTTGGACCGGCCATTCATCGTTACCTGAATGGGATTGAAAACCTCAGACATACGAATACGTCAACTCGGGAAGCGTCACGAAGCGCCTCAGTCCGTACTGGAGAGATCACTATCTCGCCAGGAATGACCATGTATTTGGGTACGCCACTATAACCCTGGAGGATCCCGGGACCCAGGAAATCCTTGAATTAAAAATGGAAATGAATAAGCCCCTCCGTGGATTCGGGGAGATTGACGGTCAGGAGTACCCAGGCATAAAGTATTTCGTGCCGATCCGTCACGATGGCGCCAATCCATATGACTACACTCAATTTCCTACCACAATTCTAGTGGCCGTCAATACTGCGGAACGTCATGTTATCGAAATAATGGGCCGCCCGGAAGGGGACCCCATTCCAGAGACTGGCGTCCTGATCACCCACGCCCTGATCGAGTTTCCAGCGAACACAAAAATATATAACGGTTTGACAATTTCGAATGACAAAATTGTTGGATATTTATACTCGGTGGGGGACAACTTCAACGTATACAGCGGATCCACGATTAATGGGCTCCAGGTTAGCAGTAGCCTTCCAGTAGTTACTGTGGCAGACAGTGGTCTCAATTTCAACGTCGCAGAAACCCGCGACGAGAGGCTTTATGGTCAGACTGACGCACTTTACTCCCCCTACTCGAATGTAGGCCTTTGGGGGTATACAAACCGCTTGTACGAAACGACGGTCACTAGTGGTGACGGTGGTGACGCTTCCCCCGGAGATACCAAAATCCTATTGAACGTGATTTTCGACAGGGATGTGTAATTAAATAATTTTTACCAGGAACAAGGCAGACCGCCTTAGAATCTGGCAAAAATTAATTGTATTTTAACTAAAAAGAATTTTATCGACCGTGGTTCTCACGCAAAATAAACGGTGTGCGAGAATTCCCACCAGGAACAAGGCAAACACCGTCCAGTAGAAATTAATGTCGAACTGTCGAGAAACGAAATAGGCCCCCAGGATGGTTCCCACCACGTCCATCACGGCAATGTCAAACAGCCTCACGGAGTGAATCCCCTCGCCCGGTTTTCCACCGGAATCCCTGAGACCACAGAACATGTCTTTATACGTATGTGTTATATTATTTTTTTCTTACTAATTATCATATGCAAATCCCAAACGACGTTCGGAGAAGTATCAACAAGAAACTGTTCGGAAATCACGATCCCCACAGAGACATCACCAGGACCAGGGCTTTCAGGAATCTCCCTCTCCATCTTCGTCAGGACATCGTCAATAGGTATGAACGAAAGACGATGCTCACCACCCCCCCGAGTACCCCCCCGCGGAATCGAAGCCCCCCGGGGGCACCGAAGAAGTCGAAGAAGTCGAAGAAGCCGAGGGGGAAGTCAGCGGGCAAGGGCAGGAAGTTAAATTTTTAATATGACCCACTACCAATGGACGTTGTGTTCACCTACGGGAGATTCAATCCCCCCCACCTCGGCCACAAGATGATGATCGAGGAAATCATCAATAGAGCAAGAAAAACTAAAAAGATTCCCGTGGTCATCGTTTCACACACCCAGGGGAATTCCAGAAACCCCCTCACCATCGACGAAAAATTGAATATACTGAAGCGATGGTTTCCGGCGGTGTACTTCTTGTCCTCCTCCAAGAATCTATCCCTCGCGAAAATTGCAAGAAATTTCACTCCCGATTCCCTGATGGTTCTTGGCGAGAATCGGGCGAACGGATTCAAACATCTATCATTCAAAAAGGTCTCCGTGGGGAGGCCGAACAACACTCCCTCCGCAACGAACGCCCGCAAGGCGGCCACCACCGGAAATAAGGAAATGTTCAGAAGTTTGACGGGATACAACCTGACGAACAATATTCGAAATAAAATACTCAAAGTGCAAACCAAGAAACGAAAGCGTAACTGAACTCAATTTTTACCAGTTTTTTCAAAATCTGGCAATAATTGATTAACTTGTCATATGTCTGGCAAAATTTACAATTGTTTTTTTATTCAACGTTTTTGTTTTTTCGAGGTATCGTTGTCGCTCTGATAGAGTATTATTACGAAATTTCTGTAAATAATTGATTTTATTCTTGAGATTTTTTAAAGATGTGTCGTTTGTTTCTCTGTTCATTTTTGACTTCAGTGATTTGATCGTCTTCTGTAAAATTTTATTATTTTTGTTTTCTAAAAAATTATTATTCCCCATCATTCGCGATCTGTTATGAAGAAACTGTTCAATTCTATAGACTTTGTTATTTTTTCTATTCAAAATAGAATTCTTAAATTTATTCTTCATTAATTTACTTAGGCTTACATTTTTCTTATTGTAAAACAATTCGAGTGGCGCGACTCCCATGTTATCTTTCATGTACGGGTTGGAACCCTTGTTGATGAGAAGGTTTAGAATATTGGAAGATCCCGGTCGTCCACAGTGGGCCAGCCAGTGCAGAGGCGTTCGTCCCATCATGTCTCTCTTATTTGGATCCGCTCCATGCTTGAGAAGCAATTTTGCCACATCAAATCGCCCGCTCATGATCGAAGTGTGTAGGGGAGTTCGTCTATAAGAATCCATCTTGTTTGGAGACACTCCCGCCGCGAGAAGTAGTTCGACAATCCTGACGTTATTTTTATCTACTGCATAAAAAATAGGTAGGTGTCCTGTTCTAGATTGTTTGTCTGGAGACGCTCCCCCCCTGAGAAGACTTCTCACCAATTTTTCATTATCTTCACCAATTGCATAGATGAGGGGTGTATAACCTATGAGGGTGTCGGCTTTGTTCACATTGGCCCCGTGGCTGATTAGCAATTCCGCCAAGTCATTGTAACCATAATCTATTGCCCATATGAGCGGGGTCTTTCCATATTCATCTGCGATGTTAATGTTATATTCTCCACCATTAAGCAACGAGTTCAACTGGTTGAATTTTCTCTTGCGATTTGATCGACTTAGTATGACAGACCTGATATTCTGCATATTATACTAACAACAAAATTATTAATTTAGGGAATACTATTTATCAGTGCCTGGGTGACGACCCCACCGAAAGAAGAATTCGCCCTCCCTGGCATGACTGCCCTCAGGTAGGGGTACAAAAACGTCATCAAAGTATTCTTGTTATTTGTACTATTGATGTTAGCGTTCCTGTGAACACCAGTCTCGTAATACAGCGAGTGCAAAACAAAAATTAAATTTTCCCTCGAGAGGAGTCTGAGGGGTCGGACGAGAGCTGAGTTTCTTCCGTACCGCACGTAATACCTTCCGCTGATTCGAATCAGGGTATAAGGGATGTCAGAGTTCTGGTTGTTGTTTTGAAAGTTAAAATTCTGGATGGACCGACCGGAGGAATTTACGGAACTTCCCGCCGGGCTAACATTCCGGGATCTCGCGGAGCGTGAGTTGTAAGACCTATTCACTGAATTCGAGTGAGAAGACATTATTCTTACTTGATAAATTATTTTTTTACTTAGGGAATGATTTGTCGCACCACTGTTTGTTCACGTTACCGAACGGTCCGAACTCGAACAGGAGGTGGGTGAGGGAACCGATCAGAAATATCCTCAGCCACATATTATCGACCAAATAGGCGATGCACAGATAAACCACCATCGCAAACAAACCAATGAAAATACTCTCGCCCAGAACAGATGTGATGGTCCGTTTCATTGATATTATAATTCAAAAAAAATAATTATTTCAAACACCGGGATACTTGAAATATCTCAGTGTTTGATTTTTAATAAATTAGAATCCAAAAAATTATTTGGGTTTCCATGAAATAAACGACGGCAGGAGGAGAACTCCGATCCCGAGGATGACCAGGTCAATCATGAAAACTCTGTTCTTGATGTCGGGACACCAGTTTTTGTACGCCTCAACCTGATGACTGTCCTTCGGCTTTGCCCACCAGTAGAACATTGCCAGATACGTTGGTCCCATGTTTCTCTTGCACTGATACCAGTGATCATAATACGCTAGAAGTATATAGGGGAAGTACAGGAGGCTCAGCAAAATCCATTTATTCCTCTGAGGAAGGAACCAGTACCCACCCGAGAGGATCAATGTGAAAATAATACATTTCCAGTTCACAGCTGGTTCGGATTTGATACACTGTGTGTGATCATGTTTAGTCATGTTATAGTAAATGGGCAAAAAGAAATCAAGTGATGGACACATCGAATTGCCCGCACTCGATGTGGGCGTCGACGTGCTTTTGAGACTTGCTGTGGTAATAGCAGAATATGACTTTCATGTAACCGTTCTGCTCGTATTCATGGTCCCCGTGAAGAATGTCTTTGAGAATCTCGGCAACCTTCTCCGCCCTCTCCTGCATCGAAACACGTCCTCCGTCGTACGCGTCAGGATTCACACGGATTGTATGGACTGGGATGCATTCGCATCCATCAATTGACTGAATCGCTTCGTTCTGATCGCTGATCTTCTTCAGTTCGCACGAAGATTCTCTAGTAGAATGAGAATCCTCGTCGATCTCAACGACCACGGCAACCTTCCCGGGATTGATCCACAGAAGATCTGGACGTCGATTCGAAATGCCTTTACATGAGGAACCGGATGCCATCGTCTTATCCCTGGCGTTGGGTGGATAGCCGAATGCCTCGATGATCGCGTTACCAAAGACAATCTCGATTCTCTCGGGTACGTCTGGATCGCAGGAGGCACAGATTCCAGTTCTCATGCGTTTAGGACCCAGTAGCGCCTGAAGACATATTTTACAAATTCCAGAAGGGATTGTTGTATAGGGGCACTCGATACACCGGCCTTTTCTATTTTGGTGAGGGCAGAGTCCCGACCCTTTACACGTTTTGCAGTATACTCGATACGTTTTGTGTTCGCAGATACCGGCTCCTCCACATTTCATGCAATTAGATTTTTGCACGAGGTGTATGCAAATACTGGCTCCTCCACATTTTTTGCATTTTTTGCGTTCCCTTTCGTGCATGCAGAAACGCCTCCATGTTTGCCCGTCCCATTTGAGGTAGTCTGTGCTATTTTCGATTGGTCTCCTATCACCTTTATTCGGTGGCATATTAATGCACATGGTGAATTGTCTCTAACTTGTTTTTCATGGCGGCGAAGATTTTTCAACATTTCCTGGACCATCTCTTCTGAGAATACACGGAAAAATGCAGAAATCCTTTTCAGCGTCACGCCTTACTCGAGATTGTCTGATCTGAATGTCAATGAGATTCGCGTTGAAGAAGAACCATCCCACTTTACATCTACCAATGGCGACGATCCAATCTCGCTGGTGAAAAGTTCAACAATTTTACTGACATCTCCTTGCCAGCCAAGAGATACACATTGATCCTCTATAAGATCATCTCTATCCTGCATATGATAAAATACCCAATTATCCAATTCATCTGGTATAGCACTCACAGCACATGAGGAACAACAGTAGTAATTTTGCCGAGCGAAGAATTCTCCATTTTTCTTTTTGCGAAGTTCCCTAAATACCCTAGTAATGACAGATCTGTTCTCTTTGTACAAAACCATTTTTCGCTGTTGCAGTAATCTCTCTGCGTCCTGTTCGTTTGTGCTCATGTTTGTATTTGTATTCAATGGTTATTTACCTCTAACTTGTTGAAGCTCGAAGTTTTTTCGAGTTCATTTCAAACATTGGGATACTTGAAATATCTCAATGTTTGATTTTTAATATATTATTAATAGAGTAAAATAATTATCCCTATCATTACGCTAATTGGAAAATGCTAAACCGCCCATTCCACTGGAAATACGCAGAACATTGTAGTTGACTGCGAAGAGGTGGAGGTACTTCGCCACGGCGGAGGTGGAGGTGATGTGCAGCTGTGCGTTGTCGATGCGCGAGAAGTTGCACGTCCCGCTGGGCTGGAGCTCCTCCGGCTTCAGCGCGAAGGAATAGCAACCGATACCGGGGTAGGGGTTACCGGAGTGGTAGTAGAAGGGCTGCACCTGGTTGAAGTACTTCCCGCTGGACGCCTTGAAGCGATCCTGACCGTTGAGCATCAACTTCATCTCGTTGGTCGTACCGGAGAGCACCGTCGCGGAACCGGGGGAACCGGCGGCCTCCGTGAGGCCCTCAGACCACATGAGACCGGTGGAGGCCAGGGACGGGGAACCGCCACCCAGACCACTCTTGGTAGCACCGCTGGTCGTCAGTGTGGGAACGAGCGATGTCGACCCGGCTGGGACGCCCCACTCGGTGGTGAAGTTCCAGAGGGACGTGTCGTTCTGGCCCACGGTGGCGAAGTCGGAGATCGCCCAGACGAGCTCCTTGACGGGGTGATTGAATGACAGACGGAAAGTGCCGCTGCACGAGGTTGTGCCGGCTGTCAGGGTCTCCACACCCGTCATCTGCACCTGCTCAATGAGGTACTCGTGGGACTTCTGTGCAAACCGACGACGCTCCTCGGTATCCAGGAACACGTAGTTACCCCAGATCTTCGTCTGGCCCGCATCGAAGTCATTCGTGAAGTCGCTTCCCAGCGTGATGTCGATGCGACACTCGTGGTACTGCAGACTGATCAGGGGGAGGAAGAGACCGGGGTTACGGTTGAAGAAGAAGAGGAAGGGGAGGAACACGCGCGTGTTCGTGATGGAAGCTGACGTCATGCGGCCGTAGTTGGCCTTCTTTGTCTCGTTGAGGTACAGCTCCGAATACAGACGCCACCACCGCTGGTAGTGCTTGTCGATCCGCTGACCTCCGATTGTCAGTTCGACCTCCTGCACAGCCCGCTCCGCGGCCCAGCTCCAGTCCATACCCGGGCGGGTCGTGACGAGCTCCATGAAGCATTCGCCGATGAGATCACCGTTACGGGCGATCGTCACCGAGATGCGGCCGCCTGAGCTCCAGGAACCGTTGCTGACCTGCTCGATGGTCTCCATGGAGAAGTTGGTATGGCGACGGTAGACCGCCTGGAAGAACGTGACTTTAGGTTGACCAGTGAGATAGACATCCTGTGCGCCGTATGCGACAAGCTGGAGAAGACCACCTGCCATAGTTGAATAGTTGTATGATATGCGGAGAAAAAAAAATTCGCAAGAAAACCTGGGATAAAAAAACTGGGAAAACCTGAGTTGGATCGAGTCGATGTCGGTTGCAACTTGTTTCAGCAGGTCAAATGTCATCGATGTCTAACTCGACGTCCTCCGGGCCGATTCCTGTGGTTTCGTCAAACGTGAAAGATTCCTCGATCTCCTCCTGGGTAATTTCTTCCGAGTCCTCCTCTTTCCCGTGCAAAAATTTGTAATCGATTTCCTGTAATTTCAGTAAGTACTTGATGTCGTCATTATCATAGATGTGGGTTATGTCGAGCTTCGAATCCTGAAACTCCCTGACATCGGCCAGGACCACGTCGTTTACTTTCAGCCACTTTCGCCGATACATCTTCCCCCTCAAGATTCCAATCCTGGCAATATTATCAGAGCACAACAGGGTGAAACGCATATTTCCCAGGACCCTGGTAACCCTCCCGTACAACTGGTAATCCTCTCTGAAGGGGATTTCCTTCATTTATCATGAGGTTTAAAAATTTTTTTTCAGTTTTTTCGTGCATATGATATATGCACCGCGTGGTTTCGAATTTGGATAGTAGGTTTCATGACAAGAGTGCAGTCATGGGGAGGGAATTATCAGATCTCCGCAAGAGGATTAGGGGGTACGAGAGGGAGTTGAATTTTGTTAAGCACGAGGGAAAGAGATACGTGGTGGAGAGCAACGGGATCTTCATCAGGCTTAAACGAAGATTTCCCCGGGAACAAATGACGTTCACCGCCGCCGACCCACCCCCCCGGCACGTGATGTTCTTGATACTATATGCAACTGATGAAATCCCGGGTCCAGACCAGTACGGTTTGTCTGACGAAGAATTATATAAGGAGACTGTCCGGGCGATCCCCAGCGATCCCGAGGAGCCTGTCGAAATCGAAATAGCCTACGGCCAGGAATATATTTCGGATATACGCCAGGACCTGATGCTGACCAGGGCTCGGGTGGATTCAAAAACGAAGAATATCTCCAGGATGGAGTATAGATACAAAAAAATGTTACAAAAGCATATAATAACAATGATTGACACTGTACAAAAAACCACCGAGGGATATGGGCGTAGATAGTATAAGACATGAATACCTACATTCATTTTCACGGTTTCTTTCTTCGGTGGGAGTTGCAGGTAATTCATCAGGATGATTCCATCGAATCCATCGGGTTATTTTCGTCGCGGGAGGCTGCTGAATTTTTTGCCCAGTATAATTTGGACCCCCTGCACATGAACTCCCTGGCCAGGCCTCCCCCCTCCGACCCGAGGGTGGGGTCTATAACTAAATACGACGACATCGTGTGGATGGCCGTGGGTCCCTGTGAGCCGGGTCAGCAACGCGAGGAACTTAAGGGGTTCGCACCCACTGAGTAAATGACTGGAACCATCGCTCGGAGTGGCTATACGGCCGAGAGGTTGTTGGGGCCCAAAAATTTCAGAAAATATTTTAGTAAGGAAATAGATAGAGTTCAAATTCTTAACAAATTAAAGGTAAAAACGGACCTCGTAATTTACTTCCGCGATGGTACGTCATCCAACATCCAGACGAAGAATGGTCTGAACACCAGGGGTCACGCGGTGGACAGACGAAAATTTTCGTACTTCGAGGACTCCACCATGAAGAGGGAGATTGAGTCTGTCTGTCTCCGGGGCTGTCCGGAGGGGAGGGGGTCCGTTGATATTTCGCGGAGGGACGTGGTGGTCTACCTGAGGGATGCATTCGTGGGCCAGGATGAGGTGTACCGCCCCGAGTGGATGGTTCACACCGTCGAGGGGGACATCCGGAGCATGACCCGGATGGATGAATTTTTCGATAGAATCGTGGAGGGATTGTACGAAAAACCCGTTTCTAAAAGAACATGCATATGGCTGAGCGACTCCCTCTACATCCAGAGGAAGGGAAGTCGGCGGGATAGGCGTTCTGACGATCTGCAGTTGAAGTGGAGATACAGGTATCACTAGTTGAATTTGGTGGAATCCAGAACAATTCCCCTGCTCGCCCTGTATTGTGAAATTCTAATGGCCACGGCAGAAATTAGGATGAAGATTAATATTAGGATGGGTACGGGGGGCATGTGTTTCCGTTGTAATATCTGATGATTAAAAATATAAAATACCAGTATAGATACGGGTCATGACGAAGACCCTAAAGTTGAAAAAGTGGGATCCGGAATCGATTCCCGATGACAAGACGCTGCTGGTGATCGGAAAGAGGGGAAGTGGTAAGTCCACATTCATCGCGGATGTTCTTCACGCAAAGAAGGATAAAATTGGTTCGGCCGTCGTGATATCTGGAACCGAGGAGTCGAACGGTTTTTATTCTCGTTTCATTCCGGGTGTTTTTATTCATCACGAGTACGATTCTTCCATACTGTCCAATATATTTGATCGTCAGAGGGCCATGATAAAACAGAATAATGTACAGCCCGTCCTGTTAATCCTGGACGACTGCATGTATGACAAAAGTTTCTTCAAGGATCCACTCTTTCGAAATCTCATGTTGAACGGTCGTCACTATAAATTGTTTACCATAATATCCACCCAGTACGCGCTGGACGTCCCCCCCTTCGCCAGGAGCAATTTCGACTACTGCATTGTGTACAGGGACCCCATAAAGAGCAACCGGGAGAGACTCTACCGACAATTTTTTGGAATATTTCCCTCGATGGCCGAATTCAACGACGTGTACGACGCGTGTTCTGAGAATTTCGAGTGTCTGGTTCTGGACCAGACATCAAGATCAAATGCCATATCAGATTGTATATTCTGGTATCGGGCCAAGTTGAGGAGTCACTTCAAGTTTGGTTCTCCCTCCTTCTGGAGGGCTGCACAACAGATGATGCAGATGTCCAAGAAGAGGAAAGGCCCCCCCGAGGGTGCATCCAAGAAGAGTCAAAAAAGTACAATAATAAAAAAACTACTTTAGTTTAAGATGCAGTTGTTGTCGTACGGTGTCGAGGATTTATATCTGACTGGCGATCCCAAGATGACATACTTTGTGAAGAAAATTGAAAAATTTCACCCATTCATGATTGATGTGGTTGAAATTCCAGTGTCGGCGCCGGAGGGTCTGAATAAGGGGGGGAGGGAGTACGTGTGTCACATTCCCCAGGGGGCGGCCGACATGATCATAGATTCGCACCTGGTTCTGAGGTGGGAGAATTGCGTTAAATTTTTACCAAATGATTCAATTCACGGCGTCATCGATTACGTTGAATTGAATGCGGGGGGTCAGACCATATCGAGGTGGACGGGTGATTTCCTGACCCAGTGGGAGGAGATAACGAACGAGCCCAAATCTCATTCCGTGAACGACTACCTCTCTGGGAAGTCACTGAGTTACGACGGTGGCTCGACCGACTCCATACGCAGGGGGGGAGAATTTATGTTCAGAATACCTATGTTCGGGGAGGGGATCGAGAGGGCATTCCCCCTCTGTGCGATGCGATACCACACCCTCCAATTTCGAATCGGTACCCACGCCATGATCGAGAACGTGACACCCCCCACCGCCGCCGTCAGGATTCGGGGGGGATATCTCGATGGAATTCACCGAGATTATTTCAGCATGCGGAGGCTCACCTACGTATTCCCCCAGTTGCAGTTGCAGAGAATTTACTTTGAGAAGTCAAACTTGTACTTCAGGAATCCCGTTTTCGCATTCCTGCTGATCATCCGCGACGCGAGCGAAACGGAAATGAAATTCCACGACTCGGTGACGAAATTCGAGGTGTATCTGAATGGAGAGAAATATTTCTCCAACGAGAAGATATTTGACGTGTATGAGAAAGCCACCAATTTCTCGAGGTATTTTGGCAGGTGGCAATTTATTTCTCGAACGATATCCAACAAATTCGTTCCCGACGGTTACATTAATCTTTCGAGATTCGGAAAGATCGAGTCGGTCATCACGACAGACGGAACCGAGGGAGACTCCGCCCACGTAAAATTATACGCGATGAATTATGGGGTCGCTGTGATTCATAATGGAATGATTGGACTTCCCTTCACGTAAAAAAAATATTTTCTCACCGAGGAATAAATCATGAGTAATATAAAAAGCGACATGACCAGGATAACTCTGAATGCCAGCGAACTCGCCGCCCTCTCGGGCAGGAACCCCTTCAAAACCCGTCGCGATGGGTGGGAGAGGGTTCTGAAGCGCCATTCCACCCTGGCATTCACTGCCTACGTGAATCGGATCGGAGAGGTGCCCACGTGGCTGCATTCCAAGCAAGTTGTCCACGCAGAATTTCCAGAATTGGTCGAGAGTCTCAGCGACGGTGTGCCCACCACCACCGCCGAATTGAATAGACTCCGGGAAAAGGTGAACATGGGAATTGACAGGAAGCTGAGGCGGTCTGCGTCCCTGGACGAGAGGAAATTCACCAAATTGCAGAAAGACGCCGAACTGGCCAGGGGGGAATTCACCCGCCGCCTGAACACGGATTTCGGGACCAAGTACGAGAACAGGGTCTTCGAAAATTTTGCTGCGAATTCCGGTATGTCCCTCCAGAGGGACCCCCGGTTCTACAGAAAGAGCATATCCCCCTACATGGACCTGGTGGGGAGGATTGACGCGAGGACCGATGACACTGTGGTTGAGTTCAAGAATCGCATGAATAAACTTTTCCAGGAGGTTCGCGATTACGAGAGGGTACAGGTCATGGCGTACATGTACCTCCTGGGCTACGAAAAGGCTATTCTGGTGGAGGCGGTGGACGGGGGTACCCCCGCCAGCCAGGAGGTGGTGTGGGATGAGCGATACTTCCAGGGCGTCGTGCGGGATGTCCTCAAGTCGTTCGAATCGTCTGCTCCGGAGGAACTCCGCAAATTCGCAGAGTGTCCCTACTAATTATTAATTAATAAATCTTATTATTTATTCATTAATAATGATTGTCGACGCAATTAGCGACGAATCATTCTCAGGGCCGCGAGGGGGACCGAGGCGAGGGCGCCCGCCCGGAGGGAGTGGGCCAGGGATACGTATCCCATATTCTGGAACCTGACCATCCCTGGATTCCCCCTCCCGTTCATGTTTTTCTTCATATTCTCCCGGAGTAACGGTAAATTGGGTGTGACGATGTGGGAGTGGGGGAGCAGCACGTGGGGGAGCATATCTAGTTTGGCGAATTCCCCATTCATTTTCGTTATGAATTTACGTGTGAGTTTTTCCAGGTCCCGGATCGAGCCCTTCTTCCCCACGAGACTTTTGGCCTTGGTGTAACAGTTGCACATCCTGAACACGGCGTAGAGTCGTTCGTGGGGTTTGAAGTACGACTTGGCTCTGTAGAATATTTCGTGAATCGTTGCCGTCAGGGTGGACTGGAGGGATATGACTGCCCCGCGGGCTGTCACCCAGGCGAAGAGCTTGGTTCCGTAGCCCAGGGGTGACAGCTGTATCTGGATGAACTCCGAGATGGCGGTGGACATGTAGGTGTTGGTGTGTCCCACGAACCAGCTCGCCCACTTGTGGAACCACTCGTCCGCCACGGCTTCTCCGAATTCGTAGACGTAGAATTTCTTGTAGTGGAAGAAGCAAAACGCACAGAACAGGTGGCACACCAGGGACGAGGCCAGGAGGGCCCTGGTCCACCCCAGCAGCCACGATAACCTGGTTGATTTTTTGGGCGGCTTTATCGGTGACAATAATTTTTTCGCGGCCGCCACGACACGGTTACCCCCCGGGCTGGATTTGTTGTTTGGTACGAGGTTTGGCAGATTGGGTGGGGTGGTTACCTTCTTGCGGAGGGCCCTGTCCAGGTCGTTCATCAATTCCTCGTCTGTTTTCTTGACGCGGCGCTTCTTTCCATCACGGACGACATTTTTCGTAATTCGAATTCTCAATTTCTTAATTTTTTTGAGGGTGTCCTCATCCATGGGTGTATTGTTATCACCTAGGATAAAAATAAAAGCGACCTACAGTAATGGACTTGGTCGTTAAATTCGTCATACTGGGGAGCGCCCCCCGTCCCTCCAGGAGGACGAGGGAATTTCTGGATGCCCTGAGTAAAATAGATCCCAGGTTGTTCCCAGGAATTCCCCGGAATTGCTTCAGATCCCGGGGTGCCCTGTGGAGGGCCCACACGGGGGGCCGGGAGTCCCAGGGCGATTATAATGCATTCCTTGCAAAGAACCCCCGTAAGATGAGGACGCGGGTGGGGGTGACTCCGAGGCGTTTCCGCATTCCCCGCGGTAAATTTTCAGGATCCGGGCGCTATCGACGAAATTACAAGTCGTCTGTATTCGGGCCGATATTTTGGGCTGTACTCCACGCGGAATCCCTGGCGTCCCCCTCCCCCCAGTGGAAGGGGGTGATAGACAATCTGGGTCACGTCCTCCCGTGTGTCAAGTGTCGAACAAATTTTGCCAAGCACGGGGAGATGTCCTCGGGGTGGGGGGACCCCTTTCGATATTTTGTTCAACTCCACAACGCAGTGAACAGGGACCTGGGCAAGCGTCCGTGGTCGGTGGGGAGGGCGCGTGGATACTGGTCCCGCAGGGCCCACTATTATTACCTTACCTAAATACACTCGTTATCCCCTTTTCAATAGCGTCACCGGCCCCCTTGGCCGCCTTGGCCCCCGCGCCCAGAGTTTCCACGATGGGTTCCACCACATCCATGAAATCGGCGAGTTGTTTGAAGACCGCGTAGGAGAAATCGAATACGACCTCCAGGGGCGTGTCCTTCACCGCCATTTTAACAATTGCGAGGAAGAAACCTGCGAGGGTGTGTACCCACGTGATGGAGATCCTCGCGAGAAACAGGACCGACAAATACATTGTCTGGGCCGTCGCGAAAGTCCACAGACCGATTAGAAATGCCCACCACCTGGCGGTCGTCGTCCAGAATTCACTCTCCAGGGGGGTGTAGAATGCGGTGACCCCCGCGAAGTTATATACCACCAGGGTCAGGGGAATCCCCGCCAGGAGGACCACATATTTTATGAAGGGAATCCCGGGGGCCAGCTCGTTCACGACGTCAAACACACCCTGCACGAATAGAAATACAATCATGGGCAACGCGAAGGTTATGGGCATGGTTTCGGTGACCCTCTCGATGCCCTCCCTGCTCGGCTTCCCGGTCCCCCCGGGTAGCATCAATTTCATTCTATAAATTTGAGAACAGTAATATGGCACTAAAAAAAATATTATTAAACCATATACTTCCTTCATGTTTAAAGACATCGTATTACCTGTAGGTCTGAAAAAAATGACCGTCACAAAACCCATTTACAGGCGCGGTGAGAGGTACTACGTGGAACTCGACCTGATGGAGGTGAAGGTTCCCTTTCGATACCGCAAGGCGGAGGTTATAATGGGATTCAAGACGATATGGGAATTCCGGGAGGGCCACAGGTGTCTCGTCGACATTCGTGACGGACAGGACGGCGTGGTTCAAGTTCTTCGGGAGATTCGCGAGATTCCATGAAAAAAATTTTAATTGGTAATGGTAAACCAAATGTCCGGAGTTGCTCAGTTAGTTGCGATTGGACAGCAAGACGTGCATCTCACCGGAAATCCAGAAATCTCTTTCTTCCGGTCCACCTACAAGAGGCACACGAATTTCTCTTCGGTTATCGAGACCCAGGTGATCCAGAACTCCCCCAAGGCCAACGCCATGTCGTCGGTGAGGTTCGAGAGGAAGGGGGACCTCCTCAACTCCGTCTACATCACCCGTTCCGACTCCGCCGGCGCCACCGAGCTGGTGGACTGGTCGACCGTCATCGATCACGTGGAGCTCTTCATCGGGGGCCAGCAGATTGATTCTCAGGACTTCGATTTCTCCACCAAGGTATTCAAGGACCTGATGGCGTGTCACTCGTCCCGGTCTGCTGTTGGCAGTCAGGCGGGGGGTTCGTGTGTGGGGGCCGTGCGGGAGATCCACACGACCGCCGTCGACGCCACGGCCTTCACCTTCACCCAGGTGGGCACCCCCGAGGGCAATTCTTATTTCTACCCGCTGAAGTTCTTCTTCTCGGAGAACATGGCCCAGTCGCTCCCCCTGGCGGCCCTCGCCTTCCACGACGTCGAGATCCGCATCTACTGGGCTGCCGGCTCGGGGCGGGGGTATGGCCCCACCGGCGGTGCCGCCCCCGCGCTCATAACCGGCAACATGGATTTCGAGGACAAGACGTACCAGGTGTGGGCCAAGTTCATGTACCTGGACGTGGCGGAGCGCGAGCTGTTCGTATCGACCCCCCAGGAGATGCTGATTCACCAGACCCAGAAGGTGGCGGTGAGCGGCCTCGAGGAGAGGGTCGACCTGACATTCAACCACCCGGTCAAGTTCCTGGCGTCGGTGGGCAACGAGGCCAGCTTCAACTCGACCAACCCCATCAAGATCCAGCTGAACGGAGCTGACGTGGGAGACGCCCGCCCCGCGGTGCCCCACTTCAACCAGGTCCCGAGCTACTACGGAACCGGATATGGAACGGGGCGGCCCCACCTCCACGGATCCCTCGCGGCGGTGCCGGTGGTCGAGGGGGGTGGTTTCGAGGATGTCACCATGGTCATGCCCTTCTGCGACGACATGGCCCGCCTCCAGCCCACCGGTTCGCTGAACTTCTCCCGCCTGGATCAGGCCCGCCTGGAGATCAGGGGGGGAACCTTCACCACCCCCGTGTATGCCGTGAACTACAACATCCTGCGTATTTCAGCGGGCATGGGGGGCCTCCTGTACAGCTCTTAAATGCGTTTTTTGGTGGGATAAAAAACCAGAACAAGTATTAACATAATGAATCCTGTGGATCTCAGTAACGGTTCGGGGGTGCCCCTGAACA
>Ga0255758_10002666_pt1 | contig 16340 bp, 21 predicted proteins | sample 011ome_24_FD_179958 | JGI IMG/M metagenome (GOLD analysis project Ga0255758, IMG submission 179958) | Coastal salt marsh microbial communities from the Groves Creek Marsh, Skidaway Island, Georgia - 011513CT metaG (version 2) | ecosystem: Environmental > Aquatic > Marine > Intertidal zone >...
TTATCATAATATTATTTTTTCAAGGTCTGAAGGAAAAACTATTGTAAAAAACGAAATTAATTTTGACATAAAAAAATTAGGAATTTCTTTTTATAAATATATTTCTGAGGGAACGGAAATATACGCCGAGGATGGCTCTTTGCTAAGTTTTGTATCGAAAACATCAGATAATGATAAAATCAAAACTTGCAATATTCAAAAACAAAGCAATAATTACAAAATTGAGGGAACGCAGTTTAATGGAGATTTTGATAAAGATTTTGTCATTTCATCTTATTGGAATCATGAAATTTTAAAAAAAAATATTCAAGTTTCTGGAATTAGTTGCTCTATTCGAAATCAAAAAGTTTCATTTATTAAAAATGAAATAATCGATGTTAAGGGAGAAAAAACAGAAACATTATTATTTGATATTCAGGGTGATAATTTAAATACACAAGTGTGGTATAGAAAAAAGGATTGGGCCATTGTAAGGCAAGTATTAAATCGACAGGGTGTATGGCGATATGAAATTCGCGAACTTAACTAGGGTTTTGTTTTAAAAATTCAATGTAGGTTATAACCTCATCGAATTGTTCATCTTTAATATCTTTATAGCTATTATTAAATTTAGTTTTGACACATAAAGCAACATGAGCGTAGGGATTTCTGCCTTTGGGGTGATTGGGGTGATCTGGTAACTGACCTTGTAAATAATCACCAGCCTCCTGAATTCTTTTCCAGAGTTTACTTGCATTTTCTTTATTCATATTATTCTGCTAGTTCGTAGATAAATGCCTTTTTTTTAGTTCCATTAGTCAAATAAACTTGTGTAATTACTCTTCGATAATAGCAACCTTCATACTCATCAATAGTTTTAATAACGCGCATTAATTGCTTGGATTGAAAAAGCATCCCATTTATTTTTTTGCCTTTCGGATTTAGCTTTAGAACAGGATAGCCCATTTTGGCAATTTTAGCCTTGGTAATAAAATTACCGAATACATAAGCTTTCTTCCAAGTTCCGTTTAAATTGGCCAAATAGTGGTCGCTTTTTCCACCTAATCGCAATGTTCCGTAGGTAAAAAGTGAGTCTAGAGATTTCATATTTTAACAAAATATAAATTATTTTTTCAGATACCAATATCAATTTCATCAAGAAGTTTTAAGTGTGTTATAAAAAGATATGAAAAGTAAAAAAGTAATTTGGATCACTGGAGCGAGTAGTGGAATTGGAAAAGCATTAGCTATTAAATTTGCTCAACAAGGATGGATTGTAGCAGCTTCAGCAAGAAGGTCTGACTTGCTCAAAGAGTTGCAAAAAGAGTACAATAGTATTTATCCCTTTTCCCTTGATGTGACCAATATCGAACAGTGTAAAACCGTTTTTAATAATATCAAAGAACAATTTAAAGATATTGAAATCTGTGTATTTGGAACGGGAATGCATGATCCTAAATCAGAAAAAAAATTTAACTTAGAAAAAATAAGACAAATTATGGAAGTTAATTATTTTGGAACCATGAATTGTATCAATGCTGTTCAAGAATATTTTGCTCAACAACAAAAAGGTCAGCTATCCATTATTTCATCGGTAGCTGGTTATAGAGGCTTACCAGCAGCAGGCGCTTATTGCGCATCAAAATCTGCACTTTCTAGCTTTGTTGAAAGTTTTTATTTCGAAATGAAAGCACATAATGTCCGTGTTTCTCTCATTTGTCCTGGTTTTATCAAAACTCCTATGACGGACCAAAATGATTTTCCGATGCCGATGATTAAATCACCAGAATTTGCAGCGAATGAGATTTATAATGGCCTGATCAATAGTAATTCTTTTGAAATTCATTTTCCAAAAGCATTTACTTTTATGATGAAAATTTTACAGCTTCTTCCCAATAGACTATATTTTTGGCTTACAGAGAAGATGATGAAAAAAATTAATTATTAATTTTTCTTAAAAAAAACTGTTAATTCGCCCACTTTAAATCCAAACTTAGTAAGAGTTGCTCTGTTGATTGCCATCTCCTCGTCTTGTTTAAAGATCCAGTCATCAAAATTAACTTTGATCGTAGTTCCTTTGAAAGGAACGTTTAAACTGTATTCGAATTTAAAGGCAGACCCATACTGGAATCCTTTAGCAACACCAACTACATCAGGAGCCGTGCCTTCGTAAGTATGTTGATCAATTTTTTTTATTTTCCAAACTCTTTTTTGTTGTTCACCATCAGTCCAATAAAAATCTTCTTTTAAAGTAAGAATATCTCCTTCTAAAGTGCCTACCATATCAGCCTTGAATTGTCTGGTAACATTGCCTTGGCGGTCTTGCAAAAGTCCCCAAGCTTTTACAGGTCCTTGAAAATACTGTTCAATGACCATGGTTGGTTTGGTATTTTTAAAATCTTCTGGTTTCATAGAGCTGCCCGATACACAGCTTGTAATGAAGAACAAAGAAATGATCAATAGAGAGGTCCTGATAGTTTTCATGATATATATCTTTCTGTTTAGTGTTGGTTGCGCATAGAGAGTTGAATTAAATCTATATTTTTGGATTTAAATCCTGCTTCACAATAAGCAAGATAAAACTCCCACATTCTTTTAAAGGTTACATCGAAACCTTGCTTAGTAATTAAATCCCACTTCTGATTAAATTGATCTCTCCATAATTTTAAGGTTTTGGCATAATGATCCGAATAAGAGTTGTATTCATGCAATTCTAACCCGTTAGTCTTTGCAAGATTAATCATGGCTTTTTTGGAAGGCAAAAAGCCTCCAGGGAAAATATATTTTTGAATAAAGTCTTGTTTATTTTTGTAGCGGTCATAAAGATCATCGTGAATAGTAATCGCCTGGATAGCAGCTTTGCCATTAGTAGTAAGATTATTTTTAATTGTTTTAAAATAATCTTGAAGATAGTTTTGACCAACAGCCTCGATCATTTCAATAGAAGCAATGGAGTCATATTTATCTTTTAAATCTCTATAGTCTTTTATTTCAATTTTTACTTTGTCATTTAGTCCTGCTTTAAAGATTCTTTCCTTGGCGAAGTCGTATTGTTTTTGAGATATGGTAATGCAATCTAATTTTATATTATAATTTTTACCTAAATATTCAGCAAAACCACCCCAGCCACAACCTATTTCTAAAACACGACTATTTTCTTTAGGCTGAAGAAGATTTATGAGTTTTTGGTACTTATTATTCTGTGCCTTGCTTAAGTCTTGCTCTTCACTTTCAAAAATAGCACTAGAATAAGTTTTGGTTTCATCCAGCCATAAAGAGAAAAAATTATTTCCTAAATCATAATGTCTTGCAATGTTTTCTTTACTTCTACCTCTAGTATTTTTGATAAATTTATTTTTAATAAAATTGATAAATGAAAAATCAAATAGACCAAAAAATTTATAGATAGTTGAAATATTTTTAGCTCCTAACTCAACCAAATCCGCAAGACTGCTAGTTTCAAAATGATCTTGCATGTAGCTTTCCCCAAGGCCGATACAATCATTTTTTAGCAAATTATAAGTAAAACTTGGATGCTTGATTGTTAAACTTACTTTTAAATGGTCCTGTTTATTACCAAATTTAACAATAGTTCCATCTAATTTGGTAACAGTGAGATGACCATGACGGATGGTCTTTAGTGCATTAAATACCACTAAGTCTGATAGGGTGTAAATAATCATTAATTTTCTAAAGTAATATTATTTTTAATTTTTATATTTTTGGAAACTAGTTTAATTTTTTTTAACCATAACTTTATTGCCTCAAAATGTATAGCTGCAATAATTTTAAAGGTCATTAAGGGATGTTTCAAGTATGTTTTCATCAAAGAATAATTGGATAATATTTTTTTAGTTCCTTCTTGAGAAGCATATAAAATTTTCCCCTGCTCATCATGTTGATTGATAATTACAGATAATCTATCTCCAGGATTTGCAATTTTAAAAAAATATTTACATTTCATTTCTAAAAAAGGAGAGACATAGAATTTCTTATTGCAGTTATGGGTTAGTACTAGTTTATTATTTTGGACTTTAAAAATATAAGTGTGCTGTTCTCCAAAAGTATTTTTTACTTCGTAAAAAATAGAAATTAGTTCTGACTGGTGATTATAAATAAAAAAAACACTTAAGGGATTAAAGACGTAGCCAAAAATTCTCGGATAACATAAAATTTTCACTTTAATATTAGCATGAGGAATTTTATTTTTTTTAAGATTACTAATAATCCAATTTTTAATTGCAGTTCCATTTCTAGGACCATGATCTTCATCATAAAAGCTAACGATGTTAAATTTATTGTAGGAAAAAATAGTTAAGTGTTTATCCAGATCATTTAAATGATCGATATCTAAGAATAGCGAGAATACTTTGTATTTAAAATAATGAGTTTTTGGTTTAAATCTTTTGTGAATTACATTTCCTTCGTAGATACAAGAATGATCAATCATTAATACTTTTTAACATATCTATAGATGATTTGATCCCATCTTCATGAAAACCATAACCAAAATAACTGCCACAAAATAAAATATTGTCTTTATTTTGGATATCTTTGAGAAGATTTTGATGTTCTAGCGTATTAAGATCATAGTAGGGATGAGTAAAGCTAACTTTTTTAAAGATTGTGTCTTCTCGTATCTCTTCCAAAGGGTTAATGGTTAAAAAAATGTTTTTTTCAATAGTAAGATTTTGTAGTTTGTTTAACCAATAGGTAACTGAAGTGACTTTTGGATTATTAATATTCATGAGCGAATTCCAAGAGCACCATGCTTTTTTATTTGCTGGCATCATATTTTCATCAGAGTGAATGACTGCAATATTATCCCTGTAATTGAAATGTTGTAAAATTTTTAGTTCAGTAGGCAAAGGTTCTGCCAATAGCTTGAGGGTAATATCAGCATGAGTGGCCATTACCACTTTATCATAAACTTTAGATTGATGATCTATTCCATAGATTACTTTTACTTTATTATTCTCTCTTTGAATTTGTTGGACTGGCAAATTAGAAAAACAAGCACCACTAATTTGCTTGATAATTGTATCTACATAGGTTTTGCTTCTATTACTGACTGTATACCATTGCGGTCTATTAAATAATTTGAACAATCCATGATTTTTAAAAAAACTTATAAAAAATCGAAGTGGCATTTGAGCGGACTCATAAGGTGGCATAGACCAGATGGCTGATACCATAGGTATGATATGAAAATTGATAAAGTATTCAGATATATTTATTTTTTTTAGATAATCTCCTAATGTAAATTGATCAAATTCATTAGGATTGAGATTATCGCATTTTGAATAAAAGCTAATGATTTCAAAAAACATTTTAATAAATTTAGGATTTAATAAATTGCTTCGATTAGAAAATATTCCTCCTAAGCCTTGACCGCAATATTCAATATTACTTCCCTTCACCGAAACTGAAAAAGACATATCACTTTTTTCAATTTGAATTTGATTGTCTAAAAAAAATTGAATGAGATTGGGGTAAGTTTTTTTATTAAAAACCATAAATCCAATATCTACTAACACTTCCTTATTATGCTCATATTGAACCGGAAGAGTATAGGCATGACCACCAAAATGATTATCTTTTTCATATAAATCTACTTGGTGTTTTTTAGATAAATAATATGCTGCACTTAAACCTGAAACTCCTGATCCTATAACTGCAATTTTCATTTAAATATTTAATTTCTATAGATTATGAGTATAAAGTATAACAACTATGGTAGCCAAAGTTTTTTATAATCAATCGTGCAGTATTTGTAGAGCAGAAATTAATCATTATAAAAAAATCACTAAAGACGAATTTGATTTTGTGGATGTAACCAATAACGAAATGGCAAAAGTTCAAACAAAATCAGATGCCGCTACTTTAATAAGAAGAATGCATGTAATAGAAAATGGACATCTGTATGCTGGAGCGAAAGCATTTATAATTGTTTGGTCTAAAATTCCAAGGTATCGATGGTTAGCAAAAATTCTTGGTTTGCCGGTTATTTTTACCTTATTTCATCTTGTTTATGAATTTGTGGCTTTCATTCTTTTTTTAAAAAATAAAGGACAGCTCTCATCAAACAAATAGGGGTCACTCTACTATTCAAGCATAGCAATACTCATTTTGCCAAGTAGAACAGTATTTGACTTTAGCTACTTTTTTCTATCTAAGACGAGATGTATTTGCTTATGCAAATACACAATTACAAAAAATAACAAAAAAGTAAAAAATGAGTCTAAAAGGAAAAGTAAAATGGTTTAATGAAAAAAAAGGTTTTGGTTTCATTGAACGCGAAGACGGAAAAAAAGACGTATTCGTACATATCTCTGCAGTCCAAGCGGCTGGCTTAGATTACTTAGATGAAGGAAGTTCTATTAATTTTGACGTAGAAGACGGCCCTAAAGGACCTTCTGCAGTAAATCTAAAGCAAGAATAATCCCAATCAACAATAGTGAGGAGGCCCGTTTTGGGCATACATTACAATTATAAAGCAAAGCGTGGAGAACGCGCGATGCAAAAAGAGCAAAAGCGAAAAGATCGTTTAGCTTCCAAAAAATTGAAACGGGCCCCTTTAACTAGCATCTCTACCTTTGATTCATCTGCACCTAGACCGAAAAGAATAGAAATGCATGATATCAATAAAACAGTTACCCTCGAAGATCTTACCAATCCTGATAATTAATCAGTTCTTTTTCATTTCTTTTTCAATATAAAAATTCTATTATAAGTTTTGCATGTACCAAAATTTTAATTGGAAGTGGAATAATTTAGTTTTTGTTGGAAGATTGCTTACATCATCATTATTTTTTATGTATGTGGGCTCATTACCATTTTTATTAGAAAGTTGGAATTTGAGTGCAAGTACTGCAGGATTAATTCAAACCGCCATTGTTGCCGGATTTGCTTTATCATTATTTATTTCCTCTTATTTATGTGACTATTTTAATCCAAATAAAATTTTAATTATTTCTGCCATAGGCAATGTAATCGCAGGTCTTTTTTTTTATTTTATTGCTAAAGATTTTATTAGCGGATTAATTTGCAATTTATTACTAGGTCTATTTCAAGGAGGTATTTATGGTCCTTCTATGATTTTAGTATCAGAACAGTTTGAAAAAAAACACAGAGGTCTTGCCATGGGATCTATGCTGGCAGGACAGTCTTTTGGTTATGCACTTTCATTATCTTCTAGTTTTATTTTATCTAATCTTTATTCACCATCAGTCGCTTTTTTATTTTGTTTGAGCTGTGCATTTTTAGGAATTATTCCTTTTTTGATTGCGCTTCAAAAAGATTTACGCAAACAATATGTATTTGATCATTCTGTGAGTTACTTTCACTCTAAAAAATCCAGTCAAAATAAACTTCTTGTAAGTGGGTACACGGCTCACTGCGTAGAATTATTTGGTATGTGGTCTTGGCTGCCAGTCTTTTTATCTTTTGTATTAATTAAAGATATAACCATAAGTCCTTTAGTTTTAGGAGTTATGATAGGATTAGTTTTGCATTTATCAGGTGTGTTTGCCGGTTTAACGGGAGGTATGTTAGCGGATCAATTTGGAAGAAAAAATATTTTAGTTATTTTTGCATTAACAAGCTCAGTATTATCCTTTACCATTGGCTGGACTTCAGACTGGCATTGGGGTGTTATTTGTCTTATCTGCATTGTGTATAGCTTTTTTACCATTGGTGACTCAGGAGTGTTAACGGCAGCATTATCAGAGAGTACAGATCGAAACTTTTTAGGAAGAGCACTGGCGTATCGGTCAATCATAGGAATGGGCCTTGGTTCTTTCACTCCTGGTATTTTTGGGTTCATTCTTGACTGGACCAACAATCATCAAAGCATTTCACAAAACACAAATTGGATTTATGCATTTTCTTTTTTAGGCGTGGCTGGTTTGATTGCCACCTTAAATGCATACCGGACAGATAAATCAATTATTGGATAAAAAACTTTCATATCCAAGTTCACCAAGCCCATGATTTATTTGAAGAAATTATTTTAAAGCCTCCTAAAATAAGCCTTAATTTAGGATAGATATCGCTTCCTAACAAAAGGAATAATATGAAAAAACTACTAGTACTAGTAACTATCTTGTCTGCTTTTGCATTTAATGCTCATGCAGGAAGTCACATGAAAAAAGGCGATGTGTCCAAAACAGACTATCTAAAACAAGCAGAAGCTCGTTTTGATAGAATGGATGCTGACAAAGATGGGATCCTAACTGTTGCTGAAAAAAAAGCTTATAGCGCTAAATTAAAAGAAGCAAGAGAAGCTAAAAAGGCAAAAGAAGGCAAAAAACCTCAAACTAAGTAATTGTTTTATTCAGCGGTGTGACCCACCGCTGAAAACAAATCTCAAAAATCACTAGCTTTTAAAAACATAGCATGTATTAAGGGGCGCATTATGGATTTAAAATTAAGAAACATCGCGATTATTGCCCATGTCGACCATGGTAAAACTACTTTGTTAGACAACATTATGAAACAAAGTGGGATGTTTAGAGATAATCAGGCAGTAGCTGAGCGTCTGATGGATTCTGGAGACTTAGAAAAAGAAAGAGGAATTACTATTCTTGCCAAACCTACTTCTGTGAAGTGGAAAGATGTACGATTAAATATTATTGATACTCCAGGCCACGCGGATTTTGGTGGAGAGGTGGAGCGTGTTCTAGGAATGACCGATGGAGTTATTTTATTAGTGGATGCCGCTGAAGGACCAATGCCTCAAACTAAATTCGTTTTAGGAAAAGCATTAAAACAAGGACTTCGTCCTATCGTTATCATTAATAAAATTGATAGACCTGATGGAAGACCCAAAGAAGTAATTGATGAAGTATTTGATTTATTTGTTTCGTTAGACGCAACTGATGCACAATTAGATTTTCCTATTTTGTATGCATCGGGAAGAGCAGGCTGGTGTGTAAAAGAATTAGAAGACCCAAGAGAGAATTTGCATCCCTTATTAGATTTAATTTTAACCCATGTGCCTGAGCCATCTGTGGATCAAGGTAAATCATTTGCAATGCTAGTGACTTTATTAAGCTCAGATTCTTATTTAGGAAGATGTTTAGTAGGAAGAGTTATTCATGGATCAGCGAAAATTAATGACACGGTAAAAGCAATTAATTTAAAAGGTGAGCAAGTAGATGAAGGTAGATTAACTAAACTATTTACATTTGCAGGAACAGACCGAATTATTGCTGATAAAGTGACGGCTGGAGATATTGTTTGTATTGCAGGATTATCAGATGCATCCGTTGCTGATACTATTTGTGATCCTTCAGTAACAGAACCTTTACAATCTACTCCTATTGATCCACCTACAATGTCAGTAACGATCACAGTTAATGACTCTCCATTTGCAGGCAAGGATGGAAAAAAAGTTACATCCACAGTTATTAGAGAACGATTGATGAAAGAAGCAGAAAGCAATGTTGCCATAACCTTTAAAGAAAATGATGGAAGAGATTCTTTTGAAATTGGAGGGAGGGGAGAGCTGCAAATTGGTGTTTTGATCGAAACAATGAGGAGAGAAGGATTTGAATTAACTGTTTCAAGACCTAAAGTATTATTTAAAACAGAGAATGGTCAAAAACTAGAACCAATGGAAGAAGTAACCATTGACGTTGATGAAGAATTTGCAAGTAACGTAATTGATAACATGAATCAAAGAAAAGCTGAGATGACCGATATGCGAGACATGGGAGCTGGAAAAAAACGAATTATTTTTAAAGCACCATCAAGAGGATTAATTGGCTATCAAAGTAGATTTTTAACAGACACTAAAGGCACGGGAGTATTGAATAGAATTTTTCATTCTTATGGTCCTTTTAAAGGAGAAATTGTTGGAAGAAGAAATGGAGCTTTAATTTCGATCGAAACAGGAAAAGCAGTTGCTTTTGCCATCTTTAATTTACAAGATCGAGGACGAATGTTTATCGAGCATAACACAGACGTTTATATGGGAATGATTGTAGGGGAGCATTCTAGAGACAATGATTTAGAAATTAACGTAATGAAGGGTAAAAAACTAACTAATATGCGAGCGTCTGGAAGCGATGAAGCAGTAACTTTAGTTCCACCTGTTAGGATGAGTTTAGAAGAAATGATGGCTTACATTAATGAAGATGAATTATTAGAAGTAACACCTAAGTTTTTACGCTTAAGAAAAAAATATCTTATTTCTCATGAGAGAAAGCGTTATGAAAAAACAGCTTCATAAATTATTACCAACAACTACTGTTAATAACTAAAGCATATTCAAAAAGATGTTCTTGTTTTGATTCTGTAAAGGACTCTATTTGAAACTTTAGATTGCTTTACTTATCCACTTTGTGGGTACTTTAAGCAGCTCGGGATAATTTCAATTCACTCCAAATTTGGTCAAGAGCCTCAACCAAGTACTTCATTTTTTCATCATCGTGATAAGGAGTAGGAGTAAATCTTAATCTTTCAGTTCCTTTAGGAACCGTAGGATAGTTGATAGGCTGCACATAAATAGAAAAATCATTTAATAATATATCTGAAATTTCTTTGCATCTTGCCGAGTCTTTCACCAACAATGGAACAATATGACTAGTGTTTTCAATAATAGGTAAATTTTTATCTAACATCAGTCGTTTAAGCTTTTGTGCTCGTTCATGCAGTTCTATTCGTAAAGAATTATTGTTTTTAACAACGCGAATACTGGCGATTGCTGCTGCAGCAATGCTTGGAGGCATAGAGGTTGTAAAAATAAATCCTGGAGCAAAAGATCTAATCACATCTGCAATATTTTTGTTTGCAGCAACATATCCTCCCATAATTCCAAATCCTTTAGCAAGGGTACCTTCAATAATATCTAATTCATCTGTAACACCCATCATTTCGGATAAACCGCCACCATGCTCTCCATACAGACCCACTCCATGAACTTCATCTAAATAAGTTAGAGCATTATATTTTTTTGAAACTTCTATGATTTCTTTAATAGGGCATAAATCTCCATCCATAGAATATACGGACTCAAAGGCTACAATTTTAGGATGTTCCTTAGGAGATTGTTTTAATAAATACTCCAAGTGATCTACATCATTATGTTTCCAAATATGTTTGTCTGATTTTCCGTTTTTTATTCCTTCAATCATTGATGCATGATTATTAGCATCCGAATAAATAATACAATTGGGCAAGAATCTGGAAAGCGTACTTAAGGCACATTCATTTGCAATATAACCAGAGGTAAAAATAAGAGCAGCTTCTTTGTGATGAAATTTACAAAGCTCTCTTTCTAATTCAACATGATAATTAGAAGTTCCAGAAATATTTCTAGTACCTCCCGCTCCAGCTCCCACAGCTTTAGCGGCATTTACAAATGCGCTGATCACTTCCGGGTGTTGACCCATTCCAAGGTAATCGTTGCTACACCATATGGTAACATCAGATTGTATACCAAGTTCATTATTAAAAACTGCTTTTGGAAACTCTCCACTTTTACGAGTGATATTATTAAATACTCGGTATCTACCTTCGCTTCTTAGTTGATTAAGAGCATTTTCAAAAACTGAGTTATAGTCAAATTTCATAATTTTTTTCCATGTATACTAAGACTGGAGCAGATAATCTATTGAACTTTTGGCTTAATAATTTTTCCATTTTCTAGTTTTGGCGGAAAATATTGTTTTCCAGCAGGTGCGTCACTAGTGAACCGATAAAAAAGAAGGACACAGGTGAGTAAAAATAAACTCGCCAAGGATAATTTGATAATAGGCCATTTGCCATCTGATTTTTTTATTACAACTGAGGATATATAAAAAATTACAAAAGGAGCAAGGATCGCAAGTGCTATTAAAATTTTATTAAGCATATGCTAGTGTACTAAGACATTATTTAAAAGCCAAGGCTTATAGTAATATTAAATTATGATTCGTAAGAAAAAATTTTCCATTACTGATCTTAAAAAAATTACTACGCGGCTAGAGCGGGTTAGAAAAAAAATTAAAAGTCCTGCAGCAGAGAGTTTTCAAATTGACTTAGAGCTTATTACTTTAATTAATAAACTTCAGGCTATTATTCAGTCTTTTAAAAAGTAGCGAACAAAAAAAATTAGTTGGTCCCAGCACAACTCCATAAAAGATTAAGATGGCCAAATAAGGAACGAGTACTGAGACCATCTTTAATATAGCAAAAAAATTTGAAAAAATTGTGACATTGGTAAAATTTTTTTTCCTTTATTTTTCTTGGTTTTTTTTCAAGAGTTTACGATGAATCAACTTTTAATTGCACATTTAATGATTAGTTTGCAAATAAGCTAAAAGACTTGCAAGTCCCGCAATCATAATTTGTCCGTCTAAAGAAAAGAGCATGTGAGGATAAACGCCTATCAACCACCAAATAGCAGAAATAATAATATACCATATAATGCTTATTTTGCTGGTTCTAATAATTTGTTGCCAGTTAATTTTTTTTGGTTCTTCACTCATTGTTAGAATTATTAAAGTAATTTAGCGATTTCGTCATTCCTTTTTGGAAAGGGTGCTATTCATTTATAGCATTATTCAACAAATATTAAAAAAGTTAAAAAAACCTATGACACAAACAATTAAAATAAATTTATTCAGCTTATCTTGTATAGCAGTTTTATCTATCGCTATTCATTTTTTTGCTTAATAAAATATTAATTAGCTTAGAAACGGGTAGTCGGTATATCCTTTTTCCTGACCACCATAAAAAGTAGATCTATCATATTTGTTTAGATCAGCTTTTTTAGCAATCCTTTCAGGAAGGTCTGGATTAGCAATAAACCATCTGCCAAACATAATAGCATCGGCTTTATTGTCTTCCAAAGCTTGTTCAGCTGTTTCAGGATTATATCCACCTGCAGAAATAAACACTCCGTTGAATTTATTTTTAAATAAGTCAGATGTGCAAGGAGCTTTATCATTTAATGTATCGTCTCCTCCAGCTGTCGTAGCTCTGGGTTCAATCATGTCGATAAATACAATTCCTCTTTTGTTTAATTCTTCTATTAAATGATTAAACAAAGCTTTCGGATCAGAATCGCTCATATCATTAAATGTTCCATAAGGTGAAAGACGTACTCCCACTTTGTCTTTACCCCAAACATTAAGAACTGCATCTAAGACTTCCAAAGGAAATCTAACCCTATCAGCAATAGATCCGCCGTAATCGTCGGTTCGTTGGTTACTTCCACTTTGAAGAAACTGATCGAGCAAATAACCATTTGCCATGTGTACTTCTACGCCGTCAAAGTCAGCTTCTTTCGCATTGATTGCTGCTAACCTAAAGTCTTTTACAATTTCTTTGATCTCTGAAACTTCTAAGGCTCTTGGAGTTTCAATGGCAGTAGGTTTCCAGTCAGCAGTATACGTTCCACTATTTTTAGCCGCAATTGCAGAAGGTGCAACTGGAAGCTTTCCATCAGGTTGATGAGAGCTATGAGAAATTCGACCGACATGCCATAACTGTAGGAAAATTTTCCCACCTTTATCATGAACAGCTTTTGTAATTTTTTTCCAACCAGCAACTTGTTCTTTGCTATGAATACCAGGTGTTCCAGGGTAACCCTGTCCTTGTTGAGATACTTGGGTAGCTTCTGAAATAATTAAACCAGCACTAGCTCTTTGTTCGTAATAAGTAGCGTTTAATTCTTGTGGAATATTTCCTGGTTGTGCAGACCTCATCCTAGTTAAAGGGGCCATAATAATTCTATTTTTTAAAGTTAAATTTCCAAGCTTTAATTCAGATAACAATTTCATAGTGAGTTCCTTAGTAGTTTGATCCGTTTACATAGTCATTAATGACTATAATTCAAGATGTAGAAAATAATTAAGAAAGATGTTTCTTAAAAAAGGCAATAGTTCGGTCCCACGCTAAGTTTGCCGCTTTCTCGTCATAGCGAGGAGTGCTATCATTATGGAAGCCATGATTTACCTTTGGATACATGTGCGCCGTATAATTTTTTTTATTCTTTTTTAATGCAGCTTCATAGGCAGGCCAACCTTCATTAATCCTTTTGTCTAACTCAGCATAATGTAACAATAAGGGAGCTTTAATTTTAGGAACATCTTTTTCAGCTGCTTGTCTTCCATAAAAAGGAACAGAGGCAGAAAGCTCAGGATAAGCAACTGCCAATGCATTACAAACACCTCCACCATAACAAAAACCAACACAACCAACTTTTCCAGAAGCATCTTCTCTAGATTTTAAATATTCAAAGCCTGCAAAAAAATCATTCATTAGTTTCACAGGATCAACTTCACTTTGTAATTGCTTACCCTTCTCGTCGTTTCCGGGATATCCTCCCTTCGAAGTTAAACCATCAGGAGCCAATGCCACAAAACCAGCTTTAGCCACTCTTCTTGCAACATCTTCAATATAGGGATTAAGTCCGCGGTTTTCATGAATGACCAGAACAGATGAGTTTTTTCCTGAGATTTTTTTTGGTAATACCAAGTATCCTTTGACCTTTCCATTTCCTCTTGGGGAATTGTACTCGATATAGCTCGCGTTGATATCTGGATCATTAAAGTTTACTTGTTCTGCATAAGCATAATTAGGACTTAAAATGCTTAAGATAGTAGCAGCAGTTAAACCACCGATTGCAAACTTATTAGCGCTACTTAAAAATTCTCTTTTAGTAATTTTTCCATGAGCATAAAAATCATAAAGATCCAAAAGTTCTTGATCAAAATCTTTAGCGGTAAGTCTGGTCATGAGCGCATTATTAGAATAGTTCTTAAACTTGTAAAGTATATTTACTATCTTAAAAAAAAGAGTATTAGAGCCATTAACATTAACCGGTAGGGTAATATGGGAAAAAGCAAAGACGTAAAAAAAGAAAAAAAGAAAGCAAAAAGTACAGCTCCTAAAGTAAGCAAATCTAAAAAGCAGTACTAATTGTTTTGAAAAAGGACGCGTAAGTTTATCTTAGCGTCCTTTTTTATTTTCAACTTATAAAATAATCTATAGACATTAATTATGATCAAAGAAAATCTTCATTGGATACTTCTTGGAATTGCTGTGGGAATAGCTTTGTACATGGCAGATAAATACATTTTTTAATTTAATCCATGCAAATCGACATCATTATTAAATTATTTGAAGTCGTATTTCCTGTTTTTTTTATTATAGGTCTTGGTTATTTTTTTGGAAAAAAAAATCCCAACTTTGATAGCAATATTATTACCGGCTTTGCTGGCAAAATAGGGGTTCCTTGTCTTTTATTTTATTCGTTAACGTTAAATCATTTAGATTTTAATATTTTTTTAAAATTTGCTGGGATCACTTTAATCTGTATTGGCTTGTTTGCAATTATGGGAATGGTTGTTTTGGCATTATTAAAAAGAAATATTTTTAGAGAACTACCTCCCATCTTACTGCCCAATACAGGTAATATGGGATTTGCTTTTTGCTTATTTGCTTATGGTCAAAAAGGTTTTGCGATTGCAAGTGTATCAGTTGCGGTAGTTTCAATATTGCATTTCACACTCAATATTTTTTTAGCAAAAGGAAAATTTACCTTTGAGCCTTTATTAAAATCCATTCCTTTATATGTTATTTTTATAGCAGCCATATTTTTATATTTTAATATTCCCGTTCCGAAATTCGTAAGCAATACAACCATGCTAATTGCATATACCACAATTGTCCTGGTGCTCAGTTCTCTTGGAATGGCTTTAAGCACTTTAAAAACTGTTAGTATTTCTAAAACATTAATTATTTCTTTAACTAGATTATTAGGGGGTCCAGCAATTGGATTTGCAGTAATTAAATTTTTTGGTCTAACAGGGTATCAGGCCGGTGCTTTATTTATTCAGTGCTCAATGCCAGCTGCAGTTCTTACTTATTTATTAGCAAAAATGTATTCAAGTAAAGAACATGCAGATAATATTGCAAGTGTCATTGCAGCATCAACTACTATTTCAGTTATCACTATTCCTATAATTATTTTTATAGCTCTAACTTATTTTAACTAGGTTTTTGTTGAAGTATTTTGAGAATACCCTTGGTATTTCTTCTTTGAAGTTTTTTTTTAATTTTTTGTTGGTAAGTTTTTTTCTTTTTCTTTTTCACAATGATTTATCCTGATCTTGTTTTTCAGCATTTCTTGATACTAAGAGAGGGAAAATGATTAAGGCAAAAATTATTATTAATCCTACTGTGGCAAGTAGTATCCAATTCATTAAAATTTATCAAAAGTCTTGGTACTTTTTAAAATAGCTTCTACTTTTTGATAATTACCTGAAGAGAGGGTTTTTTTAGGGTCAAAATAGGCTTTTTCTATTTTGCTCATGTCATAGTTAATTTCTTCCAGCAAGTTTATACCTTGATCGTAATTTTTTTTTAAT
>Ga0255758_10002693_pt1 | contig 16206 bp, 13 predicted proteins | sample 011ome_24_FD_179958 | JGI IMG/M metagenome (GOLD analysis project Ga0255758, IMG submission 179958) | Coastal salt marsh microbial communities from the Groves Creek Marsh, Skidaway Island, Georgia - 011513CT metaG (version 2) | ecosystem: Environmental > Aquatic > Marine > Intertidal zone >...
AAAGAAACTTCCATGGGAAAACACATTTAAAAAAATGTTAAAAATTGGATTTGATAAAAAAGAATTATATAAAATAAAAAAAAGAATTGAAGAACTTGTTATCAAATCATATCAGAAGGCTAGAAATGATGAATTTAATGACGTTAAAGATCTTAAAAAAAAGGTTTTTTATTAGTAAAAAATGAGCAAAAAAATATCTTATAGTGAAGCTATAAAACAAGCTATAGACGAGGAAATGAAATTAGACAGATCCATTTTTGTAATTGGCGGGGAAACGAAAATGTTTGGTTCTCTAAATGGATTAGAAGATAAATATGGAAAAAGCAGGATTATAACGACCCCAATAAGTGAGGAAGCTACAACAGGGCTTATTCTTGGAGCTGCTCTTTCAGGCATGAGACCCATTCAAGTTCATATTAGAGTTGATTTTATGTTATTGGCAGTCAATCAAATTATAAATATGATTTCATCAGCTACTTTTGGGTCTAATGGTAAATTGAAATGTCCTCTGCTTATTAGGGCTGTAGTTGGAAGAGGATGGGGTCAAGGATACCAGCATTCAAAATCTTTACATGGATTATTTTCTCAGATTCCAGGATTAAGAATTATTATGCCAACAACACCTAGTGATGCAAAAGGTATGATTAAAAATGCGATAAAAAATGACTCACCAGTAATATCTTTTGAGCATAGATGGCTGTACTGGCAAGAAGAAGAGTTAAGAAAAGATTTAGATAAAACAAATTACAATTTTCCTTCTAAACTAAATTCTGGGAAAGATGTAACAATTGTAGCAACATCTTGGATGAATGTAGAAGCATCTATGGCATGCAAAATTCTTAAGAAAAATCATGGTGTTACTGTTGATTTGTTTGATCTAAGATCATCAGAATCTTTAAATAATTTGAATAAAGTTTTTGAGTCTGTGCGAAGAACCGGAAGATGCATAATAGCGGATAATGATTGGCTTACATCTGGATTAAGTGGAGAGATCGCATTTAGAATTCAAGAAAACTGCATAACTTCGTTAAAATCTCCGATTAAGAGAGCAGGATTTAAAAACATGCCATGTCCTACGGCAAGGAATTTAGAAAATCATTTTTACCCAAATGCTTTTGATATTGTAAAAATTGTAGAAAACATGCTTAAATTAAAAAATTCCTCATTAGAAGAATTTACCTTATACTCACATGAAATAAAATTTAAAGGTCCTTTTTGAAATTAAAAAATTTAAAAATAATATGAAATCTGAACAATTCCCTTTAATTTTTAAAGCTGAAGATTTTGCAAAATCTTTTGATGACGACATAAATAATTTTTCAAGTGAATTGTATAAAAAAATAACTGATTTAAATTTTAGATATAGGCTGCCTACAAAAGAGGAAAATGAGCAACTAATTTATAATATGCTTCTTAAAATTGATTCTGATAAACAAATAATAGGAGCAAGTGAAAGAAAAGAGGTATGGTTTAAAGGATGGAATGAAAACCTTCAATCATATATAGAAAGTGGTTTTAAAGAAGAATCTTTAACACCAAAATTTGTTCGACAAGGCAATCCCATAAGATTAAATCAAAAGTTTGTATTTACATTAGATGATAATTTTGAATTAAATTTTATTCAAATTTATAGGCAATGGTTTATTGAAAAATTTTTCGATCAAGTTGATAATGTATATGAATTTGGTTGTGGAACTGGTTTTAACTTACTTCATGTAAATAAAATTTTTCCAAAAAAAAAACTTTTTGGTTCTGATTTTGTACAATCTGCAGTAGATTTAGTAAATGAGATATCGAAAAGTAAAAAAATTCCACTTCAAGGTAATTTATTTGATATGCTTAGACCTGATTATTCATATAAAATTTTTCCAAATTCCGCAGTTTATACTTTTGGAGCTCTTGAACAATTAGCAAGTAATTTGGATCCAATATTAAATTTTTTTATTTCTCAAAAACCTTCCATTTGTATTCATACTGAGCCAGCAATTGAATTATATGAAGACAATTGTCTTGTTGATTATCTTGCTAAAAAATTTCAAGGTAAAAGAGGATATTCATCTGGATTAATAGGAAAACTTAAAGCTTTAGAAAATCAAGATAAAATTGAAATTATAAAAATAAAGAGATTATATTTTGGCTCTTATTTTATGGAGGGCTATAATCTAATAGTGTGGAAACCAAGATAAAACATGACGCAAAAGTATTAACGAATGAAACATTTAGATTATAAATTAGCAGGTAAAATTGCTTTTATTAGTGGAGGAAGTCATGGAATTGGATTTGAAATTACAAAAATTCTTGGAAAATATGGTTGCAAGGTAATTTATTGCTCTAGAAATTCTGATAGACTTAAAAAAACAAAGATAATTCTTGATGATCTGAGGATTGAAAATTTCCCTATTCAGTTTGATGCTCTTGATAAATCGAGTTGTTTAAATGCATTTAATCTCGCAGAGAAAAAATATGGTCATATAGATATTTTAATCAACAATGTTGGGGGTGGAGGTAGATGGGGCAAAGAAATTGTCGAAGAAACAGATTTAAATGTGTGGGATGAAGTTTATAATAAAAACGCAAGAGCAGCAATCATTTTCACAAAAAAATGTATACCTTACATGAGGAAAAAAAAATGGGGAAGAGTAATTACAATAACCTCAATATATGGTAAGGAAGGAGGAGGTAGGCCATGGTTTAACATGGCTAAAGCATCTGAAGTTTCTTTAATGAAAACTTTATCGATGAAAAAATATCTTGCTAGAGATGGAATTACATTTAATTCTGTTGCACCAGGAAACATATATATTCCAGGAACAGGTTCTGAAAAAGAAAAAAAAAATAATAGGAGTCAATTTTTAAAAAATATTGATGAAAATATTCCAGTAGGAAGAATGGGAAAACCAGAGGAAATAGCTTACTTAGTTGCTTTTTTATGTTCAGAGATGTCAGGCTTTATTAATGGATCACAGATTTGTGTTGATGGTGGCGAAACAAGGTCTTTCTAAAAAAAAATTTTATGAAACAAAACAAAGTTAATCGTAAAATTTTAAGTTTATTAGATAAGGTTTCTTAATTTATGATCGATCAAAATATTTTAAAATCTTTTAAGGGTAAAAACTGTTTAATTACTGGTGGCACAGGAATGATAGGAAGAGAAATAGCCTTGCTCCTTTTAAAAGCAGAAGCTAACGTTAAGGTAATTTCGTTAGATGAAATTAAAATTCATAATAAAATAGATCATGTTTATGGTGACTTAACAAGTTTTGAGTTTTGCAAGCAGCAAACGAAAGATATGAATTTTGTATTTCATGTTGCTGGCATAAAGGGTTCTGTTAAAGTTACTAAAGAACAGCCTGCCAGTTTTTTTGTTCCTTTATTGATGTTTAACACTAACGTACTCGAGGCTTCTAGGATAAATAACGTTGAAAAATTAGTTTATACAAGTTCAATTGGAGCATACAGCAGTAATGATATATTTGTTGAAAGTGATGATGAGGAACAAAAACCACCAATGGATATGTACCCTGGCTGGGCTAAAAGAATGGCAGAAATGCAAATAAAAGCTTATCAAATTCAATACAATTTAGAAAATTATTCAATAGTAAGACCTTGTAATGTTTATGGCCCTGGTGATAATTTTGATCCCGAAAATGCTATGGTTATACCTAGTCTTATGTCTAGAATAAGATCCGGGGAAAATCCAATGAAAATATGGGGGGATGGTTCTGCCGTAAGAGATTTTGCTTTTTCGAGAGATGTTGCAGAAGGAACCATTCAAGCTTTATTTTATGGCACTAAAGGTAAATATTTAAATCTTGGAAGTGGAAAAGCGGTAACAATAAAAGAATTAGTAGAAAATCTCCATTCTTTTTTAAAATTTAATTATGAATTTGATACAACAAAATCATCTGGATGGCCTAAGAGACTTATGGATATATCCTTGGCTAAAAAAACAATAAATTATAATCCTAATACATCATTAATAGATGGTCTTAAAGAAACTTGGAAATGGTATTTAGATAATGAAGATGAGTATAAATTTAAAAAAAATTATTTTAAAAAATGAAAAAAAATAAAATTGCATTTATTACTGGAATAACTGGTATGGTAGGCTCTCATTTAGCAGACTACATAATAAATAATTCTGACTGGGATATAGTAGGTCTAATCAGGTGGAGAAGCTCTCTGGATAATATTTCCCATTTAATTGAAAATATTAATGAAAATAAAAAAATTAAGTTAGTTTATGGAGATTTAAGAGATAGCATATCTATTGATAAAGCTATTGAACAAATCAAACCAGATTATGTCTTTCATCTTGCTGCACAATCATTTCCCAAAACTAGTTTTGATTCTCCAATAGATACTATGGATACAAATATTCAGGGAACGAATAGAGTTTTGGAGTCCTTAAAAAAATACTCACCTAAAGCATTAATTCATATATGTTCATCATCTGAAGTTTTTGGTCGAGTTCCAAAAGAAAAATTACCAATTAACGAAGAATGTACTTTTCATCCGGCGTCGCCATATGCAATATCAAAAGTTGGAACAGATCTTATAGGTCGTTTTTACGCTGAGGCATATAATATGAGAGTAATGACAACCAGAATGTTTACACATACTGGGCCAAGAAGAGGTGATGTCTTTGCAGAATCATCTTTTGCAAAACAAATAGCTTTAGCTGAGGCAGGATATATTAAACCGATTATTCATGTTGGTAATCTCAAAAGTTTGAGAACTATCGCAGATGTTAGAGATGCAGTAAGGGCCTACTTTATGCTATTAACAGTGAAACCTATAAATGGGGAATATTATAATATTGGTGGAACATATAGTTTAGAAATAGGTGAACTCCTAAATTACCTTATATCTTTATCTTCAATAAAATCAGATTTAATAATTAAAATTGATCAGTCTAGATTAAGACCAATTGATGCAGATCTTCAAGTACCAGATACTAAAAAATTTCAAAATCATACTGGCTGGAAACCAGAAATATCATTTGAAAAAACCATGCTAGATCTTCTTAATTATTGGCGTCAAAAAGTTAAAAATGAAGGAAATAAATTTCTTAAACGATAAAAATTATGACGTTTAATTTTAAAAAAACTTTTTCAACACCTTTCTTCAATATTGAGGAAGGCTTTGATGTGAAAAAACCAGGCTCTAGTCCTTATTACAGAATGACTGGTTCAGACTCTGTTATTTGTTGTGTAATGACTATGGAGGGAGAATTTATAATGGTGAGGCAATATAGACCTAGCATTAATGAATATTCTTTAGAATTTCCAGCAGGCGGATTGCTTAAAAACGAAAAACCAATAGAAGCTGCAAAAAGAGAGTTTTTAGAGGAGACATCTTTATCATTAGATTTTGTTTATCTTGGTGATTTCAGACTGATGATTAATAGAACAAACATAAGAGAACATATTTTTTTTGGAATTAATCTAAAAAATACTAGTCAACTAATTCCTGAAAAAGGAATAGAAGTTCATCTTGTTAACAGAGATAGATTGTTAAAACTAACCGCGTCTGGAAGTTATAAGCAATTAGCAGGACTAGGTATTATACAATTAGCATCAAGTTATTTTAAGCTTAATATCATGAGTGAGCCAATGGAAGCAGTTATGAAAAAATTTAAAGAAAAAAAAAATTATGAAGGTTGAAAAAACTAATTTAGAAGGAGTTTTGATTATAGACCCACCCACAAATTTTATAGACTTTAGAGGAAGTTATGTGGAAACTTATAATGAAAGATTATATAAAGAAAGTGGAATAACTCAGGATTTTATTCAAGATGACATATCAACTTCTAGCTTTAATGTGTTAAGAGGTATTCACGGTGATGCAACAACTACAAAACTTGTTTCATGTACGTATGGTAAATTTTTTTTAGTAGTAGTAAACAATAACCCAGCATCACCACAATATAAACAATGGCAATCTTTTTATTTATCTGACGTAAATAGACAACAAGTATTAATACCCCCAATGTATGGAAATGGTCACTTAGTTTTGTCAGAATTTGCTATTTTTCACTACAAGCAAACAACTGAGTATAATAGAGATGGTCAATTTACAATTATATGGAATGATCCAGAATATAACATTAAATGGCCAGTAAAAAATCCAATTCTATCCAAGAGAGATAGTGGCAAATGATAGATAAAAATTTTTATAGAGATAAAAATATTCTTATTGCAGGAGCTTCAGGATTTATTGGTACACATTTAACAAAAAAATTAAGTAAACTAGGAGCAAATGTAACAGGATCTTATTTAAATCGGAGGCCAGTTCAAGAAATATCAAACGTAAAATTTATCAAAGCAGATTTTACCAAGTATGAAGATTGTTTGAATGCTACTAAAAATATTGATTATGTATTTATGGTTGCTGCAAATACTTCTGGAGCTGCTGTCATGGAAAAAACACCATTAGCTCACCTCACGCCCAATGTCGTTATGAACTCTCAGATATTAGCTGCATCTTATGAAAATAATATTTCTAAATTTTGTTTTATAAGCAGTAACACAGTTTATCCTGTTACAGATTTTCCAGTTAAAGAAGAAGATGTGAATTATGAATTTTTTTCAAAATATTTTGTTGTTGGTTGGATGAAACTATTTTCGGAAATGATGAGTAAAATGTATTCAAAACACATAAAAAAACCAATGAAAACTCTAGTCATTAGACCTGGCAACCTTTATGGACCCAATGACAAGTATACTTGGAAAGAGTCAAAAGTAATCGCTGCACTGATCAGAAAAAGTATAGAGAGACATGATCCATTCTTAGTATGGGGTGATGGAAATGATTTAAAAGATTTTTTATATATAGATGATTTTATTGAAGCCCTAGTAAGATCATTTGAAACAATTGAAGATTTTGAGGCAATTAATATTGCATCAAGTATTCCGGTAACTATAAAAGAGATCTTAAATATAATTTTAGAAAAAGATAATAATCAATCGGCAAATATAAAATATGATACTTCCATGCCAACAATGATACCTAAAAGATTGATTAATACTGATAAAATTAGAAAAAAGTGTAATTGGAGACCACAAATTACACTAGGAGAAGGCTTAAAATTAACTATAGATTGGTATAAAGAATTTTACAATAACACTACACCTGAAAAAAAGCATGATAATTTCAAGAACACCTTTTAGAGTATCTCTTTTTGGAGGAGGAACTGATTATCCCACGTGGTATGAAAAAAATGTAGGCATGACTATATCTGCAACTGTCAACAAATATGCTTATATAACAGTTAGAAAATTACCTCCATTTTTTGAATACAAACATAGAATACAATATTATTTAAGAGAAGAGGTTAATTCTATCGAGGAGATAAAGCACCCTGTAGTAAGAGAGGCTGGTAAGTTATTAGACATCAAAGATGGTATGGAAATAGTCCATAATGCTGATTTACCTGCTAGATCTGGTATGGGTTCTAGCTCAACTTTCACAGTAGGACTGCTTCATGCTTTGTATGCTATGAAAAATCAAATGGTGACTAAGAGAGAACTTGCTTTAGCAGCAATTAACCTAGAGCAAAACATTATTGGTGAGGCTGTGGGTTCTCAAGATCAAACCGCTGCTGCATTTGGTGGATTGAATTTAATAGAATTTGATAAGCATAAAACATTTCAAGTTTTAGAAATGATTATTTCAAAAGAAAGACTTCAGTCTCTACAAGATAATTTACTATTATGTTTTACAGGATTTTCTAGAACCGCAGAAGAGGTAGCTAAAATGCAAATTGAGGCAACACCTAAAAAAGAAAAAGAGTTGTATAAAATGTTAGAAATATTAAATGAGGCTAAAGAAGTTTTTACTAATGATAAAGTTTCAATAGATGAAATTGGAAAACTTTTAAAAGAACAATGGTTTTTAAAAAAAAGTTTAACAAAGTATATTTCCAATCCTCAAATTGATGAGATTTATGAAGCTGGAGTCAACGCAGGTGCTATAGGTGGTAAACTTCTTGGTGCTGGTGGTGGTGGTTTTATACTTTTTTTTGCAAAAAAAGAAAACCATGACAAGATTAAACAAAGCTTAAGTAAAAAATTATTTGTTCCATTTAGATTTGAAAAAACAGGATCGCAAATAATATATTTTTCACATGATTAGTTTTATATATCATCAGATTTTTTATTTAATTTGTTATTATTTGTTTAATTCCAACCTAGCAAAGATTTAAAAAAAGATCTCAATTTCAAAAATCCCAATACATCTACTATTAATTTCCAACTTTTAAATTTTATAAAGTTACTAAAATTTTTTTTGTAATATAAAATTGGTCTTGGATTTTTTTTTCTAATCCTTAGATTTTTATAGTTCTTTGAATAAAGATTTAAATCAGTATATATAAGAGATTTTTTACCTAATAACTTTTCTTTGTCAATTACACTTTCTTTTTTTTGTCTATCATATTTTATTAACCGGTAGTAATACTCAATTTTATTTGAGCAAAAATTTAGTATTAAGCATTTACCTTGATCAGCTATTACTGGAAAATTTTCTCTCATAGAAGAAAAATAAAAGTTCCCCAACCCATAGTGGATTAATTTATCTTTATAAAATTCATATTCTTGAATTGTATGTGAGTGACAAAAATAAACCAAATCAAATCCGTCATCAATTGCTTGTCTAGCGAGACCAACATGTTCTGGGATAGGATATTTTTCCCATTCATATCCACCATGTATATATAAAATTTTAAAATCATAATTAGAATGTGATATTAATCTTTTTAGCTCATAAATGCTTGAAGAATTGAAAGGTTTTATCCCAGGAGTTTTTTGTTTTGCCGCCACACATTCTTCATTAGTCCAACCAAGTGTTGCGATAAATATATTTTTATCTTTAATATGATAATTATTGAAATAAGATGTATCAGAGATATTTTTGTTCAATCCAAAAAAATCAATTTTTTTTGATTTTATTTTTTCTATAGTATTTTTTATGCCATTTGGGCCAAAGTCAGTAATATGATTATTGCATAAAATTAATGAAATATTATTTGGCAAATTCAAAGAAGCATCAGTCATTGATAAAGTAACACTTTTTTTTAATTTTTGATTTCCCAAAAAAGAACCTTCATAATTCATAAAAATTCTATCATATTTACTAATTTCATTAATTATTTTTATATAATCATCAACTGTATGATCATAATTGTAAAAAAAGTCACCAGTAAGGAGGATTTTCATATATTATTATTTTTAAAACTATATTACAAAAAAATCACAAAATTAACTAATATTAATAAATGATAGCAAATAATAAATAATTATTATGAATTTAATATTAGATAATGCTTCTTTTTTAAAAAATAATAAAAAAATAAAAATTTCTAGAACTAGAGATTTAAATTTGTATTTTAAATTATCATTTAAGAATGGTTTTTATATCAGAAAGGATTTAAAAAACAAAATTTTTTTTATTTTAAGTCAAAAAGAAATAATCTTCTCAAACTCATTAAAAAATTTAATTAAACACAAAAATTTAATAAATCTTGATAAAAATATTATTGATACTTATAAAAAAACTGGATTTATACCACCACCATACACTATTTTTAAAAATGTATTTTGTGTACCATATTTCTCAGGAATAAAAATTACTAATAAATTATTCCAAATGAAAAAATTTTTTCCCGAAAAATCGACTCCTTTTAAAAATCAGAATGATTTTGAAAACTTCATGAGGTCAATAATAAATGATTACTCAAAAAAAAATAGATTACTTTTATTTAGCGGAGGCTCTGATTCTTTGTTTATTTTTTATAATCTTTTAAAAAAAAAAAAATATTCCCTTAAAAATATTGTAGTTAAAATGAAAGGTATGGAGAAAGATTTTTATAGAGCAAAAAAAATTTCTAAATTTTATAATATTCAATCAATAACTTTTAATAATTTTTCTTTTAATATTAAAAAAAATATTAATACTTATATTCGAAATCATTATGAACCAATTCAAGATCCTATTGTTCCAATCTATATTGAAATAATAAATAAAAATTTATCAAAAGGTAATGAAATATTTTTTGATGGTCAAGGATCTGATTCTTTATTAATGGGGCTTCCTCATAACTTTCTAATAAATTTATATAATCCATTTTTAAGTAATATATTTGTCCTCGTAAATAATTTTTTTATATTTAATGTAACCCCTAACAGTAGGATTAAGAGATTGTATTATAGAATTGGAAAAATAGTCAGAGCGTTAGCACAAAATAATTGGATTTCATGTTTTTTATCCTCAATTGATATAGAAAAAAATGATAAATTATTTGATGAGCTTTATTTAATTTTGGAGAACTATTATAGTCATTTTAAATGTAAGCATAAATCTATAGCATTTTTTTTTATAACGATTATTCTGGATTCTAGAGAGATGCAAAAGTATAGAAGTTTGAGCAAAAAAGCTAGAATTGCACTCCCTTTTTTAGATAATAAATTAATTGAAAAAGTTTTTTCAACCAGTTCTAATTTTTTTATAAAGTCAATTTATAAGAAAATACCTATATATAATTTCATTAATAAACAGAAATTTAAAATTAATAATTTAATAACAAGCCCTTTTTTTGTTGATTACTCAATAGACAAAAAAAAATATGATATTTACCAATATTCATTAAAAAAATTGAGCAAATTATTAAATTGATAATTTTTAGTGGTAGAATAATTTTAAAAAGCTAAATAAATTAAATTATGTGCGGTATTTCTGGAATTATTTTCAACAATTATAAAAAAAATTCATATGTAAATAGTTATAGTTATTTATTAGATAAAATTAATGATTTAGACAATATTTTTAAGTCACAAAATAAAATAAACTTACTATACGATTTATCTTGGAATTATAAAAATGACAAAAGTTTTTTAAATTTTTTTAAAAAAAAAACCGAAAAAGAATTTGTAAATAAAATTTCTATTAAAATAGATGAATTCTTAAAAAAAATTAATTATCTTGAATCAGAATTCAATTTTAAAACAGGCGGTAAAATTGAAAAAATAAAAGATATAAAATGGTTTTTAAAAGAAGAGCTTCAACAAAATTTTAATTTTATAAAAAATTTTATCGACAAGGATGATATTGAAATTAATGATACATCAATAATTTTTCTTAAAAATCTTGCAAGTATAATTAATTCAATAAATTTTCTTGAAATGAGAGGCAGAGACTCTCTTGGTATTTCAATTAATTTGAATATAAAAAATATTGAAGAAAAAAAATTAAAAAATATTAAAAATATTTCCAATTATAAAAAGCATCAAGATTTAATATCAGTTACTTTTGTGTTTAAGATATCAAACAGCATAGGGTATTTAGGTGAAAATTCAGAAAATATAATTAATCAAATGAAAAATAATAAAGCCTTTTTAAAATTAATTTTAAATTCACAAATTATTAATGGATCAATTATTTGTCATACAAGATGGGCCTCAGTTGGAAAAGTAAATAATTTCAATTGTCATCCAATTTCAAATCATACTGGTAGCAATAATAAAATTCCATATATAAATACTTTTGTTAATGGAGATATTTATAATTATAAAGAGATTATAAAAGATACCAAAAAAAATTATAACTTAAATTCCAAATGTACTTCAGACACTATTGCAGTTCCATACATATTTACTGATAAAAATATGAAATTTGAAAATGAATTTGTTAAATCAAAATTAAATAAAATAGTTGGCTCTTATGCTCTTGCAATTGAAACTAATTTTGAACCCAATAAAGTTCTAATTGCTAAATCAGGATCTCAGGGATTATATGTTGGTATGTCAGATGATAATTTTATTTTTTCATCAGACGTTTATGGGCTTGTTGAAAATTGTCGATATTATTATTCAATACCATCAGATTATTATTTTTTTGTAGATAAAACAAAAAATAAATTTAGATTATTGTTAAATTCTCTCAATACTAATGAAAAGCGTATTATAAAATCTAAAGATTTTATTGAGTCTGTAATCACCACAAGAGATATTTCAAAAATGAATTATTCACATTTTTTAGAAAAGGAAATAAACCAAACAGACTCAATTTTGAACAGAACATGCATTAGCCATGTGAATATAAATAAGTTAAATAATAACTACCCCAATTTTTTTGGTAATCAGTTTCATAATATAGACTCGGGAATAATAAAAAAAATTCGAGACAACTCTTTCAAAGAAATAATTATTACTGGAATGGGAACTTGTTATACTGCAGCAGTTGTTATTTCAAGATACATGAGGAAAGTACTAAGATATCAAAATCCAAAAATTATTGTACAACCGCACATAGCATCTGAAGGCAGTGCTTTTTATTTAAAAAACAATATGAAAGACACACTGGTAATAGTTATAGCACAATCTGGAACAACAATTGATACGAATGTATATGTAAAACTATCAAAAAATAGAGGTGCAAAGACGTTATCGATAGTTAACAAAAGAGACGGGGATGTAACATTTTTGGTTGATAGTTCAATTTATCTTGGAAATGGAAGAGATATCGAAATTGCCGTTCCATCAACTAAAACATTTAATGCACATATAATCACTGGCTACTTGCTTAGTTTATTTTTTTATTACAATACAAAAAAACCTAATAAAAAGTTTTTATTTAATGATGCAAAAAGAATTATACAAACTCCTAAACTTGCAGAAAAATCAATTAAGAATTTTAATAATTTGAATTTAAAGAATAAAGATTTAGATAATTTTTTGACTAAAAAAAATTGGTTCATGTTACATGATGACTCTGAAGTAAGTGCCTCATGTCAAGAAGTAAGAATTAAGTTATCAGAATGTTGCTATTCATCTGTACCCTACCATAGTATTGATTATATTAAATTTCACAAAATCACAAACTCAATAATTATAATGATGATTGGAAATAAAAATTCAATTTCTATTAAAGAATTGACAAAATTATCAAAAAACAATTTAATTTATATTATAAGTAGCAAACTTTCTCTTAATATAAAAAATATAACTGTTTTAAAAACACCTAAAACAGAAAATTTTTTTTCTTTTTTACCTTCTGTAATATATGGTCAACTCTTAAGTTATAAAATTGCACTTAGAATGGATGAAAGAAAAATATTTATCCAAAAATTAATTAATAATAATTTTGATAAAAATTCAATTATGAATTTAAGAAAAGCTATTAGAAATAATATCTTTGTAAAAGGAATAGAAATAAAAGATTTAAATATAATTGAAGATTTATCTAAATCTAAAAATAATAAAAATAATAAAAAAAATCAAAAGATATAATAAATATTATTAAAAGACCTATCGATACTATTAAACATCAGGCAAAGACTATAACCGTTGGAACCCAGAGAATTCAAAAAAACGAAAAAATGTATAGAATGAAGATGATAAATAAAAATTTATTTTATAGAGATCATTCTTTTTATAATCAGAAATTGTCCAATTTTTTTTCAAAACACTCAATTGATATTAAGAAAAAAAGTGACATTTTTTTTTATAGTGAAGACCTTGATGAATCAATTATTTATTTTGGAATAAATTATTTAAATAATTATTGTTCAAAATTTAATATTAAAAAAAATTTTCACCTTGCAAGGAGTTATGATCTTAACTCAATTAGAAAAGATAATAATAATTTGTTAGTTAATATTAATAATAGAATAATAAAAAAAGTATCTAATAATCAAATAAATATATCATTTTCAAATCAATTTAAAAAAAATAAAAATATTTTATCAATTAAAAAAGATATTTCTGTTAAAAATAAAAAAGTAAGTGAGGCAATAGATATTTTTAGTTTTAGCAATAACTTTTTATTATCACTTGTTGATAAAATTTTTTTTAAGAAGATTTTGAATACTGTATCAGAGACACAAGATTTTCTTTTTGAAAGTATTGAAGTAATTAAAAATCTAAAAATTTCAAATAATTTAATAAAGCCAATTAACGAGTTGCTTCAAAACAGAAATAACGTCAAGATAATTGGTAGTGGAGTAAATTATAACGTTGCAAAGATTGCTTCAAAAATTTTATCAAAAAAATTAAATTTAGCTTGTGCTCATGATGTTTTAGAGAATCATAAACACGTCGACATGTCTGCTGAGCCAATGTTATTTGTGTTTATTTCTAACATTAACAACACTAGTTATCAAATGGATGCAAAATCAGAAATTGAAAAATTTATATCTCATGGAAATATACCAATTTTAATATTAAATTCAGGAGATAGTAGATTTGATAATATGAAGATGTTAATTAACGGCAAATTGAGGAAATTAATAACTATTAAATTTGAAAATATTTATGAAGATATTGCATTTATACCGTCTTTGTTATTAATTGAAAATGTAATAAAAAGTATTAGATAAATTCTTATTTAATATACTTTTTTAATTCTATTAGTTTACTTTCGTCCCTAAGATCAATTACTTTTCCATTAATTTTAAAGCCTTTTGTAGTTTTTGAAATTTTTGGTAATACGTGGTAGCCAGTGTCTAGACCTATAAAGTTATTTTTAGAGAATTCTTTAAATGGAATTAATTTGAAAATGTTTTTTGAAAAAATTAATATACCTGAATAAACAAAACCTGGTTTATTATCATGGTTTTTTTCGATAAATTTTTTAATAAAAAAATCTTCCGTAAACTCAATAACACCACATCCATTTGTGTCTAAACGATAATCATAAGCAACAATACAGTCTAAATTATCGGAGGAAAAAGCAAATTTCATTTTTTCTAAATCAATTTCAGCATAAACATCAGTATTTATAACAAAAAAATCATCGTTAATTTTATCTTTCAGTGACCACAAAGTACCAGCAGTACCAAGAAGATTTTCTTCATTAATAATAGTAATATTTTGAATATTCAATTTTTCGTTAATTTTATGAATTTCATACTTTAGGATTTTATTTAGATGATGAGTATTTATTATTATTTCCTCAAACTTAAGTTTGCTAACTTTATTAAGCCATATTTCAATTAAATTTGTTTTACCCAAATCAATCATACATTTTGGTTTAGTTTTTGTATAAGGCAGAAGCCTCTCACCTTTACCTGCTGATAATAAGATACATTTCATTTACTTAATAAAATCTTATTTATTTTTTTAAATCTATTATTATTATTATAATCATAATAAATTCTATAAATAGGGTCCCAGATTGATTGTCTTATCAGTAATTTTTCTTGTTTTAAAAGTCTAATATGAGTGAGTTTATTTTTAATTGTTTTAAATGGGATATTTATTTCAGATATTCTTATGTTTTTTATAATTCTTTTATAACTTTTTAACTTTAAAATTTTTTTAAAATTATTTAAATTTCTTTCAAGGTAATTTAGGATCAAGATAATTGTTAAATTTCCATCCATTGAATTATTTAAATTTGGAAAATAAAAATGTCCCGATGGTTCAAATCCAATTATTGATTTAAGTTTTCTTGATGAATTAATAACATTTCTATCTCCAACTTTTGTTTGAAATAAAGAATACTTTATTTTAGCTAAATTAAATTCAAGAGCTTTATTAACAATTTCTGATGAACAAATAATCTTATTTAAATTTTTTTTATCTATACTTTTTAAAAGTAAAAATAATATTTTTTCAGAATCAATTTGACCTTTTTTTCTATCTACAAAAACACACCTGTCAGAGTCTCCATCCAAAGCTAATCCAAAGTCATAATTTTTTTTTTTTAAAATTTTTTGTAATTTTTTTGCATGAAGAGATCCGCAATTAAGGTTAATATTTCTTCCACTAGGCTTATCATTAATAATCATTATATTTTTATTTTTTTTAAATAACCTGTTCATTAGAAAGCTAGATGCACCGTTGGAGCAATCAATTATGATTTTTTTCTTAAGATTTAATTGATTTAAGTTTTGTTTAAGAAACTCTATATATTTTTCTTTAAAAATAGTATTTTCAAATGGAATTGGGATATAGTTTTTTCTTTTAGTTTTAAATATTTTGAATTTTTTTAAATTTTTTTTTATGGATATCTCAATTTTTTTTTCATCAAAAGAATTTAATTTAAACCCATTATTATTAAATAGTTTAATTCCATTATCCCCAAAGTGATTATGACTTGCAGTAATCATTATACCAAAATGAAAGTTAAATTTTTTAAGAATATATGAGATTCCTGGAGATGGTAATACACCACAAAAATTAACATTAACATTATGATTAATTAACT
>Ga0255758_10002697_pt1 | contig 16181 bp, 10 predicted proteins | sample 011ome_24_FD_179958 | JGI IMG/M metagenome (GOLD analysis project Ga0255758, IMG submission 179958) | Coastal salt marsh microbial communities from the Groves Creek Marsh, Skidaway Island, Georgia - 011513CT metaG (version 2) | ecosystem: Environmental > Aquatic > Marine > Intertidal zone >...
TAATGCATGCAATGGGTCCAAATATAGCTGGAGTAATTGGATCAGCTGTAGCTGCTGGTGTGATGATTAAATTCTTAGGCTAGCAAAGTCAAATTTAAGACGAAAAAAAACAGAGACTAGCTCTGTTTCTTTAAGTTCGAGTTCCTTAGGGGTCCTGAGTGAGATTTTCTCCGGCTCCTTGAATTCTTTCTCTTGAATTCTTGGTGGGTTTATAAGCTATTTTTTATCATGCACTCTTATAAACGCTTTCACCCTATGGGCTCTACCTTTTCTTTTCCCTCTAGTTCCCGTCTGCAGTTGTTTACTAGTCAGAATCAAATTGGTCTATTAAATATACTACTTTCAAAATTAATGTCAACACTTTTTATTAAAAATAATTAAATAATTTAAAAAATTTGTAAAGTAAAAAAAAGGGTGCAAAAGCACCCTTTTTTAGATTTAAGATTATATTAAAACTCCATCTCAATATTAAGATATGAGATTCTTCCCATGTGACCTTCTAAATATAACGCTCTGTCATATATAAGATCTGAAGTTAACACTGGACCTTCATCCAATGCATTTCTCATACCAGCTTGAAGTGTAATGTTATTAGTAACATCATAATTGTAGTTAACATCTAGAATACTATAATCATCAACTGAACCTACAAGCTCGTATGAAGAGTTTGTTTCCTCAGCTGTATCAGTAACATATTTATAGATTGCTGATACTGAGTGATTATTGACACTATAGTTAACATCTATGATGTATCTTAAGTCAGGAAGACCATATCTATTAACCTTGTCATTAATAGGTCCATTATAGAACTCCTCTCCTCTGTACTCTAACACGTGTGCAACAGAAACATCCGTTGATAATGTACCTTTCCAGATTTCATCAACTCTTGTATATTTTAAATCTAAACCAGATACCTCTAAATCAGCTGAGGTATTAGTTAAATTTAAGTAACTTGGTGTATTAATTGCAGCAGATAATTTTCCAGAACTCATTCTATTAAGTTCTGAGTTTGTATCACTTTCTAATTGAGCAAGAGTTGCGGCACCGCCATTTCTTTCTGCATCAATTAAAGCTTGCAACGTTACACGTGTAAACGCGCCTTCAGTAGTAATATCAAAATAATCAGCTGATAATCTTTGATTATTATCAATATTCCATATTACGCCCAAGTTCATACTAGTACTATCTTCAGCATCAAGTAAAGGGTTAGATGTATAGTAAGTAGCATATTGTCTTGATTTACAATCTTCTTCAGCAACACCTTCAGCATCACAAGTTACATAGTCTGTAGCAAAAGGATAAGATTCTGATTGAGCTCCATATAATTGCTGCATGCTTGGAGGTACAAAAGATGTTCCATAACTAGCTCTTACTTGAACATCATCATTGACCATATGTTTTGCACCAACTTTAAATGTTGCTTGACTGCCTACATCGCTGTATGAATCATATCTGGCAGATGCTGAGATATCAGTTGCATCACTATAATCATGATTTATTTCACCAAATATACTCTCAACTTTTCTGCTTCCAGCTGATGATGCTCCTGCTGAACCAATGGCATGACCACCAACTCTAACAGCATCATATCTTTCATCAAAATTAAATTCGTACATTTCTGCACCAAAATATGCTTTTGTTTTTTCATTTATATTTCCAGCAAAACCAAACTGATAACCGTCAAAGTTATTGTTACCCTTCTCGAATAAATCAGCTCTATATAAAGCTGCTGTCTCTTCAGCTAGAGGATCTTCTCCATCAGCTAATAAAGCTTCATATGCAGTTTTGTTCACATAGTTAAATCCAAAAACATTAGTTGATTGATTGTTATATTGAACTGTCGCATCAAATACCCAACCGTTACTCATTTGATGAGTAACAGTAGCCATGATGTCTAGCATGTTAGCTACAGCGTCATCATCTCTATTACCGTTTGCAGTAAATCTAACATAACCCAATCCATCCATTTCAGCTAATAAAGTATTATCAGTATTTGATAATCCTACAACTGTACCATCAGGCATTAGTTCATAATCGTACCATTCAGTAACTCTTGGAGTTGCATCTGGATTTTCGATATAAGTTTCTCCATCTCCATCTGGATCAAGAATCCAACCGTCATTATCATGGTCTACACCAGAGTCTGCAGAAGAACAATCTGCAGCAACCCAATCTCCAGTTGAAGAACCAACAGTACCACAAGTTGTTGGGGACCATGTGCCACCACCTGAAAATAGGAAAGTCGGTGCTATAACTGTTGTATTACCACCTTCAATAGCATAAACACCAACAGCTGGTGCAAATCTACTTAAACCCTCTACTCTTGAATAAGTAGCTCTCATTTCAAGATTTGTTCTATCATTAAACTGATATTTATATATTGTGTTAATGACATCAGATTTTCTTGAAGAATCATCTGTACCGACTGCAGAATAATCAAATAGACAACTTGCATCACCTGCATAAGCTGAGTCGTAATATAATTTTCCACCTTTATACATTAAGTCATTTCCGGTGCATGTAGCTAACGGAAGATACTGACTAGATCCATCAACAACAAATGTTCTTGAGCCCTGACTGACATTAAAGACATTATTTAAGTCATAATCTCCATCAGTATTGGTATCAGTTGAACCGGTATAAGGTCTATCTGCCCAATATTTTGCATCTCTTTCTTGATGCTCATATGTCATTACAACATTTGATTTAGCGCCTGAGCTACCTAGAACGATTGAGAAATTATTTTCCTCACCGCCTGGTAGATGATTTTCAGTCATACCACCTCTGATATTAACACCTTCAAAGTCATCTTTTAATATAACGTTTACAACACCACCTGCAGCAGATCCACCATAAACAGATGAAGCTCCATCTGTGAGAATTTCAACCCTCTCAACAGCTGCTGTAGGAATAATATTTAAATTAGGTACTGCACCGGCCTGAGCTGGAGAACCAGCCAATCTTTTTCCATCAACTAGAACCAAAGTTCTTTGAGCACCGAGACCACGCAAACTTACGCTTGTGTCTACAGAACCACCAAAACCTTCAGGCTCAGAACCAAAGGTATTTGCCATGGAATTTCTTATAGCATCAGCTACAACTAAAACACCTGAGTCCTTGATGTCTTCAGAAGTAATTATTTGAACAGGGTTTATCCCATCTAAATCAACTGTTGCAATTCTACTTCCAGTTACTATAACCTCTTCAACATTCTCATCTGCATCATCTTGAGCTAGTATATTTGTACTAAATACACTGCTAACTGCAAAAAGAGAAGCAAAAAGATAATTCTTATTTATATTTAACATAATAATTTTCCCCTTTTTATGTTTAAACAAATATAGTTCTTATATTTATCATTAATTGGATTGTGTACCTTTTTTATATATAAATCTACATATTTATATAATATTTTTTTATATTTATAATTAATTATAAAAATAGCTTATATCTTAAATATAAAAAATTTTTTAATTTGTTATTTTTATTTTTTCTTCTAAAATCCTCAAATAAATAAAAATATTCCTACTCGGAGATAAAATGTTATTAAAAAATAAAAGAATATTGATTACCGGACTGGCAAATAAATATTCTATTGCTAATGGTATTGCAGCAGCTATGTACAGAGAAGGTGCCGAGCTTGCTTTTGCATATCAAAACGACAGGCTGTTAAAAAATTTAACCTCAATTGCTGAAGATTATAATTCAAATATATTAATTGAGTGCGATGTTTCTAGTGATGAATCTATTGATAAAGCATTTAAAGAATTAAATAAGCATTGGGACAGTTTTGATGGATTAGTTCATTCAATTGGCTTTGCTCCTTCTGATCAGTTAGAGGGCAATTTTGTAGATGTTACTTCCAGAGAAGGTTTTAAAGTTGCGCATGATATAAGCTCATATAGTTTTACAGCATTGGCAAAAGCTGCAAAACCAATGCTTAATGATTCATCAGCCTTGCTAACTCTTACATATCTTGGCGCTATTCAAACAATTCCTAATTACAACGTTATGGGCCTAGCTAAGGCAAGCTTGGAAGCAAATACAAGATTTTTAGCAGCATCTATGGGTAGGGATAATATAAGAGTTAATGCTATTTCAGCAGGACCAATAAAAACATTGGCGGCTTCGGGTGTAAAAAATTTCAGAAAAATGTTAACTCAGCATTCTGAAAGAGCACCACTAGGTAGAACAGTAACTACTGAAGAAGTTGGGAATACTGCTGCATTCTTATGCTCTGACTATGCAAGCGGAATTACCGGTGAAATTACTTATGTTGATGCTGGGTTTAACACTGCAGCAATGCCATTGACTGAATCAGAGGAATAGTTAGAGATCTAATTATTTTTTTGCTTTTCAACAGAGGCATTTGGCCTTCTTAAATCTGCAAAGCCATATCGTTTACCATTAATAATTTGTATGCTTTGTGTGCTGCCCATTGTTTTGTTTAATTCTGTGATGTGCCCTTTTTCTTGAAGATTATTTATAACATCAAAGCTTAAAGTTTTTTCATAATCAAGGCCAGAGTATGGCCAGTCTTTATGAACTCTTGGAAGCATCGTTGCATCACCAATTGACAGTTTAAAATCAATTACACCAGAAATGACTCTAAGAATCGCAGCAGGTATATATGATCCACCTGGTGATCCGGTTATTAATGCTAGTTCATTATTTTCATTAAAAACCATAACGGGAGCCATTGTGCTCATTGGTCTTTTTCCTGGTTGAAACTTATTACCAGGACTAACACGCCTACCCATTTTAGAAACATCACCAGATTTATATACTAAGTTGTTCATCTGGTTATTCATGAGTATGCCCGTTCCTGGAATAGTTACTCCTGAACCAAAAGATGCACCTAAAGTATATGTATTTGAAACAGCATTACCATCTGAATCAATAATTGAATAATGAGTTGTATCCCTGCTTTCATTGATGACTTCAATAGGCTTAACTTCAGAAGCTTTACTAGCTTTTTTAAAATTTATAGAAGATGCAAGCTCTTTTATTCTCTTATTTGATAATAATTGATTAACTGGTACATCGTAAAAAAGAGGATCGCCGACTTCACTTGATCTATTATTATGACCTCTTCTGATTGCTTCAGAAATTAGGTGATAAGTATTAGTTGAGTTGCTCTGATATTGAGATAAATCATATTGACTTAGTATATTTAAAGCTGTTAACAAAGTAATTCCACCACCAGATGGCGGTCCAGCTGTAAAAACTTTATTACCCCTATAATTTGCAACAATGGGCGTTCGAATATAAGGCTTATAACTTTCTAAATCTTCTTTTGAAAATAAGCCACCATTATTATTCATTGCGGTAACTATTTTTTCTGCTGTTTCACCTTTATAAAAACCGTCCCTACCATTTTTAGCAATTAAAGAAATAGTATTTGCTAATCCTGGAACTATAAAAATTGAATTTTCTTCTAGGGGCTTGTTATCTTTAAAGTATATATTTCTTGATTCATCATCCAATTTTAGTCTTGGTGTACTATCTACAGCTTTATGTAAATCATAGGTTACTTCAATACCCTCTTTGGCTTGCTTAATTACTGGTTTAAGAATTTCTTCTAAAGAAAGTTTTCCGAATTGTTTGTGAGCTTCTAACAAACCTGCAACAGTACCTGGTACAGCAGAAGCTTTATAACCTGTATTTACAAGTTTATATTTATCCTTATTAAAATTTTTTGGTAAAGATTCAAGTTGTTTATTTAAGTTAATTGGTAAATCAAAAATATTTTCTAGGTTTGAATTTAGAGGTGAAGAGCTTCTATAATCAATAAAAAAAATCTCATCTCTTTCTTTGATGTAAACCAACATAAAACCACCTCCACCAAGATTGCCTGCTCTTGGAAGAGTTGCTGCCAGTGAAAATCCAACTGCTACAGCAGCATCAACTGCATTTCCTCCTTTATTTAAAATCTCAACTCCAATTTCAGATGACAAATAATTTTGGGTTACTACCATCCCTAAATTCCCTATGACTGGATGATAAGGAGATTCATAATCAATATAACTTCTTGATTGAAGATTGATGCTTAAAAATATAAAAATAATAATATTTTTATATTTCATTAGAAAATCATTGGTGCTAGAAAATATGCAAATAAAGTTACTACAACAATACCAATAATATTTAAAAAGAATCCTGCTTTCATCATTGTTGCAATTGTAAATTTACCCGAACCATAGACTATTGCATTTGGGGGCGTTGCTACTGGTAACATAAAAGCACAACTTGCTGCAAGACAAACTGGAACTGTTAAAGACACTGGTAATATTCCTAAACCTACTGCAACGGCACCAAAAACAGGCAAAAAAGTTGAGGTTGTTGCAACATTACTGGTAATTTCTGTTAAAAATATTATTAATGCTGCAACCGCTAATATTAAAAATAATGGAGGAACTGAACTTAAAATATTTAAGCTTTCACCAATCCACAAACCAAGACCTGAAGAGTTAATTTGTGAAGCAATAGATAAACCACCACCAAATAAAATTAATAATCCCCAAGGCAAATCCTTACTTTTTTCCCAATTTAAAAGTTCGCCTTTGTTGTTAGATGGGATTACAAATAAAATAATTGCTGCAATTATTGCAATTCCAGCATCCGTTAAACCACTTATATAATTATCTAGATAGGATCTTGTAATCCATGCTGTCGCTGTTAGAGCAAATACTAGAGATATCTTAAGCTCATCATTTGAGAGTGGCCCTAAATCTGCAAGCATTTTTTTCAAATAGTTTTTTGTTTCATTGGTGGTGATAAATTCTATTGGAAAAATGTATTTGGTTAATATTATCCATGCAAAAAATAACATTACAGAAGCTAAAGGAACCCCAAGAGACATCCATGATGCCATTGATATTTCAACATTATATGTTTCTTGCATGAAAGCACTAAATACTATATTTGGAGCAGTACCTACTAGTGTTGACATACCTCCAATAGTTGCAGAATATGCAATACCTAACATTAATGCTGTATCAAAAAATTTAATATCTTTATCACTTAGATTTGGGATAGTTCTACTAACCACCGTACATACAGCTAAACCGATTGGAAGCAGCATTAATGTTGTCGAAGTGTTCATAACAAACATACTTATTAGCGCTGCAACAAGCATAAAACTGCCAATTAATTTTCCTCCACTTGAGCCAGAAGCAATAATCATATGTAGCGCCATTCTCTTGTGTAGTCCAGATTTTTCAATTGCTATAGCAAGCATAAAACCACCCAAAAAAAGATATATGTTTGGATTGGCATAAGGTAGTGCAGCTTCTTTAAATGAGGCAACTCCCAAAATTGGAAATAAAGCTAAGGGAATAAGTGCTGTTACAGGAACAGGAATAGCTTCTGTTGCCCACCAAACTGCCATAAGTGAAACAATTGCTGCAACATACCAGGCATTTTGAGTTAATTCATTAGGCGGAGAATTTAATATAAAAATAAAGAAGATTAACAATCCAAACCAAAATCCCTTTTTTTTATATACATACATAATAGTTTTTTCTTATTAAATATTAAAAAGGGAGTTTACACTCCCTTTTTAAATTTATTTAAGTCTATCAAAATCTAAAAGTTAAATCTAAATTATAATATCTACCAAAATCATTATGAGCACCCATCCAATAACCATAAGTTCTATCAGCAGTAGGAGCTCTTTTGTCAGTTATATTTTTAATTGTAAACCTGGTATTCAATCTATTGCCATTAACTTTTGTTCTATGTGATAAAGATAGGTCATGAGTTTCCATAGCGCCAACCCAATACATTGAATCAACTTTTGTTTTATCAAAACTACACTGGTAACAAAGACTTCCACCACTTCTGGCATCGGTTCCAGCTTCTCTACTGTTATATGATTCTTCAAAGCCGGTTTTAAAATTTGTTCTCCAGGTAGCCTTTAAATTACCTCTTTTATAACTTAAAGTACCAAAACCTTTTTTCTTTGGAACTGCATTTTTAGCAAGAAGTTGTTCAAAGCCAGTTACATCAACAGAACTACCTGTAAAGAGCCCCTCTTCATCTGCAGCAACAATTTCAGCTGCAGGACCTGAGGCAGTTTGATAAAAATCACCTAAGATTGAAATTTGGTATCTAAATGCAAAATCTCCCCACTCAGTTTCGTGATCAAAAAATAAAGAAATATCCGTTCCTGATATATATCTATCATCAAGATTCATAAATGGATCTTCAATTCTTAATATTTCTCCTGCAGGACAAAGATCTGTATTAGGAAAGTATTGATCCCAAACTGCTTGACTTGGGGCTTCATCACGAATAACAGCTGGATTTCCCTCACAAGAACCATCAAGTCTTAAAAGTAAATCATATGCCGCATTGTTTTCAGCACCAAAAATACCTATAGTTTTTTCTTTATCTATTGACCATCTATCAAGTGTTATTAGAAGATTGTCTGAAGGAGTATATATAAAACCTATGGATTTATTTACAGCTTCTTCAGGTTCTAACTCAGGATTGCCAATTGATGCTGCTAATTTATATGCTGTTATATCCCAAAACAATGCATCAGAATCTGTATCAACAACACCAGTTTCTGGATCAATTAATTGTATATCAAGTCCGTTTCCTAAATATGCTCCAAGTGCATCAGTGTAGCGTGAATTTCTAGGAATATACGGTGAATTAACAGTAATGAGGTTGGGTGCTCTATATGTTGTTGATGCAGAGCCTCTTAATGACAATCTATCATTTACAACATAGCCTAATGCAAGTTTGCCTACAGTAGCAGCATCGATATCAGAAAAGGATTCGTGCCTAAGAGCTATCTGTGCATCAAGGTTATCACTAACTGGAACTTGAAGCTCCATAAATAATGATGAAGTTGTTCTCTCTCCACTTGAATCAGGCTGAGGGCTTGACATTGCTACAGCCGAGTTAAATGGAAAAGTGCCTTCTATTGAGCCATATAGCTGTTCGTCCGACTTACCTCTGTCTGTATAAGTAGGTGTTATGTCTGCGCTACAAACTGGTTCAACTGTATAAGTTATAGAATTAGATGCTGAATCATAAGCTGCTCCTTCACCGGCTGTACATACTGTTTGATCATAAAACTGAATAGTACCATCAAGTCTATCATCCAAGTCATCATCAAAAGCTTCCTCTCTAACTTCAAGACCAATTAACATTGCAATCGGACCCGCGCCAATGTCTCCAATATTATTATTAGTCATTTTAAAGTCAATCATGCTAAGAGTTGTTTCTTGAGCTCTTTTGACATCAATTAGAGCTTGTTCTAGATTCATTCCATCCATACCACCTGCAAATAAATTAATTGCACTCTCATCAGTTTTTGCTAAACCCCAATCGAGAAGATCCATAGCCACTCTTCCTGCAGTAGTATCGTCAGAGGTTGCTTTTGAATATAAAACTGCTCCTTCCCAATCCCATTCATTAAATGTTCCTCTCATACCATGGAGCAATCTAATTGTTTCTAACTCAGTTGTATTAGTTCTTAAATTAGGGAAACGAAAATAATATGCTGCTAATGGTTCTCTATCTAAATCGCCATTATTACCGCATCGACCACTACTAGTTTTACTGGTACTACAGTCAGTTCCCTTTAAATCACTCAAAACTGTGCCTCGTGTGTTATCTCCGTCAGGCCATTGTTGCTCATACCAATCATATAATCTATCTAGCCAAAAATTATTTACAGGTATTATTAAGGATTGAGTTTTACTTACTGCCTTTGTACCTAATGTAGAAGAACCATAAAGCTGTCTTGTATTTTCAGCAGTGTAATAACCAATTTCTGAGAAAGTTTCATATCCCATAAACTCACTATTAATGTACACGAAAAAATTATGTCTTTCTTTAGCAGAATAAGCCTGCCTATAAAAATTGTAATTCATTCTATTTGTAGAGGTTGAGTCCTCAATACAGAGATCCAAAGGTGAAACATTTGCATAGTCTGGCCCTAAGCCTATTGCTGACTCTTCTTCACATTTATCTCTTCTATCGTACTGAATTGGGGTACCATCTGGATCAAGCATATCAGCAGAATATGCACCAATATTTATAGGATATATTGTCCATGCTGTCTCTGAACCATCTAAAGGTATCCATGAGCCCCATGGAGTCTGTGAGCCTGCATTTGTCATAGTGTTATAGGTGCTGCTGCTACTATAATCAAACCCACCAGGAATTAAATTATAAGATGGAACGTAATCTTTTAAATGGTCTGTTTTGGCAGCCAGCCATCTAGGGTCTTCATTTGCAAATTTAGCTCCACCATCATAGTAAGTGTATGAAGCATTAATATTTGTTACTCCGTCAGCTAAGTCTTTTCCAAAAGTTACATTTAACTGTGCATTTTCATCTGCAAAATGATCAAATGCGGAAAACTTAGTTCTTACAGTAAGACCATCGTAATTATTTTTTAATACAGTATTTACAACACCCGCTACAGCATCAGCACCATACACAGCAGAGGCGCCGTCTCTTAAAACTTCTAATCTTTGAACACTTCCAACAGGAATTTCATTGGCATTTACAGACTTAACAGGAACGGTTGAACCACCAACAAAATCGGTGTTATAACCAGCAGTATTTACCATTCTTCTGCCATTAAGAAGAGTTAATGTGTTACCTACTCCAAAATTTCTTAAATTAAAACCTGATACATCACCCCTTGCGCTAAAAACAGTATCAGATTCATCTTCAGCTAAAGTGTTTTCACCTTGAGAAACAATAGATTCTATTAATTCGCCTCCTGATTCAATACCCATATCATCAATTTCTTCACTTGTGATGACGCTGACTGGAAGTAAACCGGTAATCGAAGCGCCTTTAATTTGAGTACCAACAGTAATAACTTCTTCTATATCATCATCAACAACACTATCTTCTGGTTCATTATCTTGGGAAAATAGACCCACTGATATAACTAATGGAAATAAGAACAAATATTTTTTACACATTTTATAACCCCTTTAAAGAATAGAATTTTTCATACAATATATCACCTATTTAAAATTTATGTCTATTAGATTTTGAATTAATATATTAATATATATATAACCTAAGGTTATATATGCTTTCATCAAAACAAATTGAAATTTTTTATCAAGTTTACAAAAATAATTCTGTAACAATTGCTGCACAAATACTTTCTATTTCTCAACCTTCAGTAAGCAAGACTTTAAAAATTGTTGAAAAGAATATTGGCTTTAAACTATTTCAAAGAAAAGGAAAAAAATTGATTCCGACGGATGAAGGTGATGCATTATTTGAGCATGCAACAATTGTTACAAACCAAATAAAAAATTTTAACTATATTGCAAATATATATAAAACACGTTCGAGCGATTTCATTAACATAGGGACTACTCCATCACTATCTGAAAATCTTGTTCCCAAACTAATTAAAAGATATAAAGACATAAATGCAGATGCAAAATTCAATATTATCAACTTAAATAGTATAGATTTAATTGAAGACAGATATAAACCAGATCTTGATATTACAATTTGCTTTAACGCCAAAGATGACTTGAGCTCTAATAATATAGTTTTAAAAGAAGGAGTCCATAAACTTGTATCGGCAAAAAAATATAGTCTTGATAAACATATAAATATTAGCGATGTTAAGCATTTGCCTTATATTGAAATAACTAACCTTCTATCTCTATATACAAAATCTAGTATTATGAATTATTTGATTGATAACAACTTAGAAATGAATTTTTATCTTAAAACTGATTCATATAGTTCAGCCCTTTCAATTATTAATGAGGGCACTGGTATCGCAATAATTGATGATACTACACTTAAAAAAGCTGATATTGAAAAAGTTAATATTTCTTCAATTAATGATATAGATTTTGAATACCAAATTAATGCTGTTATGAAAAAAAACATACCTAAGGCAGATGTGAATAATTTTTTTAATTATCTTGCTCAATAATTTTAATAAGTTTTTTTATCCTTTCTTGAGCATCTGATTTTTTAAATAAAGACAAAGTAAGTCCTAGGGAAGGAGAATTTGTTGATCCGGTTAAAGCAATTCTTAAGGGCTGGTTTACTTTTGGCACGACAAGATCCTTAGATTCTCTGTAGGAGGCTAACATTTTATCTAAGCTCTCTTCAGTCCAATCATCGATATCAGTTAGGAGAGAATTTAAATCATTTAAAATTACAGTTGAATTTCCTATGAATTTTTCTATTGCTATTTGATTATAGGAATTAGGGTTTTGATAATAACAAACTAAATTTTGAGCAATTTCTTGCAATGTATTGCCAGATGCTCTCATTGCTTCAATTAGTAACTCATATTTATTATGAGACTCAAGTTCGATATTCAAATCCTTTAAAAATGGTTTAATCGAAATGATAAATTCATCTATTGAAAGATTTGCCATATGTTGAGCGTTTAAATAATCTAATTTAGTTGTGTCAAAAATTGCTCCGGCTTTTTGTATTTCAGTAATTTCAAAATCCTTGATTAAATCATTCATATAAAATACTTCTTTATCTCCACCCGACCAACCCAGTCTTGCAAGAGTATTCAAAATTGCAGAATCCAAATAACCAGCTTTTTTATATTCTTCAAGGCTAGTTGCTGCATGTCTTTTGGAAAGTCTTTTTTTATCATTTCCAAGAACAAGGGGAAGATGTGCATATTCTAATTGTGGATAACCGAGTGCGTTTTGAATATGAATTTGTCTAGGAGTGTTACTAATGTGGTCTTCTCCTCTTATAACAGTTGTTATACCTTGTTCAAAATCATCAACAACGTTACATAAATGATAGGTTGGACTTCCATCACTTCTTAAAATGACTAAATCGTCAAGTTCAGAGTTATTGAATACAATCTCTCCTCGAACAAAATCATTAAGAACAATAGTACCCTCTTGCGGGGTTTTTAATCTAAGGACAGTATCTTTAGATTTCTTTAAATTGAGGTCTCTACATTTGCCATCATACTGAGGTTTAAGTCCTGCAGCTTGTTGCTCAGATCTCATTTCATCCAGTCTCTCTTTTGAACAATTACAATAATAAGCCTGGCCAGAATTTATTAATTTTTCTGCAGCTGACTTATAAATATCTCCTCTATTAGATTGATGTATAGGCTCTAAATCTGGAGCTAGACCAATTGAAGTAAGACTATTTAATATATTTTCTTCAAATTCTTTTGTAGATCTTTCTCGATCAGTATCCTCGATACGAACTAAAAATTTTCCATTATATTTTTTTGCATAAACATAATTAAATAGTGCTGTCCTAACTCCACCTATATGAAGAGTACCCGTTGGGCTAGGAGCAAATCTAGTAACAATCTTCTTCAATGGACTTTTCTCCATATTGTTTCAACTGAATTTAGTTTTTCAATATCAGAAAGCCTGTCTTCATGCTCTTGAAGATCAGTTTTATCTGTTTTAACTTTTACTAATTGTAATTCGTCTTTTGAAATTAAATTTTCAGAAAAACTTTTTTGCTCTGAGATTTTGGAGTTATTATTACTGAATTCAAATTTACTTTGACCGCCTGTTAATGCCATATAAACATCAGCAAGTATGTTTGCGTCTAACAAGGCACCATGAAATGTTCTATCATAACCTGAAATGTTAAATCTCGATGCTAATGCATCTAATGAATTCCTCTGTCCTGGATATTTATCTCTAGCTAAAGCTAAAGAGTCTTCAATTATGCATATTTCCTCTAGAGCTGGGTACTTAGATGAAGCAAGTTTAAGTTCATGATTTAAAAAACCAACATCAAATGGTGCGTTATGAATAACTAAAGTTGAGCCATCAATAAATTCTAAAAATTCTTCTGCAATATCTTCAAATAAAGGTTTGTCTATTAAATCTTCATTCATAATTCCATGAACTTTTGAAGCTTCTTCATCAATAAGTCTTGTTGGATTTATGTATGTATGAAAATGTTCTTCAGATTTATTTCTATCATTTATTAAAACAGCACCAATTTCAATAACTCTGTGCCCTTGCTGCACCTCAAGTCCTGTTGTTTCAGTATCCAAAATAATATATTTTTTAACCATTTTCATTCAATAATAAATCAATTCCCTTATTAGCAAGCTGATCAGCTATTTCATTTTGCTCATGTCCTGAGTGACCTTTCACCCAATTAAATTTTACATCATGAATAGAGACATATTTATCTAACTCTTCCCATAGCTCTTTATTTTTAACATTTTTTTTTGCAGCATTTTTCCAATTATTTTTTTTCCAATTGTCTATCCAAGATGTTATGCCTTGCATAACATATTTTGAATCCGTGGTGAGGTTTACCTGACATGGCTCCTTTAAGACTTTAAGTCCTTCAATTGCTGCCATTAATTCCATCTGATTGTTGGTTGTATTGTGCATGCCACCAAAATATTCTTTTTTTATATCTGCATACTCTATTAAAACACCCCATCCACCTATTCCTGGATTGCCTCTACAAGCACCGTCAGTATAAATATTTACTGTTTTCATAAAATTAACTTAGAATTTGCATATGATTAATATTGAGCCCATAAAAGCATTTGATGACAATTATATTTGGTTAATGACAACTAATGAAGGGTCAATAGTTATTGATCCTGGTGAAAGTAAAAATTTACTAAAAGCAATTGAAAAAAAGAACATAAAATTGGATGCGATTCTAATCACTCATCATCACTATGATCATACTGGAGGTATTGAAGAATTATTGATGAAATATCCAAATTTGAAGGTTTATGGACCAAATAATAATATTGATTTAATAAAATCTAGACTTAGAGATGGAGAATTATTAAATATAATTGGTATTGATTTTGAGGTTATTGAAATACCTGGACATACTCTTGACCATATCGCCTATTATGCAAATATTAATAACTCACCAATATTATTTTGCGGAGATACATTATTTGCAGGAGGCTGCGGAAGAGTTTTTGAGGGTACGTTTGATCAAATGTATGAGTCTTTAATGAAATTAAAAAAATTACCTAAAAATACCAGAATCTACTGTGGGCATGAATATACTATTAATAATTTAAAATTTGCTAAAGCAGTTGAACCAGATAACATTGATTTAATTAAAAGATATGATGAAGCATTAGATCTTAGAAAAAATAATATACCAACACTACCATCAACTATATTGATTGAATTAAAAACAAATCCTTTCTTACGAGCAGGTGAAAATAATGTCCAAAAAATTATTTCAAATAAATTTAAAACGGGCTTTAGTGAAAAAGAGATATTTAGTGCATTAAGACAATGGAAAGACAACTTTTAATCAGCTTAATTTTTATATTTGCGTTAAGTAGTTGTCAGACAACAACCACACCAAAATCAACAATTCAGCAAAAAATTGAGATAAATAAAAAATCAATAGAGACAGAAATTCAATACACTAATATATGGGATTACATAATAAAAAACTCTAATAATGAAAAAGAGTTACTTATAGATGATGTAACACTTGAATTTATTAACAAACATTTACAAAATAAAGATAATTTCCATAAATATCTGAGTAACTCATATTTTTTTATTTATTATGTTGTTCAAGAATTGGAAGCCGCAAATTTGCCTGTAGAGCTTGCACTTATTCCCTTTATTGAAAGTAATTATGATCCTTTTTCTATTTCCTCATCTGGAGCTGTTGGTTTGTGGCAGTTCATGCCGAAGACTGGCAGATTTTATAATTTAGAAAAGTCTTGGTGGAATGAAGATAGGCATGACCCCTATAGATCAACGCATGCTGCCATAGGATATTTTAAATATTTATTTAATAGATTTGATAATGATATTTATTTAGCTCTTGCGGCATATAATGCTGGGCCAACTTATCTAGATAGGCAAATCAATAAAAATAAAAGAAAGAACCTTAGTACAGATTTTTGGTCTCTTAATCTTAATGATCAAGTTACCAATTACATTCCTAAATATCTTGCTATAAAAGAAATTATTTTTAATCCAGAAAAATATGGAGTAGAACTTCCTGAAATACCAGTTGAGTCAGTTGTGAAGAAGATAGAAATACCAGGTCAAGTAGAAATATTAAATCTAAGTGAATATCTTGATATCAAACCAGAGCTTATCTATAAACTTAATGCAGGATACACAAAATGGGCATCAGCACCAAAAGATAAAAGTGTTTTCTACGTTCCTATAGAAAAAACATACTTACTTGATAGTCCTGAT
>Ga0255758_10002704_pt1 | contig 16155 bp, 18 predicted proteins | sample 011ome_24_FD_179958 | JGI IMG/M metagenome (GOLD analysis project Ga0255758, IMG submission 179958) | Coastal salt marsh microbial communities from the Groves Creek Marsh, Skidaway Island, Georgia - 011513CT metaG (version 2) | ecosystem: Environmental > Aquatic > Marine > Intertidal zone >...
GGTCTGTCTAGCGTTCACGTCATCCACCTTAGTGTCGATATGACCTATAAGCCAATCTAGAATAACCGCATCGAAGTCATCACCCCCGAGCTGGGTGTCGCCATGTGTGGCGATAACCTCAAACAGACCCTTGCTTAGACGCAAGATAGAAATATCGAAGGTTCCGCCACCGAGATCGAATATGACGTAATGGCCCTCAACTTCTTTATCAAGACCATAGGCAACAGCGGCTGCAGTTGGCTCATTGATCAACCTGAGGACATTAATGCCTGCGAGCTTGGCGGCATCTTTTGTTGCCTGGCGTTGACCATCGTCAAAGTAGGCGGGAACGGTAATCACAGCGCCCAAAATATCATCCTTAATATGCTGCGCTGCGATATCCTTGAGTTTTTTTAGGATTTCAGCGGATACCTCCACGGCAGACTTGATACCCTGCTTGGTGTGTATGCCGACAAAGTTCCCTTCATCTTTTAATACATTGGGGTAGCTAGTCGCATCTACGTCAGTAAATTTTTTTCCCATAAGGCGCTTCACGGAGGCGATGGTATTGATGGGGTCTTGTTCGTGAATAGCCACTGCCTCCTCACCCACCCTGATGGTATTTGCATCATAGTGAACAACCGAGGGGATTAACTGTTTATGGTTTTCGTCAGGCAATATTCGTGCGACACCACTTTGCACGGTGGCTACCAGTGAGTTGGTGGTGCCTAAATCGATACCAATCGCATTACGATGTTGGTGGGGTAGCGTGCCCTTGCCGGGTTCTGATATTTGCAGTAATGCCATAATTAATCCGCCATAAGCAAGAACGTTTTATCTTTAATTTTTTGCGCAAGCTTCGCTAAAAATTTGAGTTGTGCAAGCTCATTGGCGACACCGGTGAAATTTTTTTCTTGATCCAAGAGCACTTCAATATGGTTAAATTTTTGTTTTAAATCTGCGAGCACCTCATCATGAAATTGATTGAGGGGTGCGACATTCTCTTCGGCCTCTAACCTCTCTTCCCATTCCATTTGTTGCATGAGGAAAGCATTATCGAGCTTGACGTGTTGCGAGACGCTGTTTATTTCAAGCAAATACTCGGCGCGTTGTATGGGGTTTTTTAGGATCGTATAGGCGTCATTTACGAGTGTTGACTTCATGAGCGACTGCGTTTTTTCGGCTTCGGTGGCATTCACGAAGCGATCAGGGTGAATGGAGCTTAGGATCGCGCGGTATGACGCATCCAGTTTTTTTTCATCGAGTGCGTATTGGATAGGGAGTTGAAAAATTTCAAAATAATTTTGACTCAAACCGTGAAACTTTCCCCACAACCACAGCTATCCTTAACATTCGGGTTATTAAACTGAAAGCCTTCGTTTAATCCTTCACGCACGAAATCAAGTTCGGTGCCATCGATGTAAATAAGGCTTTTAGGGTCAACCAGAATTTTAACACCATGGCTTTCAAAGACTTTATCATCGGGATCAATTTGATCAACAAATTCAAGCACATAGGCCATACCTGAGCAGCCCGTGGTTTTTACGGCCAACTTAAGCCCCAGCCCTTTGCCACGAGATTTTAAATATTTCTCGGCACGCTCAGCTGCTTTTTTTGTGAGAGTAATCGCCATTATTTCTTTTTGGATTTTAAATCTGCTACTGCGGCCTTAATTGCATCCTCGGCTAAAACAGAGCAATGAATTTTGACCGGAGGTAACTCCAATTCTTCAGCGATGGCCGAGTTTTTGATCTCAGCAGCCTCATCAATGGTTTTACCCTTAAGCCACTCGGTCACCAAAGAGCTCGATGCAATGGCAGAACCACAGCCGTAAGTTTTAAATTTTGCGTCTTCGATTAACCCTGCATCCGAGACTTTAATTTGTAATTTCATCACGTCACCACATGCAGGCGCGCCGACCATGCCAGTCCCGACATTGGGGTCTTCCTTGTCTAGCGACCCAACATTTCGTGGGTTTTCATAGTGATCTAATACTTTATTACTGTAAGCCATTTTTTTCTCCTAAAATTTAGTGCTCAGCCCATTCAACTTTTTCCAAATCCACCCCGTCTTTAAACATTTCCCAAAGGGGGGATAACTCTCGCAATTTGCCTATCTTTTGTTTTACTAGCTCGATGGTAAAGTCCACATCAGATTCCTGTGTAAAGCGTCCAATTGAGAAGCGAATTGAGCTATGTGCCAGCTCATCAGATCTGCCAAGAGCCCTTAACACGTAACTTGGTTCTAGGCTGGCAGATGTACATGCGGAACCACTTGAGACAGCAATATCTTTAATCGCCATAATCAGCGACTCACCTTCCACGAAGTTAAAGCTCACATTTAGGTTGTGTGGAACCCTTGCATCCAAATCCCCATTAACGTAAGTTTCTTCAATCTCAGTTAAGCCTTTTAAAAGTCTTTGATGTAACTGATAAACCCTTTCGTTCTCTTTGTCCATTTCTTCACGTGCAAGGCGAAATGCCTCACCCATGCCAACAATTTGATGGGTTGCAAGGGTACCAGATCGCATTCCGCGTTCGTGCCCACCGCCGTGCATTTGTGCTTCAATTCGAATGCGAGGTTTGCGACGCACGAAGAGGGCGCCGATACCTTTTGGGCCATAGGTTTTGTGAGCAGAGAAGCTCATGAGGTCAACAGGTAATTTTTCCAGGTCAATGTTGACTTTACCAGTTGCTTGGGCGGCATCTACATGAAAGATGATGTTATTCTCACGACAAATGTTGCCAATGGATTCAATATCCTGCACAACACCAATTTCATTATTTACCATCATGACAGTTGTTAGCACTGTGTCCGGGCGAATAGCCGCTTTAAATTTATCTAGATCAATGAGGCCATTGGGCTCAGGAGTTAGGTAGGTTGCCTCATAGCCAAGGCGTTCCATTTCTCGAACCGCATCGATGACCGCTTTATGCTCAGTCGAGCAGGTGATAATGTGCTTGCCTTTCGTGGAGTAGAATTGGCTGGCGCCTTTAATTGCGAGGTTATTTGATTCGGTCGCACCGGAGGTCCAAACAATTTCGCGTGGATCTGCGTTTACCAAGAGGGCTACTTCTTTACGAGCGTTTTCCACAGCTTTTTCGGCATTCCACCCGTAAGCATGACTGCGGGAGGCTGGGTTACCAAAATCTTCAGTGATAAACGGAATCATTTTCTCAGCGACACGCGGATCCACTGGCGTGGTCGCAGAGTAGTCTAAGTATATTGGCATTTTTCTTTGTTCGTTATTCATAATTTCCTCAAATATTTAAGCTGCCATCGCAGTTAATTGTTTTAAACGCTCCACTTCTTTTTTTAATGCACCAATAAAGTTCTTGATATCATCAAGTGAAGTTGTCAGTCCCAGGCTGACCCTCAAGGCACTTAACGCAGTTTCTTCATCTACATTCATTGCCAGCAACACGTGGCTGGGCTCATTATTATTACTTGAGCAGGCTGAACCACTCGCCACAGCAAATCCAACACGATCCAATGCGGTCAGCAGGGTAACTCCATCAATACCCTTTATCGAAAAAAAAGTGGTATTCGCAACACGATTAGCCTTTTCACCAAAAATCGTGGCACCTATTTTTCTTAACTCACCCTCTAAATAAACTTGCAGTTGGCTTAAGGATTCGTTGAATAGGACAACGTTTTCACGCGCGCGTTCACAAGCTTTTCCAAAGCCTACAATCGCAGCTAAATTTTCTGTACCGCTCCTAAGACCACTTTCTTGGCCGCCACCAAGGACAAGAGGCTGTAAATCAATTTTACGGTTCACGATAAGTGCGGCGACCCCTTGGGGACCATAAATTTTATGACTAGAAATTGTCATGGCTGCAAGCCCAAGCGCATCAAAATCAAGTCGCGTTTTGCCTAGCGCTTGCACGGCATCCGAATGAACTTGAATGTTATGTTCGTTTGCTACATCAACAATTTTTGGCAAGTCTTGAATTACCCCTGTTTCGTTGTTAACAGCCATACAGGAGAGAAAACTTATTTTATTTAGGTCAGCTTTGCTTAAATCCGAAATTTGTATTTCACCTTGATTATTGACGGGAATCTTTGTCATAGCCATTCCTTTTGCTTTTAGGCTCTCGACAGGTTTTGAGACGCAGGGATGCTCAATCACACTGCAAGCAAAATGGGTATCGGGGTAACTGTTGGCTACTCCATGAACGATCATATTATTGGCCTCTGAACCGCTTGCGGTAAAGATGACTTGGCTCGGATGTGCATTCACACTCAAGGCAACTTGCTCACGAGCTTCTTCGATTGCAGTTCGTGCCTTTCTGCCAAAGCGGTGATTAGCAGTTGGATTACCATATTGCGCTTCAAGAAAAGGCATCATGGTTTTTAGAACCTCAGGATGCACAGCCGTGGTCGCATTGTGATCGAGATAAATCATTTACAACACCCCCAACTTAGCAGCGGCAGGATCATTTTTCTTTTTAAATTCAATGGGTTGCTCATTTACAATCTGTTTTTTAACTAAATCATCAAGCGTTAGGCTGTCTAAAAAATTAAGTATTTTATGATTGAGGGATGTCCATAAATCGTGCGTAATACAGCGATCTCCCTCATGGCAATTTTCATTGCCGCCACATTGAGTTGAGTCAATTTTCTCGTCCACGGATGTAATTATCTCTTTGATGCTGATCTCGTCATAACTCTTTGCAATCACATAGCCCCCACCTGGGCCCTTGACACTTTTAACAAGATTTTTTTTTCGCATACGATTAAATAACTGTTCAAGGTAGGATAGCGATATTGACTGCCGACTAGATATCGCCGACAGCGTCACGGGGTGATCGGATTCATGGATAGCAATATCCAGCATAGCTGTTACTGCAAACCGACCTTTCGTTGTTAATTTCATAGAATAAGGTTAAACATTAAAATATTATTATATAAAACTTGACTATTTTTATCAAGTATTACTTACTCCTTTGCGAGAGGTTTCGTCTTTTTCTTGAGCAGGCTATCCAGTTGTTTTTTTTGATCCTCAACTTTCTCCATAAGCTCTTGCAATGTTTTTAGCATGGGGTCATCTTCATCCTTACTGACAGCATAAGGGCTGAAGCTTGAGGTTTTTTTCTTCTCGTTATCCACCACGCGCGCGGGAATTCCAATAGCCGTTGCGTTTGCGGGGATATCAGAAATAACAACGGCGTTGGAGCCTATTTTTGCACTGGAGCCAATCGTGATGGGACCTAAAATCTTAGCACCTGCACCGACCACTACTTTATTTTCGAGTGTCGGGTGACGTTTGCCTTGTTTCCATGATGTGCCACCCAGTGTCACACCATGATATAAAGTACAATCATCCCCTATGACAGCTGTTTCTCCGATCACTACGCCCATGCCATGATCAATAAAAAAACGTTGCCCGATCACAGCGCCAGGATGGATTTCAATACCTGTAAAAAAACGGCCAATATGTGAGATGGCTCGCCCAAACCAATAAAGCTTTAATTTCCAAAGGCGGTGTGCCAATCGGTGAAAGAGTATGGCATGAACCCCGGGGTATGTAGTAATGATTTCCCAATAGGAACGTGCCGCGGGATCACGGTCGAAAACGATGGATAAATCCGATTTTAATCTTGAAAACATAGGTAATCTTGTCTTAAAAAAAATATTATTATAACTTGACCAAACTACTCAAGTAATATTATTTAATTTTTTTTTGAATTTCTGCCAGGATACCCCGAAGAATATTGAGCTCCTCTTCATCCATCTGCGCGCGATTAAAAAGAAGTCGTAGCCTATGCATGAGTCGTTCAGCCTGAATTTTTTTGAGAAAACCCAACGCATCGAGTGTTGTTTCTAGGTGATCATAAAATCCATTCATACGCTCTGATGTAACAAAATTTTTCGGTGGTTTTTCTGTGATTAAGTTGCTTTGTTTATCTTTCAGCGACATTTTTAGTTGATAACAGCAAATTTGGACTGCTTGCGCAAGATTTAAAGAGGCGGCACTTGGCTCACTATTGATATAGCACAGTGAATTACAATATTTTATTTCTTCATTCGATAAACCATTTGTCTCATTGCCAAATAAAATCGCAATATTCTGATTTTTTTTGATCGTTATGAGTTCGTAAGGTAAGTCTTTAAGGTTATAGTGCGGCTGGGTTAATTCCCTTTTTCGAGCGGTAAATCCGATGACATAATGCTGTTTTGCCAAAGCTGTTTTAATATCACTAAACACCTGTGCTTTTTCAAGTAAAGGTTTTGCATTAGAGGCCAATGCAGTCGCTTCATCGGCAGGGAACTGTTTAGGATTAATTAAGCTTAAATTCTCAAAACCCATGGTTTGCATTGCCCGAGCTGTCGAACCAATATTTCCTGGATGAGAAGTTCGGCATAAATAAATTGTAAAATCTTTAAAATCCATAGCTTTTTGTTTGCATTATTTTTCTCAATAAAATACCATTCTAACTCTTTGACAGATCCTCTCTAAGGTAATTTATGCACCCAATGTTAAATACAGCAATCAAGGCGGCACGAAAAGCGGGTTCATTTATCGTCCGCGCATCTGAGGATATCAATTCATTAACGATTAACACAAAAAGGGTTAATGATTTTGTTACGGAGGTAGATGTCAATTCAGAACAAATCATTATTGAAACCCTAAAAGATGCATACCCCAATCATGCCTTTCTTGGTGAAGAGACAGGCCTGAGCCATGATGCGGAAAATTTATGGATTATCGACCCACTCGATGGCACGACAAATTTTTTGCATGAATTTCCCCAATACTGTATTTCAATTGCGCTCTTGCAAAAAGGTGAGATCACTCAAGCAGTTATTTTCGACCCTAATCGTAATGACTTATTTACCGCATCGAAGGGGCAGGGAGCCTTCCTTAACGATCGACGTATTCGTGTTTCAAAGAAAAGAAAACTGAAAGAATCCCTCATCGGAACGGGACTACCCTTTAGAGACTTTAAGCATCTCAAAACTTATCTTTCCATGCTTGAGGAGGTAGTTTTAAATACGCAAGGCATTCGCAGACCTGGTTCTGCCGCATTGGATCTTGCCTATGTTGCTGCAGGTTGGCTGGATGGGTTTTGGGAGATTGGACTGTCAAAGTGGGATATTGCGGCAGGGGGCCTATTGATAAAAGAAGCGGGCGGCATTGTCAGTGATTTTAGTGCAAAAGATAACTGGCTTGAGAGCGGCAACATTGTCTGTTCGAACTCGCTAATTTATGAAAATTTCATTAAACTTTTACAGCTGCATTTAACAGACGACCTGAGGGGCTAGTGGTGATGCCCACCCTCACCATGCACATGTTTGTGTGATATCTCTTCCGCATTTGCATCTCTGACGTTGTCAATCGTGGCGCTAAAAACGACTCGCTGACCTGCCCATGGGTGATTGCCATCAACGACTACTTTGCCATCTGCAACATTGGTTACCGTATAAACGACCACGTCGCCCGATTCATTTTCACCTTCAAATTGCATGCCTTCTTTAACATTGGATTCAGGAAATGCTGTGATAGGTTCTATTTGAACCAGTTGCTCATCATATTCACCAAAGGCATCGGCCGGCTCTAGTCCGATTTCAATTTTATCCCCTTCTTTTTTACCATGAATTGCCTCTTCAACTTTTGGAAAAATATTGTCATGACCGCCATGCAGATAGGCGATGGGGTCTTTGCTTTTTTCTAAAATATTGCCATCAGCATCTTTAAGTTCGTATGAAATGGTAACAACGGTATTCATTTTAACTTGCATAAATTTTTCACCTTTTTTTATATAATCTTACCTAACTAATGTTAGTTTTTTATTTTTTTTAAATCGTTCTCCATTAAAATTGTCTGGGGTGAGCACAGTAATCTTTTTTTCTGCACTTTTGTTGGGAAAATCTCGGCTGTAATGTAAACCTCGACTTTCTTTTCTTTCGATTGCTGATTCAACAATTAGCTGTGCGACTTGGAGAAGATTTCTCAATTCGATCAAATTGTTTGAAATTCTAAAGTTTTGATAAAACTCTTGAACTTCATCTCTAAGCATATTAATACGATGCATTGCTCTTGATAGCCGTTTATTTGTTCTGACGATACCAACATAGTTCCACATAAACCGGCGTAATTCGTTCCAGGTATGCGTAATTAAAACTTCCTCGTCTGCGTCTGTCACTCGACTTTCATCCCACTGGGGTAAATCGCTTTTACAATGACCAGGCTGTGCCAATATATTCTGAGCCGCTTGTTCTGCAAAGACCAAGCATTCCAGAAGAGAATTACTGGCGAGTCGATTTGCGCCATGCAATCCCGTGTAGGCCACCTCGCCAATGGCATAAAGGTTTTTGATGTCTGTTTCGCCGTTGAGTTTTGTTATAACACCCCCGCAACTGTAATGCGCGGCTGGGACAACGGGAATTTGCTCTTTTGAAATATCAATATTTAATTTCAGGCATCGTTCATAGATGGTGGGAAAATGGTCCATGATAAAAGATTTTGTTCGGTGAGTGATATCAAGGTAAACACACTCAATCCCTCTTTTTTTCATTTCATAATCAATCGCCCTTGCAACAATATCTCGGGGTGCAAGATCACCTCTTGCATCATACAAATGCATAAAAGGTTTATTATTGGGAAGTTTTAGAACAGCACCTTCACCTCTGAGCGCCTCTGATATGAGGAATGATTTTTCCTTAGGATGAAATAGGCAGGTCGGATGAAATTGAATAAACTCCATATTGGCTAACCTACATCCTGCTCGCCATGCCATAGCCATGCCATCACCGGTGCTAACATCAGGGTTAGTAGTATACAAATAGACTTTACTCGCTCCTCCAGAGGCAAGGATAGTTACACCACTTCTGATGGTGCTCACTTTTCCTGAAAAGTTTTCTAAGACATACATACCCAAACATTCATTTTTACCTGTCTCCGATAAATCGATTTTTTTGTTAGTAATTAGGTCAACGACAATATGGTCTTCGAAAATTCGAATATTAGGATGCGCAAGTACCTTTTGTATCAGAACTGACTGAACAGCTTTCCCTGTTGTGTCGGCAACATGAGCAATTCGCCTGACTGTATGCCCACCTTCTTGCGTAAAATGTAATAAATTATTGGTTGCCTGTTTCGTGAAGTCAACGCCGATATTTTGTAGCCATTGAATAGCCGCTGGACTATGTTCCGAGACAAATCTTACAACTTGTTCATCACACAGATCAGCTCCCGCAGCTAATGTGTCGGAAACATGTTTATCGACGGAGTCTTCTGATGAGGAAGTGGAGGCGATGCCCCCTTGAGCCCAATGACTAGAGCTGTCAATTAACTGCCGTTTACTAATAATTGCTATCTTTTTTTTATCAGCCAGTTTGAGAGCTGTGCTCAGCCCTGCTAACCCGCTACCAATAATAACAACATCAAAGTTTAACATTTCAAATCTTTTAGGAACTTAATTAAAGACTACAAGGTCATTATTATGTATCAATTAATGTTGAATTCAAATTAATTACGCGAAAGAAAATTATGAGCCATTTGAAGGTCGTAGAAGCAAGCCATACAAGGTACAATAATCAATCTATCGAAAACAAGTCGATTCCAATGGAAACAAAACCAGTTAATCCAGAGCGTGCAATTGATCAAAAGCTCGTAGAAAAAGCGCAAAAGGGTGATAAGCGTGCATTTGGGATTTTAGTTGAAAAGTACCACAAAAAATTAACACGTCTACTTGCTCGAATGGTCCGTGATCAGTCTGAGATAGAGGATATTGTGCAAGATTCCTTCATCAAAGCTTATCGAGCTATTAATAACTTTCGCGGCGATAGTGCGTTTTATACCTGGCTTTACCGAATTGGAATTAATACCGCAAAAAATCACTTAGTTTCCCTTGGGCGACGCCCAAAAGCCATGAATGATGTTGAAATCGAAGACGTGGAAAATTTTGAAGATGGCCAAGAACTTAGAAATTTAGAAACACCTGAAAATTCGATGATGACTAAAGAAATTGTTGCAACTGTTAATGACACAATTGAAAGTTTACCCGATGAATTAAAAGAGGCAATTTCTCTAAGAGAAATGGACGGTCTAAGTTATGAAGAAATTGCTGAACTTATGCAGTGCCCGATCGGCACTGTCCGTTCGAGAATTTTTAGGGCTCGCGAAGCTATTGCAGATAAGTTAAAACCATTAATTGAAACTAGTAATAAACGTTGGTAAATAGGAAAAAATATGAAAGATAAAATATCATCACTTTTTGATAATGAATTTTCTGATGCGGAGTTAGATAACTTGCTCAGTGACGTGACCAAAAAAAAGAGTCATCAACAAAGCTGGGCCTACTATCAAATTACTCGGGATGTTTTGAGCGGTAATTATGTTTCATCCTCGCCTATGACAGATAAAATCATGGATGCGATTGAAAAAGAGCCGACGCAAATGGGAGGCTATGTGCATAATTCCTCAACAACACTGCGTGCTGAACTCAATTACTTGCCGCATGTATTTGCTTTTTCAGTTTTGTTACTTATTGCCTTCATGGTCTTTCAATCACCTATCAATAGCGCCTCAAGCAATGCCGTGCTTTTGGTTCAAGATGAAATTCCTTCGGAGATCATGCAAGCGCATTTTGCGCATACTGCTACAAATGCTAGTTATTTCGTTCAAACAGGGCTTACAAACGCGCAATAAATGACCCAACGTTTTTTTTTACTTCTTTTGAGTTTCTTTTCATCAAGTGTTTTTGCGCAGACAGACCCTTGGCAGTTTATCCTTGATGCTCATCAAGCGTGCAGGAATTTAAATTACCATGGCGTTTTGCAAGCGGAGCACTTGCAGGAAATTAGATCACTCGAAATTATTCATGCCAAACATGGCGAGCAAGAGTACACGCGAATTAATACGCTGGATGGCACGCCGAGTGAACTTCTATCCCAAGGGAATGCCACCTTTGTTTATGGTACCAAACAAGATAATGTTGTTATCCAAAAAAGAAATCAGCATCGACTTTTCCCCGCTGTGCTTCCTAAATCTACATCCAATTTGAAAAAAGTTTACCAGATCGATATGGGCAAAGTTGATCGAGTTGCTGGCAGGCCTGCAAACGTGATTATTTTGATGCCCAATGATGAATACCGTTACTTTTACCACTTCTGGTTAGATAAAGAGACCTCAATCCCTTTAAAGATGATCGTAAGTGACCACTCAAACCAGTTAATCGAGCAAACGTCATTTACTAAGGTAAATGTCAACTCTGAGGATGATCTATCATGGTTTAAACCAGATATTGATTTATCAAAAGAATATGTAATGCATGAAGAAGAGGATTTTTCAGCCAATACACCCAGATTTTGGAAGATGGCAACGATACCTGAGGGATTTAAAGAGATTAGTTTCCGAGTTACACGCATTAGCGGACCGAATGTCTTGAATCATCATTTAATTTATTCGGATGGCCTAGCTTCTTTATCTCTTTTTATTCAGCCTGTCCCAAAAGGACAAAAACCTAAACAAGGTTCAGCAAAAGTAGGCAACACCAATATCTCGGCAAAATATATGAAAGGTTACCAAGTGATGGCAGTTGGCTCGGTACCGCAAAAAACCGTTGAAAGTTTTGTAAACTCTGTTTCTTTTTAAAAGATATGATCCATGAAGAAGCTTTAGTAAGGCATACGCACGATAATCTTGTTGAGGTTGAGATTGTTCGATCAAAGCCCTGTGGTTTATGCGGACAGACCCAAGGTTGTGGAAATGGCATTTGGGGAAAGATATTTTCTCAAAAAAAAGGCCTCCTCACTTTTAAAAATACCATAGATGCCTCTGTTGGTGATCGTGTCTATCTTGCGATTGAGGAAAACTATCTTCTTAAAACGGCACTCATAATTTACGGAATACCCTTGTTTGCCCTATTTTTTGGTATGATATCCACCGATATTTTGGTGAGTCATTCATCTGATTTAAAAAGTTTCGTTGGCGGCGTCTTTGGTTTTGTTTTGGGAGTCTTCAGTGTGAAATATATCTCTGTAAAAAATCATGACCATCTATATCAAGATGCCATCCTGGTAAAAACAAGAACCTCTTAAGGGAAAATTATGAATTTTTTTGTAAAAGTTTTTTTTGTTCTAAGCGTCATGCTATCGCATATAGCGAGTGCGGTTCAATTACCTGACTTTACTATTCTAGCTGAGGAGCAAAGCGATAAGGTTGTGAACATAACCTCTATAGTTGAGCAGGTCCCCAATCAGCAAATGAGCCCGTTTCATGATGAGCGTATGGAGGAGTTTTTTAAACGCTTTGGTATCCCCTTGCCTGGTATGCCTGGTATACCTCCCCAAAATCAAGAGCAGGTGCCTCAGGAGAGGGTGAATGGCACAGGATCGGGTTTTATAGTTGAAAGCGATGGTTACATTATCACCAATGCTCATGTTGTCGCTCAGGCTGACACGGTCATGGTAAAACTTACTGATAAGAGAGAATTTAAGGCAGAAATTTTAGGTATTGATCGTCGTACAGACGTTGCATTATTAAAAATCGATGCTAAAAATTTACCTAATGTAAAATTCGGTGACCCAGATAAAGTGAAAGTTGGCGCCTGGGTTGCAGCAATTGGTTCACCTTTTGGTTTGGAAAACACAGTAACAGTAGGTGTTGTCAGCGCAAAAAAACGCGCACTACCGCAAGAAGACTTTGTTCCTTTCATCCAAACAGATGTCGCCATCAATCCTGGAAATTCAGGAGGCCCATTATTTAATACAGACGGCGAGGTAATTGGAATTAATTCACAAATTTACAGCCGAACGGGAGGATACATGGGGCTCTCATTTGCCATTCCAATTGATGTGGCCATGAATGTTGCGAATCAACTTAAAGAAAATGGTCGTGTGATTCGTGGCTGGCTAGGCATTAACATTCAGCAAATTACTGAAGATTTATCTGAGTCATTTGGGATGACAGATACGAAAGGCGCGTTAATTGCCGGAGTTGGAAAAGATTCACCAGCGCAAAATGGGGGCTTAATGGCAGGCGATATCATTCTTAAATTCAATAACAAACAAATTATGACATCAACGGACCTACCAAAATTTGTAGGAAATACAAAGCCGAATACGACGGTTCCCATTGAAATTTTAAGGAAAGGTAAGAAAGTGACTCTTTCCGTCAAGATTGGTGAGATGCCAAGCCAAGACCCACAAGTTGTTGCTAAACAGAATAAAAAACCTTCAGTTAATCGCCTAGGTCTGGCGCTGAGGGAATTGACTGATAAGGATCGTGAGCAGCTCAATGGAAGAAATGGTCTGTTAGTTACCGAAGTAAAGGGCACGGCAGTGACTGCTGGCATTCGTGCAGGCGATGTCATTTTGGCAATTAATAATTCTGCCGTAAAGTCAGTCCAATCTTTCAATAATGACTTAAGAAAAATTCCAAAAGGGAAAACAGTTGCTTTGCTTGTTTATCGGAATGGCGACACACTATATGTCCCCGTCAAAATAACGGATTAACTTTGTTGCTCTAATAAAAATTCCTGTAGAATTTTGTTATTAAAAGGCGCACGTTGCGCCTTTTATTATTTACATTGAATCGACACTATGAACTCTATACGAAACTTCTCAATCATCGCGCATATTGACCATGGAAAATCTACCCTAGCGGATAGAATTATTCACCATTGCGGAGGCCTGACTGAGCGCGAGATGGAGGAGCAAGTGCTTGATTCGATGGACCTTGAGCGTGAGCGTGGAATTACTATCAAAGCGCAAACTGTGACATTAAAGTATCAAGCTCAAGACAAGCAAATATACACATTTAATTTAATTGATACGCCTGGCCATGTCGACTTTACCTATGAGGTGAGCCGCTCTTTAGCTGCCTGCGAGGGAGGCATCCTTGTGGTTGATGCTTCTCAGGGTGTAGAGGCGCAGACGGTTGCTAATTGCTACACCGCATTAGATCAGGGTGTGGAAGTTTTTTCAGTGCTTAATAAAATTGATCTAGCTTCTGCCGATCCAGAACGTGTAAAAAAAGAAATCGAGGACGTTATTGGAATTGATGCTTCAGATGCAATTCCTTGCTCTGCAAAAACAGGCCTTGGAATCCCAGATATTTTAGAGACAGTTGTAAAAAAGATTCCGCCACCAGAAGGAGACCCGAAAAAACCCTTAAAAGCACTTATTATAGATGCATGGTTTGATAACTATGTTGGGGTTGTGATGTTAATTCGATTAAAAGATGGGGTGCTTAAGGCAAAAGACAAAATTCGTTTGATGGCCACTAAAGATGAATATATTTGCGAGCAGCTTGGCGTATTTACACCTAAATCTGTGCCGATGGAAATACTGTCAGCCGGTGAGGTGGGTTTCGTTGTTGCAGGAATTAAGGAATTATCAAGTGCCAAAGTAGGTGACACTATCACGCTTGCTAATAACAAAGCTGATAAAGCTCTACCAGGTTTTAAAGAAATTAAACCACAAGTTTTTGCCGGACTTTATCCCGTGGAATCGAATCAATTTGATGGGCTAAGAACGGCGCTGGAAAAATTACAACTCAACGATTCCTCATTATCATTCGAGGCAGAAAATTCGACTGCGCTGGGCTATGGTTTTCGATGTGGCTTCCTGGGCTTATTGCATATGGATATCGTCCAAGAGAGGTTGGAGCGTGAATACGAGGTTGATTTAATTACCACGGCGCCAACAGTGGTTTATGAACTCTTGCTTAAAAACGGTGAAACCCAGTTTATTGAAAACCCGTCACGATTACCTGATTTGTCAAAAATTGAAGAAATTCGTGAGCCGATTATCCAGTTAAATATTTTGTTACCAAATGACTACGTCGGCCCAGTGATGACGCTAGCAAATACAAAACGAGGAATACAAAAAAATATGCAATACATGGGGAGACAAGTAATGCTAACCTATGATATTCCGCTTAACGAAGTGGTGCTCGACTTTTTTGATCGACTCAAATCGGTTTCAAGAGGTTATGCATCGATGGATTATGAATTCGTTGAATTTCGAGCAGCTGATTTGGTTAAGCTCGATATCATGGTAAACGGAGACCGAGTTGATGCCCTGTCCTTAATTGTCCATCGATCTAATAGTCAATTTAGGGCTCGTGAATTAGCAGCTAAGATGCGCCAACTCATTCCTCGTCAGATGTTTGATGTTGCTATACAAGCTTCTATTGGGGCAAATATTATTGCTAGAGAAACAGTCAAAGCAATGCGAAAAAATGTCTTGGCTAAATGTTATGGTGGTGATGTTTCAAGAAAAAGAAAGTTATTAGAGAAGCAAAAAGCAGGCAAGAAACGTATGAAACAGGTGGGGAATGTTGAAATCCCGCAGGAGGCATTTTTAGCAATTTTACAGGTAGATGAATAATGATCTTTGCAGCAATACTAATGACGGTAACATTTTTAACAGGACTTATTTGTTTATTTGATCTGGTATTTTTAAAATCCAAAAAAACGCCCGGTAAAAAAGATCATGTCATTATTGAATACGCGAAGAGTTTTTTTCCAATTCTTCTATTAGTTTTTGTGATTCGGACTTTTATCATAGAGCCATTTAAAATCCCATCTGGTTCGATGATGCCAACGTTGATCGCCGGAGATTTTATTGCAGTCAATAAATTTAGTTATGGTTTGCGCTTACCCGTATTCAATATCCAATTGATTCCCATTGGGTTGCCAAAGCGGGGAGAGGTTTTTGTATTTCATTATCCTGAGGATCCCAGCATTGACTATATTAAGCGTGTTGTCGGATTACCGGGTGATGAAATTCGTTATGAAGATAAGCAACTCTATATTAACGGAAAATTAGTGGATAAAACACTCAAGGGGGACTATCTTTATAACATCAATGATTATCAGATTGCGAAAGCTAGGGAGTATACTGAAACCCTGGGCGATCAAGGTCATTCAATATTAATTCATGACCTCGCTGATAACAATTATAAGTTTAGTGTGCCAGTTGGGCATTATTTGGCAATGGGCGACAACCGTGATAATTCCTCAGACAGCCGCGTTTGGGGCTTTGTTCCTGAGGAGTATTTGGTCGGTAAAGCATGGGTAATATGGCTCAACTTTAGTGAACCCTCCAGAATTGGTAATTTAATTAAGTAATGATGGATCAGCGTTTAATCCAGCAATTAGAAAAAAAAATTAACTATACTTTTGCTGACTCTAGTCTTCTCAAGCAGGCCTTAACACATAG
>Ga0255758_10002712_pt1 | contig 16131 bp, 6 predicted proteins | sample 011ome_24_FD_179958 | JGI IMG/M metagenome (GOLD analysis project Ga0255758, IMG submission 179958) | Coastal salt marsh microbial communities from the Groves Creek Marsh, Skidaway Island, Georgia - 011513CT metaG (version 2) | ecosystem: Environmental > Aquatic > Marine > Intertidal zone > Salt...
ACGACGACAGTGAAGAAGATGACGCTATTCCCGCGCAACCTTTGCCAGATCTTGAAAATCTCGATAAGTGGTTCGCTATAGCCGACGAAGGCGAAGAGGTCATGTTGTTGAACGACGCCATAGAGGCACGTGTGTCGCTGTCAGATTTACACTCAGACTTCTTCATGGTGCCAGTGCCTGGATTTGCAAACGTCACAGGTGCAGCAAGGTGCAACAAGATGAGAACCCCCGAGAATGAGAACGCAGACAACTTATTTGAGGCACAGAATGATCTTCTCCAGGTCCAAAACAGTTTAGAGGATGCGCTTACGCACCCCCAATACCAAGCGGCGGAGAAACATTTACAAGCGATTAAAGACATCGTGGCCGATGCTTTGAGAAAATACGAAATTAAAGAAGGAAATTAGTCTCATGTAAAACACAGTATGTTGATGTACACTTTTATTACAACACAACCATCATACACAGCAGGAGTAACGGTACCTAAAGCACACGCTATGAAAATGAAAAATCAATCACCAGCGACACGTGGTCGGATGGGTAACGCACGCTCGGCAAACGATGGTGCTGCAAGATATCGTCTAGGTTTGGACAACGCAAAACTCGCGTAGGCGCCAGACCCGAAGTAAACCAAACATAGTCATTCGTGCCGACGAATTTGGCGTGACACGTGGTAAAGCGCGGCTCTTCTCCTTCGACGACGCGATAGGCGCTTTGCAAGTCGCCAGCAAATGGATGCGCCATGGTCAGCCGGTACGTTGTCGTGAGCATCATTCTATGAATCGCAGAAATGACATCTTGTGCGTTGTGCTCTGACGCCGAAGGCACCGGTACTCGGCGAGAGCCAAGCGCCAATGCTAAATTATCCAAGTTCCATCCGCGGCGAATCACATCCGCTGCGAGCTTCTCACCTGCATCACTGGGATCCTCGCTCACGCCGTCATCGTCGTTGACATGTAACTCACTCGTATCATCGTCACTCGCGCCTCCACTGTCGTCGATAGTACCCGAGATTTTACGTCGACGTAAAAACAACAAGTCAATGTCGCCGTCGGCGAAAAAATTATACAACGCGCTCCCCGGGTTGAAGTTCCAATCCCCAGCAATCACAGTATGCACGTCAAAACCTTTCTCCGCATACGCCGTCTTCATCGCATAAATCACATCGAATAGATGCCGACACTGCCCAAGTTTTAAATCTCCACGCTTTGGATTAAACACTAGATGCGCGTTGGCCACGAGCACGAGCCGCCGAGCGTCTCCTCCATCCGCCGCTCGCCGAAGCACCGTCGCGCACGCCACGTTATCCCCCAACCCAGCATCACTAAACTGTATCTCTATCTTCTCTACTTGAACAAACGCTGTTTTTCTATAGAATATTGCACACGAATCCTGTTTTGCGCCACGTCGTCGCGCGCGTGGTCCAGCAGCGTAGCCGCGTTGCGACAACCGCGCGCCGACGCCTCCCGCGACGTCTTCAAACTCTTGCAAGCACACAACGTCGCCGTTCACGCACTCGAGCTCGCTCACGATCGCTCGAGATCGATTATTCCAATCTAACCTATGACTACCGACGCGATAGAGCGACCGCGCGTGTGCCTTGACGTTCGAGTCAGCGAGAATGTTGTAACTGACCAAGCGAAAAAGCGTCCCGGGACTCGCACCGTTATCGACGTCGTCGTCGCGCGCGGCTTTACGTTTGACGGATTTCCACGTGCGCGCGCGAAATCCCGCGCGCGCGCCGCGTTCGGGTGCGTTCGGGTCGACCATGCGCGGCGCGTCGCACAGTGAGAAAAAAAAGTCGAATGAGCGTTGTGAAGGAGACTGAGAGAGGAATGTGCGCCCGAGCGCGCGAAGGACGAGGCGCGTTCGCGTTTCCACGAATGGAAATCGACAAACGCAGTCGAACACGCGCAGGCGAGACGTTAATGTTGCAAAGAGACTGCCGCCAAAGGCATGGAGTGTGCACGAGGGCGGTAATTAATCTTTGCGTCGCGCGCGATGAAAACAAGGAGGATTGACGAGCTTTCTCAACTCCACGAGGAGGTTTACGATTACATGTCCTGACACCTGAACACAAACGATTACTTTTTCCAAACTATGATGGACGCACAACTGATAGAAGCGACGACGATTCTTAATCCTAATCCGCTTCGGTCGGCTTGGCACCACGAAGGCGACCAGTACGGCGCGCCGCAATGAGACCAACCTTGGCACCAGCCGGCAAATCGCGACGCGTCGTGGACGCGTGACCAATGTGCTGGTGGTTACCACCCCCGTGAGGGTGTTCCACGGGGTTCATGGCAACACCACGCACCTTCGGCCAGCTGTTACGCTTGACCTTGTACTTGTGGTACGCCGCACCAGCCTTAAGCATCGGCTTATCGCAGCGACCACCACCCGCGACTTGCCCAACCGTCGCGCGGCAGCCAGACGGGAGAGTCTTCTTGGCGCCAGACGGAAGCTTAATACGAGAGAAACCCGTATCCAAGTTGTGAGAGATCAAGATGCAGTATTCACCAGAAGCCTTGGCGAGCGTCCCACGATCACCGAGCTTGGATTCGACGTTGCAAATGATGGTACCTTCCGGCATGGACGAGAGCGGCAACACGTTGCCAATGTTCAACGTCGCCTTCTTACCAGCGTACACGAATTGACCCGTGTACGTCCCTTCAGCCGCAATGAAGAGTTCCTTTTGAAGGCCGTAGCGCTTCGTGTGGCGGAACGTCATCTACACGAGTACGTAACACAAAAATACGCCGTCAGTACGAGCACACAAAGCGCGCGGTCCACCCTAGGGTCTTTCACCCCCAAGCCCTACATCGATCATCGCGAGCGATCATGCAACCACGACGCCGTCGTCGAGCACGTACCTTGGCGAGCGGGGCACCTCTACCCGGATCGTGGATAATATCCGTCACCAAACCCTTCACATAGCCGTGGCGTTCGGCGTAATCCTACACGTGCGACAGAAAGCAAAGCAACGTCAGTCATCCATCGTCGTCGTCGTATTAGGGTCTCACGCGCGTCAACGTCGAGTCGCTGCGCGCGTCGCCCACGCGTCCATCATCCATCGACACCCGCGAACGATGCACATCGAAATCAAACACTTCATCTCACGCGCGCGTACGCGCCGAGCGCGCCCGCACCACCGCCGCGCGCGCGTCCAGCGCGCACCCAGCGCCACCCGCGCGACTGGATGCGATCCCGCACCCACTCGAGCGCGCATCGTGTCCGTCGAATTCGTACGCACCTGTTGGCGATGCTTCGCCGCGCCTTTACGCGTGTGCGTGTGGGAGGTAAACACCGACCCTTTACCTTTACGGCAACCTCGGATAACGCGACCCATTGTTCGTGAGGTCTAGCTACGCGTCTGAAAGAGACGCACCCGTGCGGCGATGAGGCGGGGGTCGTCGCGGGGGCGTGTTCGGACAAACGGTGTATGAGTTCGGGGGCGTATGTTTTATGCGTGCACGCAAGGATGTATTTTGAGTATCTTTAAGTCTATTACTTTACATTTTTAATGGTTTTCTGTATGGTGTCCATGAATATTGATGACATGTATATGGCTTTCGTTGTATCTATAATGCGTGTACACGCGTATGCATAAAAATCGCGCGCTCAAAGTGACCGTTCGGCTTCAGGAGGCTGGCGTCAGCACTGCGCGACGCACGCGACGCACACGCACGCGACGCGCGCGAACGGGCGAGGGTGTTCATAACCATCATCCTCACGCGCATCCATCCGGCGCCGTCGTCGTCGTTGTCGCCGCCGTCGCGTGTATATATATATAACACAACCGCGCGGGTGAGTCAGCGGGGGAATGATCGGGGACTTGAAGCGCACGGGTGCGAACGCGCGCGATGATCACGGCACGCCCGTGAACCCGTCGTCGTCGTATAAAAAGTCAAAGTCGAAGATGTCTGCGTCGTTTGCGCGCGCATCGATGGTGTCTAATGCGTCTACGGTGGTGGATGATGCGCATGAAGATGACGACTTTGTGGAGCTCGGGGGGACGCCGGAGGGCGCGCGCGAGGACGACGACGAGGACGACGAGGCGGCGAGGAAGAAGGCAGTATCGCCGGACGTATGGTCAGAAGAGCCTGTTGCAGACCAAGAGCCACCGCGGAGGATGACGCGAGCGCAACGAGCGGCGGCGAGGGCGGCAAAGGCGAACGAAGAGGACGCGTCGTGCGCGGGACTGGAGACGCCCGCGCGAAGCGGTGGAGAAGGAGGCGCGGATGGCGGTGATGCGCACAGTCACAGTTCGAGTGAGTACGAGAGTCCGAATGGTGGACATGAGAGTGCGAATGATGACGATGTGAATCTCGGAGGCACACCCGAAGGTGCTGCAGATGATGACGACGACGTTGCGAGTCAACGCGACGAAGGCGCGCCTGGTCACACGCCGCACGGAGTGATGAGCCCGGCCGATCGGTTCAGGCGTAGTAACGTCGAGGTGCGCGCGATGGGAAATCAACGTCCTGGAGGTATGTGGGCATCAATAGGTTCGCCCATGACTGCGCCGTTTCAAGGGCACAACAAGGCCCCCGCGCCCGCGCCGCTCGCGACGCCTCTGGCGGATTCCATCGACCGCTTGCCCACACCCGCGCCTTCAATCTCCAAGAAGCGCGCCGCCATGCGTATGTCGTTACCTGCAAACATGCTTCCGATGACACCCATTCCAATCTCTCGTCAAGTCCTCGAGCGCATTGAATGTCTCGGTCCAGAGCTCAACATCGTTCAACGCATGATGCTCGTCGTCGGCATTTTGCTCGACTTTTATTCAAAGTCGCAATTGGTGCGCGAGTTGTACCGGTTTGCCCGCGCCGGTTCATGGTTGTGGTTTAGCATGGTTTTGACGTTCTTTGTGTTCTCGGCGCTTTGTATCACCGGGTATTGGGTGCTGCATTACCCCATGCCCGCCAAGCCCGCCGAGGGCACGGTGGGCAAGGACAACAAGGTGTTTGGATTTAGCAAGTACGACTTCAAGGTCATCGTGCGAAGGTTTGGGGCGACGTGCGCGATGTTTCAACTTGGCACGGCGTTCGCGGCGTGGCGCGCGCTTCGCACGAACGACGTGAGAGCGCGCAAGGCTGAAATGGATCTCCGCGGCATGCAACTCGTGGATACTATTTTCCTCACCTTACCAGTGGCGACGTTGCAGGCGTACATTGGCATGTCGTGCTCGGCGCCCGGGAGCGCGTGCCCGGGACGCGAAGGGTTTGATATTTTACTCTTCTTCGCCGTGGCGGGGTCGATTACGAGTGGTACGCTATGTTTTGTGTCGTTGGACTTGCACGAAAAGCCGCCGGCGTATTCGTGGCCAGAGTACTGGCGCGTACACAAATCGCACTTGTCTGAGATGATGGCCAAGGCGTGCTATAGATTTTTTGAGCTCGCCGCGCGCATCCTCACCCTTGGCTTGTTCGCGGCTGTGACTGGTGGTTACGTGTTCTTGGTGTTCTTCTTCCACGCATGCGTAATTTTGGGGTTGATTAAACTCAGACTCCCGGGCGTGCATGACAGAAAAGTATGGGAAAAGTTGTGCGAGACGCGAGAGTTTACGATTCGCGGGCGCAAGGTTCGCCTTCCGGTGCTCGACGACATGAAACTTCTCGTGGCGTGCTTAATCTGGCCTCCGTCATCGTACGTTTCTAACGCGGCTGATCGTAAAGGTAAATTCTGGTGGCGCTCCACGTCGTGCCCGCGAAAGTCCTTCTGGGGATTGACGCGCGAAGATGCGCTGATTCCATTCGCCGTCGTCATCGGCGTGCTCGCATTTGAATCCGCGGTTATGATTATCATCATCGCAAGCATCGCCGAAGAGCATTGGTACTTTTACTTGTGCTTTGCCGTGGCTGTGAACTTCTTGTGGCTCATCAGTGCGGTAAACTGGATGAGCGCGGCGGCGTTATGGAACCCGTTCGTGCCCGAAGGTCCGCCGCTCGGCTACCCGAGTGTGAGCGCGATTAACAACGCCATCGGCGGCCGACAGTTGCTGAGCGCACACAAAAAGACGCCGATGATGTCCACACCCATGGCGAAATCTTTTTCTCCATCTCCAGCGCTGATGAAGAAACGCTTGCCGCTCGAGCCCGTAGGTGAAGAACGTCAGTCTTCAGATTCGCAGTCCACGCCAGTGTTTGGCCAAAAAGCCGACGCCGAAGCGACGACGCCTTCGCTCGGTCCTCGAACGACGCCCGTGATGATCAAGGGTAGTCCACGACCTGTTGAAGTGTACGTGGACATGGGTGATGATTCTGCTGAAATGAATGAAGATGATGAAATCCCGCCCATGGTCATGGCGTCTCTCGGTGAAGAGCAAATGTTGCGCCAAAGCTTGCAGTGGCGCGAGTCGTTGGACTTGCAACGAACAGACTCTGGGCGGTCTCGCGCTGAAGATGAGGATGATTTAGAAGCTGCGCGCGACGCGCTCAATTTCTTGAACACCACAGATGATGGATCTCAATTCGTTGGTGGCACCCCGTGCTTGGCGTCTCCGGCGCCGTATGCTAATGAGAATGAACATCCTTCGGAAGAGGCGACGCCTGAAGACGGTTTGGCAAATGTAAGCCCAATCTTAGCCCCTAGCTCACCGCGTGGCATCAAATCGCCGCGTTAGAGTGTGTTTCTCAACACAAATATTTAATAAAAATAATAACAACACGGTGTGTGCGTAAATTCATTACAGAGCTACATTTGAACACTACTAAAGCTTCTAATTTTTGAACGGCACGGTGGCGTCTCTTACGATCATGTTGTGAAATGTCGATTTCGGCAACGCCTGATCTTTCGACTGACCGAGCTCTGCGGCGCGTATGCTCGCATCTTCTATCGCTACGGCAACTTTTCCGAGAGTGACTAGACTATTTGCCCCGAAGTACACTCCAACAGCGCCGAAGGTTAGCATGCTGCCGAATAAAACTCCTGAAAACTTCACCGCGCCGGCGCTCCCTCGTCGCAGTATTGTTGTAATCGCCGCTGCCCCAAGCAGTCCAGTGATGACCTTCCCCGTGTAATCTGGTGGTTTAGCATCAGCGGGCCAGTTTTCTAAGTACTCGTTGAACTTCGCTCGCGATTCTGATGTTTCCACGTCATTCCAAGCCTGGGTAATTCCAGATATGTGCCCCGCGCCGACGACACCGATGATCTTTTGAGCGTTTGCATCTCGTTGCAGCGCTGTGGCGAGGATCAAGTCGCGCTCAGCGATGACTGTTTGCGCTGTCGCCCAGTCCATGAGATTGGGCTTTCCATTTTTGCTTTGAGATCCCGGGCTAAACATCGGGTTGCCGTTGAAGGATTCGACTCGAACAAATTCAACCACGCGCTGTGCGCACGACCGAACTTTAAGCAAATCATCGACTCGAATCGGCTCGCTTCGCAAGGCACTGCGTAATATCTCCATACTACTTTTAATTACCTCCTCACTCGACTCGCAGCCGGCTTTCTCAAGAATTTTCTTCATCTTGGCCGTCCCTTTGGCCCCATGAACGTCGTCCACCGCAGCACTGATGGATTCTGCGTCCTCTTCGGAACTGACGCCTTCATCGTCCACAATCACTTCTTTCCCAGCAACGAATGCGTCAAATAACTGGCTCCCGCGTTGAACACGTGCAAATAATCTTCCAAGCGTTGCGCGTTGATCGCGGTCACCCAGAACGATCGTGGCACCCACCTTTTGTCCCGCTTCAACGGCCGCGATGAACTCGCTACCTGGCCGGGAGTCTAATAAAGCTCCAACTGTTGCGTACCCCAAACTCCCCACGACGATTGGCAAATTCCCGTTAAACAACACCTTTACGGCATCACTCGTCGTGGCCACGCGTTTCGCCGCCTTCAACGCCGGTCGAGCACTCGAAGCCGACTTTAACAATCCTGTGAGTCGCTCGGCGTCGAGCTCCAGCAGCACCACGTCTGGCTTTTCGCGCAGAATTACCGCTCTTACCTCGTCCGCAGAGGCACTGCTAACGTGCGCGCTACCGATGATTCGACACTCTGCCCCAGAAGCGGGATGGATGAGTACCTTTTCGCACCGAGGCTTCGGTGCGAGGTCATCGATGTGTAGCACTTGTAACTGTTTAAGCGATGGACGAGGACGCAAAAAGCGAGAGACGTCAGTACGTTGACCATGGATTCGCGCGAGAGAGACAAATTACGTACACCACCGTGCGTTTGCGTTAGCGTGACTCCAGGAGGGAACCCACCGTCGGTGTCATCGGTGGTGGCCTCTGACATCCTGGGGTCGCGCGCGCAAAGCTGTGAGGACTGGTGGACTAAATATGGGAATTACATCTACGGCGAAGACGGGGGAGGGGGTGGAGGTTTGCGAGGAGTGAAAACGTTTGCTATGCTTGGAGAGTCAGTGAAACGCTTCATGAATGAATCACCAGCGCTTGACGATTCCTCAATGTTTTGTGACACGCTCGTGGAGTGAATGTTGCCGTGCTGATGAAATGTCTTCAACATCTTCACCAAGATGTCTCTCTCGGTTTGAAGCTCGCCTAGGGCATTTTTCATCATTTGTCGCTCTTGTGCAAACTGTGTGGCACTTGCAGACGCAATCGAGGCGACGTTGTCCTTAGCTTTTGCTGCGTCTTTCTCCGCAAGCGCGAGAGCCTCCGCCGCAGACGCATCTTTTTCTGCGGCTTGCTTGATTTCATCTCGAAGTGCATCCAAACGCTCGTTTGCCTCTCGCAACGAAGACTCTAAAGTAGAATTTACTCCTTGCAACTCATCATAACGTCCAGTTAACTGCGCCTTGTCTTGGAGCTCAGCCTGCAATGTTGCAACTTGACTCTCGAGCGTCTGCTTGGCCGCATCCGAAGCTTGCACGGCGCCGAGCGCTTGCGCAAGTTTTGCCTCAATCTCGTGGATGCTCGACGTCGATGCGACAGCGACCTCAAGCTCTTGACTCTTCTCCGCAAGCGCAGCCTGCAATGTTGCAACTTGACTCTCGAGCGTCTGCTTGGCCGCATCCGAAGCTTGCACGGCGTCGAGCGCTTGCGCAAGTTTTGCCTCAATCTCGTGGATGCTCGACGTCGATGCGACAGCGACCTCAAGCTCTTGGCTCTTCTCCGCAAGCGCAGCCTGCAATGTTGCAACTTGACTCTCGAGCGCAGCTCGCGCTGCATCTGCGTTTTGCGTCGCAATCGTGCACACTTGCTCGGCTTGCAAGAGTGCCTCAGATTTTGATTGTAACTCAGTCTGAACCATGGCGAGTTGATTTTCTAAGGTCTCGCGCACTGATCCCGACTCTATTGCATTAGCACTCAGCGCTTCAGCGTGTTCTAAGGCTTCAGTTTGAGCAGCAAGTGCTTCAATTTGCACTTGTAATTCTCCTCGGAGCGCAGCGCACTGTGCCTGTAAAGATGTGCGTACGCTCTCAAGCTCTTGCGACATGGATTCACAAGACGCTTCAGCGCGCTCCACAGCGTTCTGTTTTTCTTGCATCTCCAAATCTAACACTGCTATTTGGTTCTCATATGTTTGACGTACGTTGGTGATTTCCTCTGCGCTGGCAGCCAACGCTTCAGCGCGTTCAAATGCTTCGATCCTTGCTTCAAGCGCCTCTTTTGCAACGTTCAATTGAGCATTCAAGTCCGCGACCTGACTTTCTAGCGCAGCTTGGGATATCTCCTTTTCCGAAATCGTCGTAGAAAGCGCAGATTCGGCAATCTGTAAGGCTTCTGACTTTGCGTGCAACTCGGACTGCACCTTTGCGAGCTCAGATTCGAGTACTTGTTGCGTCACCTCGCGCTCAACGTTCGTCGAAGCTACTGAAGACTGTGCAAGTTCCAACGCTTCTGTTTTAGCGTCCAAAGCTTCTGTCTTCATTTGGACTTGTTGCTGCGCTGCCAAGAGTTGCGATTCAAGTGATTCTCGTACGCTTTCGAGTTCATTTTTGAATCCACTTGCCGAAGCCTCGGCGACAGTCAACGCCTCTATTTTCACTTGAAGTTCAGATTGCAACGATACAACACTCGCCTGGGCCTGGGCTAAGGTTGCTTCGAGCTCGTCTATATTTGATTTAATAGATTCAGCACTTGCAATTTCGAGAGCCTTGCTCTTCTCTTCAATTTCAACCTTCAGAGAGTTAACGTGCGATTCCAGCGAGGCAGACGTCGCCTCCGCCACTTGAGCGCTCTGCTTCACGCGCGCCAGTTCGTCTTGTAAATCTCGAGTGGATGATTCTTTCGACTGTTCTAAATCCTTAACTTCAGTCATTTTAGCCGCCAGCTCAACTTGTACGGCGTCTAATTTTGTTTGTAATGTCTGAACGTTGGACACAAGCTTGTCATTTGCCTCGTTTGCTTCATCCGCGAAAGCTAACCGCTCTTCGAGCTGGGCAATCTTCTCTAACAAATTTTTCTCTTTCTGTGCCGACGTCTGCCTCTCTTCCTCGATGACGTTTTCAAGGGCGGCCACGTGCGTCTGCCCCGAACCTTGTAACTGCGCCTTCGCGCGTTGCACCTCGAGCTCCGCATTCAACCCTTCAATCTTCGCCGACATCTCTGACCACGCCTCAGACGCTCGCGTACGTATCATTTCTCGCTCTTCCAACGCGTTATTCATCGCCTCACGCATATTCGCCTCTTCGGCAGCGGCTCTTTGCAGCTCTCTGTTCAGCGCGTCTCGCGCCCGCTCCAACGCCTCTACCGCCGCCTCCGCCTCTTGTGCCCTCGTGCGTTCACTCTCAAGCGCCGCGACGCACCGCTCGAGCGCATTCGACGCCAGCGCGTCGCTCGACGTCGACATCGATGCCGTCCTCACCGTGCGCACCTCATGCGCCGGCGCCGCGCTCGCGCCACCGCCATCAGCCTTGTTGGCCCGGAGCTCGCTCACCTTTGTCTGCGCCGAATCCTTCACCGCCGCCGCCTTCGCCTTGGCCGCCGCCGCAAACTTTTTCATATTATCCATGACGGGCGACTCTATCGACGCCGATGATGAGAACGACGACGACGACGACGACGACCGCCGCCGCACGCGCGCGCGAGAGTCAATGGCGCTTTCATATTCCCAATCACAAAGTCAACATCACCAGCGCGAGCTCAATCGATCGACGATCGCGCATCGATCCACCATCGCGCGCGATGCGCGACGCGCGCGCATTTTTTCGCTCGCCGCGTCGATTCGCGCTCGATTGGCGCCGCGCGCGACGCGCGACAGAGCGGATGACGCGCACAAAATTTGAACAGTGAAAAAATTTAAAAGACAACTCTGACAACGCGCGCGCGTCATATCGCGTTGACGACATCGAGTGCGCGCGCACGGGTCGTCGCGAAACGTCGGACGCTCGCGTTCGTCGCGTCAGACGATGTCCGCGCATGGGTTTAAGATGGCATCGAAGCGCACGGTGACGGAGGACGATGCGGATGTCGTCATTCTCGATAGCGCAGCTGGGGGTGGCGATGCGGCGATGTTGACGACGACGGAGACGGGGAAACGCGCGCGCGATGACATGGAAACACGCGAAGACGATAGTGAGGCGAATACCACGCGTGGTGAGAGCGATGAGGACGAATTCGATGTCGATGACGCGTCGGATGGCGATGAGAGCGAGGACGACGAAGACTTCACGGTGGCGTCGCGCGGACGAAGCGCTCCGATGGGCGCTGCGGCGAGACTTGTCGACGGCAAGGTTATATCCGCGGATGGTGGTGATAGTAATGCAAAGCGAGTGAAGATTACGCCTGGGGCGATTCGTGCCGATCGGAAAAACGTGGATGACCCGTGTCCTGGCTTGCTCGAGAGCTTGCGGGAGTTTGTGATGAAGGCGGGCGGCACGTTATCGGATGATTGGAGCTGCACGGCGACAATGCGTACGAATGGCGCCACAGCGGGGTCGTATGATGCGATTTACTGGTCTCCCGATCAGCAGCGTTACCGTTCTCGTTTGGAAGTGTTACGAGCGTTAGGACTCGCTCCGCCCAAACCAGAGGCAAAATCCGGATCCAAGGCGCCAAAAGCAAAGATTCAGCACATCGAGCCGATTCCTCGCGCTGAAGCCGTAGCCAATGCGAAGGCGAGCGAGAAGCCTGTGCTGCCGATGGAATTAGGTGATAACACGGTCGTTGTTGATTTTGGTTCTGTGTTGCAGAACACTGAAGAGTTCCACGACGAGGTTCACATCTGGCCATTTGGTTACAAAACAAAGTGGACAAATGACAACGGCGACGTCTTCTTTAGCCAAGTTACGAAGGCTTCCGATGGTGGACCTGAATTCATCGTAAAGATGGAAAAGGATGGTGAAAAATATACCGCATGCGCGGCATCTCCCCTCGGCGCTTGGATTGAGATGTGCGATTCCGTCGGTCCAGCAATTCCAGTTGGAATTTCCGACCATTTCTGCTTTGAGGACGTTCGCATAGTTCGCGCCATTGAAAGCTTAGCCGGTTCGGATGCATGTGAGAAGTATCAATTTGTCGAGGAGCGTGGAGGGTGGGATGATGAGCGCGTTCGTCGTGCGAAAGCTCGAGTCATGGACTCCAAAGAAATTCTCAAGCAAATTCGCCTCGTGACGCAAAAAGTAAAGACGGAACAAGTTGCGCAAAATCGCGTGCAGCGAGAAATCTCAAAGGTTCTTGATCGTCTCGTCTCTCGCGTTGATACCGCGGTAAAGCGTGAAGCAGCTAAGAAGCAACGCGCCGAAACCAAAAAGGCGCTCTCTGAGATTGCCAAGAAGCATCGCGATTCATTGAAGGAGGCGTCAAAAGCTGAAAAAGAAGCTGCAAAAGAGTCTGAAAGGATGCAGCGCGAGGCGAAACGTGAGCAGGAAAAGTTGGCTAAAGAAGCACTCAAGGCACAGCAAGCCATCGAACGCGAAGCTCAGAGGGAAATCAACAAAGCGAAACGTGCAAAGGAAATGGAAGAGAAGAAGAAACGTGACGCCGAACGTGCGGCGCAAATGAGCGTTGTAGAGAAGAAGCAGAAGGAATGGCTCATGGGCATGCAGCAGCGCGACGCGGATAGTTCGGACACAACTTTTGCGCCTCCTATCATGACGCCAAATTTGAAAATTGAACCCGATTTCACGGAAAAATCTGAGTTGGGTGATATTTTAGAAATCTGGATGTTTCTCGATCGGTTCAAAAGTGAGCTTTTTGGTGCTGACGCCGATCGAATCTCTCCCCCAACTGTACAAGCTCTCGCGAACATTTTATCCAATCCGAAGAAGTCCGAACCTTTGTTAGCGGCATTGCACTTAGGTATGGTTGCTCCGTGTATCAGCGATGTTTCGGCGTCTACGGATTCGTCAAGCACAAGCGCATTGAAGCTCATTCCGGATGCCAAAGCGCACTTCTCTGAGACTAAAGGCGTTTGGCAAGAAGTAATTCGTCGATTCTTACATGCAAGTTCGATCATCTACGATTCAGCGCCCTATGAGCCGTACTTGAAGGACGCCCCGCCAATCTTGCCCGAAGCGGCGGATGTTTTCACGCGATACATGTGCGCGGGTAACGCTGGATTTGATCCGCTTTCAAATGAAGAAGGTCCTCCTTGGAACGGACATCCCGTGCCGAAATATAACGCTAGAATTGCCCCGGATCTCGCTGCCGCTGCGGACGCCGAAGTGTTAGCTGCAGTCGAGGTTGAATTGTTTTCAAACGGTGGAGGCTTTGATGTTCCAGCGTCGCGCGTGGTGGAAACTCGGCGTCAGAAAGCTCTTGCCGCAATTACTGAAGCCAAAAAGTCCCAGCATATCCAAGCCGTGAGATGCGCTATTCGTAACTGCGCTTGGTCGCACGCTTTGAGTAACGTCTCTTGCAGAGGCGATGCAGCGGCGGTGAAGGGATCGCAACCGCGAGGCATGGATATCCGTCTCCTTGATGCTCGCCTCGAGGCTGGTGTTTACAACGCTGCTGCGCACTCCGTCTCGAACGCAAATGAGGTTGATGACATGATCCGCGCTGATGTAGTGGAAGTTGCCAATAACATGGCTCATCTGACGAATGGAAATGGTCCCAAGGCGAAGCAGGAGCTCATCGCCGCCGTCGACTCTGCGCTCAAGCAAACCAAGGCAGCGGAAGAACTTCATTCTTCACCATGGGATCAAGGATGCTCTGTGTGTGGTTTAGACGTCGTAGCTGGCGTGGTTCTTTTATGTGACTCTTGTGACGCGGAGTATCACATTAAGTGCCTCGATCCGCCGCTCCTTGCGGAGCCAGAAGGTGAATGGTTCTGCCCCAAGTGCGTGCGAGAACAAGAAAACATCAACGTCGTCAGTATTCATGAATGCAAGGCTTTCGTAGGAACAAGACTTGAAAAGGCTGCGACTGGCGAAGCGATCGCGGTGAAGGATGCCATGTTAGAAAACGAAGCAGAGGATGACGAAGAAGAGAGCGGATTCTCGGACGGTGGTTGCCGAGGCGCCATGGCGCGGCGCCTGCGCTCCTTGGCGCGAGCCATGGAATCTGTTGGTTTCGACGGATTATCCACGCAGTCTCGTCTCGTGTTGTTGCGTACATTGATGACATTGTGCTTGGATTCGGTTTCGTTGCGTGAGGCGATCGATAGCGGCCTGAACGCGACGTCCGAGGTCAAGCGTGAGGTGAGACAGCACATTAAAGCTTGGGATGAGTATCGCATGGAAGAGGTGCGCGCTTCCGATGCAAAGAAAGCAGAAGAAGAGGCGAAAGCGGCGAAAGAGGCGGAGGCAAATAAGCCAGCAGATGCTCCAGAATCCGCGAAAGCGGATGAAGACGTGGTGGAGGATGAAGTTGTCAAAATGGACGTCGATGGCGAAGAATCTGTAGCCAAGGCGGATGCGGCAAAAGAAAAGCGAGAGAGGAAAGTTGTGCAACGCGCCCCGACCGACGATGAGCTCGCGCGAGCCCGTGTTCGATGGCAAAGCAAATGGCACGAAGTCGAAGCGAGTGAGCTCGAAATCGCCCCTCGTCGCACGCCTTTGGGATCTGATCGTCACAAGCAAATGTACTGGCGACTCGGAAACTGGGGTGAAGTCATCGTTCAAGCGGCAAAGGATGCCGAACAGTATGACGTCGAGCCTGAATACGGACTCTTGAACACAGAAGAAACTAAAGCATTGATTGGAAAGTTGAACCCTAAAGGACGTAAAGAAGGTGATCTTTGGCGCGCGTTGCAACGTCGTTTCGGTGCTGAAGCCTCGGCGTTGAGTGACGTGACGGCGGTGCCCGCAATTCCAGATATTAGCGAATGGGGAGCTATTGAAGAGATGAGCGATCAAGAGGAAAGCGGTTTGGCGCGAGTGCGTCAAACATTCCTGACTTTAGAATCCGAAATTCCCGATATCGCTTTCAACAGAGCTCTCGGTAATGCTGAGCGTCGTACAATGTGGCTAAATGTCGCCGCTTCGGCGAAATCGCTCGTCAGTCTTGCATCCGCTATCATCGCCTTCGAGCGTGCTCTCGAACGTGATTGGCTCAACCCGGGATGGTTGTCTTGGAGCTGGGCGTCGCCATTAGTACGATGCGCATCTGGTGCGAACGAAGCGAGTAGTGCGCGAAGCATTCGCCTTCACCTCGTCGCGTTGCGCCGAGCGTTCAAGTGGAACAAGGCGACACGCGCGTCTGGTCGCGTGGCTGGAGAGGAAGCCAATTTAATTCTTCCTGAACGCTCTACGCGTACGCGCAAGCCCGCTGTTGTTGTCGAATCTGACTCTGACGACGAATACGAGGAATTGGAAGATTCTGAGTCCGAAGAAGTGATCACAAAGACGCACGCTCGAGACCGGTCCTTCCGATTGTGACGTGGAGAAAGTAAGAATTTGAAATTGAATTGCATGCACGCCTACATTGTCTATATGAGAACTTTACGAAATGAAATGATGCTCAAGCAAATCAAAACAACGCGTGCCCCATGAGAGTCTCGAGAACGATCATCGACGCAATGCCAACCATAGCCGCACGGCCGTTGGTCATTTCAGCTTCCGGCGTGAGCACTTTTAAGAGCTCAGGAATCGGGGAGCCGCGGATTACGAATTGCCATTCCTTGCTTCCCGCAATCTTCTTCGGGTTCGCTTCGTAGCCTTCGTTAGAGCTGAACGCTGGCGCGAGGGACGCCAAGCTCCACACGAATGCCGTGTGTAAAACTTCCCCAAAGTTCCCAAACGCTTGCGTGGTGAACGACTGCCCCGTGGCAAACTCGCCG